>Ga0209857_1000251_pt1 | contig 12431 bp, 8 predicted proteins | sample GWRWN1_10_20_FD_187226 | JGI IMG/M metagenome (GOLD analysis project Ga0209857, IMG submission 187226) | Riverbed sediment microbial communities from areas with no vegetation in Columbia River, Washington, USA - GW-RW N1_10_20 (SPAdes)... | ecosystem: Environmental > Aquatic > Freshwater > River... | reverse complement strand
ATCCTGGCCAACGCCTTCGGTGGTCCAGGGGGCAATATCAACATCATCTCAGATGTCTTTCTGGTGAACAGCGGCGGGAGAGCGCCGCTCTCGCTCGCGGGAATTGTCGACGCCTCCTCGGCTCTGAGCACTCCGGGAACGGTCAATATTGAGGCAACGTTTACCAATGTTACGGGAAGCGTGACTCTATTACCGGAAACGCCGCTCGAGGCCACCGAACTTCTCCGGGCATCGTGCGCCGCGCGGTTCGCCGGGGGTAAAACGAGCAGCCTGGTGTTGGGTGGTCGCGACGGTCTCCCTCTCCAGCCGGGTGGCTTGTTACCCAGCCCGCTATATGTGGCAAGCGACGCGGACACTCCCTCCACGGGAACGAGGGTAACTGGTTACGATCAGTCCTTGCAGTTCAGTCTTCTTGGGTCAAAAGATCGAGTTTTGAACCAGTACAGCTTGCTGCCGAATGCTAAATGTTCCCTGTAGAGGGGTACGGAGGAAGCTATAGAAAACTCCCTGTCCCTATTTCTCTAATCCCGAGCCGAAGAAATTCATGATCTCGCATCCGCGCATTCCTTCGTGCTTTCAGCAGGAAAGGGCGAGGGTAAGGTCAGAATCCGGAGGAACCACCCTTACCTTTTATTCTCTCCCGTCAGAGAGACTGTGTTATCATGGCGGAAATGCTGTATTCATTTCTGTCGTCTCATTTCGAGCGCCAGACCGTGTGAAAACTCCGCTCATGGTTCGAGAGCCTCACCACGAGCGAGTTGTACAGTTAGCAAGATCAAGTACCTTAACCGATCGCCTTGAGCCCAGTCGAAGGGCTCCTGTTGAGGTTTCGCACAGTCTGGCGCAGCGAGAAATCTTAGATCCCTCGCGTTCGCTCGGGATGACAACCCCATGTCTGGCGCGTCCCGACACAGCCTCAAAGGAGGGGGTTGGGGGCGGTGCCGACCATTATTGGTATAGAAGGAATTTCGGACCGAGGCTGTGACAATGTTCTGGTCTTTTGCGCTGTTCCTCATTTTTTTCATTTTCTCATCGGCTAGCGCCCAGGTTGTCCCTGTCGCAGTTCCTTTTCCGGTGGATCCGACCGGGCGCTCCGGTGAACCTCCACCGCTGCCAAAGCAATTTGAAGCTCCTACTCCACCGCCAGGAACACTGTTACCTCCCGCTCCGATTCCGCCAGAAACAGCGCCGTTTCCAAGCTTGCGCGTCTTTGTGCGCGAGATCAAGGTAACCGGCAGCACAATCTTTTCGGCTGAAGAACTGGCCAAAGTCACCGCTCCGTATCTAAACCGGGAAGTGACATCGGAAGATCTGGAGGCGCTTCGAGTGGCGTTGACCCTCCTCTATGTCAACAACGGCTATGTCAACTCCGGGGCGATCCTTCCGGATCAGACAGTGAGCGAAGGCGTGGTGACTTATCAGATCATCGAGGGCGGGTTGACTGCTGTTGAGGTGGAAGGAAACCGCTGGTTTCGCTCCAGCTATTTCCAAAAGCGATTCTTACTTGACGCTGGCCCTCCTCTCAACGTCAATGCATTGCAGCGGCGCTTGCAACTTATGCTCGAGGACTCCCGCATCCAGCGGCTGAATGCGGAGTTGAAGCCGGGGCTACAGCGCGGCGAGGGCATTTTGGACGTGCGCGTCGAAGAGCGGACTCCGTACAGACTCCTTTCGGAGTACAACAACTACCAGTCACCCTCTGTGGGAGAGAACCGGGTCCTCGCTACTCTATGGCACGAAAACCTCACTGGCAACGGAGATGTACTGATGGCGCAGTACGGGAAATCGAAAGGTCTCAATCCGCTGCTCGATTTCAAGTATTCGTTCCCGGTCAACGCCTACGACACGACTCTGAGTTACGAGTATCGCAGAAACACGTTGGCCGTGATCGAGCAACCATTCCAAGGACTGGACATCAATAGCAAATCGGACATTTATACCTATACCGTGAGACAGCCGGTCTATCGCACGCTCAACAGTGATTTTGCTCTAGAGCTTATCGGCGAGCGTCTCTGGCTACAGACGACTCTGTTGGGAGAGCCATCCTCTTTAGAGCCGGGGGCTCAGCACGGCAGATCCGTCGTCGCCGCTCTGCGCACGGCTCAAGAATTTGTCTATCGCACGCAGTCCCAAGTCATCGCTGCGCGATCGCGTTTTTCTTTCGGGCTGAACGCGTTGGGAGCGACGATTAACCACAATGGTTTGCCGGACGGGATTTTCTTCTCATGGCTAGGCCAATTTCAATGGGTCCAGCGTTTCGGCCAATTTTCATGGTTCCGGGGTCTCGGCCAATATCCATGGGTCCAGCGTCTAGGATTGCTGGATAGCTATGCAATATTTAGGTCGAGTTTCCAATACTCCGATTCTCCCCTTCTATCGCTCGAACAGATCTCTATCGGGGGGCGCTACAGCGTGCGCGGATACCGGGAGAACACGATGTTGAGAGACAGGGCAGTTCTAACTTCTCTGGAGATGCGCCTTCCCGTGATCGGCAATACCGCTTGGGCTGATTATCTGGAGCTGGCCCAGTTCGTCGATTTCGGGAAGGGATGGGACGTGAACCTGAAAACCCCTGAGCCCAAAGACATTGCAAGCGTCGGCGTGGGACTGCGTTGGGCGCTCACGTTCTTACGGCCCTTTCCCATCCGGCCTCAGTTCGAAATGTATTGGGGATATCGATTAAGGAAAGTTTTCAATCCCAACAACTCTCTCCAAGACCATGGGTTTCATCTGCAATTCGGCATCGGGTTTTTCTAACGGAGTGTCTCACGCTCTTTGTATTTTATCCAAGACAGCCGTAGTTGAGGGAATAAAAAAGGCAGGGGCGGGTTTCAAACCCGCCCCTACTGGTTGACGAAAAAAAATGGGTGCCGATTACTGTAACAAATTTTTAAGACCAGCACTAAACACTATTCAGTGATTCCCGTCAGTCCCACCTGTGACAACAGGGCGGTGCGCTGCTTGCGAAGCGCCTGGTCCTGCGGGGCGGACTCAATCAGCTCTGAGATCGCCGCTACGGTGTCATACCAGAGGCCTGCTTCCCCGTAGAGCGAGGGAAGATCCGACTTTGCCGCCTGAGCTACTTTCGCCTTGAGCCCTTCTGGCATTTCAACACGCTCAATGGCGCCACCGGCCGTTATGTCTTTAGAGCGACGGTCGGCATCCGGGACTACCGAAACAAACCATCGATATGCCCCACCAGGTGCGAGGCGAACATTGTAGTCAGATAGGCGGATGCGGTGTACGCCAGCCGAGACTGGGGCAGGAACCTGGGTTTCCAGGATCGGTTGAACGCCCTGCGGATCCATCACGGTAAGCTCCACAGGAAGCGAAGTCGAGTTGGAAATGAACCAGTAGAGGGAGGGCTGCTCACTGGTTGTGAACCCGCTGTGATCCGGCGCCAGCACTGAGAGGAGAAAAACTTCACGCTGGATGCCGCGTGTAGCGCCGCCGATACGCCCGCCAGGAGCCCCTCGCTTGGGCGGAGTGTACACCGGGACGGGAGCCGGTGCTTCCGGCTTTTTACTCTGGTCTTTTAGGTTCTGATCCGTTGGTTGCGTCTTAGAGTCCTGGCTGAAACCATTGACCGAAATCCCCAAAAGGAACCCTGTGACGATAGTGCTGGCCAAAACAGTAGTGACATACTTCATCGACTTTCCTCCGTCGCGTTAGAGTTGCGTAAGTCTGTTTGCGGTCGTTATGGCTTTTTGAAAAGCATAGTTCGTGCCAAGGCAACACTACCTCAAACATATGTAATTTACTAGTGGTATTGAAATTCAAATATACGCCGCCGCAAATTCGATGTGTACTTTGTCAACACTCCGTAAACAATGAGGTGACAACAACCTGTTATTAAATCAGTTTTCCACATCTTTAGCCTTGTGCTGCTTGCGGTAGACTTTGTTTACACTCAACTGACACTTCCGTTGCATGACCGACTACACGATACACGCGTATCTTTTCTTCTTTGCCCTTCAGAGAGACTTCACCAACTCTTTCGGTAAGGAATCGTTCGCGGAGACGACATAACGTAGCCTCTCCAATAAGAATGCGGCAAGGACGGCCAGTCAAGCTTAGCGGAAAAAGTTCTTTGTCAAAACTCTCTAGCCTGGAGGCGATATTGACCGTATCGCCGATAACCACGTACTCGAGTCGGTCGGAACTGCCGAGGCTACCTGCAACCATTGGGCCCGTATAGATTCCCATCCGCATTGCCGTCGTGGGCCGATTCTGAGCGAGCCAGTGACGATTGAGGTCCCGGAGAACTGTCTCCATCGCCAGCGCGCAGTTGACGGCGTTGATCGCATCTTGACTGATTTCCTCTTCGTCTTTCCGAGCTATCGGTACACCAAAGATAGCAACTATGGCATCTCCGGTATATTGTTCTACCACTCCTCCGTGAGCACTGACCTGCTTTGCCATTGGCTCCATACATTCGTTGAGCCAATCCATGAGTTCCTCGGGAGCTAATTTTTCCGACACGGAGGTAAACCCTACGAGGTCCGTGAATAACACTGTGGCAACGAGTTGCTGTGGGCGGGGCCGTTGGCCATCGAGAAATTGGTCTCGTTCCCGCCAGATTCCCTCAGCAACCTGTTTTGAGACGTGCCGCGAGAATAACTGCATCAAGGCGGCCCGTTGGACGGTCTCCTGATATGATAGGTATGCAGTGATGGCGGCTGCGGCGATGAACCATGTCAGAGCCGGAGGCACGAGCGGCAGCCACCAACCCTCGAGGAAAACGCCAAAATCAAAAGCGGTGAGAGCTAGTAAACCACTCCCGATGGCAAAGGAAAACTTCCACGGTGAGCGTACCTTAAGGCCGGTCAAAGTCCCAATTGCGCTCCACAGTATTATCCATATGCCTTCCTGCCATTCGTTAATTGTTTTTATGGGCGCAGCGCCGCCGAGGCCCAATCTTATGAGCTGACTGGCGATGTGTGCATGGATCGCCACTCCATCGGTTTGTTGGTCTTCCTGCAGTCCACGGCTGAAAGGCGTATAAAAATGATCCTTGACGCTCTCGGCTCTGACCCCGACAAAGACGATCTTGTTCCGCAGCACTTCCGGCGCGATGTTTCCCGACAAAAGCTCCGCTAAGGTCACTGACGGAAACGATCCCCTCCAGCCTCTAAAGTCGAGCAGGAACTGGTATCCGCTAGCATCGGCAGCGACATAGGGACCGTCATTCGGTTCAAGCGGTCGTAGCGTATGTGGACCAAGCCGGAGCTGTTCCGGGTACTTAGGGTCCGGTTGAAGGACGATCCCTTCGGGTTGCAAATAAAGCAGGGCCAACCGAAGGGCGAACGCAGTGGCCGTCGTCACGCCGTCGTCGATGAAGAGCAGGCCCCGGCGCACGACCCCACCGGGATCGACCACGATATCATTGAAGCCTACACTCTCCGTGCCTCTGAGCGCCTTGGGTGGGGGAATTCCGTCGGTCTTTCCGTGGGCGAACTTGCTGACCCAGATGATCCGCCCGTTCTTGCGCAAGAAACCGTCCAGTCTTTCGCTCCCCGGCGGTACCTGAAGGTCACGATAAATATCGACACCGATGGCGCGCGGACCAAAGCGCGCTACCGACTCCAACGTTTGCGCCAGCACATCATCCGATAGAGGCCAGCTTCCCAAAGTCTGTATGTCCTGTTCGGTAATCGTAACCAGCACAATGCGGGGATCAGGTTGCGCGTCAGAGGGTCGCAGTCGGATAAACCAGTCATAGGCCGCCAGTTCAAGGGATTCCAAATTGCCGCAGCCGCGTAGACCCAAGATGGCAAGGGAAACCAAGATACTGACCAGGAAACCGGTCGCGAGTGGTGCTCGTAAGAGTTTGGCGACTGCGCCCACAGCAACAGTGAAGCCGGTTACAACCAGTTGTTGATCAATAAGAATGGTGACCAAAAGCCCGGATGTTCATAGCGCGGATTTTCGAGCATCTTTATCTGGGCGCGCTGGAGGGCCACCGCCCTAGAGATCGACGGATCCTTAAGCCCGCGGTAAAAATCCACGACGAGGTCCACCGATGCTTCATCGTTAATATTCCACAGGGTGGCGAGGGCGCTTCTGGCTCCCGCCTTAATCGCTATGCCTGCGAGGCCCAACGCGGCCCGGTCGTCTCCGGCGGCGGTCTCGCAGGCGCTCAGAGTGAGTAGCTCCAGGGGATCGTCACGGAATCTGAAGACTCCCACCATCTGATTCAGGCGGTCCAACGACAGCTTGTCGTCGAAAGTGAGGAGGAAGGTTTTATCGACCTCGTTTCCGAATTCTCCGTGCGAGGCGACGTGGACAATGGTGAACTGTTCATCCTTCAACTTCTTTTCCAGATTGGCGGCGACAAATTCTTTGTCGACAAGCGTCTCACTTCCCAAAAGAGTATGCAGGGCTTGAAGCTCTGCCGAAACATTCGGCAATGCCGGGAAACCCTGCACCGCTTCCGTCACCCCAACGGCCAGCACCTTCATGTCCTCCCGCTTGATCGGCCGAGGATCGGTCAGATTCAGGCTGGGGGTTATCCCGACGGCATATTTGGCGACCAGAAATTGCTTTCCGTCGTGCAGGGCCGCCATGGGAATGGTTCGAAGGGCTCCGTCCGGAACGAAGACCAGGGTAGCGATAGGAAAAGATGCCAAGTCCGATTCCAGAGGCCGGATCAACCAGTCATAGAGCTTTTGCGCGTGGGGGAGGTATTCTCGCGTGGTCCGTTTCTCCAGCCTGCGCCGGAATTGTCGCACCTCTCGCGTGAGAGTCTCCGCTCCCACCGGAACCAAAACTCGCTTCAGTCCAGTCGGTAGGCTCACCAGCAACTCGATTCGATCCGGCAGGAGGATCGGGTAGATGACAACCGCGCTCTTGGCCAGCACATCCAGCTGGGTGATTTTAGACAGGGCTGTGTCCACGCAGTCGTCGCGGAAGTAATCCCGCAACTCGGCCGCCTTGAATAATTCCACCGTCTCGCGCGCTTCAATCAGGTACGGCCCGACTTGGCTGGGTTCCCGCAGCGACGCTGCACGCTGCAAAAGAAGATCCACCAGTTCGAAGTACACCGGTCCCATAGTCTCACGGAACGATATTTGTGAAGCTCCGTAGCTCACCGACAGCTCGGGGCGAATCAACTGGAGCGTACGCACGGCGCGCCGGTATGCTCCAATAGCATCGTCGATGCTTCCTAGTTTCGTCAGCAGACGTCCGGTTTGCCACTCCCAGCGATAAAGAGATTCGGGGGCGTTTATTTGCTGGGCTGCGAAAGTGGCCCTGCGCGTCAACTGCAAAGCCTCCTGATACCTGCGTTCGTCTTCGTACAGTTTGCCGAGGTAGCCCCAGGCGTAGGATGACGTGCGGCGATCTCCCATACTGTCTGCTAACGTCCCCGCTTCACTCAATGTCTCGTGCGCAAGCAGTAAAAGGGAATCGTTGGAGTCTGGGAGCCTTGAGCGGAGATCGTCGTAGGCCAGGCCAATGTTGATCAACCCGACTGCCTTTTCGTGTGACGCCTCCAAGGCCCGAATCTGATCCAAGGCCCTATCGAGAAGTGCCTTGGCCTCCCGATGTTGATTCATTTGTATCGAGGCCGTCGCTTCATTAACCAGCGCTCCTATCAATAGCGAGCGGTTATTGCGTGTCGTGGCGAGAGAGACACTCTCTCTGTAGGCGACGAGGGCTTCGCTGTATTTTTTTTGTGCCGTTAAGAGATTTCCTAGATTATTCAGAATGAGCGCCGAAAGATCCCGATTGTTCACTTCCCTCGCTATGCGAAGCCCTTCGTTCAAATATTTTAGAGCCATCTCCGGAGGCCCGGCGGCAATATACACATTGCCCAGGGCGCCCAGCGCAACAGCCGTCTGCGTCCGATCGCCCAGTTTTTCAGCCAGTGCTAGACTAGACTCGAGGTTTTTTAGGGCCTCCTTATACTGGCCAAGCGCCTGATAGCTTTGAGCGAGGTGGATCAGCGCGTTGCTTTGTTCCTTGGGCTTTTGCTCCGCTTCGTACAATCGGGCGGCCTCTGTCCAGCTTAAAACTGCCTGCTCGAAGTCCCCTCGTTGGAACGACTTCAGGGCTTGGTCCATATGCGATTGTGCGGCCGAAGGTTCCGTAGACAAAGTGGCTGCTAACGTCTGACTGGCCGACAAGACTAAAAGACTTCCAAAAAAGAAACCAACAAGTACCGGAACGAGCCCATACACACGATCGGTAAGAGGAAGAAGCTTAGTCTCTACAGCATGGTTCGGGGACATATTTTACGTTCCGTCAGAATGGGAAGGACCGATTGATGCTATACCGTTTAATTTTCTTTTAATCAATCCATGGCGGATCCAATCAGTATGGTGTCAGGCTTTGGTTATTTGGTATTTTCGCTTCCTGCTCTTTCTCAGAGTTTCGCACATTTGTGGGTTGTTTTTGATTGCCTCGGCGGATCACAGGGTAAACGGCTCCGGGGAAATGGACGCGCGGTTTCCTACTCATGGACCTCCCCTTATCTAACACAAAGCCAAAAAGCAAATAATCAAAGCCTGACACCATGACCCTTTTGGAAACTAGATTAAGGTGGTATGTATTCAACGGCACCGAGAAAAGTCCGATGAAAATATGTGAGTTGTTGCCTTTATTCTTAAGACTCCGTCCATGGCGAGCTAGATCTGCCTTCTGCGGTCTTATCTTCGCGTTAACACTGAGCGGATCATCGTTCGGGGCCGACTCTAGCAAGAACGAGCCGCTGGCGGAGGTAAATGGTGAGACGATTACGACCGAGGAGCTTAACCGCGCCCTTGGGGCGAAGCTCGCGAAACTCGAGGAGCAGATTTACGATCTCAAGCGTCGGGAATTGGATTCGCTTGTCGAGCAGCGGCTGTTTGCTCAGGAGGCGGCAAAGCGGAAAATCTCCATCGCGGCTTTGCTGGATGCCGAAGTGACAGCAAAAGTCGGGCTGGTCACCGAAAAGGAAATCGACGACTTCTATCAAGCGAACAAAGCGCGCATACGCGGGGATGAGGTCGACGTGCGGCAAAAAATCCGGGCCTTCCTGCAACAGCAGAAGTTAGCTTCTCAGCGGGAACTTTTTGTACAATCGCTGCGCACGCAAGGTAAGGTTGTCGTTCACCTTCAACCTCCGCCTGTGATTCGCGTTCAGGTGTCCACAGAGGGTGCCCCCGTCCGCGGTGCGGCGGACGCGCCGGTAACGATCGTCGAATTCTCCGACTTTGAGTGCCCGTTCTGCAAGCAAACCCAGCCGACACTGAAGCAGCTACTTGAGCGCTATCCCGGCAAGGTGCGGCTCGCCTATCGGGACTTCCCGCTGGATTCGATTCATCCGCAGGCGCGGCGCGCCGCAGAGGCCGCCCGCTGCGCTCAAGATCAGGGAAAATTTTGGGAATATCACGACGTGCTTTTTACCCAGTCTCCCCAATTGGCTCTCGAAGATTTGCGGCGTCACGCTGGACAAGTGGGTCTTGATGTCACAAAGTTTGACGGTTGTCTTGCCGCGGGCGTGCATAAAGCCACGGTGCAACGGGACCTAGACGAGGGTAATCGGCTGGGGATTACTGGCACACCAGCTTTCTTTATTAATGGGCGAACGTTGTCAGGGGCCCAGCCTCTCGAGGCCTTCACGAGATTGATCGAGCAGGAACTGGCGGGCGTAGCCGCCTCGGGGAAAGGTAAGGAATAGAAGCGAACTGGTGAATGAGCGAGCTGGGAAAGGAATGCACGAATAAAGAAGCGGGCTAGTCACGCTCTACGAGCCACGAACACGATGGCCGATTACGAGTCACGAAATCTAATGTTGTATCGCTTCATTTTCTTGATTAAGCCGTGGCGACTCAAGCCCAACGCTTTTGCGGCGTGCAGCTGATTCTGCTTAGACTGCTGTAATGCCTCTTGGATCATGCGCTTTTCTATCTCGGAAACAACGTCTTTTAAAAACCTCGGCATGGACAACGAAGGAGCGACTTCGGTGCCGCTTCTGCGCATGGCTTCAGATAGATCCTCTTTTGCAATTGTACTACCGGAGACTGAAAGGACCAGCCGCTTCATCTCATTTTCCAATTCTCTGACGTTTCCGGGCCAAGGATAATCCATGCAGGCGCTTGCGGCTTGGGGAGCCAAGTTCATCGCTTCCTTCTTCATTTCGCGACAATAATTGGCTAGCAAATAGTTTGCTAAGCCCGGAATGTCCTCCTGAATCTCACGGAGCGGCGGCATCTGAATGTGGATCACTTTCAAGCGATAGTAAAGATCTTGACGAAAGGTCCCTTTTTGAATCTCCGTTTCCAGATTTTTGTTCGTCGCCGATAGAGTTCTCACATCGACAGGAATGGGTTTCCTCCCGCCCACGTGCTCGACCACTCTCTCTTGGAGGACGCGTAGAAGTTTGGCTTGCGCTGTCAAACTTAGATCCCCGATCTCATCCAGAAACAATGTCCCGCCATTCGCCGCCTCGAACTTCCCCAACCGCCGCTCCACGCCGGTCGCCACGCCTCGCTCAATCCCAAACAGCTCGCTTTCCACTAGACTCTCAGGGAGCGCCGCACAATTCAGAGCTACGAACGGCTTTCGAGCCCGCAGACTCTTGTAGTGAATCGCCTTGGCTGCCAGTTCCTTGCCCGTACCGCTTTCCCCCGTGATTAGCACATTCACGGAACTGTTACTGATCTGGTCGATCAACCTTAAGATGGCGTGAATTCTTTCGCTACTGCCGATGATGCTTTGAGTGGAAAATCTCCCCTCAACCTCCTTCCATAGCTGCGCGTTCTCCTCTTGGAGTTGGTCCCGATGCCGCCTCATCTCTTCCACATGCTGCGCCGTTTCTATCGCAATCGCCGCCTGCGCGGCTAATGCTTTCAGAATCTCTTCGTCCTCCTTGCCGAATGCACCTGTCTTCTTATTCAATACCTCAAACGTTCCGATGATCTCTCCTTCGTGGTTTCGCAGTGGGATGGCGAGAAGGCTCTGCGTGCGATACCCGGTACGAAGATCAATCTCCTTATAAAAGCGCGGATCTTGGTGGGCGTCCTCGACATTGATCGTTTGTCCCGTCAGGGCCACGGCTCCAGCGATGCCTAAGCGAGCGTCAAATCGAATCTCCTTGCTGCCAAGCGCAACTTTTGACCAAAGCTCGCCCCGTTCCCGATCGAGCAGAAAAAGACTGGCTCGATCGGCCTCCATCAGTTTAGTGGCTTCGTTAGCAATTAAGTCTAAAAGGGCCGCAAGGTCCCTTTCCGAATTTATTTTCTGACAGATTTTGAGAATGGGGAAGAGTTTCTCTCCCAGATGATTCTGCTCTTCACCAAATGGTTGACTGGTTGAATCCATCCGCTTCGCCTCTCACTATCCGCTGATCCAAATATTTGGCTTCGCGGTCTTTCGCCGTTGAAAGCTCCTTTAGCATTTTGATCGTCTAGCTGTCAACTAAGTCTACAACTGTTGATAACGTCTACAATGAAAAAAGCCCCGAGTATTTAGTGGGTTATGATGCTTTTCTCTAAACAGCGTGGCCAAAGCACCAAGTTACAGTCCTATAATGTTAAATAGGCTAAGTATACTGACGCGTATATTTCCTCTCCACTTCAGCAACTTACCTTAAGTTGTGTGAGTCTTCAGCAGCGTGGCACATGGGTTGCTCTTAGAGTTTGGTGAAGGCGGACTGAAAAGAGGGAAAAGCTATGACACCGCAGATTTTAGTCGCGTTAAAAAGTGAAGACCGACTCAGCCAGATGATCCCCTATATCGAGGAAGTCGCTCAGCGAGGGATGAAGGTTGTTTTCCTCATTGGTTTCCGCCCGAAAGCAGCCTCCAAGGCGCCGCGTTATAACTCGCTAGCGTTTAAAGGTGTTGAAGACGTGCGGTTCGTGGGGGACCTGGAGAAACCGATGTTCGCGGGCGAAAAGATCAGCGAGACGCTGTCGATGGAGGAGCAAAGGCTCTCGGCCGAACACAAGGCGTTTCTCGCTCTGGAGGCCTTGCACAAAAGAGGAGTAGAAATAACTGTGGATGTCTACGCGGGGTCACTGAAAAGAGTAGTGAAGAGCTACACGCGTAAGGGAAATGTTCATTACATCATGAAGCGGGCGGGAAAGGTTCTTGCGATGATGCAGTTTGTCCGCAGGGCGTTCCCTATTTTCGGCTCGCTCAATGGGCGAGGTTTTTCTCCCGTACTCCGGCTCCATTCTACCCACGCAGTCTAGGGCTGATGATATAAGCTGGTAGGGGAGCGGGACTGCGCGTTAGCGGCAAACGGCTGGAGCTGAGTAAAGCGCCTCAAACACGTACGAGCAACGATACAGAAGGAGGGAAATGATTATGGCAGGCCAAATCTTGATTCCATTCAATTCGCATCTCCAGCTTGAGGACATCGTCTCTGTTATTGAAGAGGCCGCCAAACCGGGGATGAGAGTCGTTTTCCTCGTTCGTTATCCCGTAGATCCCTGGGTATGGTTCCG
>Ga0209857_1000249_pt1 | contig 12482 bp, 12 predicted proteins | sample GWRWN1_10_20_FD_187226 | JGI IMG/M metagenome (GOLD analysis project Ga0209857, IMG submission 187226) | Riverbed sediment microbial communities from areas with no vegetation in Columbia River, Washington, USA - GW-RW N1_10_20 (SPAdes)... | ecosystem: Environmental > Aquatic > Freshwater > River... | reverse complement strand
CTCAACGATAGCTTCGACTTTGCCATCTTGTGGACTGATCATGAGAAGCATCCCCTTATGCTCTGGGTCTCGTTTAAAGAACGTGGCATAATCTTCTTGATATAAGCTCTCTTTGATCCTTGTATCGCCACTTTTGCTATCATAAACGCTTTCACGGACAAGAGCGGTGACAGTCTGAGTGCCATTTGATCGCATTTTGCTTGTCACTTTCCAGAATATACGACTTGGATCCAGAGACCCCCTTGCCTTCTCCATTGTAATGTTAGAACATAATTTGGTTCCTTTCTCCACCTCAACGATATCGCCTTTATCAGTAAATTGAGCTAACCCTGCCACGGGAAATCCGATTAAGATGGGAAGCAAAAGCAGGTACATTAACATGTGATAAGCCTCCCTGACATTGGATTGAGAAACATTACTTTGAGGCCCTTTATCATTTCAGCGGAATCTTCGCATCCTCTATCTATCCTGGTGAAGGCCCATCTTTCCACTTATCATCACCTTCCCCAACTCGCCGATGTCTGATCTTCTTCTCTAAGTCCTTGGAACCTACTTCCCATTTTTGGCCTTTTCGATCGATCCAAATTTTCATCTTTTCCTCCTGTCACCTTCAGGCCATGGGTCAAACAGCAACTAATCATTTGTTTTTGAGCCACGGGAAGGATAGGACAAACGCCTAAGAAAATCGAGGGGGTAGGGACGGCCCTCAAAGCGAGGCTTCTGATCTGACTAGAGGAATGTGATGCTCAAACAGGCCATCCAACAAGGCCGCAGGGAGTTCGGACGCCGAGGCGTACATGGTTAGTACGTTGAGGCATTCGAACGACCGAGAACTCAGTTCGAGGCCTGTTTCAGCTTCACGAATAAGCGCGTTCGTTGTGCTGGCTAAGATCCAGCCCCATCCTCTCCTCATCTGACGAGATCCTCAGCCCCATCACACGATCCACCAGTTTGAGGATCAGATAGGTCACGACAAAGGAGAACAGCGCCACAGTGAGGGCTGTCAATGCCTGCAGGCCGAAGAGAGATGGATTCCCAAAGACAAGTCCGTCCGCGCCCGCCGGATTCACGGCCTTGGAGGCCAGCAGTCCGGTCGCGAGAATCCCCAAGGTCCCGCCAACTCCGTGAATGCCGACGACATCAAGCGAGTCGTCATAGCCGAGCTTGGCCTTCCAGGTAATGGCGACATAGGACAGGGCCCCGGCAGCAAACCCGATCAGCACAGCAGAGAAGGGTCCCACAAAGCCGGCTCCAGGGGTGACCGTCGCCAAGCCGGCCACCGCGCCGCTGGCCACGCCCAGCACCGTCGGAGTGCCTCGGTGGAGCCATTCCACCAGCATCCAGGTCAAAGCGGCTGTCGCTGCAGCCGTATGGGTCGCGACAAAGGCCACCACCGCCGTCTGGTTTGCGCCCAGCGCGCTGCCTCCGTTGAACCCGAACCAGCCAAACCACAACAGGCCGGTCCCCAGAAGCGTCAACGGCAAATTGTGCGGGGCCATATACTCGGTCCCATAGCCATGCCGCTGTCCCAGCACCAAGGCGCAGGCCAGAGCGCCGATGCCGGAGCTAATATGGACGACCGCTCCTCCGGCGAAATCCAGGGCCCCCAATTTTCCCAGCCACCCGCCCCCCCAGAGCCAGTGCGCCACCGGCGCGTACACGAGCAACGACCACAGAGCCGAGAACAAGAGCAGCGCGCCGAACTTCATCCGTTCCGCAAAGGCACCGGTGATCAAGGCCGGCGTGATGGCCGCGAACATGAGTTGAAACACCATGAAGGCCTGGTGAGGAATCGTGGGACCATAGGTCGGGTGTGGAGTCATCCCCACGCCGCTCAGCCCAGCCCATTCGAGTCCTCCGATCAGCCCTCTCTTGTCAGGCCCGAAGGCCAGGCTGTATCCGATCAAGAGCCAGAGCAAGCTGACCAGGCACAGGATGACAAAACTGTGCATGATCGTGCCCAGTACATTCTTGCTCCGCACCAGTCCCCCATAGAACAGCGCGAGGCCCGGCACGATCATCGCCAGCACCAGGGCGGAAGAGAGCAACACCCAGGCCGTGTCCGCAGCACTGATCTGGGGCTGGACCGGCGGCGCCACCTCCTGCGCTAAGCTGAGATTGGCGCCAGTCAACAGCGCGATGCAGAGAAGAACCGACACTAGTCCAAGCTGGCGCATGCATGAAGTCATGACTTCTCCTTCAACATCCTATGACACAATCGAGGCCCTGCCACTCGCCTCGCCACACAAAACGGAGGCGTCGACAGGATCCTGCCACTACCTCGTATGCACGCAGAAAATGCTGTGGGTTAGCTAGAATGTCTTGTACTCCAGCCACTTCCCGTTCAACGTGATCTTGCAGCGGGCTTCGCCCTGACTGCCGGTCACCCGTTCCATATCGAGAGTGAAATCGATCGCGCTCATGATGCCATCGCCGAACATCTCGTTCGCCATTTCTCGTAGGGCATCCCCGTAGACCCCGATGATCTCCATGAGGCGGTATTTAAAGGGATCGGTCGTATTCGGAAAATCGGTCCGCACCGGAAACTTGGAGAGCGACTCAGTGGTCTCTTTATCAAGTTCCAGGGCATTGCCCACCTTCCTGGCCTCATCCTCGCTCAGACGGTGATTGCCGTGCAGCGCAGCTGCTACGAATGTCGGATTCTTGCCGACTGTCTTGGCCAGTTGGGCAATCGTCACCTTCTTCTCCAGCCGCTTTGCTTTGATGATGTCTCGGGCTCTCTTGCTGTCCATCTTGCCATTCCTCTCCATCTTTTTCCTCCTTCTGGTGTGTATCTGCCACGCCCTCAGCGCAGCATGAGTGAGTCCCTCTCGAAATTTACCTCTAGCGGAGCTTCACTGACAGACTGGTCCGGGGGTCCTCCGTCGCCACCCGTTCCATGCTTGGCGTGCCGCACCAGGAAATGGATGATATGGTTTCTGATCTTGTAGTAGTGGGGATGTTCGATGACCGTTTCCCTCGAGCGCGGCCGTGGAATCGTCACGTCCACGATTTCCGCGATGCGCGCGGAAGGCCCGTTGGTCATCAGCATGATCCGATCGGAGAGCAGGATCGCCTCATCCACGTCATGGGTCACCATAAACACCGTATTGCGGGTCGTATTCCACATCTGGATCAACTCTTCCTGGATCACGCCCCTCGTCAGGGCATCGATCTGGGCAAACGGCTCGTCCAGTAGCAGCACTTTCGGCTCGATCGAGAAGGCCCGTGCCAGGCCCACCCGCTGCTTCATCCCCCCAGACAACGCCGTAGGCCGCTTGGTCTCCGAGCCCTTCAGTCCCACCAGATCAACGTACTTGTGAACATGCGTTGCAATCTTCTCACGGTCCCAGTCCGGATACGCCGCTTTGACGGCCAACCGGATATTTTGGAACACGGTCATCCACGGCATGAGCGAGAAGGTCTGAAAAACCACCATCCGATCCAACCCTGGACCGGATACCTCTTTGCCGCTCAAGATGATTCCTCCCTCCGACATTGTCTCCAATCCGGCGATGATGTTGAGCAAGGTGGTTTTGCCGCAACCCGAATGCCCGATGGTGGTCACGAACTCGCCTTTGTCAATCTTGATCGTCACATCCTTGAAGATACAGACCTGTCCGTCCCCCGTATGGCTCGGGAAGTACTTGGAGACATGATCAATTTCGAGAAAGGCCATGGATTACTCCTGATAGGTCACAAGACCGGCCAGTTTATTGAACCCGGAATCCAGAATCACCCCCACCACTCCGACGACGAGGATGGCGAAGATGACGCCGGAGATATCCAAATTATTCCACTCGATCCAGCTCAGGTAGCCCACCCCCAGTTCACCCAGCAACATTTCAGCCGGCACCACCGCGACCAGTGCGCTCCCGAACGAGATCCGCAGTCCGTTTACGATGGTCGGCGCTGCGCCAGGCAGGATGACTTTATAAAGACGCTTGAACCACGACAATTGGAGGATGGCGGCGACGTGCAGATAATCCTTGCGCAAGGAATTGACACCGAACGCCGTGGTGGCGAGGGTCGGCCAGAGCGCGGCCATAAAGACGACCAACACGGCCGTCCATTTCGGATCCTTCACGGTGTAGAGCAGCAGCGGCATCCAGGCCAGCGGCGAAATGGGCTTCAGAATCTGGATATAGGGATTGACCGCCCGAAACAGCACTTTGTTCAGCCCGAGGAGCACTCCCAGCATGATAGCCACCACCGAGGCCGCAAGAAATCCTGCGGCAAATCGAGAGACGGTGTAGAGGACCAGATAGGCGATGCCGTGGTCGTTGGTCCCCTTCTTCACAAAGGCCTCACCTAGCTCGATCCGGGCCTTATCCAACACAGCCAGCGGGCCAGGCACGCCCTTCACTTTTTCCTTTTCCGGGTTCCACACGTATCCACCGTCAGCAGTCCGGTCGATGTCACCATTGAACTCCATCATCTGGAGCTGGTCCTCGGTGAGCCCTCTGGGATCAAAGGCCGCGCGAAGCGTGAAAAAGTGCCACGCGAGCAGAAAGACCACGAGAAGAAAACCCGAGATCAACCATGGATTGTCTTTTCCTCCGCTCATAGCTCCTTCCCTCTTCTAACTCCTTATTCTGCAAATCTCCTTTATTCTCGATCTCTCAGAGGGAGTGGCTGGGGTGCGCCTTACTCCGCGCGCGACTTCCTTCCACACCTCATTCGAGAGCGGCTTGGGTAGCCTCAACTGCGCGCATCGACCGAGCACCTTCTGAGCGTGCGCGGTCTGCGAGCACGAGGGCAATCTAGGGCCACCCTTGTTTCCTTTACGCCATGCTGTGAATCTTGAAACCCTTCACATAGGCCTCGGCCTGGTCCGGATCAAACACCTTGCCCATGATTGTATGTTTGGTCGACGTGGTCTTGTGGGTCGGATAGCCTAGTTCCTTGGCGATGCGATCGCAGTCTGCCGCCAGATAGACCTGCTCGGCCACAGCCTTGTAGTTCACATCCCCTTTCAGATGCCCCCATCGCTTCATTTGGGTCAAAATCCAGATCGCCATTGAGTGCCAGGGATAGGGATCGAAATCAATCCGGTCGGGCACCTTCTTGATATTGCCGAGCCCGTCGGCGTAGGTCCCAGTCAGGATTTGCTCCAACACGATCACTGGTTGATTCAAGTAGTTCGCGGGCGCGATGGCCGCCGCGATCTCCTTCCTGTGGGCCGGATCAGAGGCGTAATGAGTCGCGTCCACAATGGCTCGCCACAACGCCCTGAACGTGTTGGGATATTGGGTAGCAAACTCCTTGGTCACGACAAACGCGCAGCAGGGGTGGCGGTCCCAAATTTCCTTCGACAACTTATAAATGAAGCCGGCATTTTCGTACACGGCACGTTGATTGAAGGGGTCCGGTCCCAGGTAGCCGTCTACGTTTCCGGCTTTCAGGTTCGCCACCATCTCCGCTGGCGGCACAATGCGGATCTGCACATCCTTGTCCGGATGGATCCCTCCTTCAGCCAGGAAATAGCGGAGAAGGTAATTGTGCATGGAGAAATCGAACGGCACGCAGAAGCGGAATCCTTTCATATCGGCGGCCGTCTTCACGCCCTTGTGCTTGACGTGCAACGTGATGGCCTGCCCGTTGATGTTCTCCACAGCCGGCATATAAAACGGGGTCGGCACGGAGCCCGCGCCCAACGTGAACGCAAGCGGCATAGGGGACAGGAAATGCGAGGCGTCCACCTCCTTGGTGACCGCCCAGTCGCGGATCATAGCCCATCCAGCCGCACGCTTCACCGACGCGTTCAGCCCATGCTTCTTATAGAAGCCCAAGGGCTCGGCCATGATGATCGGCGTTCCGCAGGTGATCGGAATGAAGCCGACGGTGACGTCCTGCTTCTCCGGCTTCCCCACCGGATCGGCCGCAAACGCTTTCAGCCTCCCTAACGGGAAGACCTCGGCAACCAACGCCGTGAGGGCCGCCGCTCCCATGCCGGCCAGAAACTGCCGACGGGATGGTTCAGCAGCACGCAAGACGGCCGCGACGACTGACCGTTCAACAGTTTTGTCAAAATACTCCTCGGATGACGGTGTGTTTCCCATTGTTTCCTCCTTTTCCTTCAATTCCCCCCCCAACGGGGCAAGTGAGCTTGAATTAGGCAAGGTGGCCGGGCTAACTTCTACTGCGCGGCGTCACGACCCGTTGCAGCTTATGAGCAACGGGTCCCCCGGCACCTTCTCATCGTGCGCGGTGCGCGAGCACGGAAGTTAGCCCGGCCACCCATTGCCATCATTTCAGCTCACTGATCCCGTACTTCCGTATCTTGTAGGCCACCTGCCGTGGCGTCAGCCCCAAGGCCCGAGCGGCACGAGCCTGAACCCATCCAACTCGCTCCAACGCATCCTGCAGCCGGCGCCGATCGATCTCCTGCAGGCTTGCGCCGAGCGGCTGACCTTCAGACCGTTGTGTTCGGACTCCGCCATGTTCCCCGGCCGTCACCTGTTTCATGTCCGCAAAATACCCTCGCAGCGAGAGCGGGATCGTCTGGACCGTCAGATGATCAGACCCAGGGTCGGCCATGACCACCAGCCGTTCCACGCAGTTCTGGAGCTCACGAACGTTGCCAGGCCAGTGATAGCGGGCCATCAGGGTGCGCAGATCGCGACCAAGCCGCACCTGCCGATTGTTCTCTCGGTTGAACCGCGACAGGAAATGCTCGATCAGCAACGGGATGTCTCCATCACGCTCTCGCAGCGGTGGCAGCGAGACCGGAACCACGTTCAGGCGGTAATAGAGGTCCTCTCGGAATGCGGCGATTCGCACCATGGTTTCCAGATCCCGATGAGTTGCGGCAATCACGCGCACATCCACCGAAATCAGCCGGTTCCCGCCCACTCGCTCAAAACATTTGTCCTGCAGGACGCGAAGCAGCTTGACCTGGATGGAAAGGGGTATGTCCCCAACCTCATCCAAAAACAAAGTGCCGCCGCCTGCCACTTCGAACCGGCCTTTGCGAGTTTCAACCGCCCCCGTGAACGCGCCCCGTTCATGCCCGAATAACTCGCTCTCCAGCAGAGTCTCGGTCACCGCGGCGCAATGGAGACGAACAAAGGGGCCTCGAGCCCTCGCCCCGGCCATGTGAATCGCCTTGGCCACGAGTTCCTTGCCGGTCCCGCTCTCCCCCCGCAGCAGCACGGTCGCCTGGCTCTGGCTCACGCGGCGAATCGCCTCGTAGACCTGCTTCATGGCGTCGCTTTGCCCGACCAGGCTCGCGGAGAGACTCGCCACCGGTTCTTGCGGTTCACGTGGTTCACCCTTCCCCTGAACCAGCTTGCCCCGCACCAGCCTGAGGCGGTCATGGAGCAGTTCCAGCGCCCGATCGAGCCGCGGCTGCGGAGAACCGGACCCTATGAGTGCCGAGACCACCGCTTCCAACGCCGTGCACTCGTCAGTCAGTTGTTCTTCTGAAATGTCTGCCACGTTCATAAACTTGTAGGCACGAGGCTAGAGGCGATCGACAATTGGGCGAAGCCTTCTTCCCCATAGCCTCTTGCCCCTTGCCTATAGCCTTTCCAATAAACACAAAGGCGCCAATGCCTCCCATGAAGGTGAGACGCGCCTCGTCTCTCCCCCTCGGCAGGTCCTGGCGCCTTTGCCAGCTGGCCCGTCGCATTCCTAAAGCAACGGGCACCCCGTCCGACGACATTGTCGGACCTTCTCGTGATTTCCTTCTTCTCTTTCCCTCAACAAGGAGGTTGGGCTGACCTCAACTGCGCGCCTCACGACCCATTGCAGCTTATGAGCAACGGGTCCCCCGGCACAGCTTCATCGTGCGCGTTCTGCGAGCACAGAGGTCAGTCCGGCCTCCTTGTACCTCTACACGTCGTAGTACATGAAGAATTCATACGGGTGCGGACGCAGCCTGAGTTGATCCACCTCGCGACCGCGCTTATACGCGATCCAGGTTTCAACCAAATCCTCGCTAAACACCCCGCCTTTGAGCAAGAACTGGTGGTCTCTCTCCAGGTTCTTGACCGCATCATCCAGGCTCCCGGGCATGGTCGGAATCCTGGCTGCCTCTCTCGGCTCGAGATCATAGAGATCCTTGTCCATGGGCTCACCCGGATCGATCTTGTTCTCAATGCCGTCCAGTCCGGCCATAAGCATGGCGGCAAAAGCCAGGTACGGATTGCAGGCGGGGTCAGGGAACCGCACTTCAATGCGCTTGGCCTTCGGGCTTGGTGAATACATGGGAATCCGAATCCCGGCGGATCGATTGCGGCTGGAATAGGCCAACAGCACCGGAGCCTCAAACCCGGGAGTGAGCCGCTTGTAAGAATTGGTCGTGGGATTCGTGATGGCGGCCAGGGCCGGCGCATGCTTCAGGACGCCGCCGATATAGTGGAGACACATTTGAGAGACGCCGGCATACTCCTTCCCGGCAAACAGCGGTTTGCCTTCTTTCCAGATGCTTTGATGCGTGTGCATGCCGGAGCCGTTATCGCCGAACAGCGGCTTGGGCATAAAGGTGACGGTTTTGCCATGACGCCGGGCGACATTCTTGACCACGTACTTGTACATCATCATCTTGTCGGCCATCGTCACCAGCGAATCGAAGCGGAGGTCTATCTCGGCCTGTCCCGCCGTGGCCACCTCATGGTGGTGTTTCTCGATCGGGATCCCGGCCTTCTGCATCTCCAAAATCATCTCGCTCCGGATGTCCTGCTGGGTGTCCATGGGCGGAACCGGGAAGTAGCCTTCCTTGTGGCGTGGTTTGTTGCCGAGGTTGGCTCCCTCCTTCCCCGCGTTCCAGATTCCCTCGTCGGAATCGATGAAGTAGTAGCAGCTGTGGCTATTCTGGTCATAGCGGGCCTCGTCAAAGATAAAGAACTCGGCCTCGGGCCCCCAGTACGAAATCTCACCGATCTTGGTGCTCTTGAGATATTTCTCAGCCTTCAACGCCACATTCCGAGGGTCACGGTCATAGTTCTCCCGCGTGATGGGATCCACCACATTGCAGACTAGACTCAGGGTCGACACAGCCGTGAAGGGGTCCATGCAGGCGGTCGCCGGATCAGGGACTGCCAACATGTCGCTGTTGTGGATCGCCTTCCATCCCCTGATGGATGAGCCGTCGAACCCCGACCCATCTTTGAACGTCCCTTCGTTCAACTCCTCGACCGGGATCGTAAAGTGCTGCCACGTGCCGAGCAAATCCACGAACTTGAGGTCCACGACCTGCACCTTGTGTTTCTTCGCAAATTCCAGTACCTCGCGGGAAGTCATTCCAATCCTCCTTTCCTAGCCCCTTCTCATGATGATGAATACGACGACTGACGTTCAAGCTCGCTGACTTTCTCGCCTTTCTCATTTAGGAACCGATCAATGTCCTCCTTGATCGTCGCACGGATCGTCTCGAGGCGGCTGTGGTCCTGCAGCTTCGCCCCGTCCATATCAGTGACATAGAACACGTCCACCACCTGATCCAACCGCGTCGAGATGCGCGCGGCAAGCACCGATAGGCCCAGGGTGAAGATGGCATGAGTGATCACAAATAGCAGCCCCTGCCGATCGTCGGCAAACACGTCGATGATGGTCGCACGGTCCGAAGTTTCATTGTCCACCTGCACCTCGGTTGCCTGACGGCTGGAAGGAAGGCGACGCGCGGTCGAGAGCCTGCTGCCGCGGCCCATCAAGTGTTCGACCGTCTCCTGCCCCTGCAGGACCTTGGCGATGGTGCGACCGATGCTGGCTCGACGTTCCAGCGGCGGTGTGCCGGCATAGTCCGGATCACTCACCTGAAAGGTGTCCACCACGACCCCGTCCTCGCGGGTGATGATCTGGGCATCCAAGATGTGCAGGCCCATGGCAGCCATCACGCCCGCAATTTTCGAGAAAATCCCACGAGTCAGATCATTGAAGGTCATCACGGTGTATTCACAGGTGCCCAGCGCCTGGTTGAAGGTGTCCTCCACCAGCACCCCGTTGGGTAGCAATTGCTGAATCGCCGCCAAGTGCGCCGCAATCCTGGCTGGAGGGGTCCCGTATAGGTAGCGCACCGGAAACTGACCCAGTTGCGATTCGATCCGCTGGAGGTCCATGTCATTCTTCGCCAGCCCCACCGCTTCACCCGCGACCTCCTCCGCCAGTTTCTTGAGACGCTCTGGGCCGGCCCCGGTTTCCCGCTCGCCCGAGACCTCCGGCAGCGTCCGCAGGTACAACTCGATCAACAAGGATTCCTTCCACTTCGTCAAGACGCCCGGCCCCACTGCCGCGAGATCGGCGGCGGTCAACACAAACAGTTTACGGAGCACCTCAGGCGTCGCGACAGCCCGCGCAAACGTCAACAGCACCTTTTCGTCATAGGGGTCACGCCGGAAGGCGGTGTGGGCCATCATCAGATGGCGATGCACCAGAAAGGCCAACGTGCGCCTCTCCTGCTCGTCATAACCCAACCGAGCCGCGGTTTCCTCGGCAATGGCCTTCCCGACCTCGCTGTGGTCTTCCTCGCGCCCCTTCCCAAGGTCATGCAGGAGGACCGCCAAATGAAGCAGGTCTTTGCGGTGGATCTCCTCATAGACCTCCTTGAAAATCCCTGGCTCCTGGCCCAATTCCTCGGCTTTCGCAACCGCCAGCAGGCTGTGCTCATCCACCGTGTACTTGTGGTACTGGTTGAACTGCATCAGCCCTCGCACCGTCGAGAATACCGGGATGAGCTTCTCCAGGAGATGGGCCCGGTGCATCGCATTGAGAGTGTCGGCCACACCAGGCCCCGACAGGATCTGCAAAAAGATCCGACTCACCTCCGGCGTATGAAACGCCTCCTCCGAGACCGTCTCCACGTGTCGGTGGATGTCTTCGAGCAGCGTGGTATCGACCGTGAGCCGGCGGCAGCGGGCCAGATCAAACAGCCGAAGCAGCAAGTCCGGACTGTCCAGCACACGAGGCCGCAACTCCGCCGGAACCGTGAGCTGTTCCCCGCTTACCAGGAAATGGCCATCCAGCCGCGGCGAGGGCAAGAACCTAGCGAGGCGGCGCCAGATCGGCACACGTCGGCATCGATCCACAAACCGCATGCAGAGCTCGTGTAGCCCCATCGTATGGCGGTAATACTGTTGCATGAACTGTTCGACGGCCAGCAGGTGCGGACGGTCCTGGAACCCGAAGCGCTCTGCCAGCCAGACCTGTTCGTCGAACGACAGAATCTCCTGCGCCATCCCCGCATGAAGATGCATGAAGGCCCGCACGCGCCACACAAACTCGCGCGCCTCGCTCAACGCTCGGTAATCCTGTCGGGAGAGGATGCCCCGATCAGACAGGTCAAGAATTGTTGCGGCCTGATGCCTGGCCATCCCGGCCCACTGGAGCAGGTGGAGGTCCCGTAGCCCGCCCTTGCTCTTCTTGACGTTGGGCTCCAGCAGATACACCGTCTCTCCGAACTTTTCATACTCGCGACGGCGCTCCTCAAGCTTGTGCTCAATGAATCGATCCGCTCCCCGGGCCACCACCCGCCGAAAGTACCGGCGCCGAAACTCCTGAAAGAGCTGAGGACTCCCGGCCAAAAACCTGGCTTCCATCATGGAGGTCCTGATGGTCAGATCGGTTGAGGCCAGCTCGAGGCAATCCTGGATGGTTCGCACGCTGTGGCCCACCTGAAAGCCGACATCCCAGAGCTGGTGCAATATCTGCCGAACCAACTCCGGCACCACGGCCGCGACTTCCGGCCGATATAAGAACATGAGGTCAATATCGGAGTAGGGAGCCAGCTCGCGTCGGCCATACCCACCAAGCGCCACGAGGCAGCAGTGCTGGGAACCGGCCTCTACCGCGCGCTCGTCCATCCTCCGCACGACATTCCGGTACCGGCCGATAATGAGCCCGTCCACCAACTCGGTCAGGGCCGCCATGACCTCCGCACCGGAGGCGCCGTCCCACAACCGTTGACGGATCGTCTCTCGCTGCCCGGCGAGGGTCGCACCGGCCGTCTGCGTCTCGATATCCCGTTGGCCGTCAGGAATTGGGCTCACAGCGCGCTCTCCCCCGTCTCGCCCGTGCGGATGCGGACCGCGGCGCCAAGATCCCGCACGAAGATCTTGCCGTCTCCAATACTGCCGGTCTTCGCCGTCCTCGTGATGGTCTCGATCACGCGCGCCACCTGACCGTCCGTGACCGCGACTTCGATTTTGACCTTGGGCACGAACTCGATGGTGTACTCGGTTCCCCGGTAGGTCTCCTTGTGTCCCTTCTGGCGGCCGAACCCCTTGACCTCCGTCACCGTCATGCCTTGGATACCGATCTCCAGCAGCGCATCCTTCACTTCATCCAGCTTGAACGGCTTAATGATCGCCTCGACGAGTTTCATGTCGGCCTCCGGAGCAAATGGATGATGGCTTATGGCTAGGACCTCGAGTATCTCGCTATACGCTATCGGCTATCAGTTCTTTGTCTTATGAGTACGCGCGCTCACTGTGTTGGCTGATGTCCAATCCGGTGGCCTCTTCGTCCGGCGTGATCCGTAACCC
>Ga0209857_1000248_pt1 | contig 12507 bp, 12 predicted proteins | sample GWRWN1_10_20_FD_187226 | JGI IMG/M metagenome (GOLD analysis project Ga0209857, IMG submission 187226) | Riverbed sediment microbial communities from areas with no vegetation in Columbia River, Washington, USA - GW-RW N1_10_20 (SPAdes)... | ecosystem: Environmental > Aquatic > Freshwater > River... | reverse complement strand
CTTGCCGATGTGCCGAACAATCTGGCGTCCTGGAGTCTCTTTCTCCGGATCGAGCCCGAGCTTGCCGAAGAGCTCACGAACGATTTGCTCGTGCTTTTGGGTCTGCTCGTGGTATTCTTCCCACTCTTGTTTGAGATCTTCGTTCACGGCGCAACGTATCGCAGTTTCATAAACCTGCACGCCGCCCATTTCGGTTTCCAACGCTTCATAAAGAAGCTGATTCAACTGTTCATTTTTCATGTATCCTCCGTTTTAATTACGCATTTATTCGACAATATGTGTTTCAACGCCGCCGCGCAGCTCAAGCTGGCGAGTGGAGCTTTTTTTCGCGGCGCCAATGACGATGTTGGGCTATGGCTTTGATGAATTCGCTCGCTATCTTGCCGGCCTGATCGTCCCGACTGAGGATTATGCCTTCTTCAACGGCGCTATCCTTGGCTTTGCCGTCTGCAGCGCCGTTTGCTAAACGACACGCGCGAATAAACTCAAGCCCGGCGCCGTTAGCAGCGATAGTCTTGCAGTGTTTGAAGGCCTCCTGCACAAACTCCACTGCCTCCACTTGCTCTTGTAGCGCTTTAACGGACTTTTCGCCCCCGGGGATATAGACCGCATCGAACATCACCGAACTGGCCGTCAGCAGACTGAAGTCTACTTTGACCTCGGCGCCTTTCGAGCTTTTCAAAAAACCGAGCCGCGGAGCGACGAGCTTCGGCTGACCGCCGGCGCCGGTCAGCGCCTTTTTCATGGCGGTAACCGCTGCGTCGTCAAATCCATCGGCTCCAAGGATCGCCACCTTGCGTGTTTTTACGGTGTCTTTGACGGTATTCGCCATGCTCAAGGCTGGCGAGTTTCCAACATTTTTCTTAAGCGGCTTCGGCTGGAATTCTTTGACGTTGCCGTCTGCCGGCACGCTCATGTTCAGCGGCGTTTGCAGTTTCTGATTAACTTCGAGCCCCAGACCTTTAGCTACACGACCAGCAAGGGTGCCGTCGACTTGCGCCAGCATCGCGACCATCCGCGCTCTTATTTCCGCCACCTCAACTTTCCCCAATTCAAAGCGTAAGGCTTGCACAAGATGATTCTTTTCCGGATCGGATTGGCTGTTCCAGAAAAGCGCAGCTTGACTGAAATGGTCGAAGAACTTGTCGCTCCGAGCGCGAGCTTTCTGGCCGTCAATCTTTTCAGCATAGCTGACGAAACCGCCGACATTTTCTTTCGCTTGCATCGGACATCCGCCACCAAGCGAATTCGGCTCGTAACTGACGCGGCCCGCATTGATCGTTTGACGCATGTGGCCGTCACGCTGGGTGTTGTGAACAGGGGCCACCGGACGATTGATCGGAATCTCGTGCGAGTTCGGTCCGCCCAGACGTATCAATTGTGTATCGGTGTAAGAGAACAAACGACCTTGCAGCAGCGGATCATTGGTGATATCGATTCCGGGCACAACGTGGCCGGGGTTAAAAGAGACCTGCTCCGTTTCGGCGAAAAAGTTGTCGGGATTGCGATTCAGGGTTAGTTTTCCTATACGCTTGACCGGAACCAATTCTTCGGGGATGATTTTGGTGGCATCGAGAAGGTCAAAGTCGAACTTGTGCTCGTCTTCTTCTTCAACGATTTGCACGCCGAACTCCCATTCGGGATAGTCGCCGTTTTCGATGGCTTCCCATAAATCGCGGCGGTGAAAGTCCGGATCTTTGCCGGAGATTTTTTGGGCTTCATCCCAGACCACGGAGTGAATACCGAGTAACGGTTTCCAATGAAACTTCACGAAGCGTGACTTACCCTTGTCATTGACAAAGCGGAACGTGTGGACACCGAAGCCTTCCATCATGCGGAAGCTTCTGGGAATCGCCCGGTCCGACATGACCCACATGATCATGTGCATGGACTCCGGCATCAGCGAGATAAAATCCCAAAAGGTGTCGTGGGCGGAGGCTGCCTGTGGCATTTCGTTATGCGGCTCAGGCTTGACGGCATGGACAAGATCGGGAAATTTAACCGCGTCTTGGATGAAAAAAACCGGAATGTTATTGCCGACTAGATCGTAGTTGCCGTCTTCCGTATAAAACTTGACCGCGAAACCGCGGACATCTCGCGCCAGGTCCGATGAACCACGCGATCCAACCACCGTCGAGAAGCGTACGAATACTGGCGTTTTGACTGAGGGATCCTGGAGAAACTTCGCTTTCGTTAAAGGTGCCATGGACTTGTAAACTTGAAAATAACCATGCGCCGCCGTGCCACGTGCGTGAACGATGCGCTCAGGGATGCGTTCGTGGTCAAAATGGGTGATCTTTTCGCGAAGAAGAAAGTCCTCCAGCAACGACGGCCCGCGCTCGCCAGCTTTAAGAGAGTTCTGATCGTCGTTGATGCGGAGCCCTTGATTAGTTGTGATGTATTCTCGGGCACTATCCTCACGAAATCTTCCCAAGTCTTTTACTTTGTCATTGTCTTTTTTGTCGATTTTACTCATGCATTTCCTTAATGACTCGTTATGGGCGGAAAGAACTGTCCTTCACTGGACGATTTTTCAAGTTTACACGGGAAGAGAACCCTAACGCATTAGCACCACCCTGATCGGATTGTGATCTTGCTCCCAAGCTGGAGACGATCATCAGCTAGCTTTTCTGACTTTTTTTCCCTTAGCTGCTTCAAGCTCTTTACCTAACTCGTCGAGCGCCGCAGGTTTCATGAATTTGCGTACCTTGGGGAACATTTTTCCCTCTTCTTCTTCGACAGCATGATGCTCGACGTTTTCCATTAATACCTTAAGCTTAGGCTCAAACTTCTCGCTATCGGATGTAAGATTCTCCATCTCTCGAAGCAGAGTCTTCACTTGTTTGTGCTCCTCGAGGGATTCAAGCACCATGTCCTTCAGGTCCTCGTTTTTTGCTACAGCCGGGTAGAAAATGGTTTCCTCAATATGCGCGTGGGTTTCTAGTTCTGCCTTGATCTGATCAAAGAGTTGTTTCTGCTGTTTCTCGTTTTTGTTTCCCTCTGCCTTTTTGAATAGTTCTTTCACTTTTTGATGATCTGTCTTAAGAAGCTCTAAAGCATTCATTTATTGTTTCTCCGATTTCTTTTATTTTTTGAATTTTCGATGGCACGAGTTAAGTGCGAACCTTTTCCACTATGTCATCTACAGCCGCGTATCATGAACAGAATGACTAATATGGGAATGGGGATGCCTAAGGCCCACAGGAGTATCCAATTCTCAACATCTTCATCACTGTCTTTTTTTTGGCGCTTCCGTGGACTGTAACCATTAACTCGCCTCTAACTGGTGGTCGGTTCGACCGAGTCTTTCTCTCGGTCGCCCGACCACTCCGACGAACATTCTTGATAGCTCAGTTCAAGACAGGGCGTCCTGAACTTGAATCTCGTATCGTCTTTACAGCACGCCGGGGGATGATGGACGTTTATCTTTACTGGGAACGCTCTCCTCACCGGTCGAAGAAATATCGTGTGCACCAAATCGCTCAAAGATCTCCTTTGCGCGCTTGACTTCATCGCTGTCTTCAGAGTGGACCGAAATCAGAATGTTTCCCTGTCTGATTTTTCCCTCGTACTGCTTGGCTTCGTATTCCGGAATGCCCATTCCAATCAGCGCACCGGAAAGGCCGCCAACTGCGGCACCGACCCCAGCCCCCGCCAGTGCGGCCATTATCGGTCCGGCTGCGATAAACGGTCCGACGCCGGGAATAGCTAAGGAACCGATGCCCACGAGCCATCCCAATACTCCACCAACGACTCCACCGGTACCTGCGCCTGTAGCAGCGCCTTCGGGAGCCTTGGTGGCTTTTTCGTGAGCGAAATCCCTGGTTCCCGTTTTGTCGGGGAACAAGACTGAGATGTCATTATTGGAAAACCCGGCAGCCTTGAAGCTGTCAACGATCCTTTCCGCTTGACTTTCATTATCAACCAAACCAAAAACTGCTTTAGACATAATCTCCTCCTTTTAGTTAGCTTGCGATCTCCAATTGGTTATCCACTCTCTTTACACCTGCGACCTGCTTAGCTTTCGCTTCGATGTCGGCTTTCTCCTTCTCGCTTTTGACGGGTCCGCGCAGCGTAACTGTCCCATCATTGGTGATAATCTTGACGTTCTTCGCATTGGTGGAAAGCGAGTCGTCCGCCGTAATGGCCTGTCTTATATTCTGAGTGATCGTCCGATCCGCCTCGTTCTCGGACTGATCTCCTGCAGTCTTCGTCGCTTCGTTGCGATCTCGGACATTGCGGCCGGAGTTGTCAGGCTCTACGGCGGCGGAAGATTGCGGCGCCTGACGAGTATCACGATCTCGCGAACAACCAATCACGAGAACTGCCGGAATCAAAAATAATAACGGTATGGTTTTCATTGCGATCTCCTTTTGTGAAAATGTTTGCATAACTTCATCACTTCATGCTTGGCGACAACGGAGTACAACGCAAATCAAATGCCAAGATAGGAAAACTACGCCATAGCCCAGATGTTAAGAGTTATTTACCGAGGAACTTGGTTTTTGAATTACTATTGTCTGCATATTGCCTTACTAATGCGTTGATCTGTTCGTCGATGGCGCACAACTCTAGGAACCTAACTGTGGCTGTGATTTGATGGAGAGAAAATTTGTGGCGAGCGTTATCGATTGCCAGAACATTGCTCGGAAGTTGAGGGGAAAGGCGAATGGGAAGTATCGACTGCCTGGCAACGCGAGCTGCCACGGAAATGTTTTTTTGATCCCGCAGTTTACAGCGGGTAGGTCATTGGGCTACGGGCAGATAGATTTCGAAGGTGGTTCCCTGTCCTGGTTGGCTCTCTACTTTGATCCTGCCGCCGTGATTCTTGATGATTCGGTCGCAAATCGGCAGGCCCAACCCCAACCCACGCTTCTTCTTTGCCGTGAAGAACGGCAAGAAAATCTTGGGCAAATCCTCAGGACTGATCCCGAAACCGGTATCGGATACCGAAATGGCAACCTGGTGCGGTGCCCCGGAAGCGGCCAAGATAGTCTTGGCAGCCACAGTCAACACGCCGCCATCCGGCATCGCGTCGATGGCGTTGAAATATAAATTAACCAGCACCTGCTCCAGTTCCTGCGGGTCGGCGTAAATTTTCGGCAGGCTCTCCTCTACTTGCGTGATTCCCTCGATCTTCTGCTTGTACAAATGGTTAGTCACTAAGCCAAGGGTTTTTTCGAGCACCTGTTGGACATCGGTGGGGCAGACATCGGTGCTCTTGGGTCGAGCGAATTGCAAGAGGTCGCGGATGATCTTCTCACATCGCTTGGTCTCTTCATCAATGATCTTCAAAGACCGATAGTGCGGATGGGAAGGATCCGTTTCGCTCATTAAATCCTGAGTAAAGCCCATCACAATCCCCAGCGGGTTGTTAAATTCGTGGGCCATGGAAGCCGTGATCTCGCCCAGCGAAACTAAACGGCCTGAAGCGATGAGCTGTTGCTCTAGCTCCTGAGCCTGCCGGCGTAGCTTCTCCTCGCTTTGTCGCAGAGCTTCTTCGGCTAGCGTTCGTTCAGAAATATCGTTGAGCGTGAATAGGCAGCCCAGTACCCTCTGTTGTGAATCGCGTAGCGGACCGGCGCTTACGAGCAAGTCAAATTTCTTGCCGTCCGGCCGGTGCAACTGCGCTTCGAGATTCTGCACCGTGTGGCCTTTCAGGCAAGCGGGGACGGAAAATGTTCCGGGTGAAGGGGAGTCCACCGAACAACTTAGAGTCGTTCCATCCTTAAACGTGAGCGGAAAAGCCTCCTCAAAGGTTCGGTAGAGAAGATTGAAGCCGCTCAGTTCGTGTGCTGCCTGGCTGGCCTGAATAATGATGCCGGATTGATCGCATACCACTATGACATCGACTGCCTGCTCCAGAATCGACCTGGCGAGTTTGTCGAAAGCGCTCATTTCCTCATGGTGTTTTTGCTCGGTCAAATCCATAGCAGTAAAGCAGAGACACCTTGTTTCATCGATTTCCACGGAGCTAACGGAGCAGTAAACCGGCACAAAGGTTCCATCAGCCCGACGGAAAGCGATTTCCGCTTTGGCCTTCCCTTGCTCGCCCTGTCGCAGCAGGTCTGCAAAAACTTGTCGGTCCGACGGGCCCACTAAATCGTTTGCCGAGAAGCCGATCACTTTTTCGATTGGCATCTTCAGCATCTCGGCAAAGGCCTTATTGCAATAGAGCACAGAACCATCAGGGAGCAACGTCGCGGCGCCCTCATTCATGTCCTCGAGCAGAACGCGATAGGAATGATCGGCGCCCCGCAGCGTGTAAACTTGTTCGCCCTGAGGTCCCGATACCAAGAGGGCATCCACCTGGCCGGTTCGGATCGCGGCCAGGGTCTCCTCAGCTTCATCGAGTCGCGCGCGCAGCTGTTCAAGTTCGAATATACTTTCCAATCTCGCCATGGCAATCTATCGATCCTGATCTTTAGGCCTCAAGTCCAGTCCTACAAGTATCCGTTCGGTATCAGACATGTCGCCAATAAACTTTCGCAAAGGAAGCGGCAGTTGTTTGACCAGTGTTGGAGCGGCAATGATCTGTTCTCCTTTTACTAATACCGGTTGCTGGTAGATATCGATCACTTCGAGGTCGTAGCGGTTCTTGAGGCTGTTTTCGCATATCTCTTTGATATTGGCGACCGCCCGGATGGATTTGGACGTTGTCCCGGCAATGTATAAACGGAGAACATATTCTTTACTTTTTGGCTTCTGTGGACGCATACTTTACCTTTTTGCGGCCGGTGCGGGTCGGAGGTCGAGGCCGACCAAAACCCGTTCCGTGTTCGATAAATCGCCGATAATTTTTCTCATGGGCGTGGGAAGATTTCTTACCAATGTCGGGATGGCCAGTATTTGATCGCCCCGGGCCAATTGGGGATTTTTCAACAGATCGATCAACTCGATGCGGTATTTATCTTCCAGATAGTCAGCGCAGATTTTCTTCAGATTCGCGAAGGCTGTGACCGATTTCGGCGTTTGTCCTGCCACATAGAGCCGCAGCACCCAAGCATCATTCTGCGGTTTGAGAATTTTAGTTAAGTTCGCCGCGGGCATTGTTACTCCCCCTTTTGGCCATTTGGCCGGTTATTGGAGGAGGCGTCTGCCTTGCGGCTCTTCGCCATAGCGGCTCGATCTTGTTCGAGTACCCCCTCGTGATGTTCTTGTTCAATGATATCCTTCTCCAGCTCTTCTTTTTCTGTTTCAAACTCTGCGCGCAAAGCGGCAATTTTGGCTTCTAGCGCCTCCTTCCTGTGCGCCAGGTTGCGTTGCTTCCGTTGGAGGTCCTGCCGGCGCAAGAGCGCTTCCGCCTTTTCTTGGGCCTCTTGAGCAGCCCTGGCCGTGCCCGTGAGCACCCCGGCCGAACCGAGATAGACGTCAACCAACTCAATGCCGTGGTCGGTAAACACAAACTCGCGAATCTGGTTCGAATGAGCCATGCCGCGCGACTTCAAGACCCATATGCCGCGATTGCGTTCTCCGTTGCTTTCGATGTGGCGCAGCAGAATCCAGGTATCCATCAACGAAGATATACCGACCTCTGATTGCTCGAGAGCGCTTCCCCCCTCTGTCAGGCTGGTGAAAAAGGCTGTGATCTGATGCGCTTTGAAAAAATCGATCAGGCGGCTCAGCATCGACTTCACTTCCAGCGTATCGCCTAAAGAGATATAGCTCGTGATCGGATCTACTACTACGACTCTGGCATTGGTCTCCCTGACCAGCTTGTGCATCCTCAAGAGATGCATTTCCAATCCGTGAAATGTGGGCCGCGTCGCATCGAAGCGGAGCAACCCCTTTTTAACCCAGGGCCCGAGATCTATGCCGATGCTGCGCATATTTCGCACGATCAGATCCGGGCTCTCTTCCGTGGCGAAATAGATGCAAGGCTCACCTCTGCGGCAGGCGGCATCGACGAAGTGCGCTGCCAGACTCGATTTGCCGGTTCCCGCTATGCCCGAGACGAGAATACTGGTGCCGCGATAGTAACCCTTGCCGCCGAGCATCGTGTCCAGGCGGGTGACACCGCTGGAAATTCGTTCCGACGACGCTTTGTGTTCCAATGCGATGGACGTGATCGGCAGCACGGAGATGCCGTGCTCATCGATGAGGAAGGGATACTCATTGGTGCCGTGCGTGCTGCCGCGGTACTTGATGATTTGCAGTCTGCGGGTGGATATCTGTTCTCTGGTCCGGTGATCCAGTAAGATGACGCAATCGGAGACATATTCTTCGAGGCCCTGGCGCGTCAACGTGCCATCACCGCGTTCGCCGGTGACAATAGCCGTAACCCCTTTATCTTTCAGCCAGCGAAACAAACGCCGCAATTCCGCGCGCAAAATGGACGGGTTAGGGAGACCGGCGAAAATGGATTCGATGGTGTCCAGGACGACCCGTTTTGCGACGATGGAATCGATGGCGTAACCCAAACGAACGAACAAGCCCTCGAGGTCGTATTCTCCGGTCTCTTCGATTTCGCTGCGCTCGATATGAACGTGGTCGACAACCAGTTTTTTGCGATCGGACAGATCTTTGAGGTCGTATCCCAAAGAGGCGACATTCTTTCTTAAGTCTTCTTCCGTCTCTTCGAAGGCCATAAAAACGCCCGGCTCGTTAAATTGCGTTGCGCCCTGGACGAGAAACTCAATGGCCATTAGCGTCTTGCCGCAGCCGGCGCTGCCGCAGATGAGTGTCGGTCGACCTTTCGGCAAGCCACCGAAGGTAATCTCGTCCAGTCCTTGTATTCCCGTCGGCGTCTTGGGCAGTGACGTGCCGTGATGTTTCGCATTATTTGTCGCCCTCGTAATTGGAGATGTTTTGGAAAAGTTATTAGGAAAGTTTTTCATTGATGCCGTGTGAAATTATCCGGGTAGTCACCGCCCAAATGAATTTCTTTGTCAGGAAACTGACATAGCTAAGACACCTACCGCCAAAAAAAAAAGACCGTCTCAATGCGCTAATGAGTTTATAGTGTCAACAAGTTTTTGAATGTCCACGGGTTTCGTGAGGTAGGCGGAAGCTCCATTCGCAGAGGCCTGCGTGCGCGTCTCGTTGGTGGGATAGGCGGTCATCATTATGACCTTAATAACTGGTCGACGGTCTTTGATTTCCTTAAGGAGCTGAACTCCATTCACCGGACCCATTTTGAGGTCAAGCAATGCAAGTTGAAAAGACTCCTGGTCGAGTAATCTCAAGGCCTCGATGCCGTTCAATGCCGTTTTGACTTTAAAACCTCTCTTTCCGAGAACGGTTATCAGTAGTTCAAGGAGATTTTGTTCATCATCAACCGCTAAGATCGAAACTGGCATTGTTCCCCTACCTTGAAAAAAGAAGCACTACCACACTATTTAGGCTAGCATCAACAAAAAATTGGTCAACCGGATTTTCAAATATTTTAGCTCATGCTTTTCGTCGCAGGTACAGCTCGGTTTGAGCCTTGTTCAAAGGGTTTAGCTCCTCGACCGCCGATCTCATGGCGTCGCGTTAGCGTCAGAAATTTCCCTGCTGTTTCTCCTTTTTTGTAGAGAAAATCCTACAAAGGCGATTCGATCTTCGGTGACCTACGAAGAAAAGTCTGTAGAAGTGGAGCGTATTCTATTGGCATACCCTTTGTTTAGATTTCATTAACAGGCACTGGAGACTTGCGCTCGAGGACAAGATTGGACGACAGCCCGCGAGGGTGCAAATCGAAAATGAAATGAGCAAATCTGAAATCGTTTAAGAAAGAAAGGAGTAATGGCTATGCAAAGAACAGTGAGCAAATTGACAGGATATTCGATCGGGGCGACGGACGGTGACATTGGCAGCGTCGATGACCTTTTGTTCGACGACAAATTGTGGACGGTGCGATATCTCGTCGCCGATACCGCCAAATGGCTCCCCGGCCGGCGCGTCGTGATATCGCCTATCGCACTCGGCCGCGTTGAAGCGGATGAAAAGAGGCTTCCGGTGTCGCTCACTAAACAGCAAGTTGAGAACAGTCCAGATATCGATAGCAGAAATTTCTCTCGCCAACATGAGCGGTCCTATTACGATTATTATGGTTGGCCTTATTATTGGGTAGGCGGAGATGTATGGGGCGGGGCAACGTCGCCGGCTAGCCTGGCTGCTCAGAAACGAATGGAAATGGCGGCCGTGGAACAACAGAGTGATGACGAGACACATCTGCGCAGCGCCAAGGAGGTCATGGGGTATTATATCGAAGCTACTGACGGCGATATCGGGCACGTTGAAGATTTTGTCGTTGACGACGACACCTGGGAGATTCGATACATGGTGGTGGACACAAAAAACTGGTGGCCGGGAAAGAAAGTCTTGGTGGCGCCGGAATGGATCGAACGTGTCAGTTGGGCTGATTCGAGAGTCTACGTTGACCTCTCTCGCGAGGCGATTAAGGGCGGGCCGGAATTCGATCCTGACCTCTTGAATCGGGATTACGAGGAAAGACTTTACAAACATTACGATAAGCCTGGATACTGGATTCTTTAGTTACACAAGATGTTGCACAAGCATGAGAAAAAAACGCAGGACAGGAACGGTAATCAAGCCTAGTCGAAACCCCCAGTGTCAACACGACTGTCGAGTTGACACTGGGGGAGGTGCTTGACTTAAAAGTTGCCGGTTGAATCGGATGATTAAACGTACAACGGTGATTCGATATCCGGTGGGCGTGCTCCGATTCCAGGAGCCGTGTTCGGCAATAAAAATCTGAAACCTGCATTAGACTTCATATCTTTGAATTACCCTCCAATCCATTTGCTTCAGGTTTGAGCAAATCTGATACCACGCTGGCAAGTGAGAAGCTGATTCATCAAGATCAATTCGCTTTCATTAAACCATTATCAGTCGGATCGATGAAAGCGGGCAGTATCGTGGGCACAAACCGCACCGGCTAGAAGCGGCCCGTGATCCACAGCATCGATAAGCCCTTTGCTAGCCACCCGTGATTTAGGCATTATTGGCGCTGCGGTGCGTTGTTTGTTAATTTGTTGGTGAGGTATTTAACATGGCGTCCTGTTATCACGGTACGCTCGAATTATTGCCCGAACGCAAGACGACACTCCGGTGTCGGTACTGCCATTTGACCATCGCCGGCGAAGAACTGGGAGACGGTTTTTGCCCGGAATGTTTCGAGATCAGTGGCACCAAGCGCTACGAGTTCGACCAATTGGCAGCGACGGAAGGCGGCGGCGTACGGTACCGGTGTGAGGAATGTGGCGCGATTATCAAGAGTCCCTAGTGAGCTAAAGGGCGGGGTCCCGGTAGTTTGATTCTTCGATCCTTCACCGCTGACACTCTCCCCTCTTTGAGCAGAAAATAATGGTTGGACCGGATTTTTATAAGATTCTGGGGGTTTCCCGCACAGCAAGCCCAGACGAAATAAAATCGGCGCACCGCGAACTGGTCAAAAAATACCATCCCGATCTGTTCCCTAGTGCTACGAACAAAGCACGGGCCAATAAGAAATTGCAGCAGATCAATGAGGCTTACGCGATCCTGTCAAACGCGGAACGCCGCCGGCAGTATGATTCCAGGTATTTTCAAAAGACGACCGTTGTTAAGCCGGCAGCGGCTGCAAGCAAGAGCAGATCGACCGCAACTTTTCGTCGACCCCCCGCCATAATCATTTGGAAGAATATAGCTTGGCGGGCCAACGAAAATTTGCAGCAAATTAAGAAGACTTTTCGGAGTCTGTCAAAGGCCGCCCGAGATTACTATAGCGATCTTTCGCAAAAGGTGCGCATCGCAAAGCAAGCGGCAGCGACCCAAAGCACTTCCAGTTCAGGACAGTCTCATCCAGCCGCCGCAATGGTTTGGAATTTTTTTAGCCGCTGGGCCCGCTGGGTTTCCGTCAAGATGACAGCGGGCATCCTTGGTATAATGGTTCTCGTTTTGATTTTGCAGGCGGTGTGGAAGGAACCGGAGATGACCGTCGAGTGGACATTGCTGCAGAGCACGGTGGTTGACCCGCCGCGCAATGATCCCGGGCTAAAGTCCGGTGAACTGAACTGGAGTCCGCTAGGCTATCACCCCTCCAAGGCGCAGTGTGCGGAAAGTCTAAAGCAGCGAGTTGCGGTGGACGAGCAAGGCGGCAGCAAAGTATTTTTGGATGAGCGTACTGGCATGATAGCAATGACCATTTACGGGAAAACCGAGGCCGCTCTAACTGAGGAATTTCTTCGTGAGAAGTTAAAGCGAGGGAATGCGGCTGGTGTTGAGCCACAAGTGTTAGAAAAGCAAGCGAGGGACGAGGCGCAGGAGGTTGTAAGAAAAAACGGATTTACCCAACGGGTGAAGCACTACCAGTGCCGCCAAACTCAGGTTGTTAAACCGGAATCGTGGCTACGGAGTAAGGTGAGGCAGCTCGGGCTAATCTCCTGAAAATAGTCCGCAATTAATTGTTTCTATGCCTTTGGTCGGTCCCCGATCCATCGTGTCTCCGCGGCATGACCTTTCTTGCTATTTCAGTGAGAATTCCTACAACCGCTCGGGTGGCGATTGCCGAGAGTATTGCGG
>Ga0209857_1000247_pt1 | contig 12525 bp, 9 predicted proteins | sample GWRWN1_10_20_FD_187226 | JGI IMG/M metagenome (GOLD analysis project Ga0209857, IMG submission 187226) | Riverbed sediment microbial communities from areas with no vegetation in Columbia River, Washington, USA - GW-RW N1_10_20 (SPAdes)... | ecosystem: Environmental > Aquatic > Freshwater > River... | reverse complement strand
CGCCCGAGGAGCGAGCCTCTCCGGTTGCGGGCAATGGGCCTCTACCTTGAGGAGGCCTGCAAACTTAGGTGATGGAGTGCACGGTAAGGAAGAAACGCAAGCTTATGGCCAAACACCTTAGAAGTCTGCGCAGCTTTACGCTCCCGTGCCCGCGCCCTTCGAGGCTTGCTCCTCGGGCGCTGTTCTGTGAATAATCGCGCTAGTTGAAGCTTTCGTCTCCCGTAGGTTCGCGATGGGGAGTGTTGTTCATCGACTGTCGCAGCCGGGAAAGCTCTTGGTAGATTTTAAACCTGCCGCGATTCTGATTGCCCAAGGGCCGATGCTCCGGAACGCAGTGCCACGGGTTGTAGGAAAGATTGTGGGCGAACGCGAGTTGCGCCGGCGAATCGAATTTCTGGCGCGGGATTTGTAAAGTCGCTACGGGCACAAACGGGGAAAGTTTCTCAGGCCAGCGGACTGAGGCGTTTTCGATGGGCATGCGGTGCGGATCGGTCTGCAGTTGCATCAAAAAATTAAATTCCACATCGCGCTGAGCAAGCGTGCCGGCCATGGTTTCGCGAAGATAGTTTTCAGAGGGACGAAAGGGAAGTCGCGGCACGCGAGTGCGCGTCCGGGACTTTGGCCGCACCGTATACTGCATTGCTCTTCCTTCTCCCAAAAGATAGGGCACACAGCTCCAGTACACGGTTTCCAGCGGACTCGTTTGGGTCCTGGCCCATAGCCCTTGCATGATGGCGTCCAATAGGTGGGAGTCGAATGGACTGATGAAATAAAAAAGCGGCAAACCTTTCCGGCTGGCAGCTTGCAGCTTGGCGTTCTCCTTGACATCGGGCGTGGTGAAAATCGGCGTCGTGATGCCGGTAAAATCTTGGCTAAACTTTTCATCCTCCAGCAGCTTCGGACCCGGGACTCCCATCAGTTTTATGCCGATGCTGAGGACGCCGACATCGTCTATGTCCGGGGGAGTAGCAGGGCCCGGTCCGCCGAAACGGATCCACGCCGGGAACGTGCGCGGCTCGGAAAAGACACCTTTGCGAAATTCTGCCGGCAAGTCAGTTCTGACGACAAACTCACCGCGAACGACCCCGTGAGTTTTCGTGTTTCCGGCGCGCTCGTAGGTCCCCGGCGTATAGTGGTCACGCATGTAAGCCGCCATATCGGCAATGATCGAATCCAAAAAAGCCGCTTCTCCGGGCAACGGGTTTTCCGCTGCAAGCTGTAAGCCCTCGTCCTGGCGGCGGAGATTAATCAAAAGCTGGATCAAGCGCGCCAAGGGCTCTTGGAAAAGCGCATCAAAACCGGGACGGAAAAAAGGATCGAAACGACGCTCCACTTTGAGAAGCATGAAAAGGGCTTCGTGCACCAGCTTTAACAAAGTCACGTGGTTTCCGTTCCGGAGAAATTCTTATTCGGTTGCAGCGCCCACGTTCGTTTCACTAAGTGAGCGCCGTTGCGCTCTCTGTCCGTCGTGATGACTTACAGAATTCGTGTCTAATAGTAGCGTCGGTAAAACTAAAATAACTGATTGACCGAGAGTTACCGTGAACTGGCCGGAGTCTAGCCCAAGCGCCGGCGCGCGCGCAATAGTTATAAACGTTCGCACATCGTCGATTGTAAAGCTGTGGCGTTGCAGCCCACGCGCTTTGCGGAAAAAAATGTTGCCTTGTTCATACCACTTGCTGTATTTTTCGGTGAAAACCAATCAACCGAGTCGTGCCTCAAGAGCTCGAGGGATTTTGACCGCTCATTGCAAAGAAGGAGCTAACCTAATGAGTCAGCATTCGTTGCGCCTGTTTATCCCTATCATCTTCGCACTAGTCCTTGGTGGATGCGGCAAGAAGTCGCCTGCGCCCGGCACAGTCTTGGATGAAGCGATGACAGCAGGCCGCAAAGCCGACAGTTTTCCGGCGGCGGACGAAGACTACTTCAAAGACATGGATGGCGGCATACAACTCACGACCAACGAGGTCAAAGGACGCAATAACTGGATCGTTTGGACCGGCGGCAACGACCGGTTCTGGGATCATCTCGTAAATAAGAGCTTCGGCGCGGTGGATTTTTTGAAAATTCTCTCGTCGCATACGAGTATTAAGCATCTAAGCCGCGACACGCGCTGGAAATACCTCGGCCTGGTCAATGAACCCTGCTTTGAAAAAGCCCAGGGACCGCGCCCTGATCGTTTTGGTCTGTGGCTCGACATGCGCAGTAAGGATTGTCCGCCCGATCCCTTTGAGAACGAGCAGAAGTATGCCGGCGTGAAAATCGGCGCGCGCGGCAAAAATATGCCGGTGGGATCTTACTACGGTTATGCGACGGGCGTCGTCGGCTTGCGTCTGTTTCCCAACCCGGATTTCGATGAGGCGGCAGCGAAGAAATGGGACCCGGAGAGATTTTACACCGATCCGAGCTACTACAACGATAAGAACCTGATCCGTCCCTATCGCGTCGGTATGAGCTGCGGTTTTTGCCATGTGGGCCCGAGTCCGGTGAAACCGCCCGAAAACCCGGAAAATCCCAAATGGGAAAACCTGAACTCCAACCCGGGCGCGCAATATTTCTGGGTGGACCGGATCCTCTTTTGGGAAAAGGACGAGGCGAATTTTGTTTACCAACTGCTGCACACGTCTTTGCCCGGCACGTTGGATACTTCGTTTATTTCCACTGACTACATCAATAATCCGCGGACTATGAACGCGGTCTACAGCGTCGGCCCGCGGCTCGGACCTGCCTTGCGCTGGGGTCAGGAGAAACTCGCCGGTGGAAATTTAAAGAACAAGCAGTTCCAAGATTTTCCGCAGACCGCCGCGCTCTCGCAGTTCTACAAAGCACCGGATACCGTGTGGACGCCGCGCGTGCTCAAAGACGGATCGGATTCGGTGGGAATCCTTGGCGCGCTGAATCGCGTTTTTATTAATATCGGACTGTTTAGCGAGGAGTGGCTGCTGCATTTCAATGTGCTGCTTGGCGGCAAAAGCATTACGCCCATCAGAATCGAGGACGCCGAGAAAAACTCCAGCTACTGGAACGCCACCGTGGCTCAGACGCCGGATGTGGCGCTGTTTTTTTTGAAATCGGCGAAGCCTGATCTCCTCAAGGATGCCCCGGGAGGCAGCCAATATCTGACTCAAGACAAGGTCAGGTTGCACCGGGGCAAGGTTGCTTTTGCCGAGCGGTGTGGACGTTGCCATTCGAGCAAGATTCCCGAGGCGCCGGCCAACGTCGATGAAAGGAACTGGGAACAGTACTGGGCCTGGACCAAGACTGACGATTTTAAGAAAAAGATGACGGAGATGGTGCTGGCCGACGACTTCCTCACGGACAATTATCTCTCCACGGAGCGACGCATCCCGGTGACCTTGCTGCAGACCAATGCCTGCAGCCCGCTGGCGACCAACGCCATTGCGGGGAATATCTGGGATAACTTCTCATCGCAGACCTATCAGACCTTGCCGTCTGTGGGAAAAATGACGCTGCATAACCCCATCGATGGCACAACTTTTGAGTACGAGTTGCCCGGCGGCGGTCGTGGCTTCACCCGCCCCCCGTCATTAATCAGTCTTTGGTCCTCGGCGCCCTTTCTTCTCAATAATTCGGTTGGAAAATTCAGATGGGAGGCTTCTGTCGAAGCGCGGATGGATTCCTTCAACGACGCCATCGAAAAAATGCTTTGGCCGGAGAAGCGAGAAAAGGATCCGATCCTTGGCGATAAAGTTCCGGGCTTCATCTATCGAACGACCGCTACCAGCTATATTAAAGTTGCCCCAGGTTTTTTGCCTCCCGGTTTAGAGAAGTTGCTCAGCTGGGGAGATTGGCTTCAGCGATTTTTTCCGTGGCTTTTTAGCGAAGGCATCATCATGATTGGTCCGATCCCCAAAGGGACGCCGGTGACCTTGTTGACCAACATCGATCTCGAGTCGAATAGGGCGGATCTGGTTAAAGTCTTGCTCAAGATGAAAGCGGATTTAAAGCAAGTCGAGGGTGCCAGCGACGAAGAAGCGGCCAAGGTCTTCAAAAATCTCGTGCCCGATCTGCTCAAGGTGAGCAAGTGTCCGGACTACGTCGTGAATAAAGGTCACTATTTTGGCACGAGCTTTTTCAAAGAGGAGCCCGCTCTGAGCGACGATGACAAGTGGGCGCTGATCGAGTACCTGAAAATCTTCTAGCTCGGTTTATTTACGCGCCCGAGGAGCGAGCCGCTGCGGTTGCGGGCAATGGGCCTTTACCTTGAGGATGCCTGCAAAACCTCGGTGGTGGGCACGGCAAGGAAGAAACGCAGACTTATGGCCAAGCACCTTACAAGTCAGCGCAGCTTTACGTTTCTGTGCCCGCGCCCTTCGAGGCTCACTCCTCGGGCTACAACTCAAAAACAATGAGCGTGGAAAGCTCCGGGCCGCCCCAATATGAGTATATCGTCGTCGGTTCGGGGGCCGGCGGCGGCACAGTGGCGGCGAGACTCGCTGAAGCGGGACGCAAAGTTCTCCTCCTTGAGGCCGGCGGCGACCCGCTTCAAATGGCGGAAACACGATTACCCGGCGACTACCAAGTTCCTGCCTTTCACCCCTTCGCGTCTGAAAACGCGGCGATGAAGTGGGATTTCTTCGTACGGCATTACGCCGACAACGAACAACAAAAGCGCGACGTCAAGTTCGACTGCGACCGCGATGGCGTTCTTTATCCGAGGGCTGGAACCTTGGGCGGTTGTACCGCGCATAATGCCCTGATCCTCATCTATCCTCATAACGACGACTGGGAACATATCGCGCAACTTACCGACGACCCATCCTGGCAGCCGGCCCACATGCGCAAGTATTTCGAGCGCATGGAAGATTGCCGGCATCGACCCATCTATCGCTGGCTGCAGAATCTTTTTGGCTTGAATCTGACGGGTCATGGTTTTGCCGGTTGGTTGACCACGGAGCGGCCATTTTGCATGGAAGCTTTGCGGGATGATGATCTCATGGACGTGATCAAAGGATCGGCCAAAAAAGCGATTCGAGACGAGCAACATCCGCTCAAGCGATTGCTGTGGATCATTCAATCGCAGGCCGATCCTAATGATTGGCGGCTCGTGCAGGCGAATTCCTACGGCGTACGCTATGCACCTGTCAGCACGCGCGGCGGCGTGCGCATTGGTAGCCGCGAGCGGGTTCTGGAGGTTGCCAAGCAGCATCCCGATAGACTTCGGCTTGAACTCAACGCATTGGTCACGCGGATCCTTTTTAACAACGACAACCGCGCCATCGGGGTGGCGTATTTGAAGGGCGAGCGCCTTTACCGCGCCCACGCCAATCACAGTACGGATGCCGGTGAACCGCGTGAAGCTTTTGGCTCGCGCGAGGTGATTCTGTGCGGCGGTGCTTTCAACACCCCGCAACTCCTCATGCTGTCCGGAGTCGGAGCGCGGCGGGAACTGGAGCGGCATGGGATCGAAGTGCGGGTCGATCTTCCTGGAGTTGGAACGAATCTGCAAGATCGGTACGAGGTGGGCGTTGTCCACCGGATGAAAGACGAGTGGGAAGTTTTAGCCGGTGCCCGTTTTGCCAAAGGTGATCCGCAGTATGAAAAATGGGCGTCGGCAAAAAAAGGAGTTTACACGACCAATGGAGGTGTGCTTACCTTGGTTAAAAGATCCAAGCCCGAACGAAAACTGCCCGATCTTTTCTTTCTTGGGCTGGTAGGGAGGTTCGAAGGTTACTTTCCGAAGTATTCAGAGTTGATCGCGCGGCATCATGATTATTTAACCTGGGTCGTGCTGAAGGCCCACACGGTGAACTCCGCGGGTAAAGTGACCCTGCGATCCACTGACCCGCGGGAGACGCCCCACGTCAATTTCCGATATTTCGGCGAGGGGAGCGATAAAGTAGGTGAGGACCTAGAATCGGTTGTGGAGGGTGTCAGGTTCGTGCGAAAAATTACGGCGGATCTTAAAAAGCGAGGGCTCATTGTCGAGGAAACCCTTCCCGGCAAAGACTGCCAGACGGATCAGGATCTCCGCGCTTTCGTACGCAACAACGCTTGGGGGCACCATGCTTCCTGCACTTGCCCCATCGGGCCACGGGAAAATGGCGGCGTGCTTAGCAGCGACTTTCGCGTGCATGGGGTGCAAGGCCTGCGCGTGGTGGACGCTTCTGTCTTCCCGCGAATTCCCGGCTTCTTCATCGTCAGCGCCATCTATATGATTGCCGAAAAGGCTGCCGACGTTATCCTGACCGACGCAAAAAGATAAACAAAACAAAAAGGAGGCAAACCCATGATCATTTCTATTATCAACCACACCAACGGCAAGCTCAGCGACGAAGAGGTGCAGCACGCGCTTCGCGCCATCAATTGCCAGATCAAGCAGGATTTTGAACCTTACTGGAGCTTGGGGGCGACGCTGAGACTGGAGGGGAAGGCGGGAGCAAAACCCAAGCCGCAGGAATTATCCGACATGCGCGGCGAGGCGGTGATCTACCTTTGGGACAACGTCAATGTCGCCAACGCTTTGGGTTACCACGATAGAAATAATCGGGGAATTCCCTTCGGCTTTGTCTTCACTGAACTTTCAAAGGACTTGGGAGAGAGTTGGACCGTGACCTTGTCTCACGAAGCCCTCGAGCTCGTCGCCGACCCCGAGGTCAACCTGCTCGTTGCGGGACCCCATCCCGCCAATCCGAAGCTGGACGTGTTTCATTGGTACGAGATGTGCGACGCGGTACAAGCGGAAACCTACAAGATAGACGAGATCGACGTTTCTAACTTCGTGCTACCGCTGTACTTTACCGGCAGCGAGGAAGTGGGAGGGCGGAACGATTTTCTCGGCCGTATTCATGATGGCAAGACGCTTCGATCCTTCAGCGTCAACCCCGGCGGCTACATCGGATTTTTCAATCCACAAACGGGAGAGCACGAAACGTTTTCACGCAAAGGCGACACGCAAGCCGAAGAACGCATGAAGATTAAGTTCAGAGCAAAGAGCGCGCGGCGCGCTATCCGGTATCGCCGATTTGGCGTGAAGACGGCAGCTGCGAAAAAAACCGCGGCGTGATTATCAATTCTTGAATGCTACGTCCGACTCGGCGCCGGGCCGCGGCCTCCATTGCAGGGAGTAGTAGTCGCCGCGGTCGCGGGCCCAGGGGTCGAACCCATTAACAACGGGTTCGAGTTCCGACTTGAGTTCCGGAATTGTGCGCTGAAGCACGCGCTTCAAGGGCGAAACTTCTATTTGATGACCGTTGGATTCCCCGGTCTCCTTAATGACGCCGTCAGGCCCGTTTTCATTGACCCACTTGAAACCAAAATGGGTGTAAAATTCCGGGCGAAAGCTGGAAGTAAAAAAACGGTCGCTAAAAAGCCGGCGTGACGCGTTGAGGATAAAAACTTGAAATTGAGTTTCGGAAATCGCGAAGCCGTGGGGCCGGGCAAATTCTGCTAACCAGCCGACCACTGCGTCCATGTCTTCGATATTGTCCACCATGCTGCCGTTTGGACGGCCGAGACAATCGGTGATCTTGGCGCCGTCACTATTGACCTGCGCCGTGGTGATGATTTTTGAATCCTCGCATTTGTGTTGCCCGTAGACTTCCCGTAAAAGCCCGGCGATCTGCCGCTGTCTGACTCGTTCGGGAGAATTCTTTGACAGGGTAGGATCAATGAAATCATCGAAGCTGGTTAACTGTTTGAGGCCGTACTGCCGACGGAATTCATTGTAGCGTGGCACGCCGCGCTCGCGATCGCGGATGATATCCAGTGCCGGGACATCGATCTTGCCGGTGACGCTCTTCAAGCGCGGCATGCTTAGGCTCTGGAGAAAAAGCGGATGGTTTTGCAAGGTCAATTTACCCAGTCGCTGCCGTCCCATGGAGAGAGCCCAATCAGCCAGGCCGTATCGGTGGACCTGCTGAGTGGCTTTGCCGCGTAGCGTTTCCACGACCGGAATCTTGTATCGGATCACGTTCGGATCACTGCGCAACGCGCGAAACTCGATGAGATCGGGAACCATGGAATGGAGCCGGTAAACGGTGACGAACTCCTCGGGAAAATTAAACGGCGAGCCAAAGTGGTTAACGCCACCGTTAACGTCCGGTCTATTGTTTCCCAAGCCGATGATGCCTGGGCCTGTGGCAAAGACGGAATACCATGCCGCCGCTTTGTTCCCGCTTGACGATTTGGCTAGTCGAGCTAAAACCTTCTCGAGGGCCTTTTCTACTAACGGATGCTTGCTGACGAGACCGCTCCAGTTGGCGTTCATCGCAAGGTAAACCGGTTCATTATAGAGAAGCTGAGGGGTCCATTCGATGGTATGGATCTTGGCAATTTCCGCCGCGACGACGAGCCGGGCGACTTCGAACAGTTCGTCCGGCGTGACATCTTTATATCTAATGACGGCGGTGGGATTTGCGGGGTTGCGCAAGCCGGAGTCGTCTTCGGGGAAGGCGGCAGCCTGTTGTCGAAAGGCATCGACGAAGATATTGTGCTCGCGCGCAAAGACATTGTGGAAAAAGCTCAGGCCGATGTTCCAATTGTCCGGGAAAGCCACGGACTCTTGGCCGGACCACTGCGGGTTCGTGTAATCGGAAGGCTGCAACAGGGGCAGGTAGCCGATTACTTCTTGCGCACGGGTGATGACCGGCTCGAGCAATAATTTCGCCGGATCGTTGGGGTCGCGCTTCACGCGCTTCCCGGAGAGATCGTTGTAACCGTAGACTTGCGACGCGTCCCACCAGGCGGTTACTTTGTTCAGAGTCGTCTTGTGCGCCCGGGTCAGGTGCTGGTTGCCTTCGTGGGTGAAGGTCACCGGAGGTTTATCCGCCGCAATGTAGCTTTTGTCGACGCGATCTTCAGGACGGCAGCGGAGCTGTTGAACTTCCTTAGCCGATAGCGGCGTCTGGCCGTTGTTTACGTCCGGCGTGCTGCAACCCATCGCCATTAATTCGGATTGATTGTGTCCCTCCTCGAGATGTGAGAACCAATCGTGGGTCATGAACTGAATCCAAAAGGCCGCCAGAACATTAAGGACGGGTGCTTTCTGATAATCACAGTTGGCTTCCGGAACGTAGCCCGCCAGCCCGTGAGCGTCATGGCAATTATTGTTTGGCGCTTGGGCACGGCTAAAGAGTTTGCGGCTGATCACTTGGGGATCGGGTTGCAATAAGCCCAGGCGATCGCCGTGGCGGTTGATCACGATTTCGTTTTTGCCCAGATCGGGGAAGGTGGCATCGAACGGGACGTTTCTGGCGAAGGGCTGATCGGTGGAGCCCATGAGCGGATTCGTGATGTCATTGCATATGCCGGTTAGATTGCGGAAGCGTATTAATTCTCCCTGGCATCGCTGCGGGCCATCGCCACCGACGTCTACGTATGCGGAATGTCCACGGGGGAGGCGCAATTGAGGCCATATTTTGATGGCGGATCCGGCCGTTCCATTTCGCCCCCGAACGTATTCCTCGAAGGTTCCACTGTTATCGAATAGATTGAATCGTAATAACTCAATCCGTTGGTACTCCATATCGAGCAGCGCGCCGGCAACGCCACGCCGGTTGGGACTCCAAAATCCAAGCTTGCTGATTAAGCCGGTGGATCGACTTTCTTCGGCACCCGTGGCCCAATAGCGTTGCCAATCAACCCACGCAGTGGTGCGCCATTTCACGGACTCCTCGCCGCCGCGGCAGCGGGCGGTGTCTTCGAAGACTTTGCCGAGAAATCGCTCCGAGCGCTCCTGCGCAACTTCGCGAAAACTCCCGAAGGCATAGACAACGCAGCTACCCAACTGAGTGTTTCTGAGCGAAGGATAGGCTGCAAAGAAAAGTAACGAAACAGACAACCCGATAAGCGCGAGTTTTTTCATGCGGTTGATCGTTGGCAATTTGTCTTTCTGACGAACTCAGAATCATGCGTAGGTGGCGCGCTACGGAATCGGCTGCTTACCATACGATAGAGGGTAATCAACCGATACGGCGGTGTCAATTTCTGAGCTAAGAGACCTTGCAGATGAACCGGCAGTGCTTTGGTGGTTTCTCGCCGCCGGCTTAACCATCAGTGTCGCAATGGTGTGCATCTACTATGCGCTGGATCTTAGGCAAGGTTTTGGTCGTGATCCCGATCGCCAGCATCGGCCCGTTCTTCTCATTTGATCTTGGCCGCGACGTTCTTACGCGACGTAACGGAGCCGATTTGTGGTAGTGGACGGAAGGGGAATGCGATACGATTAGGGATAAAAACGATAGGGATTGGTCACAAAGTATGCTAATAATGAAGACAGAAATTTTCGAGAAAGAGGTTATTGTAATGAATACAGGCACGGTAAAGTTTTTTAATGCTGAAAAGCGCTTTGGTTTCATCACTCGCGATAGCGGCGGTGATCTGTTTTTCCATATATCTGAAGTTCAAGGACAGCCACCGCGCGAGGGTGACAAAGTAGAATTTGAAGTCGGCCAAGGCAAAAAAGGTCCTTGCGCTGTCAGTGTCAAAGTCACAGGAAACTAAGACTGAATCGGAAGAGAAAAACCAACGATCGATGCCCGATTTGTTGTTTCAATCGGCCTTGCTGTATTTGCGACGCCATACCGAGAATCGAGTTAAACACCAAGATTTGTCTTGTCGTTCATGCTCGGGAGCTGAGGCGAACAAGCAATACAGGTCGGCTCGCGCTAAGAGCTTTAGTGAATAGCGAAATGCGGGTACGAGGGCAAACAAGAGAAACTCTCGACCTGAAAGATCTCTTAATCCCTCAGTATCGGACTTTGTTGTTTTATCCCACGGATGATGCCGTGGAATTAGATAAAGAACTTGTGGCGCAAGACCAGAAGCCGATTCAGCTCATTGTTCCCGATGGAACCTGGCGACAGGCGAGCAAAGTTCATTACCGTCATCATGAATTGAAAGACGTGAAAAGGGTGATGATCAGCACTCCGAACATCTCGAAGTTTCATCTACGCGCCCAACATAGACGGGAAGGGATGGCCACCTTACAGGCGATCGCCCATGCTCTTGGGATTATTGAAGGTGATCTTGTGAAGGCTCAATTGATGAAGCTTTATCATGCAAAGCTCGAGCAAACGTTAATAGGGCGTGGGCTCTCCAGTCTTGCAAAGAGCTTGGCCTGAATTAAAGCCAGTCGAATTCCATCCGCATCGACAGTGATCAAACGCGTTGTCAGTCCGCCAAGAACGCGGCTTAGAATAATCGCGGGGTTGTGCCTGAAGACCCCCTTTTCCTATTCCTGAAAGTGAGATCGAATCGGCGAAAAGAGTAAGTCAATTACTCAGGCACAGCCCCAAATCTTTTGCCACTTAACCCAAAGCTCAGCCGACGCTTTTAGCGATCGGTCTGAAGCGAGAGTTAGGCATCAAAAAGACTTTCCCTTTTCCTCCCCACTCCGAGACGAGCCGCGGTGTAGGCAGGATTGGTGCGGTTCTTGGTGAAAACCGCGATCGTGGGCATTCCCGCTCCCTGAAAACAGCATGCCCGCCTTGTGGCTGGCTTACCCGTAGCCTGTCACCAGCACGTCCCCGCCAGTGCTACCGCTACCGCATGTTCGCCTCGGCCGTCGTGCCGAGAGGCACGGCGTCGGCAACGTGCTCGTTGAGGAAGTTGAACTCGATCTTGGTGCCCACGGGATCGTAGAGGAACACCTGGTAGCCCGCGTTCTCGATGTTCTGCTCCTCGAAATCGATGCCGAGCTTCTTCAGGTGCTTGCGGAACTCGACCGCGCCCGAAGCCTTGAACGCGACGTGGTCCACGCTGCCGCTATGCTTGTCTTTTACGATCGAGCCCGGCGGGAAGCGCGCGCTGACGTGGATGAGGGGGTCGTCGCCGTCGTAGAGCCAGATGCCGCCGAACTTGAAATTGGGACGATAACCCGTCTTCAAGCCGAGCACGTCGCCGTAGAACTTCTCGATCGCGGGAATATCCTTCGGTGAGCACCGGATGTTGAGATGCAGGAAACCCTCGAATTTCATGGTTGTCCTCCTGGGCGATTGCCTAGTCTGCTGGCCAGCTTAGGGTCAGACATAACAATCACTACAATCTGTCATCTTTGTTCACTTGCCGACAATCGCGACAACATCGTACTGATATTGGCCTGATCGCGCCGCAGAAACTTTGCTACCTCGCTTACCCCGTACCCATGCTCCCTGACCAGTGAGGCTACGCCTTGCGCCCGCTTTTTTGAAATGTCCCAACGCCGATATCTTTACCTCTGAGTAATTCCGGAGTTGTTTCCAGTTGCCGGGCGATCTCTTTGAAAACCGTTTCGATCGACTCTTGAGGTTTCCGCTCTTCTTTAAACCCCGCGTCGCGGCTTATTTCCTCGCCAAAGCCTTCCTCCCCCAAGAAGCGCTGATCTTCAACGGCATAGTATTCATCGTTGTGGCTTTCGCTCATGCCTTCCAGAACAAAATTCTCGTAACCTTTCTTTCCGCCTAACAGTTTCAAGATGGGTCCAGCTTCGATGATTTTCGGCGTTTCGTTCATCAATAGATAGCTCCTATGTCCGCTGTGAGGATAACGTTCCGGCCGTTTCGCTAGCCTGGCCCGGACCGGATT
>Ga0209857_1000245_pt1 | contig 12582 bp, 9 predicted proteins | sample GWRWN1_10_20_FD_187226 | JGI IMG/M metagenome (GOLD analysis project Ga0209857, IMG submission 187226) | Riverbed sediment microbial communities from areas with no vegetation in Columbia River, Washington, USA - GW-RW N1_10_20 (SPAdes)... | ecosystem: Environmental > Aquatic > Freshwater > River... | reverse complement strand
AAGGACATCACCGTGGACGTGAAGAATGGCGTCGTGGGGACCACTCCGACCGGGGCGCGGCGCTTGGGGCAGCGGTGCTAGCGCGCTCGATCCAGGGCGTGCGCGCGGTCAAGGACGATCTCCGGCTTGCGACTGCTAAGGGCTAACCGTGTCGTGCCGCTCGCCTGCCAAGAATGCCGGGCCTGACAAGCAACAGACCCGGCGGCCGGGCCAAATAGTACATTCGCGCTCTGTTGCAACTCCGTCGGCCGAAAGTTCTGAGGTTAGCGCGTCACACAAAACCATAACAAGGAGGTAAACCCATGGCTCTGCGGATCCTCTAAGCACGGCACAGTGAACAGCGATCCGGGAAACACCTCCCCTATGTTAGGAACCAACCATGAGCGGTGAAACGAAAATCAAGAGCATGGGAGCCATTCCTCACACGGGGGGAGTTGGGTTCCGCGTGTGGGCGCCTAATGCCCAGCGGGTTTCCGTTATCGGATCGTTCAACGGCTGGGACGGCGACAGGCATCCCATGCAGGCCGGGGAGAACGGCCACTGGTACACCGACGTTGCCGAGGCTCATATCGGCGATCAGTACCGCTACCTGCTGACCACGGCGAAGGGTGAGTTCAAGCGCATCGACCCGTATGCCCGCGAAGTGACCAGCTCGGTCGGCAACGCCATCGTTCACGACCCGAGCTTCGACTGGGAGGGGGACGACTTCCATCTCGCGCGGCGCAACGAGCTCGTCATCTACGAACTGCATGTCGGCACGTTCAACGATGAGGAGGACGACAACCTACCCGGCAGGTTCGCCTCGGTGTCGGCCCGTCTAGGACATTTGAAAAAGCTCGGCGTCAACGCGATCCAGATCATGCCGGTGGCCCAGTTCGCGGGAGAGCGGTCGTGGGGCTACAACCCCGCCCATATCTTTTCGGTTGAGCTCGCCTATGGAGGTTCTTTGGCGTTCAAGAAGTTCGTCAAGCGCGCCCACAGATACGGCATCGCAGTGATCCTCGATGTTGTTTACAACCACTTTGGCCCGGGGGATCTCGATCTTTGGCAGTTCGACGGCTGGTCCGAGAACGACCGCGGTGGAATCTACTTCTACAACGATGACCGGGCGCATACGCCGTGGGGAGACACCCGTCCCGATTACGGACGCAATGAGGTCCGACAATATATCTTCGACAACGTCTTTATGTGGCTCGATGAATACCGCGTCGACGGCCTCCGCTTCGACGGCACCGCCTACATTCATTCCTTCCCCGGCCCCGGCGGCAAGGACCTGCCCGCGGGTTGGAGCCTGATGCAATGGATCAACGGCCATGTCGCTGAGAAATTTCCCGGACGGATCACGATCGCCGAAGATCACCAGAACAACAAGTGGCTCACCAAGGACGTGGGGGCCGGCGGAGCCGGATTTGGTTCGCAGTGGTGTGCCAAATTCGTCCACCCCATACGCCAGGCGGTGATCTCTTCCGACGATGAACAACGTTCGTTGAGCGCTATCCGTGACGCGCTATGCTACCGCTACAACAACGACGCCTTCGAACGGGTCATCTACAGCGAATCGCACGATGAAGTGGCAAACGGCAGGGCGCGCGTGCCGCATGAGGTGAGCCCGAAGGATGCTAAAGGCTGGTACTCCCAGAAGCGTTCGACGCTGGCTGCGGCCATGGTGTTCACCGCACCGGGCATCCCCATGCTCTTCCAGGGCCAGGAATTCCTTGAGGGAAATTGGTTCCGAGACACGGTTCCTGTCGATTGGGACCAACGCGACGAGTTCCATGGCATCGTTCGGCTGTACCGCGACCTCATCCGGCTGCGGCTCAATCGCGACGGCTTCACCCGCGGCCTCTGCGGGCAGTTCACCCGGGTCTATCACTTGCACGACGAACGCAAGCTCCTCGCCTACCACCGTTGGGACAAGGGCGGCCCGGCGGACGACGTCGTGGTCGTTGCCAACTTCCTGAACGAGCCGCAGGATGGTTACGTCATCGGCTTCCCGGCCTCAGGGACCTGGAAGCTCCGTTTCAACAGCGATTGGCAGGGTTACAGTAAAGATTTCGAAGGCCATTGGAGCAGCGACGTGGTCACCGAACCGAGGGAGTACGACGGCTTCCCGTTCCGCGCCGCGCTTTCCATTGGTCCTTACAGCGTGCTGATCTTTTCACAATGATTGCACGTGCATGAAGTGTTATTCACTAATCCGACCTTTTGGTCGAGAGTTTCGACGCTTTTGACGACCCCATATCCTTTTCTATACTCACCGGCTAAAAAACCTTTATAGAAATCCAGCGTTTTTTCACCAGAAGTTCTGGCACACAACCTGCTCTTAGTCTTAGGTAGTTCAGAATAGACAACTCGCATAAAGTTCGTAACCCAACTCGGTTGCGCACAAATCACGTCGCCGCAAACCCCGACGAAAGTTTAGGAGAATTCCATGACAAAACAAATCGAAATCCACGGACAGCGCGTCCAACTCTACAGTCCAGACAAAGGGCGCACTTGGTCGAGCAGTCCGCAATCGATCGTTGCTTATGGACAAAGGAAGACGATGTTGCGCTTGGAATTACAAAAGGGGTTTGAACGCATAGACGAGATGCAGGACCCCGATCCGAATAATATCACTGAATTTGAGATTCCAAGGAGCCTCATCGGACGGTAGGACAACAACCGAGGCCTCTCGCTTGCCCTTTCTCTGAGTAATGTTATGGGCATCTGGCTCAACGGTAATCCGATCACGTGAAAGAAAGGAGGAACTGACATGAACAATATTTTCTACATTGTTGGTGTTGTGGTGGTAGTGCTCTTCATTGCCGGCTATTTGGGACTGAGGTAGCCCCGGAGCCTTTGAATGATTCTCTCTTCCCGGAGTTTTCGTTGCGGAGGAAATTATGAAGATTTTATCGAAGATCATACAAAACGAGACGGGCGCGATGGGTTGGATCCTACTTTGGGCATTAGGCATTTCCATCCCGATAATTGATCGTCCTGTTCGTGGTGCGCGGTTGCACATAATAAGAAATTCTTGTGCGTTGATCGCGGACCCCTGTTCGTATCGAAATTAAAATTGACTCACAACTTTCCGGCCCGACAAATCGATAACGCTATGACCAAGCCGCGCGCTCAGCCATTCGATAGCCCAGAGCAGAACTCCAGAAAAACAATGAATCTAAAAGGGTTGTGGATGCTCGTCAAGGATACCTTTGTTCAATGGAGTGAAGATAACCCGTTCCAATTAGCCGCGGCCTTGGCTTACTACACGCTATTCTCCATGGCTCCACTTTTGATGATCGCGATTGCAGTTGCGGGCCTAGTGTTTGGGCGAGAAGCTTCGCAAAACCAAGTTATCGGTATCATAGAGGATCTCGTTGGAGTTCAGGGCGCGCGCGCGATCCAGGCAATGATTGAAACCGCAGGTCAAAAGCCGGACTCAGGTGTTTTCGCCGCGGGTGTAGGTATAATTCTTTTGTTGCTAGGGGCCGGAGGCGTTGTGGAACAGCTGCAACACTCTCTTAACACAATCTGGCGTGTCGCGCCCAAAACAGGTCGTGGGATTAGAGGCTTTTTGCTGGATCGTTTGCTGTCGTTTTCCATGGTGTTGAGCGTGGGCTTTTTGTTACTCGTCTCACTGGTCATCAGCGCGGCCTTAACCGCGGTTTCGGGAATAGTAGGCGGCTTCCTACCGATCGAAGCTGCTACGGCGCACATTTTAGATCTCCTCGTCTCGTTTGCGTTTATCACGTTGCTCTTCGCGGTAATCTACAAATTCGTGCCTGACGTCCGGATCGCATGGAGAGATGTCTGGGTTGGAGCGGCCACGACCTCATTGCTATTTTCGGTCGGAAAATTTTTAATCGGCTTTTATCTGGGCCACAGCACGGTCACATCCATCTATGGTGCGGCCGGTTCACTCGTTACTCTTTTGTTGTGGGTCTACTATTCATCTCTCATGTTTTTCTTCGGGGCCGAGTTAACCCAAGTCTACGCGACCCGGTACGGATCGAAAGTCACCTCCGCGGAAAATGCTCAAAGCGGTAGGCCGGCGAGTGAATCGCACAAAACAGGGTCCTTATCTCCGCAGGAAAGGCGTGAGGAGAGGCCGTGGTGTGCGGATGACGCAGCAGCTACTCAGCGCCCGACCACAGCCTCGCCTGATTACACAAAATATTCGGCAGTCCGTTGTAGCGGACGACTCTCTGTCTACTAAGGGCAAGAACGTCACGATTATCACAGTTGATGGCACTGTCACGCTACATGGACCGGGTCAAGAGGGAAAAAGAGGAATAATGAAGAATCCAAGAGGTCGAAGCAATTTTTTGGGCAGTAGCCATCCCAGCAGTGGAAAATTGCCATCTCTGATCGCTGTCGCGACCTTCGTCCTGATTATTGCGTCCCTCTATTGGGCGCAAGCGGTTCTGATCCCGATTGCGCTCTCGATCATGCTGACTTTTCTGCTGAGCCCGGTCGCCAGCGCCTCAGAACGGATCGGTCTAGGACGACTCCCTTCAGTCATCCTCATCGTAGTCCTTACGTTTTCACTCCTCGCTGCAATCGGCTGGGTTGTTACGCTCCAGCTTGCCAGCCTAGGTAACGAGCTGCCCAAATACAGGGTTAATATCAAGCAAAAAATAGCCGACGTGCGCGGCGCGGGTAAGGGAGGTGTTCTGGAGAAGGTTCAAAAGGCTATTGAAGAGGTTGAGGACGAAATTCAGAAACAAGAAATACCTTTAAAGGACAAACAAAAACCTAGTCCGGTTGTTGTGAAGGCCGAGGAATCGTCCACGTTTTGGCCCATTCCATTGGCCGTCGGCCCGATGGTGGAGCGGTTCGCCGGCGCTGGCCTCGTGATTGTGCTGGTGATTTTCATGCTCATTCAGCGCGAAGACCTGCGCAACCGTTTGATCCGTTTCGTGGGTTACGGCCGGTTGACGTTTACTACTAGGGCATTGGAAGAAGCGGGTCAACGCATAAGCCGCTACTTGCTCATGCAGACAATGATCAATTCCTCCTTTGGGCTGGCGGTGGGTTTGGCGCTTTATCTGATCGGCGTCCCCTATGCCGTGCTTTGGGGCTTTTTCGCGGCTGTGTTGCGTTTCATTCCCTATGTCGGACCCTTTGCGGCGGCAATCATGCCGAGCGCCCTTAGCCTGGCGGTTTTCGAAGGTTGGCTGTGGCCGATCCTGGTTGTGGGAATCTTTGTGGCCCTGGAACTCACCTGTAATATGGTTTTGGAGCCTTTGCTTTATTCCGAGAGCGCAGGCGTTTCGGGGGTTGGACTTCTAGTCGCAGTCGCTTTCTGGACTTGGCTTTGGGGGCCGGTCGGACTCGTCCTCGCCACCCCGCTCACGGTCTGTGTTGTCGTGCTCGGCAAGTACGTACCCGGGATGGATTTTATCGGCGTGCTTATGAGCGATCAGCCGGCCATGGAATCAAACATAAGCTACTATCAGAGACTGCTAGCTATGGACCAGGCCGAAGCGGCGGAAATCGTGGAAGAGCATCTCAAGACCCACCCGCAGGAACAGCTCTTCGATAGGGTGCTGATTCCGGCATTGAACTACGCCCGGAAGGACCGGGAACTCGGCCGGCTGACGGAAGATGGCGAACAATTTGTTTTCCGAGCGACAAGGGAGATCCTCGAGGACCTGAACAGTTTGAAGCCCCAAAGTTCGTCGGAAGTATCAGACCCTTCAAAAACTACGACGACCGACGGTAACTCCTCGGTTATCCTTCCGAAAGTTCGCATCTTGGGATGTCCTGCCCAAGACGAAGCGGACGAACTGGCACTCCTCATGTTCCGGCAGCTGCTCGATTGCACCAAATATGAAGTCGAAATTATGTCCGACACGATGCTCACCGCCGAAGTTGTTGCTCGGATTGGGGAGAAGAGTCCGGCTATGATTTGTATCGCAGCCGTACCGCCCGGCGGACTGGCGCAGACACGTTACCTCTGCAAGCGGCTGCGGGCCCGGTTTCCCAATCTCAAGATTGCGGTCGGGCGATGGGGTATAGGAACCGAAGATAGTAACAGTATCCTGCTCGCGGGCGCTGATAAGGTCGGCACTACCATGATTGAGACACGCGAGCAGATGATTCAATTGAGCCAAATTAGCCCTCATTCCGAAGCTCAGTCCGGGGCGACTGCAAATCCTTTCTCTCCTCTTGATGCGTTGCTTCCCCCGAGGTTGTCGCCTAATAAAATGACTTGGCACAATACTTCGCAACTAGACCCATCCAACGGGACTTGACTCCAGGATCATCCGTCTTTCAAAACTTTGAAGACGAGGTCGCTGGAGATTATTCCTCTCTAGCGTTACCGTGCAGATCTGTAACTATGCCATGGCTGTAAATATTCCTTGCAGTAGTCGAAGTTTGATCTAACTACTGACGGTCTTTTCTCTTTTTTCTTTGTAAGTCGAGCCAAAGCGATCGGCCGATGTTAGCTCACCTTACATAATTTCTGGCAGCCCAGTTTTTAAGTCACTGTCCTAAAGTCATTTCTTATTTGGCTCATTGATTGCTTGTGGAATTCGCTAGGAAATATCCCAAATGCCGAGAACTAATATCGGCGCAGAACTAACAAGGCGGTTGGAGCAGTGCCCGATCCTCTCGCTTTCAAAGCCTTAAGCTATGGGGCCGTCGGGCTCTTGGCGTTAACAGTTCTAATTCTGTCCGTCGTCTGGCTGAGAATAGAAATTATCTCCGGCAAACCGCTCAGTGGCTTCCTTCCGGTCCTCCTAATTATTGCCGTACTCTGCGCTCTGATCTCGCTGCTTGCCGCTTACGTCCAATTCCAGCAGGCAACCTCAACTATGCTTCACTGGGAGAGAGCTGCATTCACTTCTAAGAATGAGCCGCGCCGGTTAACATTGCTCCAAGCGCTCTTCTAATCCTCAATCTGCTGCTACAGGCTTTTGACTGCACCGCGTCCTATTTCGTCCTGTCCCGTGGCGCCCACGAAGCGAACCCGCTGGTCGAAACCGCGATAGAGTCCTGGGGGCTTGTATGGGGCTTGCTCTTTTGGAAGGTCTTCTCGTGTATACTACTCTTTCTTTTGTATTCAATCAGACTTTATCGGGAGCCGCTAACCGTGGGAGCCCTAAGCTTTACCGCAGCGGTTTATTCTTACCTTAGCGTTTTCCTTGTCTTGCGATGGGTTGAAATGCTAATCGACTAATCCGCTTCTGCAGACGCACCGAGCCGGATTCTATTGAGGCGTCGTTCAGTTTAATCTCAGGCTGAATCTGGTCTTCCCACTCGACGAAACCTGTCGCCTTCCGCCGTAAACCACACTTTTCTTTACATCTATCCGCGTGATAAATAACGCCCAAAACGAGGTGGGCAATGCAGAAAGCTGCGGTCCAGCAGAGCCTAACCAACAGTCAGTTCGACCTTGTTGTCGATCACTCTTTGCAAATTTCGAGCTGCGTAACGGTGGGCTGTTGAGTTCGTAACATTTCCGTTATCTTAGAACTTAAAGCTTAATACGTGATATCTGCGAGTTCGTTCCGAGTTCCAAGCTGACCACCGGATGTAAGCCATTCGTTCCTCAGTCCGGTTTCCAGGATTCGAGTAGCTTCTTGAAGGTTTTTCAAACCCTCAATTTCAAGCCGATGCAACACAAGATCGTTCGCCACTCTTCTCGGTATAACTACGACGCGATAGCCTCTCTTCTCTATGCCGCGGGCGGACTCATAGGCTTCTGTTCGGCTGAGAAAGGACGCTACGATGAGGCGATAAGAACTGTCGTATTGCCGCCGTACCAATATTTGCCGCGTGAGAGCAGGCACTAAGATCTCCTGCCCTGCGGAGACCCAATTGAGGTTCTTGATTTCAGGGTTGAATTCTTTAATGAGGTCCATCCCGAGGAGTACGTCAGCTCCATAAGCATCACTGGCGATCTTGTAGATAGTGGACCCGTATGAAATGAAGACCCGCTCGTCCATCGGGTTGAGGATTTCCGGATTGGCGAATTTGGCTTCGCTATTGGCATTTTGTGCGATAGTTTTTCCCCCATCGACGAGTTGAACGCTTCGGTTTACTTGAGAGGTTTCAGGCGTTCGCACACTCATAGTGAAAAAACGTTGAGGATTGGCAAAGGAGGCTACGAGCACAAAAGCAAGGATCGCGAAAAAGGTTCCAGCCGCAGCTATTCCCATGCCTGTTACCTTGTGCGCAGAAGCGTCGTTCGGTGCTTCACGAACGAGTGTTTCCCTTTCGGCAATGGATACCGACTCACGAGTGGTGCTTTTCTTATTGGCCGGGGTTTCCGACTCCAATCTGAGATCGCGAGCTACCTCGTCAATAATATGGGTGGAAACTGTTTTTTGAGAGGCTGCAAAGGCGATCAAGAGCGCGTTGTCACAGATGATGTTGATGAGCCTCGGGATACCCTTGGAATAGTGGGTGATCTTGTCAACAGCCTCGCGCTCGAACAGATCTTCACTCTGATAGCCGGCTACCCCCAGCCGAAAGTTGATATAGGAACCGACCTCTTCATCCTTGAGCGGAGTAATTTCGCATTGAATCGCGATTCGCTGTCGAAGCTGCCGCAGATTCGTGCGGGCTAGCTTTATCTGGAGCTCCGGCTGGCCCATCAGCACGATTTGAAGAAGCTTTTCTTTATCAGTTTCGAGATTAGAGAGGAGCCTCAGTCCTTCGAGCGATTCATCGCTCAAGTTCTGGGCTTCGTCTATCAAGAGACAAACGATATCGCCTTTCGTAACCTGCTCGAGTAAATAGCCGTTGAGCTCTTCGATCATGGCCAATCTGTCTTTTCCTTCGGCAGGTAAGCCTAGGTCAGATAAGATGAGCCGGAGCAGTCCGTTGAAACTGACGTCGGTGTTAAAGATGAAGACGGAATGGATGCTGCTCTGTAAACTGTGCATTAATTTCCGCAAAAGCGTGGTTTTCCCCGTCCCCACTTCGCCGGTGATCGCGATGAAGCCTTTCTTAGCCTCGATCCCGTAGCGAAGATTGGCGTACGCCTCGAGATAAACAGGATTGCTGTAAAAGAAACGCGGATCGGGGGTAACGCTAAAGGGCGAATCGAGAAATCCAAAGTACCGGTTATACATATTGGCGCGAGCTCAAGGATTTAAGTTTTCGGACCGATATGTTTGATCCCCGGTGTGTTCAAGTCGAACGATGTGTCCCGGCAACTGAGTGACTCGACCAACGGCCAGCGGCAATGGGCAATAAAGAGAATTGCGGCTGCCATGATGATCCAAAAGGGCAGTCGTACCTTACGATCTGTATGCACGAAATACGGCATTCCCACGTCAGTTGCTTTCTAACTGCGCCATCCTCTCAGCAAGGTCAGTGTTGTGCCTTAGCACCTAGTGGAAGGATAAAGAGTCCCTTTCCCCTTCCACTAACAAGCGTTCAGAACAGCTGGCTGTGAATTCTCAACTGTCCGCTGCCTGCGTCATACGGCGACAAGCTGGTACCGCAACAGCGGGGCCAAGGAACCGAGCGGCGGGCGTACTCGTTGCACGGTTCTTGCACCCGCTGGTTGGCAACGTGAGTAAAAAATCCGAGAACGACGAAATTATCGAGCAGATTTTAAAGCTACGTGTTAAAGCAGCTGCAGCTTTGGAAGTTTACGAGACAATACACGCACGAATCGATTTTTATCGAAAGTACTTCTCCCTCAGCAAAACTTATAAGGTGAGGCTTGCAGGCCGCTTCTTCGTAGTCCAGGGTGGACGATCAACAGAAGCCGCGCGCTCAGACTCAAGGCCACAGAAGCCGTCTGTGTTGGAGCAGCCGGATTCAAGTTGTCAAACCGTTGCTTTCCCCAATGGGCACTGAGAGGCGACAGCATGGCTCAATACAACGTCTCGTTTTTATGCAACGAATGCGGCCGGCTTCATCCCACGAAGCTCTTCCTTACCTTGAGCAAAGATTTCGCTGCGGGTGAAAAACTCAGTCAGGTATACAGGGGAGAACCGCCTCCGCCCGAAGTCATTAAACTGTTTCGGACGCCTGCCTTGTGTCCCGTCACAAGAAACTCAGTCATCGTTGACTATAGCGACCGATTGCATTTAGTTGTCTCCGCATGATTCCTGCCAGTCTGAGCTTGGCTTCGATCGACAAAAACAAAAAGAATTGCGTCTGTTCGAGTTTCGACGGAAAACCGTTGATGAATCCCCGTTGCCCGCCGCCGACCATCCAAGTCGCTCCAGCGGGCGAACCAACACCCAACGTGTTAGTCGTTGACGACGACCCAACAATTCACGGCCAACTCTTGCGCTTGTATACGCACGACGGCTACAAAGTTGTTCCGGTTTCCTCCAGTGAAGAAGCATTGGCACAACTGGCGGAAGGAACCATTGACCTCGTTGTCACCGACATAAAGCTTCCCGGTTTGAGCGGCGTCGACCTTGTTGCCAGCATGCAAGAGAACTTTCCCGATATCCCGGTGATCGCCATAACCGGCTATTCCGATATAGACACCGCAATCAACGTACTGAAACATGGCGCCGCCGATTTCATTGTTAAACCGTTCGAATTAGCTGCATTGCAAGAGTCTACCCGGGCGGCACTTGAGAAGACGCGGGTTTATCGGGAGATTCGCCATCTCCGCCACGGCTTGAACAACGGTGCCGAGTTCGGCGGCATGTTGAGCAAGACTCGCGAGATGCATCGGTTGTTTGAGATCATCTGGATGGTCGCTCCGACTGAAATGACGGTGGCCATTGAAGGCGAGACGGGGACGGGGAAGGAGCTGGTTGCGAGCGCGGTGCACTATCATAGCAATCGCGGAAAAAAGCCGTTTGTTACCATCAACTGCGCAGGTTTCCCCGAAACGCTTTTGGAGAGCGAGCTTTTCGGTTACGAGAAGGGCGCTTTTACCGGCGCGGACCAAGCGAAGGCAGGAAAGATAGAGCTGGCCCACGGCGGGACTCTGTTTCTCGATGAAATCGAGAGCATGTCGATCGTGATGCAGGGAAAGTTGCTGCGGGTTTTAGAGGATCAGAAGGTTCACCGGCTCGGGGGGAATACCGGTATACATGTCGATATGCGGGGCATTGCCGCCACAAATGTGCCGTTAAAAGAACTGGTGGCGGAAGGTAAAATGCGGTCGGATTTTTACTATCGGATCAATGTAATCCCAATCCATCTCATTCCGCTACGGCAGCGGAAAATCGACATTTCGCTGTTAGTACAGGATTTTCTTCATAGACATCCGGTCGCTGCCCGCAAGGCGATCAGCTCGGTTTCTAAGCCGGTGATGCGGCTTTTGGTGGATTATTCCTGGCCGGGCAATATCCGAGAACTGCAAAACGTGCTCGAGCGCGCGATCGTATTGAACACCGGGCGCATCATCGAACATGTCGACCTCCCTAATGTGACCTCCGATAACCTTCCGAGTGAAGACCCAGACTCTTTGTCCATTCCTTTGGATAAATGGCTGCAAGAAAAAGAAAAACAATATCTCACGCAGAAGTTGGAGGACTTTGGCGGTAATGTCGGGCGGACGGCAAAGAGCTGCCGTATCGGCGTAAGAACGCTGTCACGCAAGATGCGTCAATACGGACTAGATAAAAAGCTTTTCAAGCAAAAAGAATCTGCCGCACCCTCTCCACACTCGCGCCAAGTTTCCGCTTCACTCGGGTAAACCGCTGTCGCTGCGTTTATGGCTACGGCAACTGCCTGCCAATGAGTGAGAACGTGTCGTGTTGTACGCCACTCATTGTCAAAATGTACAACCATTTCAGCGGTACCGCGTTAACCCTGTAATTGAACTGAATTCTCCTTCAACAAAATTCTGTGAGATTTGCCTAACGCGTCGATCAATCCAGTCCTAAGCGCGTTGAGGGTGATAGTTGTGGGGTCTGGCTTTCTTTTCTGGACAATCTTATTGATGAGCACCCGCGAGGCTTTCTCAGAGGCGAAAGCCTCGAAGAATCCGACAGCCTTCCCGATCCCGACGTGCTCGCCTAGGAAATCGTCGAAGACCTAGAAAGCTCCCTTGAATTTTGAGCGAAGATGTCAGCCTGTGCTCTGATTGTCCGGATTTTTCTTTTTTTGAGCAGAGACTTTCGGCCTCGGTATTTGGCTTTTACGTAACGATCTCGAACGGACCTTGGCCTTGATATTCCCTGTCGACCGTAGATATGAGGGCAACATTTAAGACTGAGCGAGACTGAAATTACAGGCCACTGACCTTTAGTAACACTGTTACCTCATGATTGTGCCGCTGTCCCCTAAAACGATAGAGAGTCGCTTCTAGTTGCTTCTGTTCCTTCATAGTCAGCAGTTATATCTTTCAAACCCTCACATAATTCCGTTTCGGTTAATGATTTCGGAGGTGGCAGCGGGGGTAAGTCTGATTACGAGGGGAACCAGCCTGCTCTGCATCAAAGGATACGTCTCAGCCGGATACGGTTGCCAGCTATGCCATATTTGATGAACAACAGATAAAAAAGGTTCTGGACAACGGGCAATAAACCGCAGTAAAGAGGGCCGGTATGGGTAAGAAAACTATTGACCTTCAGTTTTTATTAGTCCCTTACCACCATTCCGAGTGAATTGCGTGAGGCCGCTGCTGTGTTTCGCTTTGACACCCATGGCTTCGCTTCA
>Ga0209857_1000243_pt1 | contig 12588 bp, 10 predicted proteins | sample GWRWN1_10_20_FD_187226 | JGI IMG/M metagenome (GOLD analysis project Ga0209857, IMG submission 187226) | Riverbed sediment microbial communities from areas with no vegetation in Columbia River, Washington, USA - GW-RW N1_10_20 (SPAdes)... | ecosystem: Environmental > Aquatic > Freshwater > River... | reverse complement strand
CGCTGCGCAGTTCGTATTCTTCGTTGGGATCGGAAATCACGACTCCCTCAATTTTTCGGTCGTTGCCCAGCAATTTCCGCACCCGCGACTCGTAGCGAATTTCCACTCCCATTCGGGTTGCAATCTCGCGCCATTGGCCCAGCTGTCCCAGACCACCGCTGATGCCGCCGACCGGATGGATCACCAGACCGGGTTCAAAATAGTAGCGGCCATCGATAACAACGTGGCTGTCGATCTCCCATTTGATACCCAGCTCGCGCATCCAATGGATCGCCGCATTGGAGTGCTGCACCAGAACGTCGGCGAGCGGCTTGTCGATCCGCCCGCGGGTGACCCGCTCAAGATCGGCATGAAACTGTTCAGCCGAGTAGGCGGGAAGATGCAGTTTTTCAAACAACGCGTTGTCCACTTCCGGCAGGAACGAGCGAATCTCTTCGGCGCCGGAAAAAACCCAACGGAAGCCGGTGTGGGAAAACCGCGCGTTGCCGCCGAACTCCGGCTCCGGTGCTTTTTCCAACATGACGACTCGCGGCGCGCCCGCTTGTCTGGCCGCCACCGCCGCTTCGAACGCGGCGCTGCCGCCGCCGACAACGACGACCGGGATGTTTTCAGTCCTCACAGTTCGTAATCTCCAGGGAATAATAAACCGTACGAATGGAATGAACGGCGCGAGCGCATCAGTGCTTCTTGTAGACGCTCTGGATATAGCCCGAGCTTTCGAGCTTATTCATGAACGAACTATCGATGACATTTTCGACGCGAACGTCCGCGATCTTAGGATTGATCTGCGTCAAAAGCACCTGCAGACGCTTCATGCCTTCGAGGCTCGTGTGCGGCGCCCGTTCGTAAGAATTGATCACTGCAAGGTAGGACTCCTCCGCGTCCCCGTGGCTCGTTAACCGAAGGTTCGATACCAGCAACCGCGTCACCATTTCTTTGTTGGCCGGATCGAGAGTAACCGCGATCGCTTCGATCATCGTTTTCAAATAGGCTTCGATCACCTGTGGTTTAGCGGCGGCGGTGCGCCGCGTGGTCACCAGCATATTCTGTGGCAATGTCGCGCCTGTCGTCTTGAGGTTGTAGAGTACATTGTAGCCCTTGTTGCCGTAGAGATCGCCCACGGCGCCTCTCAGTGACGTCGCATCCACGCCGCCGGTCTCAAGCGCCAAGCGGCGGTTGATCTCGGTTCCCGGAATCGTCAAGAAAGCGATCCGCCCTTGCGTCGGATCGATATTCAGGCCCTGCAAAGCCAACAATGTGACCAAATGTGAAGTCGAACCGGGACCGCTAATGGCGACTCGCTTGCCGCGGAGGTCCTCCGCTTTCTTGATGTCGGGCCTCGCGTTGAGCCGATAGTCGAGCTTTTGATGAAAATTGGCAATGCCGATGAGATCGGCGCCGCTGAGACCGGCGTTAACCAGATGCCCTGGGCCAATGATCGCCGCATCGATCTCCCCGGCGATTAGCGCGGCAACGGCCAAAGGGTTGCGCGGCATCAAAATGAATTGCATGTCGAGCCCATGTTTTTTGAACAGGCCACGCTCGCGCGCCACCCACACGGCCGTCATGCTTTCGCTGGTGACGCTGGACGACAGGTTTGACTTGATTTGCGCGTTCACGAATTGGGGCGCGCAGAGGGACGCCAGCAGCAGACTCGCCAGGAGCAGACAAGGGGACGCGCGGAAAGCGCTACGAATTCTCACACTACTCATCGGCCGAGCCTCCGCGAAAGCATTCGCTCTATCTAATTGTGGGGAGCCGTTGCAAGGGCTCCCCACGCTGCCATGCGAACAGAACGAAAAGTTCTTAGCGATCCAGGAAATTAACTGCTGGGTTTTTCGCCCAAGGGTACGGCCACCGAAAAGCCGTGTTCCGAAATATCGAAGTAGTTACCATCGGGGTCAGAACCGCGGATCTCGGCATAGGGCCGTCCGTTGGGCCGGGCTTTCGGCAATTTGTTGGGATTGACCTTCTTCATTCGCTCGACGATATTCTCGCCGTTCTCTACCTCAAAGCCGAAATGGTAGAGACCATTGGGGGCATTTTGCTCATGGTTGGGAAGAATAGCGAGGTTGAAGTAACCGTCGGTGAGAAAGATGGCGCCGCCTTCGTCCTTGCCTTTGTGCAGCATTTGCATCTCAAAGACATCCATATAGAACTGGGCTAACTTTCCCGTGTCCTCCGTGCGAATGGCCAAATGTTTTATCTTAGGCATAGAAACCTCCTTCTGTATTTAATCAACCCTTATTCCGCGTGGACGCTAGTTGTCAAGTAACACGGAGGTTCAAGGTTCAAGTTCCAGGTTCAACGTCTCAGCCCTTGAACCTTGAACGTTGAACCTTGAACTCCATGGGTGCCACGAGAGAACGGCGAGGGCGTCCTACAAGTTTATCCTTTGATCACGCCCACCGGTCGGAAGCGCGCCACCCGTTTTGAAATCCCGGCGTCATCCATGGTCTCCACGACATCCGCCACGTCCTTGTAGGCGTGCGGCATCTCTTCAGCCATGGTACCGCGTCCCTGATAGCGGGCCACGACACCACGACGGGCCATCTCTTGGTCGATGTTGATAGCTTGGCTTTGCTTCTTTGACTGGGCGCGGCTCATCACTCTGCCGGCGCCGTGGCAGGTGCTGCCGAAGGTTTTTTCCATCGCGCTCTCAGTTCCGACCAGCAAATATGAATAGCGTCCCATGTCTCCGGGGATGAGAACGGGTTGGCCGATATTCTGATAGTCGGCCGGGATTTGTGGATGACCCGGAGCAAAAGCGCGCGTCGCCCCTTTGCGGTGCACACACAGACGCCGCTTCTTCCCATCGACGGTATGCTCTTCGATCTTGGCAATGTTGTGGCAGACATCGTAAAGCAATGCGAAGCCAAGCTCCTTGGGGCTGACATGTAGAGCTTTCATGAAAGCCCTTTCGGCCTGGCTCATGATCACTTGTCGATTGGCCCAAGCGTAGTTCGCTGCGGCAGCCATCGCTGAAAGGTAGTCTTGGCCTTCGGGCGATTGAATCGGCGTACACGCCAGCTGGCGATCCGGCAATGAGATCTCATAGTTGGACATCGCCTTGTTCATCACTTTGAGTGAGTCTTCGCAGGTCTGATAACCGAGGCCGCGCGAACCCGTATGAATCAAAATGACCACTTGATCGGGAAATAGCCCGAACGTATGCGCAGCCTGTGGCCAATAGATCTCTTCCACCCTCCCGATCTCGAGAAAGTGATTTCCCGAGCCCAAGGTGCCCACCTGTTTGAGACCGCGCTCCAAAGCCCGATCGCTGACGAGTTCCGGATCCGCCGTCTTAAGTCTTCCGCCTTCTTCCATGTGCGAGAGATCCTCAGGGTGGCCGTAGCCCTCTGTCACAGCCCACCGCGCGCCCTCCCGCAACAAACGCTTCTCCTCTGGCTTGGAGAGTTTGGCAATGGCGCCCTCGGAACCGACACCGGAAGGGATCAAGGAAAACAGAGTTTCGACGATGCGTGTTAGTTTGTCTTTGATTTGTTCGAAGACTAAACCGGTCTGCACCAAACGAACGCCGCAGTTAATGTCGTAGCCGACACCGCCGGGAGAGATGACGCCGTCATCGACGCTGACTGCCGCCACGCCGCCGATGGGAAAGCCGTAACCCCAGTGGATATCCGGCATGGCGAGAGAATAGCCGACGATTCCAGGGAGGTGCGCGACGTTCATGACCTGCTTCAGGCTATTATCCGACCTAAGGCCGGCCATTAGTTTTTCACTGGCGTAGATACGGCCGGGCACTCTCATGCCGCCCTGGCGAGGAATTTCCCAGAGGTAGTCTTCCAGGCGATTGAGTCTTATTTCCTCAGTTGCCATTTAATCACTCGGACCGAATTCTTCTAGCGCGATAGGGTGAAGCGCTTTAGACATCGAAGATGATCCGGGCATGCCACGCGCCGGCCTCCTGCCACACTTTGAAGTCGTGGTACGTGACGCCCTTGATTTCGGTGTGAAAGGCATGGTGTTTGAGATCCAATGTCTCGCCGCTGACTCGCCCTTGAACCTGTCCATCGCTGATGTGAGCAATCTCGCAGCGCTTGCCGACGAATCCTTGAACATTGAAAAGCGCCAGGAGCTCACACAGCCAGGCATGGAGTAAATCCTCGGGATTGTCCCCCGTTGCGGAGATACTTATCTCATCACGGCTTTCAATCGTTGCGGGATCGGCGATCAGCGCGTAAAGCGCTTCCCCCGCTACAGCGAACAGCCCGGGCAGGTCGGCGGCGGTGACTTCAACCCCCAGATCAGCGGTATGTTCGATTTCGCGGTAAGTCCCCCGGTCATTAGCCATGCGCTGTTTGTTCGTCGCGCTCGACGATCATCGGCACGATTGCTTGCCGAATGACTTTCTCGCTTACTTCGCCATAACGTTCTTTAAACCGATCCAGGGGGATCACGGCTTTGGCCATCGCGCGATGGCCGCCGGCGCTGCCGATGTCGTCGTAGAGCTTCTTCATGATGTCACCGGCGCTCCTGACATAGCCGACGTTGCGCACGGAGATGACCACGCGATCCTTGACCAACCCGGATACGACTCCCCACTCGACCCCTTCGATGTGTAAACAAAACTCCGCCATCTGCGGGATAACATCCTCTCGGTTGATCTCGCCCATATGGATCACAGCCACGCCGTCATCCAGTTGCAGGCGGCTGAGCGCGCGGCCGAGCGCTTCTAGATCTTCGCGCGGCAAGGCGGGCCGTTCGATCCGCGTGATCATCGCCTTGTTGGCAAACGGATAAAGGAACGTGAAGGCGCTTAGATCGGCAAGAATACTGCCCCGCTCGAGGAAGAGCGTATCCGTCTTGATTCCGTAGAGCAGCGCGGTAGCCAGCCTTTGCGACGGTTCCATCCCGATCGCCCGCAAATACTCTGTAAAAATCGTGGACGTCGCGCCATAGCCGGTGCGAAGGTCGGTAAAGCGGGCCTTGAAGGGGGTCCGCTTCGGGTGATGATCTACGACCAGATCGACTCTTCCGAGGGGCTTGTCAAAATAGGGCGGCTGGACGTCGACCAGAGCCAGCTGCGCGCCGTCTTTGTGCAGATCTTCATAGGTGATCCGATCGATCTGAATATCGAGGAAACGGATCATCGCAAGATTTTCCGGCCGAGTCACTTCGCCGAAAGTCACAATCGGGGTCGTAATACGATTGCGTCCCAGGAGCTCGCGCAAGGCCAGCGCGCTGCCGATGGCGTCCGGATCGGGGTCGTGCTGGACTAAGATGTGAATCTTTTTCTCACTAAAAAGCGACCGAATCCTTTCGACTTTTTTTCTGTTCAATGTATCGAGCAGCCGGGTGGCACAAAACTCTTCGAAGATATCCGGCAGCTGGAGCTGGCTAAAGAGCGAATCCTCGGGCTCTTTTGCGCCATTCTTATCGGGAGTGAGAGCGACAATCGACAAACTCTTGTCGAGGGTTCTCAAGAGGCGGCAGACTCGATCTTGAAAATCCGCCTCGCGAACGAACACGATGGCCTGATCTACGTGGTGCAGCTTGATTCTTTTATAGGTGTCTTCTTTAAGGAGATCTCCTTGCCGAACCTTCCCGCCCTGGCGCTTGATCCTCTTCGCCACCGCCGCATCCTGCACCAAAAACAAAACCTCCGCCTGCTTGGATGCAACGTTGCGCATCAGGTGAAATAACAAATCGTCTTCGCAGATCGCTAGATACTGCATAGGGTTTTCCCTTAGAAAGGGAAATTATTGCGGGAGCTGGCCGGAGATCAAGCGTGAAGTTTGAACGCCGATTAACACGGCCGGAGTCTAGCACCTGGAACTTCGCAATTCCAGCCCTATTCTTGAACCGGACCGATGAAGCTCATATAAGCTAAGGACAATGCGATGGAAAGGAGCCAGAGATCGATGATAAACAGCGGTGAAAGAGGCTTTGGCCTGCCTCAGTTCAGCCGTGATGAACGAACACGCCGCTGGGGCCGAGTGCGTGAACTCATGCGTCAACAGCAACTTGACGCTATTATCGGCTTTCCCAACCAAAGCCACTGGGATCAATTTCAAGCCGATATTCGTTATCTCACGCATATCGGCGGCCACCAAACCGAGGTTGCTGTGGTCTTTCCGGAGTCCGGCGAAGTGACCGCCTTTGTTCGAGGCGGTAACGAGGTGGAATGGTGGAGCATCGCCCAGGACTGGGTAACCGACGTCCGCGCCTCGCGGCGATCCTGGGGGGAGCCCATGGCCGAGCGCATCAAGGAGCTTAGACTTGGGCAAGCATGTATCGGCGTGTCCGGCTTGAGCGGTCTGCTCCGCGCGCCGGAAGGGACGGTCGTCAGCGGCATGATCGAGAAACTAAGAAAGACTTTTCCCGGGGCGCAATTTGAGAATGCGACGGAATTGCTCCAAGATGCCCGCTCAGTCAAGGGGCCGGAAGAAGTCGCGTGGATAGAACGTGCCGCTGCCATCCTCGACAAGGTGGTCGAAGCCATCCTTGGGAAAGCGAAACCCGGTGTCATGGAGAACGAGATGGTGGCAACCATCTGGCATACGATCATTGCCAACGGCGGCGACTATCCGTCAATGACCCACTGGGGTGCCGGCGTCGATGTCCCATGGGCTTCGCGCATTGCGCCCCATCGTCTGCTGCAAGCCGGCGACATGATCAATACGGAGCTTGAAGCGAAATACGGCGGCTACATCGCTCAGACCGTGCAAGCGGCCTGTCTCGGTAGGATCCCAAGAGAATTGCAAAACGCCTTCGATGTCAGCGTGAAAGTCTTTGACGAATTGGTGAAGTTCATGAAACCGGGAGTGACCTTTCGTGAGGTAGTGACCTGCTATCGAAAGCTCGTCCAAGAGTCCGGCCACATACCCAAAGGCATGTTGCTCCATGGCCGGGGCATCGGCGAAGACCGGCCGCAAATCACCGGCGAGGTGGAGGGCCAGGTTTACAATTCTCCCAGTTATCTGATGCATCTCGACTTACCTTTAGTTGAAGGCAACGTTTTCGTCCTCAAGCCCGGTGCCATGCCGGCGGAGGCGCCCGATTCGGTTCGCTGCGGTGACACCGTAGTTATTAGCAAAGCGGGCGCACGCCGGCTGGGAAAGAGAAAATTTAGCTTTCCTGAATTAGTCTGATTTGTGGTTGCTTAAAAAGAAAAACGAGGGTGAGAAATTTGTCTCAGCCATCCGGCCTTATTTGTTGGCGATGATCAAAGTTGTCCCCGGTAGAGCCTTGGGTATATCGCTGTGACTTTCAATAGAGTTGAAGCCCGCGGCTTTAAGCCAATCGGAATATTGTGATAGCGTCCAGCATTCGCCTTCGGGCGTGTGCGTTAGCGTGTAAACAGAGAAGCGTAAGGCAAAGGTGGGCCCGGTGCGCTCCTCGTTGGCGAGAAAGTCGTTGACGACGAGGCTTCCACCCGGTTTAAGCGCGGCGTAAGCTTTCTGAAACAATTCCCGATTCCCCTTTGGCGATTCGAAGCGGCAGAAATTACTGGCAAGAACTAAATCGTAATAATTGGTTTCAAGGGTCGCTGAGCGATGCTCACCGTCGATGAAGCGGATCTTTCCTTCCAGGCCGCGCTCGCGATTGAGTTTCTTCGCCACGCCATTGACATTGGGCCAATCCAGTTGCGTGACTTGCGCGGATGGATCGCGCGTGAGAATCGTCATGCCGAAAATACTCGAGCCCCCGGCGATATCCAAAACTCGGAGCCCTTTTCGTTCCGTTCCAATGCCCAAAATATCGCACAGCGCCTTGGCAACCGGCTCGGCAATCGGAATGATCCCGATGACGAGCTTTTCCCAAACCTGAAGCTCGCCCCTGGTGTCCATTCGACTCAGAGGCTTGCCGGTTTTGAGGGACTCCTTAAGATGGGCCATGCCATCCCAAAGCGCTAGGGCTACGTGACGGAAGTCCCCCATGTAAGCAGGCTTGCCTTTAACGAGAAAAGTTTCGCTCACAGGCACAAGCGAGTAGCGCCCATCTTTCTTTTCGATAAGCGCCAGGGCGATCAGGCCATCGAGAACTATGCGCGTCGCCCGTGGGTGGGTCCCGGCTTCATGAGCGACTTCGTCCGCCGTTTGAGACCCCTTGTGGATCAGAGTGAAGAAATCGTACTCAAGGGCTGCGTCCAGGATCTGGCTATTGGCGAAATCTCCCAGGATTCGCATCAACGGACGCGGGGACAATCCTTCTGGTGTTTTGCCCGGCTGAGTCGTCACGCTTTGTACAGCCCTTCTTTGTTGATGTACTGATAAACTCCTTCGAAGAACCAAGCGAAATAAGCCGTACCCATGCGCAGGCAATACTCCAGGCTAAAGCCGGGTCGAGTATCCGCGCGGCCCTCTTCGAGCATCTTTCTCAGCACCGTCCAATCGAGATCCGCGTGCGCCATAACGCCGTCGGCATGCTCCTCGAGATCGGCTTCGGCATGCACGCGGAAGTAGACGATTTTCTCTTCCGGGATTTTGTATGCCTTGCGCAGCGCACCGCCGAAGAACCTGGCCCAGTGGCCGACAGCTTCTTCCACACAGAAAGAGGCCCACCATTCAGCCATGGTTCCTTCATAGAGAACCCCGCGGTAATACTCGAGAAACGCGCGGCACTCGGCAAGCATTTCATAATCGATCATCTGATCCTCGGTGAGCCCGAAGTTTCGTCCCTGTTCCAGAACGATGCGAATGTGGCCGGGCGGCTTCGGATGAATCATCTCGTCCGCCACATGGTTGGCGAAATGCTTCTGCAGTTCAGGGTGGCGTTTGAAGAAAGGCAAGTGACGTTGGTAAGCGACGCCGTGAAAGTTATTAATCTCGGCCACGAAGCCGTACCAGTTCTGCCAGAACACCTGGATCGCTTCCATGGGCAGAGTCCCTTTTTCCAACTCCGTATGAAAGCGCCCTTTAAAAAGCCATCGATCCGCCAGACCCAGCAGATATCTCTTCAGCTCTGCGACGACCGCCTCCGCTTCTTGCGGTGATAGTTTCTTCCCAAAGTAATCTTTTCCGTTTGTTCCCGCCATCGAGTTTCTCCTTCCTTAACTAAAACTAATACAACGCTCCAGGATTTAGAATATTATTGGGATCGACAAGCTGCTTGATCTCCTTCACCAGGTCGTAAAGATTGGTCAGACGTTCATACGGATAGGGACCTTTGGTGCTTAACGTCGGCGCGGTCCACACGACCCCGCGTTTGTTGCTGAACTCCTGCACCATGGCCATCCACTTGCGCAACTTGCCCACGTCCTCTTCATCGTAGGGATTGTAAAAGACAAAATATTCTTCCTTGATCGCCAAGTCACGAGTCACATAACTGTCGTGCTGAGGTGAATGCTCGGCGTCCCAGAGGCCGCATGCGCGCTTGGCCGCCTCATCGAGATCGTACATCTCTTGAAGGAAGGTCAATGGATACATCTTAGAGGTCACGGCAAACATGCCGCTGTGGCGCACTACTGATCCGCACCAACCGTCCGGCCCCATAATATGATAATCCGGCCAGCCGTGGAGCCCATGCTGCTGCGCCTTTGCGCCCATCCCTTTCTCGGCGATCTCCGGCACGTCGACACCGCCTGCCTCGTGGTAGATTCGCCGCATTCGTCTTTCCTTGAACGCAAGTTCTTCCGGATCCCGCGCCATAATCACCGTCTTCAAAAAAAACCAGGCGTTGTCCGGAATCTTGCTCTTATCGTACAGCCCTTCTTCCATCGGCCAGTGATACTGCCAGCGATCGGTGAAATGGATATCATAAACCACCTCACCCCTGACCAGTTGAATCAGAGCATCTTGTGCGCGGTTGAGCTCATCGCGGCGAAACGTGTAGCAGTAATCGTGCAACCATTCGCGCCGTCCTTGGATGGCCCGCAGACAAACTTTGCTGATGATTCCCATGGAACCGGCCGCCAAAGTGAATAGACCCAAAAGATCAGGCAGGTGGATCCATTTCTGAAAGGGACCAAAGGTAGTCTCCTGATTGGCAAGAGCACCGAGCCGGATGGTCTCGCCATTGGCCAGAATGACCTCCAATCCGAGCACCATGTCTGCGATCCACCCGTAACGCGTCATGCCGTAGCCGATTCCGCCCTTATTCACCATAGCACCAATCACCACAGCCGGACCGTAGGTTCCAAAGTTAGCCAACATCAAACCGTGCTGCCTCAAGGCATGATGAATGGCGTAGACGCTCGCACCGCCCTCCGCGATCACATACTGAAGGGTTGGGTTGACTTCTAGAATCTTGTCCATCCCCAGCATATCGAGAAGAATCCCGCCCTTGAGCGGTGAGCTGATGCCCATCCCCACCCCGCCTTTAGCAACTATGGGGATCTTGTGCTCGTTGGCGAATTGGAGAATCTTGGCAAGGGAGTGATTACCCCGAGCATCCGATTCGACACGTACAATGACATCCGGCAACGCCCGATAAGCGCCGTAAGCAAGCGTGTGCTGATAATTGATTTTGTCGATGGGATTCGTCGAAACGAATCGCGGGCCGACTATCTCTTTGAGCTTTTCAACGATCTGGTCCAGCGATAGCATGAAAGCGAAACCCCAGGGCGGGGAAAAAATAATTCTGCCAAACGGCGATCCTATCAGAGTTGAAGATGGCTTCCGCCGGTGATCAGTATATGGCTGCCCGTCAGCATGCTGGATTCATCACCGGCTAAGAATGCGATGGCTCCGGCAACGTCCTCGGGATAAAGATGTTTCTTCAGCGGCCGGGTTTCACGCACGCGCTCTCTAAACGCTTCGGGCATAATCATGGAAGCATCGGTCAAGGTAAAAGCCGGTGTCACCACGTTGACCGGGATGCCCAAAGGGCCTAGTTCGATGGCCATGGTATTGGCCATCGACTCCAGAGCGGACTTGGCTGCCGCATAAGCGCCCATGCGCGGCAACGGCTGTTGAGCCAGCCGCGTGCTGATGACGATGATTTTGCCGGCTTTCTTCGCCACCATTCCCGGCAAACAGGCCTGTACGCAGTTGTGGAAGGCGGAAAGCTCGTGTTCGACGGCCTGATGAAAACTCTCCCATGACAATTCATGGAGTTGACCCACTTTGAAAGGGAAGTAGGCGTTGTTGACCAGAACGTCGACGGCGGTCCACTTTTCTTGAACTGTGGCCACCATCGCCTCCACCTGATCCTTCCGGGTCACGTCCGCTTGAAAGATCATGCCTCGACCGCCAGCGGCCTCAATGTTTTCGAGAACCTTTTGCGCCGCTTCCTGGTTCTGGTGATAGTTGATGACGACGGCGGCGCCGGACTGCGCAAGGCGCTTTGCCGCGGCCGCACCGATACCTCGGCTCGCCCCGGTGACGAGAGCGATTTTCCCTTGGAGCGGCGCGCGTCTAGCTTGCTCCGTCATGGATCCAAAAGCTCAAATGGCGACGGCGTCTTCCGCCGCGCCCTTTTCGTACTTCGCGGCGTTGTTTTTGAAGGAGAGAAACTTCATCTTCACGTACGGTGAGGTGTAACCGTTCAAAATCCGGTCGATTCGCCCCGGCTTGCCATAAAAGGATTGAAAAGCCCAACCGGTCAATTCGCCGAGCTGATGGCGCGTGAGATGTTTGGTCGGCATAACACAATGCTCGAGATCGTAAAGGCTGAGGTTGTCAATTTCGATGACACCATCCTTGACCGCTTTTTTGTAGATCGGCGATCCGGGTATCGGATTGAGCAACTGGATCATGACGATGTCCGGATCGATCTCGTCAACTGCCTTGGCCCGCTGGCGAATCTTCGCTTCATCGTCGTCCCAAAAACCGTTTAGATAGGTGGAGATTGTCGAGATGTCGTTCTTACGCAGGAACTGGATCAGCTCCTTTAACTCCTTGACCCCCACCTTCATGGGTCCTTTGCGCGCCTCGGCGATCTCTTCATCCGTCCCGCCATCGATGCCGACTAGCACCTGATAGAGACCGACCTTGCGTAATCTCGGGATCAAATCTGCGTCGCGGATGAGATTTTGCGCTCTGCTTAGACAGAACCAACTCATGTCCAGCTTTCTTTTTTCCAGCTCGTCCACCAACTCAACCATCTTCTGGCGGTCGGAATTGAAGTCATCGTCCATGAAGGTGAGCGCTTTGACGCCGTATTGCTTATTCAGTAACTCCATCTCGTCGGCGACCGCTTTACCGCTCCGGGTGCGGTGCGAGGTGAAGTCACGTGGATTGCGCGGGTCAACCAGCCACCACTCGTAACAAAAGTGACAGGCTCCTTCGCAACCTCGGGTGGTTACGGCTTCATTGTAGTTTGGAATGACGGAATAGCCGTAGTAGCGATCCATTGGGAAGAGATCGTAGGCCGGCATCGGCAGCTCATCGAGATTCTGGATCAAGGGTCGGGCTGGAGTAAGTATAATTTCGTCGCCCTTGCGATAGGCAAGTCCTTTGATCCCGTCGAAGTTCGGTGCCGGGCGGTCGAGCTCCGCCAATAGCTCCCACATCGTGTATTCATTATCGCCGAAGACGCCAACAATCGCGAAATCAAGCTGAGGATTATCTTTCATGATCTGCTGCGGAACGGCGGTATACATCAAACCACCACCGACGGTGACCGTCTTAGGATAAGATTCCTTGATTCGCTTCATAGCCGCGTGAAACCGATTGAGCTGTG
>Ga0209857_1000242_pt1 | contig 12591 bp, 13 predicted proteins | sample GWRWN1_10_20_FD_187226 | JGI IMG/M metagenome (GOLD analysis project Ga0209857, IMG submission 187226) | Riverbed sediment microbial communities from areas with no vegetation in Columbia River, Washington, USA - GW-RW N1_10_20 (SPAdes)... | ecosystem: Environmental > Aquatic > Freshwater > River... | reverse complement strand
GGCTCCGTTTTTACAAAAATATATCCCAGGGAATCCCACAATCGTGCATGAGCACATGGACGGTGCCGGAGGCCGCAAGGCGGCCAATCACATCTTCAACACGGCTCGTCCCGACGGTCTAACCATCGGCAGCGTCGGTAGCGGCGTGGTTGTTAGCGCCGTGCTCGGCGAAACAGGCGTTCAGTACGACCTCGACAAACTTCATTTCGTCGGCTCGCCTTACAGCGCGACTCACGATGTGCTCTTGACGCGTCGCGAGGCCGGACTTACAACCCTCGACAAGCTCCGTCAAGCCTCGGGTGTGCGCTTGGGCGCTCAAGCCGTCGGCCATAGCAACTACACCGTCGGCAGGATCATGGCGTGGCTCCTCGGGCTCAAAGAAATTAGGGATGTCACCGGCTTTTCGAATCCGGAGCGGAGGATCGCTTTGATGCGCGGTGAGATCGATGCCATCGCCGTATCCGATAGTGGGCTGCTGGATCGCCAGGCGGAGTGGCTGGAAAAAGGTCTCGTCGATCTCCATGTCATCTTTGCCGTTCCGAGAGAAAATAAGCATCCGCGCTTTTACTACTTGCCGGAAATTGACGGCTTCGGCAGAACCGAGCCGGAACGCAAGATAGTGACCATGTTCCGCAATTTCAGTTTGACGGGCTCACCATTCATTCTTCCTCCAGCCATGCCCAAGGATCGGGTAGAAATCATCAAAGAAGCCCTGCGCAAGAGTTTCAAAGATCCCGCGTTTTTCGAAGAATACCGTAAATTGGTTGGTGACGACCCGAGTCCACTTACGCCGGAGGCAAATGAGAAGGCGATTCGCGACCTGCCGCGGGATGTGGAGAGCGTAGAGCTGTATAAAAAGTTCGCCGGTCCAGGACCCATCCCGCCGCGGTAGGCCGCAGGTTGTCAGAAGCAAGGGAGGTTTGACATGAAATTAACTGGACTGCGAATAGAGCTTGCAGCCGGTACGGTTCTGGCCGCGCTGCTGATTTTTTCGTCCGACTTCGCGTTTTCCCAGGCCAATTTCTATGAAGGCAAGACCATCACGATCGTCGCGACCACCGCTCCCGGAGGAACCGCAGATTTTCGCGTAAAAGCCATGGTTCCGTTTCTGCGGAAACATATCCCGGGTAATCCAACGTTTGTGATTGAGTACATGGACGGCGGAGGCGGTCGCAAAGGAGCGAATCACCTCTATCATTCGGTCCGCCCAGACGGTCTCACCATAGGCGCGGTCACCGGGGGAATCGTGGGCTTGGGTATCATGCGCGAACAAGGCGTCTCCTATGATGTCGACAAGTTCATCTATCTGGGTACGGCGGAGCACGAAAACCACGCTGTCATCTACACACGAAGGGAACTCGGGCTAGATAACTTGGAGAAGCTTAAAGCCAAGCCAGGTATCAGGATCGGCGGTCAGAACATCGGTCATGTTTCGTATGTCGCGGGGCGGCTTTTTGCGTACTTCTTGGACATGAAGGACCCGAAGTTCATCGTGGGTTACTCTGCGCCCGAAGTGGACGTAGCGCTGATCAATCGCGAGCTCGACGCTAGAGCCAATAACGCTATATCGGTTTTGCGGCGTAACCCGGATTGGCTGGACAAAGGTTTGATGAATTTCCACGCCATCATGGAGATTCCCAAAGGGGATAAACATCCCCGCCTCGGTCACCTTCCGGAGGTAGAAAGCTTCGCCAAGACCGAAAGGGAAAAAAGGGTTCTTGCGGTTTGGCGTGCTTTCCGAGGCGTCGGCTCCCCTTACATCTTGCCTCCGGGAACACCCAAAGACAGGGTTGAGATTCTCGAAGAGGGGCTGCGCCGGAGCTTTAAAGATCCAGAGTTCCCAAAGTACTACAAGAAACTGGTAGACGACGATCCTTCGCCACTGGGAGCAGCAGAATTGGCCCGGGTGATCAGGGAGATGCCGCGGGATGCGGAGATCCTGGAGCTGCTCAAAAAATTTTCCGGGGCGGGCCCATTGCCGCCGCGGTAGCTGGGAGTTTTTTTCCAATCGGGTGAGGTCACGGTGAACTGTCTTCTGCAAGTAAAATGCCTTGATGAGGAGGAAGGGGACGATACTCAGTCTAAGCTAAACTGTAACCGTTAAAACCGAGGCGGAGGTCTTTATGAAGTGCCAAAAAAATAACTTCGGACTTTCTGCAGCGTTGTTTCTTACCACCCTGTTTTTCTATCTTTTGACGTTACCACAGGATGTTTTTCCGCAGTCCTCTTTCCAGGGAAAGACGATCACCATAATTCAAGGTCTTGATCGCGAGGTCATCGACATTCTCAAAAAGCTTGTGGGTGATGGGCCGCTTCCGTCGGTTAGATAGGAAATTAGGAAAAATGAACAAGGAGGAACAGGACCATGCCAATCATAACAATTTTTGGTGGGACTTTTGGCGACGATGAAGAACTCGCTCGGAACGTCGCTACGAAGTTAGGTTATCAGTTCGTCAGCCGTGAAATCTTCGTCGCGGCGAGCCAGCGTTGTGAAGTACCCGAGGCAAAGCTCAGCGACATCGTCGAAAAGGAGCCGCACTGGTGGGAACGTTGGCATGAAAATCTGCGGCCTTACCGGATCGCGCTGCAGGCGGCCATGAGCGAGGCCGCGCTCGCGGAGAATCTTGTCTACCTGGGACATGTCGGCCATGGGTTGCTCCCCGGCATCCGTCACGTCCTGAGAGCGCTGCTCACGGCGCCCATGGAATATCGCATCGAGCAAGTGCGTAAGCGACAAGGGTTGGAGCCAAAGGCGGCGCGCCGCTATATCGATCATGTAGAAAAAGCGCGTACGCGCCGGCTGATGGCGCTGTTTGGCTCGGACTGGTGCGATCCGGGGCAATACGCTTTGATCCTGAATATGGCGCAAATGAGTTCCGTCGCCGCGGAAAACATGATTGCCCACGCAGCGAATCTGCTGGATTACCAGGCCACGGCTGAGTCGCGCCAAGCCCTCGGAGATTTGGCCCTGACTGCAAAAGTTCAAGCTCACCTGTTATCCGATCCGAGGCTGCGCGATGTAAATATCAGCGTGCAAGCGAAGCAGGGAGAGGTAATGTTGGCGGGACTGCTGCCGCAGTCGGTTTCGGAATACGAAGTCCGGCACATCGTTGAACGTATCCCGGAAGTAAAGAACGTAATGAGCGATTTTGTGAGTATCAACCGGGTGCTCCGTTCGGGTAGCGGACGGCAGCCTTGATTTCGCCAAATAATACCAACGCCGTTCGCTTAAGGATAGATGCGGCGCACCCAGGCGCCGCGCCGGGGGATCTTTCTAGTTAAGATGCATCAAGCTGTGGGTGACGCCGGAAGAGCCGTTTGAAAAGCTTGTTGGAGGAGGCGACCTCATGCCCATCATCACAATTTATCAAGGCGCGTCGGGCAGCGGCCAGGAATTGGCGGAAGCTGTTGCCGGCGTTTTGGGCTACCGCTGTGTGGGACGAACGGAACTTCTGGAGGCGAGCCGGCGTTATCGAATTCCTGAAGCGAAGCTCAACGAGATCTTGGAAAAAGGTCCGCACTGGTGGGAGCGGTTGCTGCAAAACATGCGTCCCTATCGCATCGCTCTTCAAGGAGCCCTCTGTGAAGTTGCCGCGGACGGAAAGATCGTTTACCACGGCCACCTCGGTCACGAACTGTTGCCCGGCATTCGCCATGTGCTGAAAGTGCTGCTCACGGCTCCCCTGGAAGTCCGCATCAACCAGATCAAGAGCCGTGAAAACTTGAGCCAAGGCGAGGCGCGCCGTTACATCGAGGAGATCGACAAGGCGCGCAGCCGCCGGCTCATGTCGATGTTTGGCACGGACTGGCGGGATCCGAGCCGCTATGATCTGGTGCTCAACCTCGGCCAGATGAACGTGGAATCAGCAAAGCGTCTCATCGTCGAGGCAGCGAAGCTCGAAGAGTATCAGTCCACGGCTTCTTCCGAGCGGCAATTTCAAGATCTTTCGCTCGGCACCAGAGTCCATGCGGTGTTGATCACTTCACAAGAATTTCGCGGATCGATTCTTGATGTTCGCGCGGAAAATGGTCATGTCCACGTTTCGGGAAATTTGCAATTTTGGGTGTCGGAAGAGCAAATCGTCCGCGCGGTCGAAGGAGTTCCCGGCGTGACCAAGGTAACGACCGACCTTGGCAATATCCCTCTTGAAGACAACGGAGTGTGAAAAGGCGGTATTAGGAAAGGAAATTGATATGGAGATTTCGCTATTCGACGCGGCACTAAAGGGGTTCCTGAATCTCCTTCAGCTCAAGGTCTTTCTCGCCATGATGGTTGGTGTCAGCATCGGCACGTTCACGGCGGTGGCGCCCCAAGGCCTGGGGATGCCGCTCGTCTATGCCATTGCACTGCCTATTGTCATCAAGTGGGAGCCCGTCACTGGCATTGCTCTGTTGATTGGCGCCAGCTCCGTGAGTGCAGTTTGCGCTGCCTACCTGCCGGTGCTCTTTGGTATTCCCGGAGGCGCTGGCTCCCAGGCCACTGTGCTGGACGGTTACCCGATGGGCAAACGAGGCGAGGCGCGCCGTGCCTTGGGAGCCTCTTTCATGGCCGGGGGGATGGGATGTCTGATCGGCACCTTAACTCTAGCCCTGGCGATTCCCGCAGCTCGGCCTTTAATCTACCTGATGGGCTCGCCGGAGCTTTTCGTCGTCATGCTTTGGGGTCTCAGTATGGTAGCGGTGTTAGCTGGACGCCGGCCCATCAAAGGACTCATTGCCGCAGCCTTTGGTCTGCTGATCGCAACTGTCGGCCAACAAGCGCAAAGCGGCGAGATGCGCTTCGTCTTTGGCCAGCCGTATCTACTGGATGGTTTTTCTATAAGCATTATCGCCTTGGCTCTTTTCGGCATTCCCTCGGCACTGGACTTGGCTTTGACCAAGCTCGGTGTCGAGCAAAAACCAGTGCCGCTGAAAGGAAGCCTATTTGATGGCGTCAAGGACACCTTGCGCAACTGGTGGCTCGTCTTGCGCTGTAGTTTTGTCGGGGTGTGGGTGGGCATTGTCCCAGGGCTTGGCTCGCAAGTGGTGGACTGGCTCGCCTACGGGCATGCGGCCCAGAGCGCCAAGCACGGAAGAGAAAACTTCGGTAAAGGGGATGTGCGCGGGGTGATTGCTCCTGAGAGCGCCAACGACGCCAAAGACGGCGGCGATCTTGTCACCACGTTGCTGCTGGGATTCCCGCAGGGGGTGGTGACGGCGCTTTTTATTGTCGCTTTGCTCGCATGGGGGTACTTGCCGGGTCCGGAGATGGTGAAGAAGAACCCTGAGGTTATCTATAGCGTGGTTTGGCTGCAGGGGATTTCAGGGATCGTGGGGACATTGATCGGGTTCTGTCTGGCCGCGCAGCTCGCCAAGCTGGCCGAGGTGCGCTACACCTTCATGGTTCCCATCATGTTCATTTTCATTCTCATGGGCGCCTTCAGCGTCCATCGCGATCCTATCGACCTTTTGGTCGTGGTTGGCTTTGGCATTCTGGGCTATTTCATGCGGCGCTTTGGTTATCCCAGACCGGCGATGATTCTTGGCCTGGTTTTGGGCGACCTGATGGAGAAATATCTCTATCGCTCTGTGGCAAGCTATGGCTTCAGTTGGCTCGCGCGGCCGGCCGTGATCCTTCTACTGGTCCTGGCCGCAGCCTCTTTTATTTTCACCGTGCGCGGTAGGCTCAGGAGCAGCCAAGCGGTTTCGTCCCCTGCGTTAGGAGGAGTGATGGCGAGGGCTCAAGATGAGAGTTAATTTACAGTTTCGTTCCTCGCGGGCCGACCGGAAGGATGTCGGCCATTGGTTTTTGCTTGACGCTTTCGCTGGGTTTGCCTATCGTCCATCAGTTCCCCGCTACAGCATGTGATCATCTTAAGCGGCGTAGACAGAGATACAGATTTTCGGTGGTGACTCATTTGACTCCAGATCCTTCACGGAGTTTACCCTGAGATCCTTCGCTGACGCTCAGGATGACAGTCGAAGGGTTCAGGATGACAATCCTTCAAGCGTCATTCCGAGCAGAAGCGAAGAATTTTCCTCGTTCGATTTCGGGTTGAACGGGTACGGGTTTGGCAAAATGAGTCACTACCAGATTCTCAACGGGAGGAGACAAATGTTTAGTGCCGGACGCATCATTTTTTCGATCGTTCTCGCCGTTACATTTCTGATGGCGTCGCCAGCAGGGGCGGAAAAGATCAGGACCGCTGTTCCCGGATTGAATTTGAACTATCTCTCCGTTTTTGCGGCCGAGGAACGAAACTTCTTCCGGGACGAAGGGCTGGAAAATGAAACCATCGTCATCGGCGGGCCCGCGGGAATTGCCGCTCTCGTGAGCGGCGACGTGGATTACAGCGGTGCCGGCGGGAGCGGGCTTCGCGCGGCCGTCAAGGGAGCGCCGCTCAAAGCGATCATGTATCAAACCGAGAAACCCACGTGGTATCTGATCGTTCATCCCAGCATCAATCAAGTTTCGGACCTCAAAGGGAAAAAAATCGGCGTTGCACTTATTGGCGACAGCGAGGATCGCTTCACAACCCTGTTTGTCCAACGCGCGGGTCTTTCCGCCAAAGATGTGACCAAGATCTCTCTGGGCACGAATCCTGGAGATAAGATCCTGGCGCTCAAGAGCGGCGGGATATCTGCCGTGGTGCTGGACCCCGCGGCAACCGTCATGGCGGAACGAGAAGGATTGCGGAGCTTGGTCTACTTGGGGGATATATTTCCGCTGCCTTTCCAAGGATACGTGACGACGGATCGAAAGATTTCGGAAAATCCCGCACAGGTGAAAAGGTGGATCAAGGCTATGGTCAGGTCGCTCATGTTTTTGCGGGAACGGCCTGAAGAAGCCACTGAAGTTGCTTTAAAAAGGCTCCGCTTCAGAAATATCACCAGACCCATGTTGACGGATGCGATCAAGAGCTATGTTCGTGCTTTTCCGCAAGGTATTCCGGGTATGCCTTCGCCGGAGGGAGTCAAGAACATACTCGAATACGAAGTCAGACTGCCGATGAAGATGGAAGAAACGCTGCCTGCGGAGAAGTTTCTGGATCTGCGGTGGGTCGAAGAGGTTAAGAAGGAGTTGTCACAGAAGGTGAGCAAATAGATTGCAGAAAAGGCTCTTCCGGGTTTCCTATCAAGGAGTATTCACCACAGACGCAGAGTTCGCAGAGATCGGAGTATTTCTTGATCAAGAACTCTTTACTCAGCGCCCTCCGCGCCTCAGCGGTGAGCCCGTTGAGGTTGATACGAACTGCTATCGCTCCGGTCGGTCCGGGCCCCACAGACTCCGCATTTGGCTGTGGAGAGATTGCATCTGTGACTTGAGTTGCGAAGCTTTCGCTAATTGTTCCGGCGTCAGAACGCCCCGAATCTCCAGTACGACCCTCAGACCTTCCTCGGCCAACTGGTTGCGAAGTTGAGCGATCTGCTGAACCTGTGGTGCCAGGTCGCCTTCCTGTAGTCTGCCGGCGGAAAAAAGTTTATTCGCCATCTGATCCTGAGCAGCCCGTAGTTGGCTGAAGAGGTCGCGGAAGGTGGGGCGATGATTCGCCATGATCTGCTGGACTTGGGCTTTCTGATCAGACGTGAGGTTGGCCCCTCGAAGCAACAAAGGCAAGGCAATGCCGGTTCCGTCTCCGGCCATCCCTCCCCGTTCATGAGGTCCAGGACGGAGTTGCGCGTGAGTCGGAAGAGCCCAGAGACAAACCCCAACCAAAAGAGATCCGGTAACACCAATAGTTTTTGTCCTGAAAATCATAGCAACTCCTATCTCGAAATAACGCTGGGCAAATCCATCACTCGGTCCGATCCGACACCATACGCTGCATCGCCGGCTCGATCGGTCGTCTTTTAGCGGTTATAACGGGTCGGTCCACGGCTTTGGTTTTTGATTTTGTATTTGCAGCAAATGATTCATTGAAAAGCCCGCGGCAATCGTCGGAACAATTTTCCCCCAACGCGACCTGCACAGAGGCGAGGTCAGAATCGGATGAGGCGGGCTCAACTTCTCCCATGCTGCCGCGATCGAAGATAGCGTCCGCAACCTGCTCCAGAAACTGAGAAATATCGCCGCTGAGTGTTTGTTCCGATGACGAGTCGGGGCGCCAAAGCCGGCTCTCGCCCCACATAAGCGCAATGGCCAACAGAACCCCGGCAGCGATGGGCAAAGATCTGAAAAAGATCGATCCGCTGGACGTAGTGAGTCGAAGCGGCGGTACCTCCCGCTGGAGCGTCTGGGTGATCAGTCGGAGGTCTCGTACGATCTCCTGGTATCGTTCCGTGCACGCTTGGCAACTTTTCAGATGCGACCGTTGTTCTTCGCTGGCCTCGCCCTCGCTCAGGAGAAAAAGCGTCTTGTCTTCCAAACATCGAATCATGAACCAGCTCCATTTTTTTTGAGGGCCTCGCGGAGGCGATGCACCGCCCGGAAAAGATGGTTTTTCACGCTTCCCTCGCTGATCGCCAACGTCTTTGCAACTTCCTCCGTGGACCAACCTTCCAAATATCGTAGAACAAATACCTCTTGCTGCCGTCCCGAGAGTTCCCGAAAAGCATGCCAAATGTGAATTTGCTGCTCGCGCCCCAACGCTTCCTGCTCGGGCGTGCGCGCAGAACTCGGATAGTCCGCCAACTGCACCTCGCCATTGGATGAGCGCCACCATTTCCACCAAGCGGATTTGCGCCGGTCGTGGCAGGCATTGACCGTAACTCGAGTTAACCAGGCGCTCCAATCATTAGGCCAACTTGCCGTTTGGTATTGTTTGAACATCTTTAGGAAGACTTCCTGGCCGGTTTCTTCAGCTTCGGCTAAGTCCCTGAGGAGCATGCGACAAAGCCGCTGCACTTTAAGATGGTGTGCCTTGTAAAGCCCCTCGAAGGAGGGGATTTCCTTATCCGGCACCGTTGATAACCTCAACCCTAACGACGAGGCACAGGCTCCTTTGGTTCACAGACCCAGCAAATAGCACGTGGCGAGGGCAATACTCCCTGTTCAATGGCGTGCCTATGGATCTTGCGGTACTTTTTAGCGTTTGTGAGCCGACCAAATTGAGTTCTCCAATAGCCAAATCAAACCATTGTCTTCGACGCAAAGCAAATCTATATGTCAGGGTCTTGTCAGAGTCAGTTTCACTTTACTGAATTGAATTCCCAACTGGCGGTTTTCCAAAAATCCCCCCTTCCCCCCTTTTTCAAAGGGGGGGAATAAAAAGTCTCCCTTTGTAAAGGGAGATTTAGAGGGATTTTTGATCTGCTTTGACGTTGCCCTGACCTATCTGTTCTCTTAGTTGACGTTGGGATGGATCATCGAATACTCTCTTTAAATAGGGGCTGAAAATCGATCGCCCCGGACTCCATTGCAAGCTCAGGAGGTATCCTATGGTATCAGCCATCGTTCTTCTCACCGTCGAAAGAGACAAGATCAACAGCGTCGCAGACGCAGTCGCGGATATCGACGGCGTCAGTGAGGTCTATTCGATTGCCGGACGGTACGATCTGGCGGCGATCATCCGGGTCAAGACCAACGACGATATGGCAAAGGTAGTGACGGAGCGCATTCGCAAAGTCGGAGGCATTACATCATCCGAGACCCTGATATCGTTTCGTGTTTATTCGCGGCATGATCTGGAGCGGATGTTCTCCATCGGTATGGAACACCCTTAGCAGGCTGCTGAAAAAGACTCATAGGCCTGGCCGATCGCCCTGAGCACGTCGAAGGGTGCGCTCAATCGCCTCGCTCCGGTTGGCTTATGGCGTATGGCTCATAGCGTATGGTTCGTATGTTTCAACTATTTGCCATAAGCCATCAGCCATATGCGAAGTACGCGCGCCTCGCCTCTGAGTCCTTTTGAGCAGCCTGCGAACCTCGGAATTCCCCGAGGTCGATCCGTTGGCCATTTTGGCAGCCGATCACTCCGGCGTGCTGAAGCACGCGGAAAAAGACTTCAGGTTTGAACTTCTGATTTACAAGCAATCCTTTTGTTGTCCAAAAATAGAGACGATTGGTCTCTCGGAGCAGCCTGAGTAATTCAAAGCCGATGCGCGTCCGATCGTCGGACCACGAACAATCCAGCAATGCGTTCACATCCGTCGAAGCTGAAACGCGCAGCCCCTTGAGAAAATTGATGATCCGCGTTGCAATGAACAAGGTATAAATATCCTCACGGCGAAATTCATCCGTTTCAACAGCCATCGCTGTGAGCCGTGCCTTCAGGTAATCTTCTTCGGTGAGATGGAGTCCACGTGCAATGGGCGACGCGGGGGTTCGGTAGAACGGCGACGCGCCAAGCAACACCGGCAGCCGCGCGTTGAATGCTAACGTCTGAATCATGCTGTCCAGGCTTTCGTTGGGCAGTCCAAGGATCTGATAAGAGACGATCTTGAAGCCGAGTTGCACTGCCTTGTAAACCACCCTGAGATAGGCATCCAGAGTGTGCGGACGTTTGGTGGTCTCGCGCACCGTCTTATCGGAGCTGACTAGCGCTAGGTTGAGATGGGAAAAACCGGCTTGAAACATCAGCCCTAGCAATTCTTCGTCGAGACTCAGGTAGCTAATCCCGTTCATGGCGACGAACTCCATTTCGCGATTGGGGAAGCGGGCGATGAGCCGCCGGCAGACCTCTTTGAAAGTATTCTTGTAGTAAGTAAGGTTGTCGTCTTCGAAGTCGATGACACGGTAGCCTTGTTGATAGCGCAGTTCGATTTCTTCCAACACGTTATCGAGTGAACGACGGCGATAGTTGGTGCCGAACGTTGTGTGCACCGAGCAAAAAGAGCACTTGTGCGGGCAACTTCGCGACGTGATCATGAAGGTCATCGGTTTGCCCGCCAGCACATACGTTGCCGGTGACAAATCGCTTAAGTCGGGAAAGGGTAGCTCGTCGATCGGAAAATTGTCGCCGATCGGATTGAGAATGCTTTCACCGCGGCTCTTGTAAGCCAGATTCGGCACTCGTTCTATTCTTTGCTCGCCCTTTAAATATTTGAGGAACTCTACGAAGGGTTTCTCGCCTTCGCCGCGGATGACGTAATCGATATTCGTTGAGGAGAGCAAGGATTCCGGCACCGCCGATGCATGGGAGCCGCCGACAATGACCGGAACGTTGAGGGTGTTCTTTACGCGCGCCGCGACTTCAAGAACTTCACGGTAGTAAGGCGTGAAGAGAGAAGAGATACCGACCGCGTCGGGCCGGATATCGGTTATCTCGGCTTCGATCTCATCGAATGAGTTGCCGAAGTGATAGTATTGATGGAAGGTCGAGAACGGCGACTTGTCCGCCACCGGATAGTACTCGGTGAGATATCGTAGCTCTCTAGGAACTACTACCGTCCGCCGGCCGCAACCGCCGTGATAGTCTCTGATGATGACATCAACATCCGGAATGTGTTTCTTGACCGCTGCTTTGAGATAACAAAGCCCGATCGGCTGCAGCCGCACGTCGGTATCGTAGAAGTCTTGAACTGGTGGTTGGATAAGCAAGACTTTCATTGTGTCAAATCGAGCTATAGCCTATCTCGATTGGCGAGGAAAGAACGTTGCAACTCACAGGGTGGCGAGCGACAGGGAGGATGTGCTATGCATCGAGCTGATCATAGAGGAGTTGATTCGTGAAAATTGATCGAATTGAAACCACTGTTCTTGAGATGCCGTACAAGAAGCCGCGGATCACGGCGAGGAACAAATTCGTTGTGGTGCCTGGTTAGTTTCATCAAAGCCAAGAGAGTGTTGAAATAGTTGACGAACTAGCAGGTCAGGAAGCGAAGATGAGAGAGACACACTTTTCGGGTAGTTGGCGCGGTGTCGTAGGCGTCATCAAACCTACTTATAGACCGGGTTCCCTCGAAGAATTCATTCGACTGCTTCCCGAGGGCATCGGCGTCATCCCAAGGTTTGTCGGCGTTACCGAGGGGGTTGAAAAAGAGTTCGTCGATGCCTTTGCGGTGGCGGAGAAGATCATTGCCGAGTTGGCGGAGATGAAAGTGGATCTTATTCATCCTGAAGGCGCGCCGCTCTTCGTCCAAAAGGGGTACCGCCGATCCGAGGAAATCGTCAGAGATCTGGAAGAAAAATATTCCATCCCGATCGTCACAACGGGGATGGTGCTGATCGAGGCGGCGAGGGCGCTCGGAATCAAAAAGTTGCTTTTGATCAGTTCTTTTGATGATGGTCGGAGCGACAGCCGATTTGCCAAATATGCGAGTTATTTCTTCGACGCGGGGTTTCAGGTGCCGGCCGCGAAAGGATTTCCGGTTGCGTTCGCCGATATAGGAAGCGTGTCTCCCTACGAAGCTTACGCCTTTGCTCGAAAACTTTATCTGAAGTATCCGGAGAGCGGCGGGATTTGTCTGATCGGTTCAGGGTGGCGCGTCCTTGATGTGGTGCCGCTCTTGGAACAGGATCTTCAAATTCCGGTCGTCTGTGCGGTCGCGGCCAGGGTTTGGGCGATCCAAAAGAGGTTGCACGTAAGGCAGCCGGTCAAAGGCCGCGGTATTCTACTTGAGACTATGCCATAAGCTTCCAATGAAACGAGGCGTGCTCATGGTGATGAAAATCTGGCTCTTGGTATGCTTGGGAGTGTTTCTGAAATTGGGGCTAGCGTCGGGTTCGCAATG
>Ga0209857_1000241_pt1 | contig 12640 bp, 14 predicted proteins | sample GWRWN1_10_20_FD_187226 | JGI IMG/M metagenome (GOLD analysis project Ga0209857, IMG submission 187226) | Riverbed sediment microbial communities from areas with no vegetation in Columbia River, Washington, USA - GW-RW N1_10_20 (SPAdes)... | ecosystem: Environmental > Aquatic > Freshwater > River... | reverse complement strand
TCTGGGCATCGCCACCGCGGTTGCGAGCAGTCTCCGTGACCGGCCGGTCGACGGAACTGCTGTGGCCATCGGAGAAGTGGGGCTGGCCGGCGAGATCCGAGCCGTACCGCAGATCAGCAGACGGACTATGGAGGCCGCGCGCCTGGGTTTTCGTCGCTGCATTGTCCCGCGAAGCAGCGCCGAGGAAGTGACCGGATCAGGACTGGAAGTCGTGGCGGTCGAGCAGCTGGCCGAAGCACTGGCCCGCCTGATACCCTAAACTACGGGAACATGGGGAACACAGGGAACATGGCGAACAAGGCCGCAAATGAAAGGGAACCCGCGTTCGCGAGTCCTCACTTAGCTTGCCGCGTTCCCTGCGTTCCCCTTGTTCCCTGTGTTCCCGTCGTTACGTTAGATTGAATACGCCGAGGGCGTTGACGCGGTCGTATTCTTTCTCGAGAACATCCCTGAGGTTGAGGTTCAAGAGGCTGCACATCGCGGCCAGATAGAAGAGCGTTGCGCCGATTTCAGTCTCCACGACCTCACGGCACTTCTCGCACATGTTCCCATTCAGGTGGGTTGCGAGGAGCTCACGGACTTCGCGCAGGCTGACGTCGGCCGGGAAACGCTGGCGGTCGGCGCTGATGCTGATGCATCCACAGGTCGTGACGGACTTCGCGACCGCCCGGTTCACGTGGGCCGCGGCTTCGGTGAGCTTGCTTTGAACATCGAGGATACTGCGATGACGAATGAGGAACTGTGACACGGTTTCCTGGAAATGCACCTCGTCAGCGTTGTTCATCAGTTCCTCCCTCGGATACGAGACCAATTATGATTCGCGCGAAAAATGCTGTCAAGAAAATCATGACCGTCTATGCGGTATATTAAGAATAGAGACGTGATGGATTCATGACTCGACTCATCAGGATTGCCGGCGCCGTGCTCGGCGCCGTGGTGGGAATACAACTCGTCGACGAAATCGTCCAGCTCTGGACTGGGCTGCGGCCGTTTCGTGTGCCGCTGCTCGTCAGCGGGTTCCTGCTCGGCGCGATGCTCGCGTCGTTGCTTGCGGTGTGGTTCTGGACATGGTTTGAGCGGGTCATGGGCTGGGTGTTGGGACGGTTGTCGCACTTCTCCCTGCGCGACGTCGTTCTCGGAGCGGCCGGACTAGCCATCGGGCTCGTGCTCGCCTTCCTCATCGGATTCCCACTTTCGCGTATACCCGGAATTGGCACATATCTGGCCCTTGCGGCCGCGCTCTGTTTCGGTTATCTCGGCTTCCATGTCGCCATGCAACGGCGTGAAGAAGTCTCGGGCAGCCTGCCCAGACTGGATCGGTCGGGACGCGGCGCGCCTGGGAAGGGGCGCAGCATCCCCAAAGTCCTCGACACCAGTGTCATCATTGACGGCCGCGTCGCAGACGTTGTGAAGTCGGGCTTTCTGGAGGGCCCGCTCGTCTTGCCGCGGTCGGTGTTGGGGGAACTTCAGCGCATTGCCGACTCATCCGACACGCTGCGACGGAACCGAGGCCGCCGGGGTCTCGATATTCTTCAGCGGCTGCAAAAAGAGCTCCAGGCCGTCCAGATCATGGACGATCAGGAGGCGACCGGCGCGGACGTCGACGGAGGCCTGGTAGCGCTGGCGCGCGATCTTCATGGATGGATCGTGACGAACGACTTCAACCTGAACAAGGTGGCTGAGCTTCAGGGCATCCGCGTGCTCAACATCAATGAACTTTCGCAATCACTGCGGCCCGTCGTGCTGCCCGGCGAGGAACTCTCGGTCCACCTGGTCAAAGACGGGAAAGAGGCGGGGCAGGGCATCGGGTACCTCGAGGACGGGACGATGGTCGTCGTCGAGGGAGGCAAGAAGTTCATTGGCGAAACCCTGGACGTCGTCGTGACCAGCGTCCTGCAGACGGTCGCCGGACGGATGATCTTCGGCAAACCTAAGGATTCTCAGCAGACGGCCACTGAACGCGGCGCTTCCGAGCGCCGATGACCCCTGAACCACGCGCTCCGCTTGAGGTGACGGCGTGCGCTATTGTCGTTGCCGCCGGCAGCGGCACACGAATGGGCACCTCCGCCCGCAAGGCCTTCATTCCTCTGGCGGGAGTGCCGATGGTCCTCCATACCGTGCGTGCGGTGAGCCGTGCAGACACCATTGCCGGTATCGTTGTCGTGGTGGGTGAAGCGGACGTCGGAGCAGCCCGGTCGCTGCTTCCCCGCAACAAATTTCCCAAGGTCTCCGCAGTGGTCGCCGGCGGCGTGGAGCGGCAGGATTCCGTCTATGCCGGTCTGCGGCACTCCGAGGACGTAGACCTCGTTGTCATTCACGATGGGGCGCGCCCACTGGTGTCTCCTTCGATCCTTGATGCCGTCGTCCGAGCCGCGTCAAAGTCAGGAGCGGCATCCGCCGGCGTCCCTGTGCGCGAGACCGTCAAAGAGGTAAAAGGGGATTTTGCCCGGGGAACGGTGGACAGAGATCGCCTGTGGGTTGCGCACACGCCGCAGGCATTCCGTTCAAAGCTGCTGCGTGACGCGCACGAGCAGGCGCGGGCCACAGGCTTCCGCGCTTCTGATGACGCAGCGCTGGTAGAGCGCCAGGGTCATGCAGTCCAAATGGTCGAGGACAGCCCGGCGAACTTCAAAATCACTGTGCCTGACGACCTTGCGCTTGCCGAGGCGCTGGTGCAAGGACGTGATGCGCCGCGGATTCGTCACGGGATCGGGATCGATGCCCACCGCCTGGTGATGGGACGTCCTCTGATCCTCGGTGGCGTGCACCTGCCCTTTCAACTGGGGCTCCAGGGGCATTCGGACGCCGACGTCCTCACCCACGCCGTCATGGATGCCCTCCTGGGTGCTGCGGGCCTGGGAGACATCGGCCAGCACTTTCCGGAAGACCCGAAGTACAAAGATGCGGATAGCGTCGGTCTCCTGCGGGTGGTGGTCGGAAAGGTGAGGGGCGCGGGGTGGCGAGTGGTCAACGTTGACGCGGTGGTGCTGGCCGACGCGCCCAGGCTGGCACCGTACGTTGAAGCGATGCGAGGGCGGCTGGCCGAAGCGCTGGAACTTGATCCTTCTTGGGTCAATGTGAAAGCCTCGACCATGGAAGGCATGGGCGCAGTCGGACGAGGAGAGGGCATCGTCGTGCATGCGGTCGCCACACTACAGAAAACGTGAATGGTGAATGGTGAATGGTGAATGGTGAATGAAAGACGGAGCGACCTGCCGCATTTGCTCTTCGTTGAAAGAACGGCGCTTGCCGAGCCGATCACGGTTGAAATGGACCGGCCCATGGCGCTCCATCCGAAAGTCGCAGGCTTCTGGAGGAACGGAGAGTTCGCACGCGTGCTGAAGATCGTCGACACGCGGTACGAGCACGGGGAGATTCACCTCCGGGTTGTGACGGATCGCGGTTGCTACGACCTGAGGCGATTCCGGCGGCCCAAATCCCAGACGCTGAGAATGGATTCCACCTGGGAACTGTGCGCAGAACTCGATACCGTCGAGCTCTCCTATCGGGGATAGCCAATGGCGCTCCGTCTGCATAATACCCTGACCAAGAAGGTCGAGGAATTCGTCTCCCGCGATGCCGGGAAGGCCGCGCTGTATGTTTGCGGCCTCACGGTGTACGACCATGCACACCTCGGGCACATGCGAGCGGCGATCGTTTTCGACGTGCTGCGGCGGTACCTGGAATGGAAAGGCCTACAGGTGACTCACGTTCAGAACTTCACGGACGTGGACGACCGCATTATCCAGCGGGCGCAGAACGAGGGAGTGCCGTTTGACGAGGTAACAGAGAAGTACATCACCGAGTACCGTCAGGCCCTTGAGGCCTTGAACGTCCTGCCGCCGCATGTCGAGCCGCGGGCCAGCCGTCATATCCCTGACATGATCGAGATGATCGCGCGGCTGGTGGAGCAAGGGTATGCCTACTACGCCGAAGGCGACGTGTACTTCGACGTCACCAAACGGCCTGGGTACGGCAAACTGTCCGGGCGCGTGCTGGAGGATCTCAGAGCCGGCGCCAGGGTCGAGCCGGGCGAGTTCAAGCGCCATCCCGCCGACTTCGCGCTGTGGAAGCGGGCCAAGCCGGGCGAACCCAACTGGGAGAGCCCCTGGGGGCGCGGGCGGCCGGGCTGGCATATCGAGTGCTCGGCGATGTCGCTGAAGTACCTCGGCATGGGATTCGACATCCACGGCGGAGGCGACGATCTCATCTTTCCGCACCACGAAAACGAGATCGCTCAGTCGGAGAGCTATACCGGCAAGGAACCGTTCGCGCGTTACTGGATCCACAATGCGATGGTCATGGTGCGCGGCGAGAAAATGTCCAAGTCGTTGCACAACTACTTTGCCGTGATGGATGCCCTCCGCGTCTATCCGGCCGACGCCATCCGCTATGCGCTGGTGTCGGTGCACTACCGCAAGCCGATCGAGGTCGACGAAGAGCGCTTCGCAGATGCCGCGCGGGCGGTGGAGCGGCTCAGGGTGGCGCTGACCGCTGTCGATGCCGTCATGGCGAGCGTCAAGGTTCGCGACGGGAGCGGGCAGCCCTCGGGAAAACTTGTGGGCGCTGTGCAGCGCGCACGCAGCGCATTTGAATCCACGATGGATGACGATCTCAATACGGCCGGCGCGCTCGCCGCGATCTTTGAGCTGGTCGCGGAAATGAACCGTGCCGCTGACGAAGTACAGAAGGGACAGATTCCAGCGGCCCTGGCCCAAATCGGACTGTCCATGGCGAGGGCAATGTTCCTGGAACTCACGGGCCTGCTCGGACTCGCGTTCAAGTCTGCCCCGATCGATCACGAAGTGCAGCAGAAAGTGCTGAGGATTGCACAAGCGTTTCGGAGTACTGCGGTGCATTCAAATACTGAAACACTGATCTCCAACCTTCTGGACGTACGCGAGCGAGCACGGGCAAGCAAAGATTTCTCCACCGCAGACCAAATCCGCAAGTTGTTGGCCGAGGCCGGCATCATTGTTGAAGATTTGCCAACCGGCCCCCGCTGGCGCGTGGTCTCCGCCGCCGGATCTCGTGCACCTTCCGGCGGGGGCGATGGATAAGTCCCCCGACGAGCTAATCTACGGCCGACAGCCAGTCCTCGAAGCGCTCCGCGCCTCTCGACCGCTGCGTAAGATCCTTGTCAGTCGCAGTTCCCGACCGTCCGGCGCCGTTCGAGCTATCCTCGATCACGCACGGCAGCAAGATATCGCCGTCCAGTTCGTGGATCAGCGCCGCCTTGATGAGCTGGTCTCTGGAAACCATCAAGGCGTGGTCGCGATGGCCTCTGCCAAACCACTAGGGTCGATCGAGCAGATCCTCAACGCTGCGCGCACATCTGGCAAACCCCCGCTGGTGCTTGTTCTCGACGGCGTCGAAGATCCAGCCAATCTGGGAGCGATCCTGCGCACCGCCGATGGGGCAGGGGTTCACGGCGTGATCATTCCCAAGCACCGCGCCGTGGGGCTGACGGGCGTGGTGGCGCGCACCTCAGCGGGGGCGATCGAACACGTCCCCGTCGCCCAGGTCACGAACCTCGTCAGTGCGCTGGAAGAGTTAAAGGCAGCTGGTTTATGGGTCGTCGGCGCTGATCCAAAAGCTCCGCAAAACCTCTACGAAATTGACCTCACCCCCCCACTCGTTTTGGTCATCGGAGGCGAAGGAAAAGGACTCCGACGCTTGGTTCGGGAACACTGTGATCTCCTGATACGTCTACCCATGCACGGGAGTATGTCCAGTCTCAACGTCGCCGTGGCAGCAGGCGTCCTGTTGTTCGAGATAGTGCGGCAACGTGAGGCTCGCTCCTAATCTGGGTAATAAGAACACACAGCGGCAGCGCGGAAGCGCGGCGATTCGTACACGCGATCAGGGGGTACCGCGCCGCCGCCCGAGGAAATGCAGGACTCGGCGGGTTATTCAAGCGTCATTTTGCAGGACCGGCCTGCCTTATCTGGCCGCGGCGGCCGGCGTCTGTATTTCACCCTCAGCCGGTATTCACTCGTCGCGATGGTTAGCCTGCTCGCCGGCATCGTCGGCATCGTCGCCGGCGTGCTTCATGATACCCAGGCCTATTCAGGCCGTGTTCTCCCCGGCATCACGATCGCAGGCGCGAAGGTCGGCGGGTTAACTCCCGATCAGGCGCAAGATGTCGCCGAAGCGGCGGCTGCGACCCAACTCGCGCGGACAGTCACCATCAGAATTCACGATGATCGCTTCACCCTGACGTACGGAGAACTGGGATTGATCTCCCACGTGAGCGAGGCGGTCCGCGACGCCTACGACATCGGGCGAGGGGAACCCTGGCAGCAACTGGTGTTTACCAGGATGCAGCTCGCACGGCGTCCGATGAACATCCCGATTCGCTACGGCTGGAACGTCGGCGCAGTAAACAACTTCCTGACCCCGCTCGCCGCGGAAATCAACACCGAACCCCAAAACGCCGCAGTGACTGTGCAAGACGGCACAGTCGTCATTACGCAGGAGAGCCGGAGCGGCCGTATGCTGGACCTCGCGGCGACCGCAGCGCGAGTTCGCAGCGCGCTGGGGACCGGAAAGGATGAAGTGGCGGCGGTGATGCGGGTGCGAGAGCCCGAGTTCACGAGCGAGCACGCGCGCGCACTCGTGTCACAGCTTGGGCGATTCACGACGAGAGTGCCGGGCACCGCGAACCGCGTGCACAACGTGGCACTTGCCGCGAGCTATGTCAGCGGAACCATCCTGGTGCCAGGCGAGGTGTTCTCCTACAACAAGGTCGTCGGCCCCAGGACCGAGGCGCGCGGTTTCAGGGAAGCGCCGGTGCTGATCGACAATGAGCTCGTGCTGGGCGACGGTGGCGGCGTGTGCCAGGTGTCATCGACGCTCTTTAACGTCGCGCTACTGGCCGACTTCCAGATCCTCGCGCGCTCGAACCACAGCCGCCCGGTGGCCTATCTTCCCCTGGGGCGGGATGCGACCGTGAGTTATGGTTCACACGATCTGCAGTTCAAGAACACAACGGGGCATCACGTGTTCCTCTGGGCATGGGTCACCAATCGCCACCTCACCGTAATGGCATTCGGCACACCCGAGCCCGGAAAAGACGTGGCCATCGAGGTCGAGCGGTCGGGTGTCATCGCGCCGCCCGCGGGCACGCGGACCAAGCCTGATCCCGAACTCGCAGAGGGCAAGATCGTGGAGCGCGAGCCGTTGCCCGGCTACCGCGCGCAGACGTACCGCGTCGTCACGGTGAACGGGGAAATTGTCCGGCGCGAACTTATCGGCAGCAGTATCTACAATGCGGTCGCGCGAACGATCAAGATCGGAACCAAGAAGGCCAAGCTACCCTCGGACGATCACTCGTAAATCCCACCGCAGTCTCGTACATTTGTGTTGACGCTTCCATAGGCCGTTCGTATAATTAACGTCGAATCGTGGCTCTGAACCACTCGCTTCGCTTCGGGTTCAGAGTAGGCTCCTGGAGGTTGCAGAGTGGCACTTGCTCGTCGCGATGCCCCGTCCTACCAGGATATGCTCGATGAAGACCTCGTTGCCTCTGCTAAATCTGGTGACGATTACGCAAGCGAATACATAATCAATAAGTACCGCAACTTCGTCCGCGTGAAGGCGAAGGCGTACTTCCTGATCGGAGCCGATCGCGAAGACATCATCCAGGAAGGAATGATCGGCCTCTACAAAGCGATCCGCGACTTCCGCGCAGACAAGCTCTCCTCGTTCCGGGCGTTCGCGGAACTGTGCATCACCCGCCAGATCATCACGGCGATCAAGACCGCAACCAGACAGAAACACATCCCACTCAACTCATACATCTCGCTGAACAAGCCGATTTACGATGAAGATTCGGACCGCACGCTGCTGGACGTGATCAGCAGCATCAAAGTGTCGGACCCTGAGGAACTGGTCATCAATCAGGAAGCCTCCGCCACGATGCGGGAGCGCATCCGTAAGAACCTCAGCGAGCTCGAGTGCAAAGTGCTGACCGCGTACCTCGAAGGCAAGTCCTATCAGGAAATGGCGAACGAATTGAATCGACACGTGAAGTCGATCGACAATGCTCTGCAACGGGTGAAGCGAAAGCTGGAGAGAAATTTGGAGGGCGAAGAAGACTAGGCGAGCCGCGGGCCGCATGTACAGGGGGATGAGGATTGAACCTCATCCCCTTTTTACTTGAGTGTAGGCTGCTTTCGGGTAGGGCGGAGCCTCTCCCCGACTGAAACTGATACGGGGACCCCTCAGGCTCCGCCCTCCCCGGCGCAGCCCCGGAGGTGAGTTGTGCTACGTATCCTGTGTCCATCGTGCAAGTTCGTGTTCATGCAGTTGACGCCCGCGGATGAAGAGGAACGGGTGATTTGTCCGCGCTGCGGCACGCGGTTCGAGCCGGACGAGGAGGAGATTGTTGATCCGGAGGATGACTGAGGACGCGGGAGCGTGGGAACGCGGGAACGCGGGAGCGCGACCAGTGCCATCCGGTAGAGAGATTATTGAACGGGCCACCACCTCAACCGGCGAGTGGCAGCTGCAGCGCCGCGACGGTCACTACGAGATCATCTGTAACGGCGTCTTCCTGATGGCCAGCTACAATCGGGAGTCCGACCGGCAACTCGCCCATCTGGCACTAGAGCGGGTTACCGGAGGTGAACTGAGGGTCGTGGTGGGTGGGCTCGGGATCGGATTTACGGCTCAGGCCGCGCTCGAGGATCGCCGAGTTGCGAGATTGGATATCGTGGAACTCGAGCCGCTGGTCGTCGGCTGGCACCGGACGTACTTCGCGGACCTGTGCCGCCAGCCCCTCGACGACCCGCGCGTGAGGTTGATTCAGGAGGATCTCTTCAATGTCCGGCTTGAGCCGGGCACCTACGACGCGCTGCTCATCGATACCGACAACGGACCCGAGTGGTTGGCACGTGAGGTAAATCAGCGGATCTATGAACCGTCAATGGTGCAACGATTCTTCGAGGCCCTGAGACCGGGCGGAATAGTGGCCTTTTGGTCGGCCAATCCTGCGCCGGAGTTCTCGGAATTGCTTGCCTCCGAGGCTGGATTGGTGGAAGCGATTGAGTGTACGGACGAGATGGCGCCGGGACGAGCGACGACGGCGTGGGTGTATCTCAGCCGCCGATCTGGATCATGACTCTGGCTTGCGGGAACATTTTCTCCGCAAGCGCGTGTCCAAACGGACGGCGGTAGGCGGCGGCGCGGAAGATCTCTTTCATCTCGGCGTAGGTGGCGCCCGCCCGAAGGGGCGTCAGCAGGTCTGCCTCGTCATCACGCAGCAGGCACAACCGGAGCCGGCCGTCGGCGGTGAGCCGCAAGCGGCCGCACTTCGCGCAGAACGGCTGGCTGATCGGACTGATGAATCCGAGCACGCCCGCCGCTCCCATCAGCCGGTAGGTTCGCGCCGGATCCTCGCCGGAGAGATCGAGCGGGGTCAACGGCCCCAGCGCTGCTTCGATCTTCTCCATCGTCTCCTCGGACTTCACCACGCCGGCCTCGGCAAAATCGCCAACGCTGCCGAACGGCATCATCTCGATGTAGCGTACTTCCCATGGGTATTCGACCGTCAGGGCGGCCAACGAAACAACGTCGTCCTCGTTGAACCCGCGCACGACGACTGAGTTGAGCTTGATCGGGAGCAGGCCGGCCGCTTCCGCGGCGGCGATCCCTGAGAGGACCTTCTCGACCTTCCCCCCGCGCGTGATCCGGTGGAACTTGTCCGGATCCGTTGTATCGAGGCTAACGTTGATCCGGTTCAAACCGGCATCCGCGAGGGGTCGTGCCAGGTATTCCAGGAGCAGGCCGTTCGTGGTCATGGCGATCTCATCAATGCCGGAGGTCGCATGAATTTCTCGGACCAGCTCGACAATGCCCGGACGCACCGTCGGTTCGCCACCCGTCAGGCGCACCTTCCGCACGCCCAGCTCCGCAGCGACGCGGACCAATAGCAGTAATTCATCGTCCGTCAGGAGCTCGTCCTGAGGACGGAAGTCGATCCCCTCAGCCGGCATGCAATACACGCAGCGGAGATTGCAGCGGTCGGTCAGGGAAATGCGCAGATCGGTAAGTTCCCGCCCGTACTGATCCTTCATCGTTCCTCCGGGATAACGAAGACGATTATAGCAGGGGAGGGGAGGAGTCGGGCGGGAAGAGACGAAACCCACAAATACCCAGAAGTTGAAAGGTGAATCACCTGTCAGTTTCCCGTACCGTCAGCCGCCCCAAGCGTCAGCGTGGGCAGCGCACACGGCAGCGTCTGCTTGATGCCGCGGAGGCAGCCTTTGGCCGCCACGGCTACTTCGAGACCTCGATCACGGATATCACCCGCGAAGCAGACGTTGCCCAAGGCACGTTCTACGTGTACTTCCCCAGCAAGAAGGCGATCTTCTCCGAACTCGTCCGCGAACGGAGCCACGACCTGAGGCGGACGATCCAAGAGGCGGTTGCGGGGTTCTCCGACCGGCGCGACGTTGAGCGTGCCGGATTCACGTCGTTTTTTGACTTCATCCGGGGCCATCCCGCCATGTACCGGATCGTCCGGCAGGCGGAGTTTGTCGACCCGAATCTCTTTCGCTGGTACTACCGCCGGTTTGCCGACGGCTACGTGCATGGCTTGCGTGAAGCGATCGAAGCGGGGCAGATTCGCAATCTCGACCCTGAGGTGCTGGCATTCTGCCTGATGGGCATTGCCGACTTCCTCGGGATGCGCTACGTGCTGTGGGAGAAGCAGGTGCCGAAACCGGCCGTCATTGACGCCGTGATGGAATTCATGATGAGCGGGCTCGACGGCGCAGGGCGGACGAAGTAGTGGCGGGTATCGCTGCGCTCAGCACCTACTTTCCCTCGGAGTATCAGACGTCCCGGGAGATCGCCGAGGCCACCGGCATTCCGGTGGAGGTCATCGAGCAGAAGTTCGGGTTGCGCGGAAAGCATCGAGCCGCCTCTGACGAGCACGTGTCAGCGATGGGGACTCAGGCCGCGCGTCCGCTCCTGGAGTCGGTCCGCCCGGACGAGATCGGGGCGTTGATCTATTTTGGGAGCGCGCACAAAGATTACTATCTTTGGTCCGTGGCGCCGAAAATCGCGCACGCCCTGGGTCTAGATAACGCCTTCTCGTTTGAGTTGATGAATACCAGCGCATGCGGTCCGATCGCGTTGAAGGTGGCGCGGGACATGCTCACGGCGGATCCTGGTCTGAAATCGATTGTGCTGGTAGGGGCATCGCGAGAGTCGCGGGTCATCAACTATCGCAATCACCGGGCGCGCTTCGCGTTCAACTTCGCCGACGGTGCCGCGGCAGCGCTCGTCCGGCCGAGCGGCGGCCACGAGATCCTCGCCACAGCAGCGGTGACCGACGGATCGTTTGCCGACGACGTGATGATTCCAGCCGGCGGGTCTGTGCATCCGCCGTCCCCGGAGACCTTGGAACGGGACATGCACCGGGTGGACGTGCCTGACGTCGACCGTATGAGGGCGCGACTCGACCCAGTCTCCTTACAGCGCTTCGTGACCGTGACCCGTAAGGCCGTACAGGACAGTGGGTCATCCGTCGATGACATCGACTTTCTCGCGATGCTGCACACCAAACGCTCACTCCACGAGGAGTTGCTCCGGACGCTCGGACTGGAGCCGCATCAATCGCTCTACCTCGAGGAGTTCGGACACATGTCATCCATCGATCCGTTTGTCGTGCTGTCCGAAGCCGAAAGACGCGGGCTGCTGAACCGTGGTGACCTGGTTGTGGCTCTGTCGGCGGGAACCGGGTACACGTGGGCTGCGACGGCGATCAGATGGTGATGTGGGGCATCTGGCACTGGTTGGAACGGCGGGCGGATATCAACCCGACGAAACCGGCGTTGATCGACGGAGACCACGCACTCACCTATCGGGATCTCCGCGACCGAGTGGCTGCTCTCGCCGGCGGGCTGCAGGCCTTCGGCGTGCGCCGCGGGGACCGGGTGGCGGTGCTGTCCATCAACCGCGCCGAGTACATCGAGGTGATCTTCGCGGCTGCGAGGATCGGCGCGATCGTGGCACCGTTGAACTGGCGTCTCACCGCTGCGGAGCTCGCCTTCCAAGTGGGCGATAGTGAGCCCGCGATTCTCTTCGTGGATCCCGAGTTGGGGCCGCTGGCGGAAGCGCTGCGCAAACAGCCCGAGGCCCGAACGCTGGAGACCTTTGTCGCGTTCTCCGATCCCGCAGGACCGCTCCCGTGGGCCCGCCCGTATGCGGAATTGTCCGAACAGAAGGCAGCCATGCCTAGCGGGCGATTCGACGATCCGCTGCTGATCCTGTACACCTCGGGAACGACGGGTCGGCCGAAGGGCGCCGTCCTCACGCAGGCCGCGCAGTTCTGGAACAGCATCAACATCAGCACCGCGGTGAGTCTTACCGCGGCGGACGTGACACTGAACCTGCTGCCGATGTTTCACTCCGGAGGCGTCGGGCTGATCGTCCTGCCGAGTTTGCACCTGGGCGCCACGGCCGTGCTGCAGCGGAAGTTTGATCCAGAGGAGACGGTGCAGTTGATCAGCGCGCACGACGTCACCGCAATGTTCGGGGTACCGTCGATCTACCGGATGCTGCTCCAGACCGACGCGTTCCAGAAGGCCGACCTGCGCCGGGTTCGGTTCAGCTGCGGCGGGGCGCCCTG
>Ga0209857_1000240_pt1 | contig 12643 bp, 12 predicted proteins | sample GWRWN1_10_20_FD_187226 | JGI IMG/M metagenome (GOLD analysis project Ga0209857, IMG submission 187226) | Riverbed sediment microbial communities from areas with no vegetation in Columbia River, Washington, USA - GW-RW N1_10_20 (SPAdes)... | ecosystem: Environmental > Aquatic > Freshwater > River... | reverse complement strand
AAAAAAACGGATACCACCACGAAGCACACGAAGAGCACGAAGGAAGAAAAACATTTCTTTAAGATTCAATGCTCTTCTCCGTTGTCCGATCTTCGTGTCTTTCGCGACCTTCGTGGTGAAAACTCTTCTTGGTTGCTGCTTACTGGCGTTCGACCTACTTTTCGCTCTCTTTCTCGCGCAGAGCGCGAAGAATCTTTTCCGGTGTAATCGGTAAGGTCTTGATGCGCACGCCTACGGCGTCGAAGATCGCGTTGCTGATCACGGCGGCGGTGGGATCCATGTTGAGCTCACCCAATCCCTTGGCGCCGAACGGTCCCGTCGGTTCGTATGAATCGGCAAAGGCATGTCTTAGCGGCGGCATATCACGCATAGACGGAATACGGTAATCGGAGAAATTCGGGTTTATCGGTCTTCCTTCGTCGATCTGCAATCCTTCCGTGAGCGCGTAGCCAATGCCCTGAGCCAGCCCGCCTTCGACTTGGCCTTCGGCGCCGATGGGATAGATGACGGTGCCGCAGTCCGACGCAACGACAAAGGTGAGGATTTTAACCTGTCCTGTTTCAGGATCGACGTGAACCTGGGCGGCCTGGGCGCCGTAATTATAGGCGCCGGACTCGTTGCCAAAGCGCGTGCTGTCGGGCAATACGGAATCGGCATCGAAACTACCCGAGCCGACAATCGGCGCGCCGTTGTGACGGAACAGCCGCGCGCGCGCGACGTCGGCAACAGTGATAGACTTGCCTTCCGCGCCTTTGACGAAAACTTTACCGTCACGAGACATGAGATCCTGGGGATTGGCTTCCAGCATCTCGCCCGCCTGCTCGAAAAGTTGCTGCTTGACATTGAAAGCGGCGTTCTTCACCGCATTGCCGCTCACATAAGTAAGCCGGCTGGCGAAGGCGCCTAAACAAAAAGTCGTGAGATCAGTGTCGGCGCGGGAAATCTCGACATCTTCGACGCGCACGCCAAGTTCTTCGGCAGCGATTTGGCACATCGCGGTGTGAACACCCTGGCCGCATTCACCCTCGCCACTTAAAATTAAAGCCTTGCCGTCTTCATTGATTTTTATCGTGGCGGAGCTGCCGTCGTAATCGCCGAAATGACGTTTGCCGCTGACATGAACAGTACACGCCAAGCCTAATCCGGTATTCGGCTGTTTGTTGGCGCGCTTGGCTTTCCAGTCGATCATTTTATCGACCATGTCGAGACACTGCTTCAGCTCGCAACTCGTGACTCGGTTGCCGTGAGGGGAGACATAGCCGGCTTCAGCCGCGTTGATGCGGGCGATCTCGATGGGGTCGATGCCCAGTTCGTGAGCGCCGAGATCGATCGCTTGCTCGACCGCCCATTCCGCCGATGGATTGCCGAAGCCGCGAAACGCGCCGGTGGGAATCTTGTTTGTATAAACCAACAGCGCTTCCGTCTTAACGTCCGAATATTTGTAGCAAGTGTCGTGGCGCATCGCGGCGACTCCGGTGATGGCTGGTGCTTTGGCCGAGTAGGCGCCATTGTCGGCGATCACTTTGATATGCTTGGCGCGGATACGGCCATCCTTCTTGAAACCCACCTTAACGTTGATTTTCATGAACACACGCGGTCGGCAGCCGGCGAGAAACTCCTCTTCGCGGCTATTGATCAGTTTTACCGGCTTGCCGGCTTTTTTTGCGAGGACCGCTGCAACCAAAGCGTTGTTGTCGTCGCAGGATTTGCCTCCGAAGCCGCCGCCGACAGCGCTTTGGATGACGCGCACATCCGATTCCGGCACACCCAGTGCCGCGGCGATTCGAAGGCGCGCGCTAAACAGCGTCTGCGTGTTCATGTAGATCGTGTATTTGCCGTTGGCGCCATATTCCGCGACGCTGCCGATGGTTTCGATCGAACAGTGCCACTGTGGCATGCTCGTAAAGGTGTCTTCGACGATCACGTCGGAGTCGGCGAATGCTTGGGCGATGTTGCCGCGCTCGATGTTCATGGTCATCGCGATATTATTTGGCTTGTCGTCATGCACGAGTGGCGCGTCGTCTTTCATTGCCTCCTCGGCGTCGAAGACACCGGGAAGAGGCTCCCAATCCACTTCAATGAGATCGATGGCCTCCTCGGCGATATCGGGATCAATGGCGGCGACAGCGGCGACTTCCTCGCCGACATAGCGGGCTTTGCCGACGGAAAGGATGTATTGATCGGCGAAGAAAGCTCCCCAGGGACGTTTGATGGTGTCTTCCGCCGTGACCACGGCGCGCACGCCGCGAAGCTTTGCCGCTTTACTGGTATCGATGTGGCGCATGCGCGCGTGCGGATAGGGGCTTCTCAAAACTCGCCCGATGAGCGTGCCGGGTAGTTGGATATCGGCGATAAACTTCGATTCGCCGGTAACTTTGTCGAAACCTTCGATGCGCTGAACACGGTGTCCGACGACTGAATATTTTTCTGCTTTTGCCATATGAATTGTTTCTTGTCTTTGGCCTGAATAAAAAACGGACCGCTGCGAAATCCCCCTTAATCCCCCTTTTTCAAAGGGGGAGAGTTACAAAGATGGGAAGTAGTGAAAAAAACCCCTCAGTTCTCCATTCGAAATAATTCCGGTGTTCGGTTCCCCTCTTTGGAAAAGAGGGGTTAGGGGAGATTTCATTCCGTTTTCGCGACCGACTTGTAGACGTCGAGGCTTTGGATCTTGGCCTCTTGCTCGCGTTTTCTAAATTGAAAGTCCGGGCTGATCTTATTGTTGACCACAGCCATGACGGACTCGAGAATCTTATAGTAGCCGGTGCAACGGCAGAGGTTGCCGGACATCCATTCTTTGACCTCATCCTCGGTTGGTTTGGGGTTCTCGTCGAGAAGCGCTTTGGCAGCCATGATCTGTCCCGGCGTACAGATCCCGCACTGGAACCCGCCGTATTCAATAAAGGCTTGCTGTAGTGGATGGAGCTTACCGTCTTTTGCGAGCCCCTCGATGGTTTCGATATGCTTGCCTTGGCAAGCGACGGCAAGGGTCAAACAAGAACTTACGACACGGCCGTCGATGATCACACTACAAGCCCCGCAGACTCCGATGCTGCAACCTTCCTTGGTGCCGGTGAGGCCAATGTCATCCCGCAGGGCTTGTAGAAGCAAGCGGTTAGGTTCCAGTTGCAGGTCATATTCTTCGCTGTTGACGAGCAGCCGAATCTGCTTTTTCATGATGCCGCAGCATATATTTTGCTTACCGGAGATTCAACTTATCCGGGGCCTTCTGACGAAGCCCTTTAGAATATTTTATCTTCCAACGTTATCGCATTTTGCCGACGAGTGATGCCTCGATTCGCCCGACGGGGCTTTTCAACAGGTTGTCTGAGTTCCAGTTCAACGTGGAGCGTCAAGAACACTATAGCGATATCAGACGGTAAGAATTAATTTCGCTTGGCGTCGGGCTGTGATACGCTCTCAAAGCGTAGAAAAATTTCGCAGCACAGGAGAAACGCGCATGGTCAGTGAGAAAGATAAGAAGAATATTATCGATCGCATTCAACGCGACGAGTTGGCTCAACTGACGAAAGAGCTTGTCGATATTCCGAGCCCCACCGGCTCCGAGAAGGCGATCGGTGAGTTCATCCTGGGTTGGTATTCCAGACATAGTATCAAGCCGGTGCGCCAGGAAATCGACCCAAATCGCGTCAATGCCGTCGGCATCGTCAAGGGCCGCGGCGACGGTGTGTCGCTCATGATCAACGGGCATATGGATACGAGTTACACTGGAACCGAAGAAGACAGAATGTTTTGCCGCGAGCTCGAGCCGGACAGCGAGCTCAAGGGTGCTGTCCGGGATGGGAAGGTATTTGGTTTGGGCGCGTCCAATATGAAATCAGGGTTGGCAGCGTTCATGGTCGCCGGAAAGGCCATACGCGAAAGCGGTCTCACTCTGAAAGGAGATCTGATCCTTGCTGCTGTAGCCGGGGAAATTTCCCGGACACCGGTGGGTCCTTACCAGTCTGGCGCCTACCGTGGCGAAGGAACGGGGACACATCATCTCTTGTCCCACGGTATCCAATCCGACTGTGCCATCGTGGCCGATCGGTCGGCTCATTCCATAGTGTGGGCACAGACCGGGGTCGCGCAACTCAAAGTCACAACTTTCGGCGATCCCCATGCTGCCTGGGGAGTTACCAGAGAAGAGAAACCGCCTGAGGTTTCCAGCGCGATTTTGAAAATGATGAGAGTCGTGCAAGCCATTGACGCTTGGGCCGCGGAATTCGAACGGGCTCACGTCTACTCCTCGCCACATGGCCCCATCGTGCCTAAGGTCAACATCGGCGCCATTCAGGGTGGCGCCCCGTTTAGACCGAACTATTATCCAGGAGTTTGCTCCCTCTATGTCGACGTACGGACCCCGCCGGCTTTTCGGCCGCTGGGAGTCCAGCGCGAGCTGCAAGCGGTCCTGTCAAAGCTCGGTCTCGAATATGAACTTGAAATGTATGCCTCCAAGATGGGGTACGAGGCCAAAGGCGTGGAGCCCATCGTGCAAGTCATCGAGGAGAGTTATCAGTCGTTGTTCGGTAAGAAAACTCCCCAGCCTACCGGCCTTCACGCCAGTATCTGGACAGACACCAACATCTACAATGAAATGGGGATACGAGCGTGCAAGTTCGGTCTCGGCGGCGGACGCTGGAAGTTTCGCTCCGAGCAAATCGATGTCGAAGACATTATTCGCGGTGCCCAGGTCTATGCGATGGCGGCGTTGGAGATATGCAACTGGGAAAAACTACCAGGATAAATTTCACCGGCTTTAGCTACGTCCCGGCACTGCGGCAGGGAGATCTATTCGGAACGGCCTGAATGGGACTTGCCCCATTTCGCGCGCATGGACTTCATGGTCTCCCCCTCACCCACCTGCACGCGAGTCTGACGTAGTTTCTCCCAAACTTTCTCGTGCTCGCTTTGAGCCGCCAGGTCGGCTTCTTGAGCCAGCTCTTCCGGCCAGAGTCCCATGAGGTAGCCGTGCCAAGGCTCCTGCGGGTCGAGCTTGGGTAGACCGAGCTCTTCCCAAATCTCTCGGGCACGGACCATGTATTCTTTCTTGGGCAACGAAAGGGGAGGAAAATCGGCCTTTCTCGTAGCGTCGATCAGCAGCGATGATTCGCAGTTGTCGTAGCGGCTGGAAGGATGGGTTGCTACCATGCCGATGGGCGTCGCTCCAAAGGGACGATCGCCGACCACTTTGATATCCTTGTGCGGTTGCGAGCGGTGGGTAATCGCCCAAGTCACGGCGACGGGGTCGCGGGGATTGATATCCTCATCCACAGCAACGATCAGTTTGCCCACGCGATCGCCATAATCAAGAACGCCCTGCATGGCATCCCAGGGTTCCTGATCATTGCGCTTCTTCAAACTGACGACGACGTAAGGCCGGAGATTGACCAGCGGCTCCATCAGATGGACCTCGCGCACGGAATCCAACCCGCGCTTGACGAGAAACCGTTTGACCAAGGTGGCCATGCCCATCGCCTTGATTTTGGAGCTTTCGCTGGGGGTGACTTGGCTGATAATGGAAACCCAGATGGGATTTTTTCTGTGCGTGACGCACTTCAATTCAAAAACGGTGCTCAAGGTGCGTGGGTCGACGTAGCCCATGGATTCCCCGAAGGGGCCTTCCTCTTCCATGTAGTTGGTCGGGATAATTCCCTCCAAGACAATTTCGGCGGTCGCGGGCACTTCGACATCAATGGTCTGGCATTTGACAAGTTTCACAGGCTCGCCCATCAGGCCACCCGCCAGAGCCAACTCGTCTACTTCCGGCGGAACTTTTTGCGTTGCGGCGTAGGAAACGGCGGGGACGGTGCCCACGACGATTGCGACTTCCAACGGAATTCCTCTCTTGCGGCACTTCTCCCAATGCGTTGAAAGGTCTTGCGGCGTGCCGGACATGAGGCCGCTGAGCGCGGGTCCTTTTATCAAACCGCGATAATTGCCGACATTTCTTTTGCTGGTTTCGGGGTCTTTGGTGATCCAGTGGCCGGCAGTTATGTACGGACCATTATCAAAACCCGGCGTCGAGATTGGGATGGCAAATTCATTGAGACCGCCGTGTGTCAGCAATTCATCGCCCTTATGGATCTCCTCTTGGCAGGGTCCTTCGTTGACAATGACGGGCGCGATGGGATGATCCAGGGCGTAAATCCAACGATCGGCCACTTCATCGGGCTGGCATTTAAGTCCCAGGCAGTAGATCGCTTCTGAACCGGCCAGCCCACCCACCAACACAGAGCAGTTGTATCTTCGCTTCTTCGAATCGGTGACGTTATCGAACAGAAATCCCTTGCGGGCCTCTTCCGGTAATCCTCTGAATTGCCATCGGACTAACGGCTGCAGTTCGGTGTCTTTGTTGATCTCTTTATGGATGCGGTAGAGTTTACCGCCCTCATCCAAGGCCGCGATAAATTCCCGTAAGTCGTTATAAGGTCGAGCGAATTTCATAGGTTTTTGTCTATGTTGTTTTGCCTTTTTTGGCAAGCGGTGGGCCAAAAATAGCTTGCAAAACACCGTCTGATCCCTAAAATTGAAAAGGTAGAAACATGTCGCTCAAGATCTTCAACACCCTTAGGGGTGAAAAAGAGAACTTCTTTCCGCGAATGGAAAGCGAAGCGGGGATAAATGTGTCCGGCGTTACGGTGTACGACTCGTCCCCCATCGCAGAACTAGACGAAAAACGAATCTTACTCGAGGACATTCCCAGAGGAACCAAATGAAAGGTAAAAAGAAAATCTTGGGATTCGTCAGGATGGTTTCAATACCATTATTATTTTTGTCCCTGGCAATGGTGATGAAAATCCACGCGCAGGAGTCTTCCCGCGACCATGGCCAGAATGAGACGGGTGAATTGACGCTCCGAAAAACGGCGCAGTCACGTGAGTATCAAGGGCGGGAAGTGGAAGGCGAGGAGAAGCGGGTCGGGCCCGGCGACACACTGTGGCGTATATTGGTGAAAGAAAAAGGACTGCCGGAAAAACGCTTTAGCCAGTATCTGGTAATCATCCGGGCACTCAATCCGCAAATTAAGAAAATAGATGTGCTCAGGATCGGCGACAGTCTCTTTATTCCTTTGCGACCCGATGATTTACTCGGAGTCCTGCCCGTGTCGGCAAAGGCAGATGTCCAGCGCTCGCCCATGACTAGAGACGCGATTAAAGAGTATAGGGTTAAGCAAGGCGAGCATCTCTATCAAATTTTAAGGGAGGAGTTAGGTATTTCAAATGATCGTGAGGTGGCATTGTACTATCCATTAGTGAAAGACTTGAATCCGGAGAGAAAGAACTGGGATGCGTTACTTGGGGGTGACGTTATCCGACTGCCTTTCCCTGGCAAGCCCGCCGAGTTAAAAATCGCTGAACGGCAGGGCCCTGCTGCAATTGAATCAAAAAAAGAGACCGAGCCGACTAAAGAAATTAATCCAGCGTCGAGCTTGGGACAGATCAAACAAGATAAATCCCCCACGCCAATAATTTTAAGCCTGGATTATGCGAAGCAACTGCCGGCCAAAGAGAACGTCGCGCTATTGGGACAGGTGATGGAAAGCTTGGGAAATGAGGTCCGGCGCGACGGTCAAGAGACATTGACTCTGAGAGAAGGGACGGTACGAGTCGATAGAACTTCTTATCCGGTCGTGTACAACCCGAAACTTCAGCAAAGGATTATTCTGGACCCTGAGGAGAAGATCCCCGACTCCCTAAGATCAAAGCTTACGGACCCGAGCGTGTACACAGCGGTTTTTCCGGTCACTCGAACCTCATCTCTCCAGGAGTCTGTCACCCAGTTGCTTTCGCGCTTTGGGTATCAATCTCTGCCGACCGATCGGCCCGTAGTGATTCAGGAAGCCGGAATTTCTATTGAGGCTAGGGGTAGCTGGATGGCGTTGGCTCCGCAGGAGAGTAACAAAGCTCAAGACATTTTTGTTATTGCCCTCACCGATAATCCTCAAGACATTCCTGACTACTTGCGAAAGGAGTTGTCGACGAGGGGATTGCAGTTCAAAGATATTCTGTTGGCTGCTTCCTCCGGCCAGTTACCGGCCTCCAATGAGTCGAAGGAATCCACTCCGCCGGTAAGACATTGGCCGCGGGAAAAGAGAGAATTTGTCGATGCTATGTTGTTGGCCTTCACCGTGCCTTTCGGTGTTTCCGAAACGCTTTCCATTGAATTGGGACAGGGGCTTCGAATCGACGTACGCTGCGACAGAATCTTTGAGAGAAATGGCAGGCGTACGGGGTTGTTCTTTCAGCGTCTGGAGCCCGAAATAAAGAAAGTACTTCAGGAAAAAGACAAACTGAAAATCATCGAACTGGATCTGCCTGCCTTGGAACATAAGGAAATCATGGTGCGTCTGTTAACCGAACTGGGAGAACAGGCGGCCTATCGCGAGCATCGGTTTGCTGCCAGCGCGAGCAAGGACAGATTGAATATTACTGCCTGGGGTTTTTTGCTCGCCAAGCGCGGGATGTTTGTTACGGATCGTGAGATTCCGGAATCACTTCACCGGTTCTTTTTTGAAAAAGGACTGGAGATTGTTTATTTTTAGCCGCCCGAATTGTAGACTGCCCCGAAGGGCGCCCGTAGCTCAACTGGACAGAGCATCAGACTTCGGATCTGAGGGTTGGGGGTTCAAATCCCTCCGGGCGCGCCAACCGATTTCGATGTAGCCCTGCCAAGTCTGATTTTCTTCCGTGTGCTTCCACAATCGCATCGCGGTTTCGTTTAACCTCGTTGGTGCCGCAGACACGAACCTCACTCCAGTGGTCCGCGGCGTAACTCGTCGGGGGCCGTAAAGCATCTTAACATACGGCGCATTAAGTAATATTGTTATCAACACTCATTGACAGCGCTCTATGGATAACGCTAAAAGAAAAGTCGCAAGAGGACTATCCCTCCATGGAAATCGCCGAAAGGATCTTGCTCGTTGTCGGCGCTATTCTTTATTTCGTGCCGACAGTCCTGGCGTGGTGGATGCATGTGAAAAGCGCCCGGACTATATTCTACGTCAATCTGGTTTTTGGTTGGACGATTGTCGGTTGGATCGTGGCGGTGATGTGGGCAATGGCAGAACGAAATGAGCTACCGACAAATTCTATTCCTTAGACGGCGTTTCCTCACGAAAAAACCACATTTGCCTTGAAAAAACCGCACTGTGATCCCCCGGAAGGCCCCAGATAGGCCTTCCATCGAGTGGGTTGATTATTGACATCCTAAAACGGGGGCGCTATAAGTCTGCAATATACAAGCACAATGACACTCCGCTGAGGCCTCTCCTAAACGGCAAACTCTGTCTAACTGAACAATTGTGACAACGCTCCACGTTATCTAGGAGAAGGCCAAAACCTTGGATAATAAAGGCACCACTCTAACCGATATTGGTGGCATCGGTACCTCACAGCAGCGACGCAAGCACGACAATAGAATCGAGCCTAAAGATCACCCGCCCGATGCCTCCTAAATTCATCAATAAGCGCCAGGTCGCCCAGCTTTTCGGCGTGTCCAAAAGTACAATCGAGCGTTGGTTACAGGACGGCAAGCTGCCAAAGCCCAAACGAAGATTTGGGTGGGCGAGATGGCACTATGAGGAACTGGCGGCTCTGCTCAAAAGCAAAACCAAGAGCTAATACGCTCATTGGGCCGGCCTTCAACTCGATCCGGCGGGGCCTTTTGATTAATAGCTGCGGTTAATTCAGGGGGTCTGCTCGTCTTCCGCATGCGAGTGGGCCGGTGAATTTTGCTCGCTGGCCAAAGGGTTGGAGCCTGGTGAGGGGGTTTTTGCCGCTTCTTGATTCCCTTCGCGGAGCCGGTCATCGACCCATTTTCTAGCTTCTTTCACCATTTGTTTTTCGGCGCTTTTCTTTGTCCTAAGGCCAACATGGGGTCGTGGCAGCCAAACGTCGCGAAAGGTTCGGGGATCTTCATTGAATTGTATGTGGGTAGCTGCTTTCCAGAGAGCTGTCGCTGGATCTTGGTCAGCTTTCACGAAAATTAGATGATTACGATACCGCTCGACCATCATGCTCCTTGCCTTTGCTCCTTTCCCGACTATTTCTTCATAACAGCGTGGATCCTTGTGTCCAGATACCGTCCCCTAGTATAGCAAAGATGAAACTATCAGTTGACCAAAAACAAAGCAAAGAAATAACACAAGACGCTTTCTCTCTCAATCGAATTAATCGTCAAAAATTGGCATTTTTTACTGATCCTTAGGGCGAAATTCCTTCGGTGCAAAAGTGCACAGGAGTCTAGTGACTTGGCTCAACTGAAGCGCGTTGAGGTCGTTGTCGGCCTGATTTTCGACCAAGGTCGCTTGCTGGTATGTCAGCGGAATTCACGAGGGTCATTCGCCTTGAAATGGGAGTTCCCGGGGGGAAAGTTGGAGCAGGGCGAGAGGCATGAGAGTGCTCTTCGACGGGAGCTGAAAGAAGAATTGGGCATCGAAGCGGGCCGCTTGAGCGAGCTCTTTCGGCACGAGCATCTTTACCCTAAAATTGCGAGGGTAAACCTCAGATTCTTCCGCGTCGAGGATTACTCTGGAGAGTTGAAAAATCTTGTCTTCCAGCAGATAAAATGGGTCCCAATTAAGGAACTTATGCAGATGGATTTTCTGGATGGCGATCTCCCTATAATCCGAAAACTCGTGTCGTCTTATGGAAAGTGACTATAATCATTCTGGATTTTCGCGTGGCCAAGCGAGCCGTGGCCAGACCAATTCCTGTTTGACAGGGGGGGGGTCGGACGATATCCTATGGAATATTTTTTGCCCAATTTGACCCATGAAGATCAAATATCTTTTCTTCTTGCTTTTTTCGGGGCTTTGGCTGACGCCTCCCAGCGTGGCTGACGTTTATGTCTATAAAGATAAGCAAGGTGTGCTTACGTTCACCAACGTTCCGACCCACCAGGGTTTTCGGCGCGTCATCCGAGAGGGCAATCCAAGGTTCTCGAGTCCGGGATTATCTGCCAATTCGTATGAGGGTCTTATTCGTTCGGCTTCCAATCGTCACAATGTCGACGCTGACTTGATCCGGGCAGTAATTAAGGTCGAATCAGATTTTGATTCGAGCGCTCGGTCACACAAGGGGGCGACGGGCCTCATGCAGCTGATGCCGGAAACCGCCCGCTTGCACAACGTCGCGGATCTATATGATCCGAGTGCCAATATTGAAGGAGGGGTTCGCCACCTAAAGCTGTTATTGGGAAAGTATCAGGGTGACCTTGAGTTGTCGCTTGCCGCATACAACGCAGGTATCAAGGCGGTCGAAAAGCACGGCGGTATTCCACCATTCGCGGAGACTCGCGATTACGTCCGACGGGTGCTAAGTTATTATCAAACGTATCGTGGCGATTCATTGCAAGTGATGCAGTAGGTTCAACATTCAGTCGGCCGTTTTTTTTCCCTTCGAGCTATCCGTGGTTTGGACGCTTCCAAATCTACTCAGCCTTTTTCGCATCGGTATCATTCCAGTCCTGGTTTATCTGCTTACGTTTGCTGATCGAGTATCTGCAGTTTTGGCCGCATCATTGTTTCTTATCGCCTCGATAACAGATTATTTCGACGGCTATTTCGCTCGTCGCAACCGGAGCGTTTCTGATCTTGGCAAGATTCTTGATCCATTGGCTGACAAGCTTATGGTGATAGCCGTCCTCATCATGTTGACAGCCATGGATCGGCCAGGGGAACCCAGCGTACCGGCATGGCTTGTGGTCGTGATCATTACGCGCGAAAGCGCGGTAACCGTGATACGCGGCATCGCCTTGTCTGAAGGCATTGTTATTCAGGCGGAGACCCTCGGGAAATATAAGTTTATACTGCAAGCATTCGCGGTGGTCGGCCTGCTCATCCACTATACTTATTGGGGCGTGGATTTCTTTGTGGCTGGAATCTACTTCCTGGCTTTGTCAGCAGTCATCGCCGTGTGGTCGGGAATCAGTTACCACATTCAGTTTTTCCGATTGCGGCAGGCTAGGGTAACCCACGGTCAGCCCTGAAATTGACAACGTTTGTCGGTTGCTGTAATTGATATAGGCATGCGGGTGTAGCTCAGTTGGCTAGAGCGTATGCTTGCCAAGCATAAGGTCGGGAGTTCGACCCTCCTCACCCGCTCCAGTTTTAAGCCCCTGGTTTTCTAGGGGCTTTTTTATTTCCGGTGGAGTAGGGGAGTGATCGATGTCAGAAGCAGGTTTCACCTGGGTTGCACTTTTTTGGATCTGATTTTCGACAAAATCGCGGTTGTCATCGGCCTCTTTGATGTACTTCGCGTAGTCCTTTTCCAGCGTTTTTATGCTGTCTCCTGTCTGACTGGAAATGAAGCCTGATCTGGCGCCGATCGAGTAAAGAAAACTCACGTAGGTGTGGCGCGTATTGTAAAAAGGCCGCGGCCTGATCTTCTTGGCTTTCAGGATCGGGAGCCATTCACGCTTGTAAAAATTGCCTACGTCGATCGGCGACCCTGTGGTCGTTGTAAAGAAGTAATCTTCGGGATGCACGCTCAGGGGCGCTGGGTTTTCCTGCTTCAGCACTTCCACAACGTTATCATGTAAGTGAATCTCCCGGTTGCTTCTTACCGTCTTTGTTCCACCCTCATGTCCCTGAACGAGGCTCCTGAGAAAAACCCCTGGTTAAGATCTTCTTTTATGCCAC
>Ga0209857_1000239_pt1 | contig 12659 bp, 12 predicted proteins | sample GWRWN1_10_20_FD_187226 | JGI IMG/M metagenome (GOLD analysis project Ga0209857, IMG submission 187226) | Riverbed sediment microbial communities from areas with no vegetation in Columbia River, Washington, USA - GW-RW N1_10_20 (SPAdes)... | ecosystem: Environmental > Aquatic > Freshwater > River... | reverse complement strand
CGACATGCGCGCCGTGTGCCAATTACCGATTGTCCTGGATGCGGGCGGCGGCTGGGGCGATCCTGTGCACGTGCACCGCACGATCGCCCTCGCCGAAGCGGCGGGCTTCGCCGCGATCGAGCTCGAGGACCAGCTGCTGCCGCGCCGTGTCGAGCACCACGTCGGCGTCGATCATCTGATCCCGACCGAGCTGATGCTAAAGAAAATCGCCGAGGCGATCGCGGCCCGCACCGACCCCGATTTCGTGATCATCGCTCGGACAAACGCGAGGCGGGTCTACGACCTCGACGACTTGCGCCGTGCGGAGACCTTTCACAGAGCGGGCGCCGACATGCTGTTCGTCCACACGCGCAACGCCGAGGAGATGCGCACCGTCGGCGAGCGCCTGCCAGCGCCACTCATGACCTTTGCGCCGCCCGACGGTTTTTCCGGATTCCTTTACTCGCCGCGCGATCTGGCCGGTCTTGGCTACCGCCTCGCCGCCTCCTCCGGCACGGCTTTCGCGGCCATGGTCAAAGCCGTGCGCCAGTCCTATGAGTGTTTGGCACAGGGAAAAATGGATCCTTTCCTGGGTCCGGGCGGTGCCGATAAAGAGATGAAAGCCGCGCAGACGACCAGCGGCCTGGAGCGTCTGCTGGAAATCGAGCGGCGCACCATGAAGGAACATTGAGCAGGACAGGTGGCGGCCCGTTACGCGCAGGCGCGCAACGGGTCCCCTAGAAATCAGGAGGCCTGCGCATCTCGAAGGTGTGCTATAGCTATATATAATGGAAGCCCGAACCAAGTGACAGAGAACGGAGAGCCACGGACGGGCCGTGTGTGCCTGCCAGGGCAGGGAAGGATAGGTGTACAGTGAAGCAGGGCTTTAAGGTCATAGACAGTGACATCCATGTGACGGAGCCGCGTGATCTCTGGGCCAGGTATATCGAGCCACAGTTCAAAGAGCGCGCCCCGCAGTTTACCAATATGCCGGATGGCTCGAGCCCAGGCGTGTGGCGTTTTGAGGGCAAGGTGTTTCCTGCTTACATCGATCGCCCGGAACGGCAGCGCCTGGCCAAAGTACGACGGCAGAAGGCACACGACCGCCACGAGAAGCTTGGACGCGAGGTTGGTCCTGACGAGGAGCGCCGCGGCGAACAGCCGGAGGCGATGCTGCACGCCATGGAGGTGGAAGGCATCGACATCTCCATCGTGTTTCGCACACGCGCCGCCCATATCGTTGCCGTGGATGGCTTGGACGCAGAACTTACCGCTGCCGTCTGCCGAGCCTTTAACAACTGGCTCGCCGACTTCTGCAACACCAACCGCGCGCGCCTGAAACCCGCCGCCCTCTTACCGGTGCATGACGTCAAGCTTGCGGCGGAAGAGGCGCGGCGCAGCGTCAAGGAATTAGGAGCTGTCGCTCTGGTATTGCCCAACCAGCAGGTCAATGGCCGGCCGTGGTACGACCGCTATTACGATCCCCTCTGGGCCGAAGCGGAACGGCTGCACGTGCCCGTTGCCTTTCATGGCATCCAGATGGCCTACCAGGAGCATTTGGGACGGCGGTATCTCGATAACTTCGCTATGGCGCACGCTATGGGCCATCCAGTGGAGATGATGCTGGCATTGGGGAGTATGTTGACGGGCGGAGTTTTCGAACGTTTTCCGGGATTGACCGCCGCCTTTCTGGAGGGGAGCTGCAGCTGGGTGCCGTGGTGGCTATGGTGTTTAGACGAGCGCGTCGAGAAGTTCGGCGACGACGAACGATTCCCGTTAAAGATGCCTCCCAGCGAATATTTTCGCCGTCACTGCTATGTCTCGGTTGATCCCGATGAGGCGGTCGTGCGGTACACCATTGAGGCCATCGGCGATGAGAACATCGTCATTTCCACCGATTGGCCGCACGACGACTCGGCCTACCCGCACGCCATCGAGACATTTTTGCGACTTGACGGTGTTAGCGAGGCGAGCAAGCGTAAAATTCTGTGGGACAACTGTGCTCGCCTGTATAGCATCAAATAAACTCTAGCCAAACGTATGTGAAATTTCGGCATGAGCACGAGATCGGAAAAAATCAGTTCTCGCGCAAAGCACGCAAAGGACGCCAAGGAAAAATTTCGAAGCACGAAATCCGAAATTCGAAACAATTTCTAAACGATGAAAGACAAAACGAATTCAATCTTCCAAACAGGAGCGACCAGAATCGGCGTTTTGAATTTTCCGAGTTTAGGATTTATTTGGCTGCGGTTTGTTTCGGATTTAGTGCTTCGGATTTCGGTTTTTCTTGACATCTCTCCCCGGCATTTGAGACAAGTAAGAGGGTCTGTTTCAAAGCGGCCGTGAGCGCGTAGACTACGAAATATTCGGAGGACTGACATGCGCTATACCCGAATTTCTGCCGACTGCCACGTCGATCTCTGCTGGCTGCCGCCCGATCTCTTCACCTCAAACGCCTCGGCGGTATTGAAGGACCGCATGCCCTACGTCACAGACGGTCCCAAAGGGCCGGTATGGGTGACAAAGAAGGGGGCGAACCTCGGGCTCTTGAACGGCATGGGCTCGGCCGGACGAGAGTACGTCCCTGGCAAAATTCACCGTTCCGACCGGATGGCCTCGACCGGTCTCTACGAGGACGGCAAGCGCGGCATCCGCAGGCTCACCGACCCGGAGTTGCGCTTGAATGACCAGGAGCGCGACGGCGTGCAGGCCGAGGTACTCTACGGGATCCTCGGCGCCACTCGGCGGCTGAATGACACTGAGGCCGCCGTCGAACTGGTGCGGATCTACAACGAGTGGCTCGCTGACTTCTGCCACGCTCACCCCGACCGTTACGCGGGTCTCGCGTGCATCCCCAATGCTCCTGTCGAGGCCGCTGTGGAAGAGATGAGGCGCGTGATCAAACGCGGCAGCGTGCGCGGTCTCGAGATCGCCCACTCGTACGACATTGCGCCGCTCTGGGATCCCCAGTGGAATCCGGTCTGGGAGGTCGCCAACGAGGCCGCCTTGCCGGTACATTTCCACACCGTCGGGGAGCGGCGGCCAGACCTCGCGAAGCTGCCGCCCCAGCTCGCGCTAGTGGAGCGCGCAGTCCACATCTCCGGCTTCCAACTATACATGGCCACAACGTTGATATCAGTGATCTTCGCCGGCGTGCTTGAACGTTACCGCAACGTCAAGATCGTGATCGGCGAGAGCGGGATCGGTTGGATTCCCTATGTGCTGGACCGCATGGACGCGGAGTGGGAGGATCAGTTTAAGGACCTCAGCCTGACTATGCGGCCAAGCGAATACTGGCGTCGCCAGTGCCGGGCGACGTACCAGAGCGATCGCATCGGCATCAAACTCCTCGACGACATCGGGCACGATACCATTATGTGGGGCTCGGACTTTCCTCACCCGGACGGGGTGTGGCCCGACTCGAGTGAATTCATCGAGCGTGAGCTAGGCCACCTGCCCGCGGAGGTACGCCACAAGATCGTCTGCGAGAACGCCGGCAAGCTGTACGGGTTTATCCACTGACCACGGAAGTAAGACTCGGTTTCGGGTTTCGGGTCCCGGGTTTCGCGTTGGGGAGGGGACAATCTCGAGACTCGAAACCCGAAACTCGGAACTATTGAGCGTGCCTCGCTCCTCACCGCCGGCACACCGGGATTTACGCTGGCACATCCGCCAAGGTGAGGCTCGCCATGAGCGGCTTCAGGGTCGGTAGTTCTTCCAGGCGCGCGATATGCTGCATGGCTTCCTCGATCTGCCCGTCTGGTAACACCGTCGCAGCGCAGTCCTGGAACTTGGCCACGAGTTCGGCCCATGTCAGCGGGAGATCTGGATCGCCTTTCGGAACCTCAATGCGCTGGTGCCGCCTTGCGCCACTGTGCAACACGACCTCCACGACATCCGGACCAGGCGTATCCCAGTTGATTTTGTCCTGATCTGGATGGGTCAGGCGTACACGCTGCATCAACGCCTGGGCGCGGGGATCTTGCACGCTGGCGTCCGAGAACTGCGCCAGGCCGAGCTTGCCGTGCAGGAGCGCCCCGGCCAGGCAGTACTCCATGCTAAACTTCCCCGCCAAACCCGTCTGCGGCTGGTGATGGACGAGAAAATCGCGCATGCGCGCGCTGATGTGGCAGATGATTTCACTGACGTCGTCGGGCTGCAGGTGGTACATCTGCACCAGGTGGAGCATAGCATCAATGGCGCGATGTGCCTGGCGACAGGCAGGATAGGGTTTCACGCCGATTCCCGGCGTGATGATCTCATACGGCGCACCAAAATCCTGTATAACGGTCTCGGGGACGAACTCCCCTTCACCTACGAAGGCGTTGAAGAAGCTAAAACGGCTGTCGAGAATATGCGGATCGGCCGTGAATCCCCGCTGCGCTAGTTGGGCTGCTTCCACTCCATTGCGCGCTGCCTCACCGGCGTGCAGTGGCTTTGTCATGGTGCCGAAGTTCTGCCGTAACCCGCCGGCTTTCGAAGCTGCGATCCCAAGCGCCATCTGGACCTGTGGACCAGTCAACCCTAGGAGGTTCGCCGCCGCCGCCACTGCGCCTAGGGTGCCAATCGTGGCCGTCGGATGCCAGCCGCGGCGCAGATGCGCGGAGGTCATAGCCTTGCCGATTTTCGCTTCAACCTCCACCCCGATCACAAAAGCCGTGATAACGTCCTCGCCACTCGCACCCAAGGCCTGCCCGAGCCCTAGCACTGCTGGGACCACCGGCGCGCTGGGGTGTCCACGCAGATGAAAGGTCACGTCGTCAAAGTCCAAGGCATGCCCGAGCGTGCCATTCGCCAAGGCCGCAAGGGCGGGCGATGTGTAAAGAGACGTGCCCAGGATGGCGGCTTCCGGATGACCACCGGCGTCTTTGACAAATGCGGTAATGATCTGGCCCGCGGCCTCTCCATGTCCGGCCAGCGTGACGCCGATGATGTCGAGAAGCGCCCGCTTTGCCTGGGTCACCGCACTGGCGGGCAGTTGCTCATACGTGGTCTCCGCAATCAGGTGCGCAAGCTGTTCAGTGATCGCCATGGGGGAGTTCCTCCCAAGGATACGCTGCGCTCGGTGTATAGAGCTGTAATGTCTTCCTGGACTTGCATCAATGGGTCTTGGAGAGAGCCCTTCTGTTCGAGTCGCTCCTTCAGGTCGGTCAACTGTCTTTGCTGGAGGAGGTCGAGGAGTTCCATGTGGCGGTGCTGCTGCGGGGCCACCGCTCGGAGAGCCAGGCCGGCAACGGTTCTCCGGCGCCGCTGACGGCCAGCTCGCAGTTCTGGTCGCCCCGACCTTCGGGGAAGCGCGCGAGCGCGCCCGGCATCTCGTAGTAGATCTCCAGACGATTGCCGTCGGGGTCGACGAAGTAGATACTGCGCTGGTTCACGTGATCCATCGCGCGCTCGATCCGCACCCCGTGCTGGAGCAGCGTGCGGTACGCCTCCCCGAGCGCCTCGTAGCTCGCCACTTGAAAGGCGATGTGGGCGACGCCAAGCGGCCGTGCCGGGCCCCTGGCGGTCTCCGGGCTTTCGTGCTGCGCCATGTCCAGCGTGTGGAAGTCCTCCCCCAAGGTCATGAACAGGTCGCCGTGCTTGGGATCCTGCTCGGCGACGCGGAAGCCGAGGACGTCACGGTAGAAGGCTTTAGACCGCTCGAGGTTGGCCACCCGGAGCTGGATATGTCCGAGCTTCTTTAGCCTGATCATCGGGACCTCCGTGTCTTATCCTTCACCCTTTGTTACTCCCCTAAGAATTTTTTGAGCCGTTGGATGACCTCAGGTGGTTGCGTGCTCACCTCTTTGGCCAGCGAGTCGAGCTCCTCGCCAGCTACGGGTGCGACCGGCCATCGCCGCTTTTTTGCCTCTGCCAAAAACTCTTCATCTTTGACTGTTCTATTCCACGCCTCGCGCAAGATTCTTACTCGCTCGGCGGGAACTCCAGGGGGAGTTAGCATTGGACGGCCAAAGACATTCGATGCCAGCATCACCGCAGCCAACCGCCGGCCAGTCTCGGGTGTCTTGTACTGGTCCATTAGCTCATAGAGAGTGGGGACATCCGCCAATGAAGTTTCCCGTTTTTTTCCCGTCTGAGCCAGGGGACGAACAAAACCCTTTTTCCCCCAGGTAATGTAAGGCTCGCGGCCAAAAAAGGCCGTAGTGGAAATCGAACGACAATAAACCTCGCCCCTCTCGATGGCAAGATCAACATCCGGCCCGCCGGTATAGCCTGTAATCATCGTGAGTTTCATTCCCAGGGTCTCTTCCAAAAGCTTAGGCACTTGGTATAAAAACGAGCCCGTTCCCGTTGAGCCGCATTTAGGCGGCTCTGTGGCTGTGCGTATATCTTCGATACTCTTGTAAGGGCGATCCGCGCGGACAATAAACACCCACTCGGTTTGCTCCGGTGTGCCGATCCAATTAAATCTGGCCCAGTCGAACTGCACTTCCTTTCGCCCAATGAGCTGGTCCAAATAGAGTCCCGGAATCACAGCGCCGATGGTAAGCCCATCCGGTTTAGCAACATTGTAAAGATAATTTGCCGCAACCAATGAGCCGGCTGCCGGCATATTCTGCGCGATAATGCTGGGGCTGCCGGGGATGTGCTTTCCTAGGTGGCTGGCGAACAGGCGCGCCCAGAGATCATAGAGACCTCCGGCCTGATTGCCGATAATGAAGGTTATGCTCTTTCCCTGATAGAACGGGGCCTGTGCATGGAGTGTGGGGCTAAAGATCAGATTCGCTGCAAGGAAGAATAGGAGTAATGGAACAATGGCCACGCCTGTGCCAGATTTTTTCATGGCAACCTCCTGCTTTAAGTTCGGAGAGGAGAAGCCTAGGTGATAGGAATTTACTTTTGGGGAGTAGCTGTCGAGATAGCACAAATCGCCTCGTGACCGCACGCTAGAGCTGGTTAAACATCCCGATGCAGTGCAAAGATGAAGGACTAGTGGGCGGAGCCTATCCGATAAGCTAGCGTTATGTCAACTTGACCCTGGCTTGCGGTGACAGGGCTAGGGCAGATGCCTCCCGATTGCGATAAGAGGTTTTTAATTTGGCTGACTGTAGGATGGATCGAAGGTAATCTCTTTGACCGGAGGATCTCTCAGGAGGGGCGTGAGACTCCTCCCATAGACCTAGGTGTTGCAGAATTTTTTTAATGACATCAGGCTGACGGGGGGCTTTCAACCATTCCCGAAAGGGACATTAAAAATTTACTCGCCCATGACTTTTTTCATCGACGCGATGACATCGGCGGGTTGGTTCATGACTTCCTTCGCGAGCGCTTCGAGATCGTCGCCGTGAATCAACTCGACGTCGAGACCTTGCTTCTTCGCGTCGGCGAGAAGCTCCGGGCTGGTCAGCGCCTTGGCATAAGCTGTGCGCAAAATCTTAACCTGCTCCGCGGGAATCCCCGGCGGCCCCAGCATCGGCGCGCTGCCGAATTCCCCCGATCCCATCATCACGGTCACTAACCGGCGATTCGCTTCCGAAGTGTTATACTGATCCATCAACTCACTCAGCAGCGGCGTTTCCGGCAAGCGCGGGTCGCGCTTCTTGCCGCCTTGAACCAACACCCGCACCAGGTTCTTGCTCCGCCAGGTGTTAAACGGCTCGCGGCCGAAGAAAGTCTGAACGGAAAAGGCGCGGCACTGCACTTCGCCGCGCTCCACGGCTAATTCGATGCTCGCGCCCCCTTCATAACCCGATACCAATTGAAACTTCGCGCCGATGGCTTCTTCGAGTAGCTTCGGCAAATAGTAGCTGGTGTTTCCCGTGCCCGTAGCGCCGCACTTCGGTGGCACCGTGGCAGTGCGCACATCGTGGATGGTTTTATACGGAGCGGCGGCCCACATGTACAGCAACACAGAGGTGGGGGTCATACTGCCAACCCAGGTGAACTTCGCCCAATCGTATTGGACTTCTTTCCGTTTTAGCAGCTGTTCGAAGTAAAGCGCCGCGTTATTGACGACGACGGTCTGGCCATCAGGCTTGGCCACGCTGTAAACGTAGTTGGTCGCGGTCATCGAGCCGGCGCCGGGCATGTTCTGCACGACGGTGGCTGGACTCCCGGGAATATGCTTGTTTATATGTGTCGCGATCAGCCGCCCCCATAAGTCGTGGGCGCTGCCGGCTGGATAGCCAACGATGATGCGGATCGTTTTACCCTGAAAGTAGGGAGTTTGCGCCGTAGCGTAATCGCTCCAGAGCAATGCGAGGACAAACAACAGGCCAGTCTTTTTCACATCGCCTCCTCAGTCAGAAGCATGAATGCAACGGTAAATCCCTTTAACATGTCACAGTCAGAAACCATGGGTCACAACGAAACCAAGCGTCAAGTGGAAATCACCCAAGGCCGGCATTCTTTCGGTCTGGCCAGTGATAGAGAAGCGTATCGAGGGCCTGCCGCAATAACCGGGCGTCTGATCCAACGCGCATGGTCGAGGCCGCCTCAGCTGGCGGTCTTGTCAATTTTCATCACCGACAGCTCAAACCGTCTGGCTATTGCCGCGACGCGCTCCCAGGTGTCCTCCTCCACGGGGATACCCTCTGCCCTCCGACGCTGCTCCGTCCTGTACTCGAGCTCACCGGGATAAAGCACCTCGGTGAAGCCCTGAGCCGGGGGCGTGTCCTTGAGATAGTCCACGAAGGCTGTCACCTGCGCCTTGAAGTTTGCCAAGGGCTGGAAGTTGGCAGGGTCCACCACCAGCATGAAGCTGCCGTCGTTGTGGCGGCCCTGAGGATCGATGCCGAACCCTAGCCCGGGAAGCAGCGAGGCGAGGGTCTCGACCGCGAAGGAGAGGCCGTATCCCTTGTGACCCTCGGGCCCGCCCAAGGGCAGCATGACTGCCCCGCGCTCGTAGAACGCCGCCGGGTCCGTGGCAGGCTTGCCGTCTTGCTCTACCAGCCAGCCCTCGGGGATCCTCTGCTTGCGAGTCCGATAAAGCTGCAGCTTGCCGGCCGCTACCGCGCTCGTAGCCATGTCGATGAAGACCGGGCCCGGCAGCTCTGATGGGAACGCGATGCAGATGGGGTTGGTGCCGAGGCGGGCAACCCGACCGCCGAAGGGTGCCACCGCCTTGGCCGACTGACCCGAATCGCAAGTCATGATGGAGATGAACCCTTCCCGCACGGCCATGAGAGGGTAGTCCGCGAGGCGCCCCACGTGGCTCTGCTCCCGCACCACGCCGACCGCGACGCCAACCTCCCGCGCCTTTGCGATACACCGCTTCATGGTGAACTCGGAGACTACGGGACCGAAGGCCCACTGCCCGTTCACAAAAATCGTTGTAGGTGTCTCTCGGATGACGAGGGGATCCATCCGGGGCTGGATATGGCCGCGATCGATGCGCTGGATGTAGGTCGGCAGCAGCTGTATCCCGTGGGAGTCGTGACCGGCGAGATTTGCTCCTACCTGATGTCGCGCCACGGTGTGGGCCGTCTCAGTACTCGCTCCCGCCGCCTCGTAGATGGCGACTGCCAAGCCGTAGAGGTGCTCATAGCTAATAGTGGGCATATTCCCTCCTCACATTGATGGCGAGAACGTTGCAAAATGATAGGAATTTGCTTTGAGGTTCAACCACCGAGAACTCAGGAACGCTCCCAACAATCGCGTGCCAAAATGGATTTAAGAGCCGAAGCGCCTACCGGAAACGGCGAACCAACCCCTGATCGCCATTCCGGGCGGAGAGTATCCGATCGGGTAGCGTTATGTCAACTTCGCGTTGGCACACAAAGGGCTGGAATTTTTTTCCGCCTCGGGATATGGAGGAGCTAAATTATTAAGGAGTTCATGGGTTCCAAACGTTCCAGAAGTTCCAATCGTTCCAGACGTTTGAAACGGCTTGAACAACTGGAACGACTGGGACATGGAGAGTCTGCAAGGAGGATCCTCAAATGAAGGTACTCAAACCCGACACGATCCCGGCGGAACCAGCGAATAGTCCCTTGTTCACGGGCGGTCCCGTGACGCGACAAACGCTGCTGACGCCTGAGAGTAGCAACTACTTCAATCTTGCCGTCGTCAACTTTAGTGCTGGTGCGCGGAACAAAATGCACATCCATAGCAGCGATCAGGTGCTGTTTGTTACTGCCGGCAAGGGTATCATCGCCACGGAAACGCACCAGGAGGTCATCGGCGTGGGCGACGTCGTGCACATTACGGCGGAAGAGAAACATTGGCATGGGGCCACGCCTGATTCCTCATTCTCCCACATTGCTTTAACAGCGAAGGGGAGCACGACTACACAGGTAGAAAAGTAAGTCAGCCGAGTGCCGTCTTGCTGGCAAGCCGATCAACGATTCCACCCTGCGGGAAATGGGCGAGATCGTCGCCACGGAAGTCGATCCCATGGACAACAATCGCGGTTCAGTCGAGTACAAAGACGTAGAGAGAGAGATCTTTCTGCTGGGGTTGAGCGACAGCGCCAATGGCTTCCTGCTTACGTCGAAATGATGAAGATCCCATAGGGTCGGAAGATCGTGTCATGCGTAACCAGCGTTAGCTCTTCCGCTTGGGCTTGAGCGATTAACATTCGATCGAATGGATCATTATGGTGACGCGGCAGTTGCCAGGGCTGGTGGCATGGCCGATTGTGATTGGTAATGGCTCGAAGCGATTGGCAAGAAGCGCGGCATGAAGGTCGTCCGGCGCGTCGAGCTTTCCCAGCGCTTTCTTGATGCTGATCTCCCAGGCCGACGCCGCGCTTACGTAAATTATGTTTGACGCCTGGCTGATGGCCTGGCGAGCCTCGGTTTTTAGCGCCGGGTCATCCGACAGCCACCAGAGCAATGCATGGGTATCGAGAAGAAGGTTCACTGCGCGTCGCCGCGAAAGGCGGCTGCGATTTCGGGTGGTAACACGTCAAAATCAGCGGCGATGCGAACCTTACCTTTCCAATAACCAGGAACCCGTGGCACCGTGGGCGCCTGATAGGGAACTAGTTTCGCGACCGGGTTTCCTGCGCTCGCTATTACTACTTCTTCGCCCTGAGCGACCTGCTCCAGGTAGCGGGACAAATCACGCTTCACTTCGTCAACATTTACAACACTCATCGGAACACCTCGACATCCTGCATTTGAAAGTCTACCAAAGCGACCTGCTTCAAGCAAACAACACGAGGTCAGCCGTGATATTTGCTATTCCATCCCAATCCTAAGTATTGTTAAGATGCCTACGCTGAGATCAAATAGCAAATATCAGGCGCGATCCCTTTGATCTCACACTTGAGTGTTATTGGATATGCTTGTAGGCAACTTCAGCGGCCGTGTGCACACGAATCGGCTGATCCCAATTCGGATACTTGCCGGCGAACTCGGCGCGCAGTGTTTTTGCAGTTTCCTCCGACGACTTTCCCTGCGCCTTCATTTCCGCAACGCGTCCGCGCAATGCTGTGAAGAACTCGCGATAGGCAGAGACAATTGAGAGATCGCCCATACCATAATGTGCGCCGACGACGTGAGTCGAACACAGGTCAGCGAGTGTATCGAGGCTCTTGAACCAGGTCTCGAAACTCGACTGCGCTGTGAAAGCAGGAAATGCTTGCTTCATCGCCAGATCGCCCGAGAACAACACCGCGTCCCCTTCGACAAAGATCGCAGTGTCACCACGCGTATGCGCGGGCCCAAGCCAAATGAGTCTGACTTGCACCCCGCCGAGGTCGATTGATTTCTCGCGTTCGAAGATTTCACTGGGGCGGCGAAAATGGGTTGCTTCTTTCAGTACCTCGGCAAGCTCCTTCGAGCGTTGCGCAAATGTGCCTACCGCCTTCAGCCCTAACTCATCGATATCTTGCTGCTGCACCTTGGCACGAATGATTTTCGTGTGCGCCGGAAAGGCCAGCTCGCCAGTCGTGTGCTCGGGATGAAAATGTGTGTTGACAATGTAGAGCTCAGTTCCTTTGCTGACTTTTTCGACCTCGCGCATAACAGCCTCACCGCTTTGCAATCCCATGCCGGGATCGACCACCAAGGTCGCGCGGCTGCCGACCACAATGCCGACGTTCGGTACACCACGGCGTGCTTCGTCAGGAATCACATAGACGTTCGGGGAGATCTTGACCGTCTTGCCGTCAGCGACAATCGGTATATCCGCATACTCGCGCTGAGCCGAGGCCGGTGGTGCGGCTAAGGCGAAAATAGCCAGTAAGGCGATAAGAGTTAGGAGAACGATACGGCTTCTCTCATGTTGAGGCCGGGTTTCAAGGGCATTTGAATCATTCCCACACTCAAGGTTAATTTGCAGTGCCATAGCGTTTGTCCTCAGCGTCGTTTTTAGTGGATAAAACTTGGGTTCGCAGCTAGCCTACAAACAAAAGCAGCCTCCATTCCCCATTTTGGGCCGGAGAGTATCCAATAAGGTAGCGCTCTGTCAACTTGGCTTGGCTTACGGACAGACCTGGACATCTGCCCCCCAATTTTAGGTGTTAAAGAATTTTTTAATCACGTCGGCTGGTTAATGAAGCTGATGATGCGCCCTTCGAGTTTCCTCAGGGTGGTAAGCTTGTCGAACCACATCTCACATCTCTTCCTGGCATTTGGGACAAATAAGCGGGTCTGTTTCATAAACTTTTCGAATGAAGTAGGACCAGCGCTTTTTTAATGTCTCCTTCGGGGAATGGGAGAAAATCCCTCGCCTTTAGGCGAAGCCTTCGAGGTTGATGATCCGCGTGCTCCCCCATCTGAAGCTGGGGG
>Ga0209857_1000237_pt1 | contig 12752 bp, 17 predicted proteins | sample GWRWN1_10_20_FD_187226 | JGI IMG/M metagenome (GOLD analysis project Ga0209857, IMG submission 187226) | Riverbed sediment microbial communities from areas with no vegetation in Columbia River, Washington, USA - GW-RW N1_10_20 (SPAdes)... | ecosystem: Environmental > Aquatic > Freshwater > River... | reverse complement strand
AGACTATTTTGAACGATCTTTCGAATGATATTCGGGAGGGGTATGAAGGCTGGCGACACCTGTCAAGCCATTTAAGAATCTAACCCTGTATGTGGATCGTCGAGACATTTAGAATCTAACCCTTGGGTAGTTTGTGTTTGCCGATGTAGACAGAGATGCCGAAAGTGTTGGATAGAGTTTGGAAAGTCTGTTTTTCGATGGGATTGAGGTCGTCTTTTTCGATGGCAGGAGGGAGGGAGCGCTGACCGTAGCGGGGATTAGCGAGCTCAAAGATACGATCGAGCTTTTGCTCGATGATCTGAGAGAGCTTAAAGGGATCGCAACTTGCGCGCAGCTTTTTTAGTTCTTGGAGTTTGGCGGGATCGCCGAGCTTGCAACCCACTAGCCGATCCAGTGGGGTGGTGGGCGGGTCGTAGGTTCTTTTGAGCCTGGAACCGACTCGGGTTTTTTCAGCGAGCTTCACTGAAGGCTGAAAGAGGTTCATCATCGAGCCCAGTTCATTTTTGTAAAGGTCATTGATGGCCTCCAGGGCGGTTGGGGAGTCATAGCGCAGGTAGCCGAGGATTTTGCGCACATGGGTCCAGTTTTTCTGTTCGATATGAGCGTTGTCGTCTTTTTTGTAGGGACGCCCTCGGGTGAACTGGATTTTTCTCTGGTCGCAGAAGGCTTTGAGGTGGTAGTTGATAAACTCAGAGCCATTGTCGGAATCGATGCCGCGCAGTTTAAACGGCAGACTCTGTTCGATATCTTCCATGGCCGTTTTCACCCCGTACTGACCTTTACCCATGACGGCACGGCTTTCTACCCACGTGGAGTAGATATCGGTGACATTGAGGGAATAAATAAACTCGCCCTTTTCGGAGCTGCCTGAGTGCGAGACCAGATCGATTTCGGTAAACCCTGGGGTTTTGACATTCCAGGAATCGGTTTTGATGGGGATATGGTGTTTGAGCAGCGTGCCGGGTTTGGTGCGGCCGTAGAGGCGCCGTTTGAGCTGGGTTTTTCTCCCTTTGAGTCTGCGGTCGATCTGGCGCGCGGAGATGGATAACAGTTGGTGTTCGATTTTGGAGGTCAAAGAGTAACGTTTTTTGACCCAAGGCAACCAAAGCGGGAGCAAGGCTTTCAGACGCACAGACCAGGGGTAGCCCGACGCCTCCCAAACGGCTTGCAGGATCGCAAGCGCTTGAGCGGTGTAGGTGAGCGAACGCTGCCGGCGCTTTGCAGGAGGTTTCAACTGAGGTGCGGGACCGTTGAGTTTGGCAATGGCATACTTTCGGTTGTAGCCACAGACGTGACAGAATTCCTCCAGGATCTGTGTCTTCATCGAAAGACTTGCTTTGCGATAACGCTGATAGATGGCTCTGAAGTATTCCCATTTGGTTTTCGTCCCCATGATCCAACCCTCCTTTGAGGGTTAGATTCTTAAATGACGCGACGATACCTCCTAGGGTTAGATTTTAGATGGCGCGATACGTCATCTTGCTTCCTGATCAAGAAACCGTTCATAATGCATTTTTCGATAGGACGTTCCGGCCATGAAAATAAAATACTTTCAGGATACCGATACGCTTCACATCGAATTCCGTGCGGCCGAAGTGGCCGAGACCAAAGATCTGGATGAAAATACTCTTTTAGATTTCGACAAGAACGGCCAAATTTGCGCGATCACGATCGAGCACGCGAGCGAACGCGCCGAAATACCCAAGTTTTCCTACGAGCAAATTACGCCATAAGCATCAGCACAGGCGTCTATCGTGGCAATCAGTTAGGGGAGCTTGGACTCAGTCCGATTTAAATTCAGGCGTCTCAAATTTTGACTTAAGTACCTAGCCTGGTGAGATCCTGAAACCAGTTTCGGCTCTTCGATTCAGTCTAGATCTTTTCGCGGATCGCTCTGCGATCGCGGGTCACCAAACCCTCATCAAACCTCTAAACCGCTCGGCGATCATGCGCTGCTTAAGCCCGCTGTATCGATGCAATTGCTCCATCACTAGCGCTCGCTCCTGCCGATACCGCCCCCGTCTTGGTAAACTCTGACTCGCCTAGCCGGAAATACGCCGCTGCTTGCTTGATAAGCGCTTCGGCGTCGATGCTTTAGATCATTCGATACGACGGTTGATCTTTAGCGCTGCCCTTTTCCTCGCTCACTGCAATCGTATGGGTCATGAATTCGCGCGCATACGACGGTTTCGGATCGCCGCGAGTATTTGATTTCCGCCGGTTGATGACTATAATCTTGGTCAATGGCGCGGCGACCCGCATTTACGATCAGCTATGCGCCGGAGACGTACAAACATTTGGATTGGATCGAGCTTAAATATCACCGTTTGGTCGCGACGACGATCGAGGAGCAGCTTTCCCACACACCGTCAACGGTGACTAGAAACCGCAAACCGCTTGAAGAGCCGGCCTCGTTCGGCGCGACTTGGGAATTGCGTTTTGGGCCGAAAAACTCGTTTCGTGTTTTTTACGACGTGAATCATGAGGAAAGGACTGTCTCTGTCTTGGCGATCGGCGTGAAAGAAGGCAATCGGCTATTTATCGGCGGACAGGAGTTTGAATTATGAAGATCGCAGCGCTCGCGGACGTGAAAGCCCATCTCAGTGCTTATGTAGACGAATGCGAGAACGAGGGCCCGGTCATTATTACGCGCAACGGCAAGGCCGCCGCAGTATTGCTGGCACCTAAGGATAATGACGATTTGGAACGGCTGATGCTGGCCCACTCGCGCCGGTTCCAGTCTTTGCTTGCTAAATCACGAAGAAGCATTAAAGCAGGCAAAGGCGTGTCACACGACGAATTCTGGAAGACTGTCGCGCGGCGTCATCGAGCCAAACGCCCTTCGCAAGTCCGAAAAAAACCTAAATTGGGTTGACTTAAATACTTAGCCTGGTGAGATCCTGAAATACATGATCATGAGGTCGCGCTTCAAAACCATGGTTTGATACGCACCCACCCACACGACCTCGAAAAAACTTACTTCATACGCAACACGCAGATATCTCCAGGCACTCATAGACGCGGCGTGTGAATGGCTCAGAGAGCGAGGCGCTGAATCTGCTCGGGCAGGCTTCGGCTTGCTGGATTTTCCATTTGTGGTCGACGACTACGAGTCGCTGCCGGATATTGCACCCAAAATCCCGATGACTATCATCGGCTGATCTGTAGCACCTGTGCGACCTCCGACGCGGTCATGTCCTCCAAGTCGCACAACACCAACACCGCGCGCTGCGTTTCTGGCAATTTCAGCAACGCTTGTTCGACGAGGTGCTGTCTAGAAGGTCAACATTCTTGCCATCGGTGTTCGCGAATCGGCGCGGGGGCAAGGCGTGAATCTCGCGATGGCTGCCGACGCTTACATGGAGCTGGTTCGTCGGGGAGCGAAGTACTTGAGCTACACGCTGGTTTGTGACGACAACTGGCCCTCACGTCGCACCGCGGAGAAGCTCGGTGCGTTCGTGTGCGCCAATTACATGGTGTACCTCGAATTTTCGAGAGCGTCTTTGTCGCAATCGCTGATCCACGCTCAAGGAGATGATCATGAGTCACTTCTTTGCCTACCTTTCGCGGATGAAATTCATCCGTCGCTGGGGGCTGATGCACAACACTTACCCCGAAAATATTCAAGAGCACAGCCTGCGTGTCGCCATGGTCGCACATGCCCTGGCGGTTATCCGCAACAGACTTTTTGCGGGCAACGTTAGCGGGGAAAGAACGGCCTTGTTGGCGTTGTATCACGACGCTGGTGAGGTACTGACCGGCGATCTACCCGCGCCCGTCAAGTACTTCAATCCTGAGATCAAGAATGCTTACAAAGAGATCGAAGCCGCCGCAGCCAGTAGGCTGCTCAACATGATCCCGCAAGCTTTGAAAACAGATTATCAGGGACTCTTTTTCACTGAAGCAGCGGATCAGGAGCCTCGCGAACTGGTCAAGGCAGCGGACAAACTCTGTGCTTACCTCAAGTGTTTGGAAGAGATCGGCGCGGGAAATCAGGAATTCGCGAAAGCTGAGAAGGCGCTCAGAGCCAGCGTCGAAGAGCTTGACCTCCCGGAGGTACGCTACTTTCTGGACACGTTTGTGCCGAGCTTCAGACTGACTGTTGACGAACTCGATTGAAGCTGCGAGGTCAAAAAACTCAAGGGTGGACCATTCGAACTCGTAGGTAGGCTGAACATGAAAGGAGAACAGCATAATTTTGACCGCATCGGATACGCAGGCCTGATCTTATAGCTATCCCTGCTGCGAGCCTCGATGATCCGTCGTGGCACAGGCCCGCGATGGACATCTATACTTCAAGCGCCCAACCCTGGGATTACATGAACCCGGATTTGCCTAAATTGTCGGAGGGCCTGAATACAAAAGCATAGGGATGCCGACCATGTCCGGCGGTAACTCCAGATACCAAGGGAACGCCGCCATTTCGGCACGTGCCCATCTATTTATCTTGCCGATAACTTCGCTGCCTTTGGTTTTACTAGTCGTTAAAAATCTCTATATGCTAATTTAATTGACTCCGTATGAGAACCGGCGTTGAACGCAATCTCGTTGTCTGGGACAAACTTTCGGCCACGAAAGATGGCGCAATGCAATCCCGGATTAAAGAGTTGAGCATCACTCGCTCTACGTAGAGAGAGCCGACATTTCGGCGTCCTGCCGATAATTCAGCGCACTTTCTTCGCCACAGTTCTACCGGCCGAAACACTGTCTCTAATCATTCTGATTCTCGCCCCCTTATAACGCTTTTCAGAGTCCGACAGGTTGGGCATACGCCTTGCTTTGCTCTCCGAAAGACAGAGTCAAAAGAAAATGCTCGTGACCTCAACACATTGCTCGCCGGCAAAACCTAGGAAGTTGATCGAGTGATTACTATCGAGTGACACTATGGACCCCCTCGGAACCTTGATTCCTTGGATCGCTGCTACAGGCATTCTCGGCCTTCTTGGAGTAGCACTCCTCGAACGCCTTGTACCGATCTTGCCATCCACTGCGCTCTTGGTCGGACTGGGTGTCGCTGTCGCCGAGGGACACTGGCCGCTGCACATGGCATTGTGGTCATCGACGGCCGGCAGCCTGCTGGGCTGTCTCGCGCTTTACGGTCTGGGACTAGCGCTTGGAGAGGCGCGTTCCTTGGCCGTGCTCAAGCGAACCGCCCGGTTTCTCGGCGTCTCGCAGGCGCAGCTCGGACGCTTGATTGTTTCTTTTCGTCGCCACGAGAGGGCATTGGCCTTTGGCTCGCAGTTGATTCCGAGTGTGCGCTTGATTGCTCCGGTCATCGCCGGACTCCTCCGCGCTCAGCCCCGGAACTTTCTCGTGGCTACGATCTTCGGAGTCACGCTGTGGAATTCGCTCTTGATCGGCGTGGGTTATGCGGGTGCACTCATGGATGAAAGCGCGAATCCCTCCGCGGTCGCCGTGAAGGTCGTCTTCGTCCTTCTAGTGGCCGAGGGTGTCGCTGCCGCAGCTTGGCGAGGCATTGTAATCTGGAGAGGCGACCGCGACCGGTACCGTTCGAAACGAAAAACTGAAGTGCAAGCCGAGGCGGCACAATAATGGCTGATACTGTTAATGGAATTTGGCACAAGGCTTCACGGTCCTTCAACATTCCAACCTAAAAGAGGAGGATTCATGGCGACAGGCACGTGAGTTCTAAGGAAAGGACGATCTTTTATGAAACTTTCACTTGTGCCGATGCTCATCGCGGGAGAAAGCATCTCTCCCGAAGCGCGACAGGCTTTGCGTGAGAACCGCTTGAAAGATGCGGCGGAAATTCTCATGCGGCGGTACGATCTGAGCTGCGTTGAAGCCGGTGACCTCCTGGATGTGTCGGTGTGCGATTGCGAACAGAATGACGCTAAGGGCGGCTTGACTGGTCAGATAAAGGGGACATAAACCTTTTTCTTGATCCTAACGCCCGGTTGGGAAGATTGGCCGAAGCCCGAAGTTCCTATGAACGGGCCCTCGTCCTCACCCGGCAAGAGGCTGATCACCGGTTTTACGAAAGGGGTCAGATGGAATTTCATTGTCGATTTTGGGCTCCGCCAAACGACTATAGGGTGTAGACAGCCTATCCACTATGATCAGGAGGAAATTGTGAAATACATATGTCTTGGATACATGGAAGAGAAGAAGTGGAAAACGATGTCCGAAAGCGAGCGGAACGCCATGATCGATGAGTGCTTCGCCTACGACGACGTGCTGCGAAAGAACGGTCACTTTGTTGGTGGGGAAGCGCTCCAGAGCGCTGGGAATGCCACCACGCTGCGGTGGAAGAACGGCAAGGTGTCCATCACCGATGGCCCTTATGCCGAGACGAAAGAGCAGCTGGGCGGGATCCTCGTGCTCGAAGCCAGGGACCTGAACCATGCCATCCAGTTGATGTCAAAGCACCCAGGTGTGAAGGCAGGACCCTTCGAGATTCGCCCGGCCGAGGACTTGATCGAAATGATCCACGAAAGTGAGCGGCGCCGTTCACAACAACCTTCTAGCATTGGGTAGGCCCGTTGTCGATTTTGTCTCCGCCGAACGACTATTCAACGTCAGAGCCGAGGACGGCAGGTTGAGATCAAAGGAGGCGACTTGATCATGAGTAACGAAAAAAATCCGAGAACCCCAGAATATCCCCAAATCGTATCGCGTGCCGATTGGCTGAGCGCGCGCAAGGAGCTGCTCGCCAAAGAAAAGGAATTGACGCGCCACCGCGACGCGGTCAACGCCGAACGCCGCCGGCTGCCGATGGTCAGGATCGAGAAGGACTACGTCTTCGATGGCCCAGCAGGCAAGGTGCGCCTGCTCGATCTGTTCGGCGGACGCTGCCAGCTCGTCGTGTATCACTTCATGTTCGACCCAAGCTGGGATGAGGGCTGCCCGAGCTGCTCGTTCCTGGTCGATAACATCGGCCATCTCTCTCACCTCTACGCGCGGAAAACTTCTCTCGCTCTTGTCTCCCGCGCGCCGCTAGCCAAGATCGAGCCGTTCAAGAGGCGCATGGGCTGGACGTTCCCGTGGTACTCGTCGTTCGGCAACGACTTCAACTACGACTTCCACGTCACGATGGACGAGGCCGTTGCTCCCGTAGAATATAATTATACAGACAAGGCGGAACTCGTGCGCAAAGGCGAACCCTATTTCACGCAGGGCGAATCGCACGGTTTGAGCGTCTTCCTGCGCGACGGCGACAGCGTTTTTCACACCTACTCGACCTACGCGCGCGGGACTGATTTGTTGGCCGGCACGTACAACTACCTCGACCTGACACCGCTTGGCCGTCAGGAGGACTGGGAGGAGCCACCCGGCCGCAGCGACGGCCCGTTCATGCACTGGGTCCGCCATCACGATCGATATGAGGATTCCCTGAAAGCTTCGGCCCTTGCTGCGACGAAGAAAAAGAGCAGGGGTGAGCGCGCAAATGCGGCGCGAAATACGCATAGACAGTCTCCGCGGAAACAAAGGAGACGATCATGACGGCAAAGAATAGCAAAGCGACCGATCAAGCTCAGATTCGCCAGATTATGGATAATTGTGCGGAGGCAGTCCGCTCCAAGGACGTCGACGGGATCATGTCTCATTACGCAACCGACATCGTGGTGTTCGACCTCGCGCCCCCGCTGCAATATCGAGGAGCGGATGAATGTAGAAAAAACTGGGAAGCGTGGTTCCCCACCTTCCGAGGTCCGATCGGCTACGAGCTTCACGGCCTGGAAATCGCTGCGAGCAAAGACCTAGCCTTTTGCCATAGCTTCAATCGAATTACGGGAACAAGGACCGATGACGAAAAGACCGATGTCTGGGTGCGCGCCACTGTTTGCTGTCGCAAGCTCGATGGCCAATGGAAGATCGTGCATGAGCATCAATCCGTACCTTTTTACATGGATGGCAGCTACCGAGCGGCGGTTGACCTGAAACCGTAGGATGGCGTGAAAAGGAGATGAGATGAAGTTCATATGCCTGATCTGTGCCGAGACCGTGATGGAGCAGATGGCGCCGGCGGATGCCGAGAAGCATTACCAAGAGTACGCCGAATTTACGGCAGACATCAAAAGAAACGGCCACTTCATTGGTGGTAACCGGCTGACCCCTGCCGATACCGCGATCACCGTGCGCGTGCGCAACGGTAAAGTCTCGACCACTGACGGTCCATTCGCCGAGACCAAGGAACAGCTCGGCGGCTATTATGTCATCGAGGCCAAGGATCTGAATGAGGCGATCCAGGTGGCCGCCAAGATCCCGGGGGCGCGATTCGGATGCGTCGAAGTGCGGCCGATCGCGGAGGACCCGCAGACGCTTGCGCTCGGCTTAAACTAAGCCCGGCGCAGTTTGACCGCCTGTTGATTTGGCACCGCTCAGGCGATTATCGGTGTCAGAAGCGATTCCAATAGCGGATCCAAGTAATAACCGGGCTTGAAAAAGGAAAGGAGATTGCCGATGCGATTCATGATTCTGATCAAGGCCACCAAGGACTCGGAGGCGGGCGTGATGCCGAGCGAGCGACTCCTCACCGAGATGGGCCAATTCAATGAAGAGCTGGTGAAGGCCGGCGTGATGCTTGCGGGGGAGGGACTGCATCCGACCTCCAAAGGCGCGCGTGTCAGGTTCTCCGGCGGCCAGCGCACCGTGATCGACGGGCCCTTCGTCGAGACCAAAGAACTTATCGCCGGCTACTGGCTGTGGCGGTGCAAGTCGAAGGAAGAGGCGATCGAGTGGGTCAAGCGCTGCCCCAATCCGTACAACGAGGATGGCGAGGTCGAGATTCGCCAGGTTTTCGAAGCGGAGGACTTCGGCGCCGAGTTTACGCCGGAACTTCGTAGGCAAGAAGCCAGCATTCGCGCTCAGGCGCTGGGTCTCGGAGCACCCCGCTTTGAGCATGCCAAGGAGATCGTTGTCGCCGGTTTGAACGAGAGCTATACGTTCGAAACCCGCGTCAAGATTCCCATGCAATGGGAACGGTTCGTCCCGAAAATCGGCAAGGTCCCCGGACGGATAGGTCAAGTTTCCTATGGCGTTTGTTGGAACGTATCGCCGGGGCGTGAATTCGAATACCTCTCGGGTGTCGAAGTGAAGGATGCCACGAGGCTTCCGGCTGAATTCGCAACCGTACGTCTCCCCGCCCGCGAATATGCGGTCTTCATGCACCGAGACCATGTCTCTGCCATCGGCAATACAATCGACAAAATATGGAACGACTGGGTGCCCCAAGCCGGCCTCAACGTAGCGAGCGCCCCGTGCTTCGAGCGCTACACCGAGGAGTTCAATCCCAAAACCGGCATGGGCGGAATGGAGATTTGGATTCCGCTTGAAGCGTGAACCCGCGCGGCTTCGGTTCAACGCTTGGTTATAGCGTAAACAATATGAAATTTGCTGCAGGCGCAGCTCTATGCCGCTTGCTACTGCCGAGTTTCAGAATGGAGAGATCACCATGCAATACATGCTGATGTGCTGTTTCGACGAGACTGCCTGGAACAACTTACCCGACGCGCAGAAGGACACGATTATGCGGGACTATGGCGATTGGGTGCAGAATCTCGTCAACACTGGCCACTTCCGCGGCGGGGCAAAACTCCACCCGGCGCCGTCAGCGAAGACTGTGCGCATGAAGAACAGCAGGACAGTCATTACCGACGGACCTTTCGCCGAGACAAAAGAGCAACTCGGCGGCTACCACCTTATCGATTGCATGGATCTAAACGAAGCGATGTCGATCGCGGCCCGCATCCCGACGCTGCCGGCGGGGGGCACGGTCGAAGTGCGTTGCATTGCAGAGTTGGAGTGCTGAATTACAGTGAAAGCTGCTGGTGGATCTAGTATCTTTCGTTCGCTGAAAATCTAGGATGTCGATTCGGCAGCGCGCTGAACGACTACTGGATATCGGTAAATACCGCAAGGAATAAAATTATGAAATTTCTTTGCCTTTCATATTTGGATGAGCAGAAGTTGGACCTCATGTCTGAAAGCGAGCGTGAGACCTTCATCAAGGAATGTTTCGCTTATGACAACATCCTTCGAAAGAATGGTAATTTCGTTCGCCTGGAGGCACTGCAAAGTGCGCAAAACGCCAAAACCCTGCGCTGCCGGAACGGCAAGGTGTCCATCACGGACGGCCCGTACGCTGAAACCAAGGAACAAATAGGCGGTATTCTCTTGCTCGATGCCAACGATCTAAATCGCGCAACCGAGTTGATGTCGAAACATCCGGGGATTCGCGTGGCGACCTTCGAGATCCGTCCGCTCGACGAGGAATCTACAGCGAACGTCAATACCGCTGAGATCCCGTGAACGAGCGGTGGCGCCCGACTTCATTCGACAACGTCGAGCCGGCAAGCCTGGGGCGGTTTAAGAAAAGAATTAGAACGATCAAGAAATACCAACCCACAAAAAGGAGATGCGATTATGGCTATCGAACCCTATCTATTTTTTAACGGCCGCTGCGAGGAGGCCGTCGAGTTCTACAAGAAGGCGTTGGGCGCGGAAGTGCTCATGCTGATGCGCTTCAAAGAGAGTCCGGAACCGCAGCCGCCGGGCATGATCCCACCTGGCTCCGACAACAAAATCATGCATGCGTGCATCCGTATCGGCGATGCCTCGGTGATGGCCTCCGACGGGCGCTGCACGGGGCAAGCCGACTTTCAGGGTTTTTCCCTCTCGCTCACGGCGGCCAATGAAGCCGATGCGAGTCGAAAGTTCGCCGCGTTGGCTGAGGGCGGGCAGGTGCAAATGCCACTGGGCAAAACCTTCTGGTCGCCCTGCTTCGGCATGGTCGCCGACCGCTTCGGCGTCGGCTGGATGGTCACGGTTGCGCCTTAAAATTAGCACAGGATTAAAAACGATATGCAAAAAATCACACCGTTTTTGTGGTTCGATGGCAGAGCCGAAGAGGCTGTGAACTTTTACACCGCGATCTTTCCAAACTCAAAGATTGTGAGGATGATGCGCTATGGTGAGGCGGGACCCGGACCGAAAGGATCGGTCATGTCCGCGACCTTTGAACTCCAGGGACAAGAGTTCATCGCATTGAACGGCGGTCCTATGTTCACCTTCTCACCGGCCATATCGTTTTTCGTGCACTGCGAGACGCAGGAAGAGGTCGATAAGTTCTGGGAGAAGCTCGCCGAGGGCGGGGAAAAGCAGAGATGCGGTTGGCTTAGAGATAAATTCGGTGTGTCGTGGCAGGTCGTGCCGACTGTCCTGGGTCAATTGCTGCAAGACAAGGATGCCGAGAAATCGAAGCGAGTTATGAATGCCATGCTGCAAATGGAAAAGCTCGACATCGCAGGTTTGAAGAGAGCACACGAGCAACAATAGAATAGAGCGAAACTCAGGAGGGAGAAAGACATGAGCGGAGTACGAGTACTGGTTGGCACGCGCAAGGGCGCGTTTATTCTCACGGCGGACGGAAAACGCGAAAAATGGGATGTCAGCGGCCCCCACTTTGCGGGTTGGGAGATGTATCATCTCAAAGGATCTCCGGCCGATCCGAATCGAATTTATGCATCGCAGTCCAGCAGCTGGTTTGGTCAGATCATTCAACGCTCGGATGACGGCGGGAGGACATGGCACCAGCCCGGAACACCCCCCGGCGAACCGACCACCACCCCGGAGGGCATGCCCAAGGCGGAGAGCAACAAGTTCGTTTACGATACGTCTCCTGAAACCGGCAAACCCCTCACCACGCACCAGTGGTACGACGGCACGCCGCATCCGTGGGAGTTCAAGCGAGTCTGGCATCTCGAACCGTCGCTGACCGATCCGAACACTGTTTATGCGGGCGTGGAAGACGCCGCTTTGTTCCGCTCGACCGACGGCGGACAGACGTGGCAGGAGCTGGCCGGATTGCGCGGCCACGGGACCGGGCCGGCGTGGCAGCCCGGAGCCGGCGGGATGTGCCTACACACGATCCTTCTCGATCCGAGCAACCCGAAGCGGATTTTTATCGCGATCTCGTCGGCGGGCGCGTTCCGCACCGACGACGCGGGCAAGACCTGGCAGCCGATCAATCGGGGCCTCCATTCGCTCTACATCCCCGATCCGACAGCCGAGGTCGGCCATTGCGTTCACCGCATCGCGATGCACCGGTCGCGTCCGGGCGTGCTGTTCATGCAGAAGCACTGGGACGTTATGCGCAGCGACGACGCCGGGGAGTTATGGCGCGAGATCAGCGGCAACCTGCCGACCGACTTCGGCTTCCCGATCGACGTGCATGCGCACGAGCCGGACACCATCTATGTCGTGCCGATCAAGAGCGATTCGGAGCATTTTCCACCCGACGGCAAGTTGCGCGTGTACCGCAGCCGCACCGGCGGCAACGAGTGGGAAGCGCTGACCAAAGGGCTGCCACAAAGCGACTGCTACGTCAACGTGCTGCGCGACGCGATGACGGTCGATTCGCTCGATAAGTGCGGCGTGTACTTCGGCACCACGGGCGGGCAGGTGTACGCGTCGGCCGACGCCGGTGACAGTTGGGCGCCCATCGTCCGGGATCTTCCGGCCGTGGTGTCCGTTGAGGTTCAGACGCTGCCATGATCCGAGTCACGCTCCCGGCCCATCTGCGCAAGCTCGCGCACGTCGACGGCGAGGTGAAGCTCGAAGTCGACGGTCAGGTCACGCAGCGCGCGGTGCTTGACGCGCTCGAGGCCCGCTATCCGATGCTGCGTGGGACGATTCGGGACCAGGTCACGCAAAAGCGCCGGGCGTTCGTGCGGTTCTTCGCCTGCCAGGAGGATCTCTCCCACGAACCGCCGGACGCGCCGCTGCCCGAT
>Ga0209857_1000236_pt1 | contig 12753 bp, 10 predicted proteins | sample GWRWN1_10_20_FD_187226 | JGI IMG/M metagenome (GOLD analysis project Ga0209857, IMG submission 187226) | Riverbed sediment microbial communities from areas with no vegetation in Columbia River, Washington, USA - GW-RW N1_10_20 (SPAdes)... | ecosystem: Environmental > Aquatic > Freshwater > River... | reverse complement strand
CGTCCGTCGTCGCCCCGCCGATATCCACACCAATCAGGTTCAGGTGCTCCCGTTTCGCGATGGTCTCCATGATGAGCCCAACCGCGGCGGGCGTCGGGATGATCGGCGCGCCGGTCCACTCGATCAGCTTCTTGTATCCGGGGGCCTGAGCCATGACGTGTTCCAAGAACTGGTCATGAATCTTGGTGCGAGCTGGCCCCAGGTTCTCGCGCTCCAACACGGGACGGAGGTTGTCGGTGATTACGAGCGAGGTTTTCCCGCCCAGGATCTCCTTGATTCGATCCCGGGCGTCTTTGTTGCCGGCATAGATCAAGGGGAGCTGGTAAGTCATGCCCAGTCTGGGACGGGGTTCAGCAGCTGCAATGTATTCGGCCATCTCCACCACGTGGGTGACCGTTCCGCCGTCTGTCCCGCCGGAGAGCAAAATCATGTCGGGACGAAGCGAGCGGATACGTTCGATCTTCTCATGGGGGAGTCGGCCGTCGTTCGAGGCCAGCACGTCCATCACAATCGCCCCTGCGCCCAGGGCGGCGCGCTGCGCGCTCTCGCCGGTCATGCTCTGGACCGCGCCGGCCACCATCATCTGGAGCCCACCACCCGCGCTACTGGTCGAAATGTAGATGTCCACGCCAACTTTCGGCTCGCCCTGAGCGGCGCGGTTCGGGGTGATGATGCGCTCGCCGTCCAGGATCTTGCGGCCGGACAACTCCTCCAGCTCCGCGAACGAATTCAGGACCCCGCGCGTGACATCCTCAAACGGAGCTTCCACCGTGGTCGGGGCTTCGCCTCGGTAGGTCTGCCGGTATTCGTCCCCTAATTTTTCAATCAGGATGGCTTTCGTGGTGGTGCTGCCACAGTCAGTGGCAATGATCACAGAGAGAGGCTGGGCTGGGGCTGTCATCGAGCAGACGACCCTAGAGGATCAGATTTCGCCTCGATGAGAGCAATCAGATGGGGGATACTATCACGACGTTCAAGCAGGTGGGCGACGCGCTCAATCTCACTGTTTTTGCAGGCCAGGTCAAGGATGGGGGTCAAAAAATGCAGAGCCTGACTGCCGAGAAAGTTCATGGGGCCGATGGATTCGAGAAACACCGTCGCAGGCGCCGCCATGCCACGCTTCACGACTGTATCGGCGACTCGTTCCAGGAGGGTGAGATCATCCAAAGAAAGAGCTTGCTTCTCTGGAGCAACAGCAAAGGCATGCTTCAGGCGGACTTTGAACCCACTGACTACTTGCGCCAAATTGTACTTAGAAAACGATGCCATCGTCAGTGCAGGCAGGTCATGGAACAGAAGCCGGAGGCCATTATAGGGAGGGGTCAGAGGAGAGTCAATTAAGCCAACGAAGATCACAAGGTGAGCCCAATGGCCTTGCGCGTACATCCAGACAAGATTCCTGACCCCGTGCTATGATGACGCCATGGCCGCACTGAGAACGCTCGAAACTCTCCACTTCGACAACACCTTTGCGCGCCTGCCCGATGCCTTCTACGCGAAGGTGACGCCGACGCCGCTCAAGAATCCGTTCCTGGTGAGCGTCAACCCGGACGCTGCCGTCTTGCTCGATCTGGACCCGGAAGAGGCCAAGCGGCCGGAGTTCGCCGGCAGCTTCGGCGGCCAGTACCTGCTGCCGGGCAGCGAGCCGCTCGCGATGGTCTATGCCGGCCATCAGTTCGGCGCCTATGTCTCCCGCCTCGGTGATGGCCGCGCGATCCTGCTGGGTGAGGTCCGCAACAGCCGGGGTGAGAAGTGGGACCTGCATCTCAAAGGCGCGGGCCTGACGCCCTTCTCGCGAGACGATGACGGCCGGGCGGTGCTGCGCTCCTGCATCCGGGAGTACCTCTGCAGCGAGGCCATGTACGGCTTGGGCATTCCCACGACGCGCGCCTTGTGTGTGGTGGGGAGCGAAGAAGAGGTGCTCCGCGAGCAGGTCGAGACCGGCGCTACGTTGTTACGGCTGGCGCCTTCCCATGTCCGGTTCGGCCACTTCGAATTCTTCTACTGGCGGCAGCAATTCGACCACATCAAGACTCTGGCGGACTATGTGATCACGCAGTACTATTCGAATGTGTCGGACCTGGCGCGCGGGCCTGACGCGTACGCCCGGTTCTACCACGAAGTGGCGGTCCGCACGGCGCGTCTGATCGCCAAGTGGCAGGCGGTGGGCTTCGCGCACGGCGTCATGAACAGTGACAATATGTCCGTCCTGGGGATGACCCTCGACTACGGCCCGTTCGGCTTCCTGGACGACTACGATCCTTCCTTCATCTGCAACCATTCCGACCGCCATGGGCGCTATGCCTTCCGGAACCAGCCGGACATCGGCTATTTCAACCTGCGGTGCCTGGCCCAGGCGCTCACGCCGCTGGTGCCTGACGAGGCGATCAAGAGCGGGCTCGACGCCTACGAGACCCTGTGTGCGAAGCACTATGCCGAACTGATGCAGGCGAAGCTGGGGCTCAGTGACTCGCGGCCGGCGGATGATGCCGGGGACGAGAGATTGCTCCGCGACCTGCTCGAGCTGATGCGCGGGAGCTGCGCCGACTACACGAACGTCTTCCGTTCCCTCTGCGACTTCCAGCAGGCGCCCAAGGCGAAGAACGAGGGGCTCCGGGACTTGTTCGTGGATCGGGACGCGTTCGAGGCCTGGGCCGTCCGGTACAAAGAGCGCCTCCACGCGGAGGGAAGCAAAGACGAGATGCGGGCGGCGCGGATGCGGCGGGTCAATCCTAAGTACGTGCTCCGGAACTATCTGGCCCACGCGGCCATTCAGATGGCCACCGAGCAGAAAGATTTCTCCGAGATCGAGCGTCTGTGCCGACTGCTCCGCGACCCCTTCGCCGAGCAGCCGGAGATGGTCCGCTACGCGGCTCCGCCCCCGGATTGGGGGAAGCGCCTGATCGTGAGCTGCTCATCGTAGCCTATCCCCTTTTCGATCCTTCCCTGCTATAGTGGAAAGCCTGACGGGTGCCTCAAGCCCGGGCGTGGGTGTTCCATGGACAAGCGCATATACGCGCGCTTTGCCGTCAAGCTCCCCGTCTCGCTCTCGGGACAGGGGGTGGCCGGGGGCGGCCTGGTCTCGGGTCTCTCGGATCGAGGCTGCACGGTGATCAGCGACGAGCTGATCCAAGCAGGGACCTCCCTCGCGCTACACATCCAATTGCCTGGGCAGTATGCGCCCCTCAAGGTGGATCTGGCCGAGGTGCGGTGGGCGCAGGGACAGGAATTCGGCTTGGAATTCGTGCGCCTGCGGCTGGAGGAGAAGGCACGTCTCCAGCGGTTCATCAGCGCGCTGGTGCGGAAGGCCGAAGGCGGCGGGTTCAAGCATACCGGGTGATTCGTAGCGCTACGGGAGAAAGACTCCAGACCCCTTTTCCTCCGCCTGGGAATTTGGCCTCACGTTCGTCGGCTTCCTGTTTTTTCGCATCCGAGACTACTTGATCGGATGGATGGCCTCGATCCAGGGCTCGTGGCGGCGGCCGTATTTCACCGTCACCTGGTAGCGCGGCTCGTGAGGGCCGGAGGAGAGCAACCGGTCCTGGCGGATGAAGTCCAGGGCGTTACCCAATTCCGTCGGGACGTTGATGTAGTTCACCAATATCGAGGAGATAACACCACGCAGGTGCGCCGGGTCCCGGGCCCCGTGCTTCTCCGTACGCTCCTCGACGATGGTGAGGCGAACCTCCGCGGGGGCGATGATGTACCTGCCCCGGTCCGGATATTGGCGACGGAGGGCAGCCGGGTCGAGGCCAACATCCACTGCAATCAGCCGCGAGTCCGTCCGGCGAAGGCGATCCAACTCCTGATCCGCCTGTTTTAGATCTTTCTGCGTGGCTTCCTGACGTCCAATCTGCGCTGCGATCCGAGCCCGGTCTTTTTCTGCTTCCGCGATCCAAGTCCGCCAGGCCTCGCCTTCATATTCGAGTACAGCGAACGCTTTGCGAGGGAGCGCTTTTTCATACTCCAGCCGCGCCGAGGGATCACTCATCGGACGGCTGCAGTCGTAGCCCAAGGCTTCTAGCTTCTTCTGGTTAAACCAGGCAGAGCCTGGGTCCCCGGGATACGAACTCCATTTCCGGTGCTGCCGCCAATCGAGCCGAAGCTCCACGCCGGAGTTCTCCTCGACGGTGTAAGCCACCGTAAGCTCTCGTTCGGTCATGATCACGAGCGCCTCAGGTTCGCCCGCCCGATTATACGCCACTCCGGCCAAGACCACCGCGTTCGTCGCCACGATCAGCGCGATCGCTGTCCACATCCAGAATTGCCTCATGCCATCGCCTCCCTCAGGTGCGTCCGCATGCGCTGGAACACCAGCAGCAGCAACACGGCGACGAGGCCGAGGAGGAGGAAGAAGAGGTACTTGGGCATCCAGTCCCACCACCAATCGAAGAATTTAGTGTAGAGCTGAATGACAAAAAAGGTGCTCCCCAGGTTGGTGATGCCCTGCCACTTCCAATGAATGCCCGTCCAGATCACAAGCGCGGAGGCCGCAAAGCCCAGGATCACATACACCGTCTCCACACGATCCGGCTGCCAGGGAAGATAACTGCCTCGGCCCCAGTGAGACAGGATCAGGATCGCCAAAAGTACGGCTAGCAGGCCGAACATGCGGTAGTAGCCCGGGAACTCCTGGAAGCGGCGGTGAGAGATGAGCGCCGGCACTGCGAACAGGAGCAATCCAGCGGGAATAAAGTTTTCGGGACGCTCGCCGAAGGACAGCCAGTACATACCGCACCACGTGCCGGTCGTCGCGGACAGGAACGCCAGCAGGCAGAGGATACCGGCCACGAGCAGGATCCGCAGGTCGTAGCCGTACGCGAGTGCGAGGGCGAACCCTCCCCAGACGAGCAAGGCGTTCTGTGTGGGAGTAATCCCGAAGATACTCCCAAGCATGCCGAGATTGAGCACGAAGCTCGCGAAGGCGATCAGCCCGATCAGTGTCGTGAAGTAGGGCACCTTTTCTTTGCGCGAGACGATTTCCGTTGCCGCTGCTGCCAGAAGCGGCGCCGCGATCAGGATGAGCACCTGGACCGGCGTGGAGATCAGCCCCCAGATCCGGTAGAAAAAGAAAAACACGCTCGCGGCCAGCGCCAGCGAACCCAGAAGGGAGACGATGCGCATGCCCAGCGACATCTGCTTCTCAGTGACGGTCGTGTCCACGTCGAAATCCCTCGTCAGCGTGGCGAGGGTCTCTTCGTGGTAGGACCGGAGGTGCTGCCGTTGGTCCGCCGGAAGAGCGATGACACCGTCCCGTTCAAGGCGGTCCAGTTCCTCTCGGAAGACTAGGATCTGATCCACTCGGTGCTGCGCTTCTGCTCGATTCACTAGCGCTTTGGATTGTTGGCGCTCCTCGGTCATCACTTGCCAATCCCTCTTTGGTCAGAAGCTGGGTCAGCCGCTAACACTGGTCGTTAAGCTCGCTGCTAGATAACTATGGGCAAGTATATCCAAAGGCCAGGCAACTATGAAGAAATCTTTGATTTTGAGACAGTCCTTGAGCTTTGGTCGGCCTCATGCTCATCGGCTTCCTGCATGGGGGAAGAACGCCTACGGCTCGTCACGTAAATCAATAACAATTGCTTACCTCGTCCCCCGGCACTATAATCTCAATAATGTGGCCTAAGCGAGAACACGCAGGCGCAACTTCCAATCGACTCGGTCGTCGCACAGGTCTGAACCTCATGCTGTCCTCCCGATTCGACACGCATTCTGAATACCAGCGCCTGAGCCCCACAGGCCTGAGCGTCGGCACATGCCTGGTATGGACCGCATTCATGGCCATAACCGGGTGCGTGGAAGAAAATAGGTATCAGACCGTGACTGCCGAGGTCGAGCAGGTTAAGGCCGATGTCGAGCGTATGCAAGCCGAGGCCAAGGCGTTGGAGCAACAAGTGGCGCCGCTCCGAGCGTTGAATGATCAGGAAGATAGAACGTTAACCGAGTTACTGACTGAGCTCCGGAAGAAGAACGATGCTGCCACCCGCAGGCAGCAGCAATATGAAGACAGGGTGGCCACGCTCCAAGCGAAAGCCAACAGCCTCCTGAGCCAGAACCGAACGCTGATGCGAGAAATGAGAGAGGCCAAAAAGCAGGAGACTTCCCTTCTGGCCCTGGTGACACGGTATGAGAAGGAACTGCAGCTTTCAGAATCTGGTCTCGAGAACGTGACAGCCCCGACTGTCCCTATTCCTGATCCAAGCATCAGCCGTGGAACCGCACCGCAGTCATCTCCAGCCACGCCACCCCCGCCGGAGACGCTGGCATCCGCCCCTGCCCCTCAGCCGCAACCACCTCCTCAGACGCAAGCCCCCGCTCCGGGCCGGACCGCGCCGCCGGCGCGTGCCCCCCAGCAGCAGCCGGCTATGGGCGAATCCGACGAGTCCTGGTGGTCCACCATCAAAGACTGGCTCACGACAGCCTGGGACTGGTTCTTCTCCTAGCGTCCGCACAAGAAATGGTGGAGGCGAAGGCCGGGTGGGGGTTTCGCCGCGGAAGACACCTCCAGGCGCACCCAACTACGCCTAGCCCGCTCGAATCCGGTAAACTCGACCGAGGCGGCCTCACACAGTACCGTCTTCACCCTTGCAGTAGAAGAGCAAGGGCGCGTGCTGCGGCAAGTTGTGTCCCGCCCCCTCCCGGGGACCCATTGGCGGGCTTCGTGCAATGGGTGAACGCGGCACCAACTCCCACCCGACCTTCTGGGTGTGATATGCGAAGCGCAAAACGGCTTTGATGCAACTCTAGCAGTTCAGCCCGTCTGGTTGGAATGATGCGCGCATCCGTTCCATCCAAGACGCGCGGTCAAGACAAGACTCCTGACTCCCTTCCTTCTTCGATCAATCGCCGGTGCGTCCTGACCTTCAGCAACTCCCTGGTAGAGACAGATGACAAGGAGCGAACAGTCTGCGCTCGCTGTGTGCGACAGCTCGGCTGGCAGTGAGTATGATTGAATGGCGAAAGCGTACGGGGGTTTCGAAACTGCGATGGACTCGTTTGTAGCGCGCGAAGGCAAATCAGGTGAGTGACATTTTGATGATCCCATCTTCGAGCCACTCGGCTTTTCCTGCAAGAATATCTTTTGCAAGTCGGTATACCGTGGTGTCATCATCCCAGAATGACGTCCGGGACGAGAGCAACGGTGTGGGATGGAAGTCCTCTTTGACTCGTGAACAGAAATACGTGATCAGGGACTTCGCAAGCTCCTTTTCTTTGATCTCCTTCTGGGAGCCGTACCAGACGATCGCTTCAATGGACAAGAGGTGCATACTTGCTTTGACAAGACGTTTCATGAGCAGTTGCTTGGGCACGAGCCTTCGCCGATGACGCGCGGCGGCCACAAGCGTCTTTCTGGCCAATTCTCGACTCTTCTCTCCCACAAAACGTTCCCATGCTTCATAGGGTCCTGTCGCGGAGCCGTTTTTCTCATGGGCGGACAGGGTGTTGAAGGACCGGGACAGGACCTTTACAAAAAAGGGAGTGGCGCGCAGCATGTCCTTGATCTGCCACTCGAGGAAGGCGGTTCCCTGCTTAAAATACTCCTCCAGTCCTTCCCTCCCGATCCAGAGCGTCAAAATGCCGTTCGTCCCTTCCCAAATGACGTTGATCAAGGCGTCTCGTATCATCCGTTCGATCGGCACCGGAATTTCACCGCGGAGACGAAGCGACTCCGCGGTCTCGAACGCGCGCCCGCCGTAGATGCGGAACAGATCGAGCAATGATTCCAACATCCATTCAGTGGCTAAGATCTTTGCGGCCGCCGATTCGAGGCGAACATCCTCCTTGGCATCTGCCCAGAGACCCGTGATCTTTACGAGCGCTTCGAGCGCGAGCACGCGTGAAGCCATCAGCACGACCTTCGATCCAATGTCCGTGTGCTCCCCTATCGGACGATCATACTGGACTCGTTGCTGCGCGCGCATCCGGGCAAACCACAGGCACTTTTTCAGAATCCCCAAGCATGCGGCAGGAAGAGTGAGACGGCCGACGGTCAGGGTTTCTAACGCCCGGCGCAACCCCTTCCCCTCTTCTCCAAGCCGGTTCTCCATCGGCACAAAGACATCGCGCAAATGCACCTCGCCGTTGTAGATGCCGCGCACGCCCATAAACCGCAAACGCTTGCAGGTGCACCCGTGGGAACGTGTTTCGACCACAAACGCGCCGAACTGCCGTTCTTCCTTGGGACGATTGGCCTCGTGTGGCGCATTCACGATCTGTGCGATGACGACAAGCAGCGAAGCCAAAAATTGATTGTTTCGGCGAGGGGCATTCGTCGTGAACAATTTGTCGCCGGTGAGCCGATAGCCGACGATCCGGCCATCTTCCTTGACGGGGATCGCATAGGTCTTGAGGTTCCAGATATCGCAGCCGGCATCTTTCTCGGTCAGCGCAAATCCTGAAATCTCGCCTTTCGCAAGACGGGGCAAGAATCGTTGCTTCTGCTCGTCATTCCCGCCGAGCTTGACAGGTTCCGCAACACCGATCGAATTATGCGCCGAGAGAAGGACGGTGATCGAGGCATCATGACCCCCAAGCAGTGTCGCAACCGTATGGTATTCAGACTGGGTGAGGCCGAGACCGCCGTATGTTTTCGGGATTTTGACGCCGAAGGCACCAATCGCCGCACAGGCCGTCACAATCTCTTCCCGAATCTCTCCTTCTTGATCGATTTGTTCCGGATCCACCTTCGCGAGCAACAGACGGAGCCTTTCTAAAAAGTCGTTTGCCGCCTCGCTGATGGGCGAAATCGAATAGGAGCTAAAGAGCTTCCTCCGAACGATTCCCTCGAACACACCGGAGATAAAACCCGAGTAGGCGTTCGTATCCCGGGAGGCTTCAGCTACCGCAAGAGATCCCTTAAAAAGGTTTTCGCTGGTGGCCATTCCGGTCTTTCTCCCGCTGTTCCCAACAAGGACGCGCAAGTCATCCGCCCAGCCGACGGATGCGGGACACGAACAGACAGGATCAGGGCTGACGGTTCAGAACGCCGAGGACCAGCCTGAGCGACGTCGAGCGGTCGCCAACGCGGGCAATGGAGCCTCGGTTGCACCAGAAAACTGCGCCATTCGTGCCTGTATTCGCTCCTGGATGCGGCTGAGCGAGATGGAAATGCCGTGGGCGGCCAACCGCCCCTGAACCCCCACGAACTGCTCTTTGATCGCCTCGGCCACCGACAGATAGCCGCAGCGAAGCAGATGGACCCGGTCCCGGAAGCTGAGAAAGCTGCGTTCAAGCAGCAGGCGTTCGCTGGGGTTCGGAGAGATGACGAGAAATCTGTCCGGATATTCCCGCTGGTACAGCTCGGCTGCGAGAGAGAACCGCGCGTCCAGATTGATGCGCGAGGCCTGATCCCCGATGGAGAGAAAGCCCTTCTCGCCGATGCGCGAGGACACAGCGGTGCGAAGCTGGCCCCACGCGGCTCCCGTCCCGTTGAAAAGGTGCGGATGAATGATCAGCATAAAGTCGGCCTTCTTTTGGAGCGCCAATTCAAAGAACGCGATCCGGCCGATGCCCGCGTCGATATAGTCTCGGCCGTCAATCCGGACCGGGCAGAAGTAGATGGGAGCTGCCGATGATGCGGTGATGGCCCGGGAGATCGGAGTCTGGCGCCATCCTACTTCACCGAAGATGACGTTTTGTCCCGTTTCCAGATCAATGGCCGGAATGTAGAGTTCCTTATGCAACTTTTCAAAATCGTTACTCAGCCCCTTTGTCGCAAACGTCATCTCCAGGTACCGGGCGAATGGCTCCAGCTTATAGACGCCGCTGGGGAGTGCCTGCTGCGCCTTATCCAGCAGGTCAATGAAGCTCATCTCGCGCCTGTTCTGGACGTACAGCTTGAACAGCGGGATGAGCTGCTGGGCTGCCCGCACGAAGGTCTTGAGCCCTTCCCCCATGGCCGGGGCGAAGATATCCCGGCGCTCGAAATAGTATGGGCGCTTGCCGGACAGATTGGCTTGGAGAATCTCTTCCGGTTTGACACCGTTGGCCATGAGCGCGGCACCCGCCGCCCCGGAGCTCACCCCCAGGAACAGATCAAAATCATTGACGGTGAACCCGTCGTCGAACAGATCATCCAGCGCCGTCAGCGCCCCCATCTCAAACAGATAGCCGGTAAAGCCTCCACCCGACAGCGACAGCGCCAATTTACACGGCTGTCCCATACGACGCCTCACCCGAGATTCCCGTCCGCCTCCGACCTTGCTCACACGTTAGCGATCCTGAAAGCGCGGCTGCCGCTTTTCCAAAAACGCCGAGGTGCCTTCCTTCTTGTCTTCTGAATCACAGAGTTCACCGAACAGACGCGCCTCCAGGTCCAACCCCTCGCGTAACCCCAGTTGCGAGCCCTGATGGATCGCCCGAAGCGCGGACCGGACCGCCAGTTGGCCTTTCGACGCGATCTTCCGTGCCAATCCCTGAGCCTGGCGCAGCAGATCCTCCGGCGGGACGACCTGCGAGAGGAGTCCTAAGGTTTTGGCCTCCTGTGCCGAGATGAGATCCCCGGTCAGGATCAACTCGGTCGCCTTCGACCGCCCGATCAGTCGGCTGAGACGCTGGGTGGCACCGAATCCCGGGATGATCCCAAGGTTGATCTCAGGTTGGCCGAGCCGGACTCCCTCCGCAGCGAGTCGGATGTGGCAACACATGGCCAACTCCAAGCCCCCGCCCAGGCAGACCCCATTAATCGCCGCGATGACCGGTTTGGGACATGCCTCGATCTTGTTGAAGATCGCCTGTCCCCGCATCGCCATCTCCGTCCCTTCACGGGACGAAGGGATCCCGGCAAGCACCCGGATATCCGCGCCGGCAATGAAGAACCGGCCGGTTCCAGTCACAATGATGGCTTTGACGACGCTGTCGGCAGCCAGCGCATCAAAGGCAGCCTCCAGTTCAAGGAGCAGGTCCAGAGTCAGCGTGTTGGCTGGAGGATGATTCAGCGCCAGCGTTGCCACGCCGTTTTCAACCGTTCGCGTGAACATGGCTTTGGCTGTCGTGGTCATGTGCAGTCACCTCGAGCTAGCAACTCATAGTGAGTAGCGAACAGTTAAGAGTTTCAGGCATATGCTATAGGCTCTTCGCTTTAGTAAAGAAAAAACCCCCGACCGGCGTTGCGCCCCGTGAACCCGGCTTCCACCATGCGTCGGAGCAGGGGCGCCGGCCAGAAACGGGCCCCCAACGTCTGCGTGAACTCCTCTAACTCATGAAGCACCTGCTCGATCCCGAGCCGGTCTGCGTAGTGCAGCGGTCCTTCCTTGTCCTGTGGGAACCCCGTACCAGCCACCATTGCGAGGTCAATGTCCCGGGCAGAGGCGATCCCCTCCTGGAGCGCCATCACGGCCTCATTGACTATCGCCAGCAGGAGGCGCGTCTGCGTCCGCTGCGTCCGCTGCGGGCCGGTCTCCTGCCCGAGGGCCTGAATCAGCTGCTCCACTGTCTGCTCGGGCTCGCGCGGCTCGCTCGGGTGGTACTCGTAGAATCCCCGGGAGGTCTTGACGCCCAGGCGTCCGGCCTTGACCATCGCCTCGAGCAAGGGAGCTGGGGCCATGCGCGGGCCATAACTCTTGTGGAGGATCCGGGCGACCTCGCAACAGATGTCCAGACCAAGGGTATCAATCAGGGTGAACGGCCCGACCGGCATCCCGAATGCAGTCATGTCCTGGTCGATTTGTTTGAGAGAAGCGGCACCCTCCTGGAGAGAGAGGATCGCTTCATTCAGATAGGGCATCAAGAGCCGGTTCACCAGGAAGCCGGCACATTCCTTGACCACGATCGGCGCTTTCCGGATGCTTTCGGCAAACCCGACAACATCATCAACCGTCTGGGAATCGGTCGCGAGTCCGGGGATGACCTCCACCAACGGCATCGCATAGGCGGGGTTGAAAAAATGCAACCCCAGCACCTTGCCGGGACGTCTGGTGGCAGCCCCAAGCGCAGAAATCGAGAGCGCCGAGGTGTTGCTGGCCAGGATCGCTCCGGGTGAGCACGCCGCATCCAGGTTGCGAAACAGGTGCTGCTTCAGCCGCAAGTCCTCCGAGACGGCCTCGATCACCAGGTCCACGTCCTTGAGCGCCGCGAGATCATCCGCCGCGCCCACGAGCAACATCTTTTCCTCGAGTTGCTCGCCCGTCATCTTGCCCTTGTCCACGCGGGCCTGATAGATCCTCCGCACGCTCTCTACTCCCCGTTCAGCGACCGCCCTGCTCACGTCGCTGATCACGACCGGCACGCCGGCGAAGCTGACCACCTGCGCAATCTGCGACCCCATAGTGCCAGCTCCCACAACCCCGACTCGATAGATGTACATGGCCGTCCCTCACACCCTCATAGGCGTTCCAACACCATCGCGGCACCTTGACCGCCCCCCACACACATGGTCACGGCTCCGAGCGTTGCGTCCCTCCGCCGCATCTCATGCAGCAGCGTCAAGACCAGACGCGTGCCGGTCATGCCGACCGGGTGCCCCAGGGCGATAGCTCCGCCATTCACGTTCGTCCGATCGCGATCCAGTCCCAGCACCTGTTCCACGGCTAAGTACTGTGCTGCGAAGGCCTCGTTCAGCTCGATCAGATCCAGGTCAGGCAGGGCGACCCCCGCTCGCTTGAGCGCAAACGGCAGGGCTTCGGCCGGCCCGATTCCCATGCGTGTCGGGTCCACACCGACAAAGGCATATCCCCGGATGCGCCCCATCGGACGCAGGCCCAAGTTCCGCGCCTTCTCCGCCGACATCACCAGCGCGGCAGCAGCGCCGTCATT
>Ga0209857_1000235_pt1 | contig 12760 bp, 15 predicted proteins | sample GWRWN1_10_20_FD_187226 | JGI IMG/M metagenome (GOLD analysis project Ga0209857, IMG submission 187226) | Riverbed sediment microbial communities from areas with no vegetation in Columbia River, Washington, USA - GW-RW N1_10_20 (SPAdes)... | ecosystem: Environmental > Aquatic > Freshwater > River... | reverse complement strand
CGGTCAATCATGGCATTCCAGATGGAGCGCGCATCGTCGTACCCAGCGTCCTCCGCTAGGATCAGCTCACCGCGCAGGCTCTCCTTGAATTTCCGGATGGTCTCTTCTTGCAGAGTGATTTCCCCGTTCGCGCGGGTTTTAACTTGCAGGCCTGACATAACTACCTCCTTTTCTTAACGAGCAAGATTCGAAATCCGAATATCGAAATCCGAAACAAACCGCAGCACTCAAATCCGAAATCCAAAAATCGAAATCCGAAAAGAACGAGGGTCGAGGGTCGGGTGTCGAGGGGAAATCCCTCGTCACTTGCCACTCGTCACTCGACACTTTTTATGATTTTTGGTCATTTGAAATTGGTTCGAATTTCAGGTTTCGAGTTTTGCAATTTTTATGCTTGGCGCCTCCTTCGACTTCGCTCAGGACATGCTTTGCGCCTTTGCGCGAGACATTGCTTTTTCGATCTCTTTTTCAATTCAGAATTTCAAAATGCCTTTGGCGAGAGTTTACGCCTCCGTCCAGTTGACTTGTACACGCGGACGGCGTGATCGAAACCTTTGGGTGTTACGTCGCCTAAATCCGAGAATGGCAACTCTCTGCCTTGCCATTGGTCCAGCACCACCTGATCAACTAGAATCCGGCCTGGTTCAGCGTGCGCACAAAGCCGCGCCGCCAGCTGGACTGCTTTGCCGAACAGGTCACCGTGTTCCTCAATGGGTTCGCCGGCACTCAGACCAATGCGTAAATAGCGGCGCTTCCGGGTTTTCTTTGTTATACGCAGCGAACGCCTTCTGGACGGCAATGGCGCACTCGACCGCATCCGGTACGGCGGCAAAGGAGGCCATAATTCCGTCACCCGTGTGCTTGACCTCACGTCCCCGGTGCGCCTTGAGCGAATTGCGCGTTAGCGCATTGTGGATATGAAGCAGATGTAGAGCCTTAGTGTCTCCATGCAGTGTGGTCATCAAGGTCGAATCTTTCAAATCCGTGAACATGATGGCGCGGAAACCCGGGTCAATGGGAATCTCCCCCGCCTTTCCTGGTGATGTATCCATGGGCGCAGGATCCTTGATCCTACCCAGGAAGGCGTCCACCACGTTGGGATCAACCTCAAGAACCTCATTGGGGACTGAGCCGTGAGCTTCGTTATGCGCTTGCTCAATTATTTCTCGATTCGGCGCCTCGATGAGACAAAACGCGGTACAGCGCATCTCATCAAACCAGTAGGTTAGAAACTTGACGGGATATTTGTCTTGAAGCGCCAGATCCTTCTGATGTGCATCTGCCACGGCATGTCGAGTTGCTCCTTCGATGTAGTGGCGATCCATATAAACAGGCATGCTTCATCTCCTCTCGCTAAAGATCGCACCGCCATTCGAGGCTGGCTAACACCAAATGCCCTGTACAGAACGTGGGAAAAGAACGGGATCCGTTCCTCCGGTTTAGCCTCACGTCGCACGGGAAGCCTGCTCATTAATCAATGAGGGGGAGGCTTGTTAGACAGCAGATATCAAATCGAGATGGGCTGTCAAGCAACTACAACAGGGTTTCCCCTCTACTTTTTCCTCGGGTCGTCTTTTGGGTTGACGTAGGTGATGCCCCAGGGTCCGACCCCATTGAGCTGAACCACCGTTTCCTCCTTGGTCCAGGCGAAGTGATTGGTCTTCGGTTGCATGATTGCGACACTTCCAGGGTCCAAAGGGGTAGTCTTTTGCGGATCTAGTTCGTCGCCCACACCCATGTTGAAGGTCCCGGATAAGACAGTTACCCGCTCAACTGCCGGGTGCCAGTGCGCCGGGAGTATGTAGTTTTCCGGGAATCTTATTCGGACCGTGAACGGTACCGCTTCGTTCATCGGACCTTCTATAACAGCGATTTTTGCTCCCGGCGGCAAGGATGGGACGTCGGACCACTTGAGCTCGCCGGGAGTAATCATCACGTGCGCGCCATGTTGGGCCCAAGTCATAGGGACGCCCAAACAGAAGCCAATAGCAACTGCAAATATTGCGAGAACATGTTTTCTCATATTACCTCCTCCTGAACTAGCTTTTCGGCAAGAACGCTGTTGAAACGCAGCTTTGATTGTGAATTAAATAACCGGTGAGATCATGGGTAGTCCTTAGGCAAAACTAAAGTTTCTCGAAGATTTCTCTAAGCGCCATACGAGCGGGACATGCAGTCACAAACGGAATTCGTTTTTGAACCGTTTCGCCTGGACGCGATCAACGACCGTTTGTGGCGAGAAGGAAAAGAAATCCGCCTGACGCCCAAAGCCTTCTCCGTGTTGCGCTACCTAGCCGAGCATTCCGACCAACTCATCACTAAGGAAGTCTTGCTAAAGACACTCTGGCCCAATATCGCAGTTACCGACGCGGTGCTGACCGTGTGCATCGGCGAAATCCGCAAGGCGCTCGGAGATAAACCGAACCAGCCCAAATTTATCGAGACTGTCCATCGACGGGGATATCGATTCCTGGCACCCGTTCGCAATGGCCCACAAAACAGTGTGGCAACTACGAAACAAGACATTCGCTTTTGCAGCACCGCTGATGGCGTGCGAATCGCTTATTCGACGATGGGACAGGGCCCGCCCGTCGTCATTCCCCCACAATTGGTGACTCATCTTGAAGCCGATCTGGTTGAGGGGCCGCTTGCCGATGTTTATGAGGCGCTGGCGCGGCGCCATACTTTGGTGCGCTTCGATATGCGCGGCACCGGCCTCTCTGACCGCACTGTCCCTCTGTCTTCGGAGCAGCTTTTCGTTCTCGACCTGGAGGCGGTCGTCGATGAATTGGGACTGGACAGGTTCCCGTTGTACGGCCTGTGTGGAGGAGGAGAGTTAGCGCTGCGCTATTACGCGAAGCATCCCAATCGTGTGAGCCAGTTGGTTTTTTACGGAACCAGCCTTGAACCCGTCACCAGCGACCGTAAGAGACAAAACGACATCGCGCTCTCCGTGATGCGAGCCAGTTGGGAAATTGGCTCTAAGATGAGGGTAGAACGATTGATGCCGCATGGCGGAACACGGGAAGATGTCGACAGGCTTGCACGGTGGTTACGGCTCTCGGTATCAAGTGATGTATCGGAAAGATTGATGGAGCTCAGGCAGAAACGAGATGATCTGGCGCCGATCCTCGCCAATGTTTCGGTCCCCACACTGGTTATCCACCGCAGAGGAGATCACGTGCCGTTTTCCGGGGGACGAGAACTCGCCGCCAAAATTCCTGGTGCTCGATTTCTGGCGCTTGAAGGTTACAATCATATTCCGGCGACGCATGAAGAGGCGATGGACCTTGTTAATCCCGTCCTCGACTTCCTGGCAAATGGCGAGCACATCAGGGAAACTTCACCCTTAGGTGTACCCGCCACTTACCTGTTTTTGGACCTCGATGGGTGCGACTCGCTAAAGCGACGGCTCGGCGAGAAATCGGCCCAAAGGCATCTTAGCGGCCACTACGAAGCGATCCGCGCTGCAATCGAGTCGTATAATGGAACTCACGTGAAACAAACTGCCACAGGGATCGGGGCGACATTCCATTCGGCGTCGAGAGCTGTTGGATGCGCGCTCCACATACAACGCGTCATCGCCAAGCGGAACGCTGTCAACCTAAACGATGCCGTGAAGGTTCGCATCGGGCTCGATGCGGGTGAGGCGATCGTTGAGGATAATAATGACTCTTTCGGGGTCTCGACAGAGCGAGCCCGGCAAATCTCCGCATGGGCGGAGGCGGGTCAGGTTTTGGCGTCAGACGTGGTACGGCAGCTCGTCAGCGTGAAGGGCTTCAAGTTCGAGCCCGCGGGCGTGAAGAGACTCAAGGGATTCGACGATGCAGTGGCGTTATACAAGCTCAGCCCCGGATAACCTGACCAGCGCAGGCGATCGCAGCACGGCGGTGATGCCTCTAGTTTTCGGATCTCCAGTGCGGGTCACCGCGGTGGCACCTGTCTGCATGTCCGCACGGGCAAGCATTGAACGTTTTGAACGGTATGCACTGCCGGAACGATGCGCAGGCTTTTGACCGCTTGAACGGCTTGAACCGGGTCTTCCGTTAGTCCGATCGCTTTGGACCGCGGTTACAAGTGCAATCGAATCGGCGAGACGAGCAAGTCAATACTCAGGCACTACTTACTTTTGCTTGGACATCGGGCCGTTCTAGCGCCGCTTGGCGACCGCTCCGCCATCCAAGCTTAGCTTGCCACTTACTTAATGAGTCCCTAAACCATCTTACGCATCTCTTTCGATCGAGAAGGCCCGGATAAATTTCATTTTCACGTTGCCTAACGACTGGACGCTCAAAGTGAACCTGTTGATAGGTTCTGGGCCTTCCGCCTCAATGATAATTGCCGCATCATGCGGTCACATGTCGAAGAACTGTCAAGCAGGATCTCCTTCAACTCAAGATCCAACGACACGCGAACGGCCTCCGGGCTTACTGGTCTGGGCTCGTTGTGGTTCCTTCGAATAGACCCGAGCTGCAGGAAGGGACATTCTTAGGTTTGACATAAAAGTTCCTTATCGCATACTCTCTGCCTAAGAATATGGAGCCCAAGCTGTTCTGTCGGTAGCCGCTTGATGTTTTCGCAGAGGGGCTGATACCAGCGCTTGCGAACCTGCGTATGCTGTGCCCGTTGCAGTGGCGTGGCCGATGACGAATGGCAACGGAGACAAACCGATGGCTGAAGCCGAGCTGTTGAACCGAATGTATCACGCGATCCTGGAGTGGTTCGTCGAGCATGGCCGGGCCCCGCACTATGTCGAGCTGGCGCGTCGGCTAGACTTGGCGGCAGAGGAGGCACGCCGGACGCTACGCGAGTTGGTCGATATGGGCTTGCCCGGCGTGTGGCAGCATCCGGGCACAGACTACATCGAATCCTTCGCGCCGTTCGCCAATCTGCCGACGCAGTACTTGATCACGGTTCGCAGACGGCAACGCTGGTACGGCCAGTGAGGCTTTGAGTCGCTGGCAGTCTGCTGGCTGTTCCCCAATCAGGAAGTGCGCATTGATTGTCCCTGTCTTGACTGTGGCGAGCCGATCCGGGTGCGGATGCGGGACGGCGAGTTACTCTCCGTTGACCCGCCAGGCACGGTTGGCCACTCTAACATCCCGTACTGGCGTTGGCGCGAGGATATCGCACGCGCCTGAAGCCAGATGAACCTCTTCCGGTCGGAAGAGCACGTGCGGCGGTGGGTGCTTTTTGACCCGGCAAGCGAGGACGGCATCCGGCCAGTCGTGGAGTTTGCTGCCCTCTTTGGCCTGCCGATGTTTCGGGAGCGCTCCGCGCTCGATTACCTGCAACGGCTACCCGCGCTGCGGCAGGAACGCTTGGCCGCCGCGGAACGCTTCGCCAAGGGCTCACCGTTCTGGGCCGCGCGTCCGCCGTCCTAATATTCCACCCGGCTCCGGCGCTCGGCTGAGAGGCCACATCCCACCGTGCTCTGGTATGGAAGAGATTGTGTCGCTGGTTAACGGAAGTTAACTAAAAGACGTTTGACTTAGGCTCGATCGCAAATTTCATGCGAGATTTGACAAAGTCGACGGCTTGATTCCGCCCCAAGGATGAAAATTGATCGACACGTTGAAGAAATCTGGCATGATCAGATGGAGGGAGACGACCGAATTCACCGGCGCGCCGGTGCAATGCTGTTAGCCCCCAATGAGCTTAGCCATATAGAACGCATCGATGTAGTGACCGTCAATCCTGAGCGCATGTCTCTTCACTCCCTCTCTCTCGAAGCCAAACTTTTCGTAGAGCCGGATAGCTCGCTCGTTGTTGTAATTGACCATCAACTCAAGGCGATGCAATCCTTTTGATTGCGCCCACCCTTCAAGGGCCTCGAGAAGGGAACGGCCTATGCCACGACCCACCCACGCCTGCAGGACGCCCATGGCGATATAGATCGAGTGAGCCTGGCGGCGGCCGACACCGCGACGGCCCGCAACAAACCCAATGAGTTCTTTGTCCTCTTCGCAAACGAACACAACCCCTGAGTCGGTTTTCGCCCAGTGCTCGAATATCTGGGACTGGTGTTCGACACTCGTAGGCGACTCGCCACGTTCGAACAGCATGAAGGTGGTCTCTGAGTTGACTCGGTCGAACAACGCCACGAATGCCGGGGCATCTTGAACCTTCGCCTCACGGATGAGCACCCGTCCTCTCCTTTCGGGCTATGATTATCTAGTTCCGTATAGTTCCGGTTTACTTCTGCAAATCACAATTTGAATCACTGCCGTTTGGGTCGTTTCTACAACCGGCACAATGAGTTGTAAAGCCGTCAGCATCACCGCAGTCCGACAAATGCCGAAAGATGTTCCCGTACATCATCCTTGACTTGGCTCCCCGGATCTTCTGTCCAGTTCTTTTGATTTGAATTGGGGCCTGATTTAAGGCAACCGAAGCATCTCACTTGGTCATATATAATTTCGGCGAGAATAAACACGCGCGTCAATTGGATGCGGCGCAAGATTGGTTCGTCGGCGAATTCAGTTCAATTAGAAGATTAACGTCGAAGCTCGGCCATCGCTATTTTAGCGATCGGTCTGAAGCGTGGTGTTAGGCGTCCAACTCACCGGCGCTCTCGTTCAGCACTAGCTGAACAACTAACAGCATCTGACCCAACATCGTCGATGATTGGGCAACGACCGAGATACCGATTGAACCGAATACCGTAGCGGCTGCTCTCTACGACGGCCGAAGTGTCAAAGAGCGTCTCTGGAGTCTGGCGTAATGGTGATTGGAAAAGCGGGATAGACTACCCGCTTCGTACCTACGGGATTTCTTTGTCTGAATGGAATGGTGACGCCTAGATCGATTTACATGCGAGCTGTTTGCTGGCCAGCTGCGGGAATTTCGCTACCATTGGGCATAGCTTTGAGCCTTACTCCCAGTTCGTTTTAAGAAAGCATGATAGCGTTGGCAATCAAAATAGCTCGGGCGTGATTGTTGAAAAATGCGAATGCCTTCTCAATCTAGGGACGAGATGCAACCCGCGTCCACGTTGTGCCATTCGCCCATTCAATTCTGTCGCGTCGAACTTGCCCACGTAATCCGCCTTCCCAGTCGCGCGCGCGGACAGAACCATAACCATCATACACTAGTAGACTGGCCTTGCCTCGTTCGTTTCTCGCTTCGAGCCCGTCATGTGTTGAAACGATCTTGCAAGGTTTATCGCGTTCGCCGTTCAGATACCATGTACCCTCTAACCGACGCCAATCGGCTCTCGTATCCCGCCACTCCTCTCCTGTCGCTAGCCCGATGACGTTTTCGAGGATATCGAGAATTTTATTACTTCGCCGGTCAACGAGAATGACATCTCTTTCGAGAATGACTCTCTCCCAATAGTCCGGGAGCCGGGGTAGTCGCGCGTCCAAATCCTGCGGTAAAGGTTCTAAACGCTTCTGCAGTCCGGGAGGGAGTGTTCCGTTCTTATCGAGATGTTTCTGAAGACCAGGAGGAAGTTTTCCTCCTCGCTTTGCTAGACCAGGCGGCAACCCTTTTGAAGGACCCCCGGATCGGTAGTAATTCTCAATTATCCTGCGCTCTTCTGGGAGAAAGTAGGCGGGTCGATCTTTAGCGAGAGCGATTGTAGATCCAACACCGACCAGAGACACGGCGGCAACAGCAAGGAAGAATAGCTGTTCTCTAGCCCGCCGCAAAACGATAGTTTTTGCCTCTTTCATTTCCGTGTCCTTTCTCGAAATACTACTTGCCATGACCTTTGGCTTGCCCTGAATTGCCATGGCCGCCAGCCGTTGTGATGCCGCTGTTTCCACCAGCCGCCTGACCTGATCCAGTCACAATCCCCTTACCGTAAGCATTGCCGTTGCCCACGGATCTGCCGGACCCGCTGACGATACCTTCGCCCGACTTGTTTTGTCCCGAGACGTTCTGTCCAGAATTGCCGTGGGATTTTCCACTGCCGGAAACAATCCCGCTTGAGGAGCTGGTTGATTGGCTTCCTGTAGACGAAGCATTTGTTGTGGTCATTTGTTGATTGGCGCTTTTCAGACCACTTATGACCGGGCCTAACTTAGTCCCTTGCTTTTGTGCGATTTGACCCCAGCCCATACCCTGACTGCGCATGGTCAAAATACCTTGCAGCTGAGTTGTGGTCGCCGTCGTGCCTGTGCCTGTTGTAATGGTTCCGCCCGTCAAAGCCGCCTGTAACTGCTCAGGGGTCGGTTGGCTGATGCCCAACTGACCCAATTGCTGTTTCGCCAAGGCGAGTGAAGTAAAGACGTTCCCATGGCCCATCTTGCCTGTGGGCGGTGTGATGACCGTGGTCGTCACAGTAGGCGCTGCCCCAGGAGTTGCAGCTTGTGTTGTTGTCGTTAAAGTGATGGGTGTCCCGTTCCTTAGGCCACTAACAACGGCGGTAGAATCTGAACCCAGAAACGAGTTAAAAGTCCCGCTGATCTTACCGGTGACATTAGTTTCTCCATGACTAGTGGCTAAAGTGTTCATGCGAGACGCCTCAGTGTTAAGTGCCGACGTTGTATCGGCGAAGGCTTGGACGTTTAGCCCTAACGCCAAGATAGTTGCCCCTAATATGGCTTTGATCTTCATTGATTGTTCCCCCCTTATTTGACTTAGCTCACGCCCAAGACTTTCTCGGTCTGTAAGATTATTTCAGTGGCGGTCGCCCGGTCTTTAATGAAGAATCCTTGCTTCGCAACGGTTCGGATTCGGGTCGCGTTAGAACTGACAACTTCTAATTCGACTTCAATCTCACGATCGTTTCCGGTTGCTGCGATGGCCTTTCCCTGTTCAGTCTTCGCAGTCGCCCCGATCTTTATGCCCATTCGGTTCAGGGCGGTCCGCGTTGCGCTTTCCACCTGAGGCAAAGGCGCCGTGAAGGTCCGGTACGCAAATCCGTCTAGCGTGTAGCCAACGGATGTACCGGTGGCCACTCCGGCACCGACACCAAGCATGGTTAGCGCTACGGCCGCGCAGCCGTTTAGGAAGGGCAGAATCCCTAGAAGAACAACAACACGAATTGAACGTCTTTTGTGTTCCATAGTTGGATATTTATTTGGAAGCCTTTTTCCCTTTGCTGGGAGCCTTTGAATTTTTACCACCCTGCTCAAGACCTCGCGTTAGTTGACCTTCTTCATCTTTCTTTTTTTGTAACCCTGATGGAAGTTCGCCTTTTTTCTCCGTGTGACGCTCTAAACCGTAAGGCAGTTCGCCCGCTTCACGACCATGTTTCCCCTTTGTCTCGGTTTTTTCCTTGCCCTTTGCCTTAGCTTTTCCTTTTTCTTGTGAGAAAGCAGAAGAGGCTGTGAGTCCCAAAGCGCAGATGACCATGAACACCGGCAATTTCCTTAGTAATGTCGAAATCTTCATAATTTCTCCCTTTCTATTTTTTGCCACAGTAGTCGCTATGTTAGCGGCTACCAAAGCACCAAGCATGCCAAACTGAAACCGTTAATATACCAAGGGTTAAAACGAGTGGATGCTAGAGCCAACCTCCAAAATTTACCGACCCTACGAAATTTTGTTCACGTATGTCGTCCGCGACCCTCTTAGAAGCAGCTTAGCTCTGGCTATTCTTGTCTTTCTTAGGACGAAGATCTCAGAGACGGATTTGTCAACATCCACTGATGAAAGGGGCTGAACAAGTTTCTGCCGCTTCGTTCTCTCCACGACGGACCTCCCGGTTCTTTCTTATGAAAACCGTTTACTCCAGGTATGCTCCGTCCAACGAGTTGGCTTCCTCACGTGTTAAATTGAATTTTGCGTTGGCGATTCCTCTAATTTGTCTCCCAAGAGCATCCAACGTTTGTCAGGATTGCCAACCCTATCCCGCACGGCTGGCAAAACCCAGTAGAAAACTACTCATTCCAAACGCCGCTTGGTTACAAGATAGGACGGTTTTACCGGGCATCATCTTTGCGGAGAAAGGTGATCGGCCTTATTTTCAACGACGTTCGAAGGTAAGAGGGGTGAACTTTGACGTGCTCTTTCATCGATGGGAATGGCGGTTCGGGTAGTAACGGGCTGATCCAGGAGCAGTTGGGCGCAACGGTTTCGCCAAACGCTACGCATACAAGCGCACCGCAACAATGGGCTCCAAAGAAAACGCAAGGCAAGGATCTACGATTTGGAGCGCTAACTGAACGGGAAAGAGGAGAGATTCAGCGATTAAACTCGAAACTCGATGCAATGGGAATTCTGCTCAATACAAAAGAAAAACAAATACGGCGCTCCAAGCGGCGCCGCAAACTTCGGATCTACCTCCCTGATACCAACAAACCACGGCAGTAATGAGACCTACGATAATAGGACCAATCAATGGCCAAGCGGCTAGACTGGCCTTTTCTCAGAGCGAAATGTCTACTCTGTGGCCACCTGAATTGTCCGGAATGTCGAGAGGTGTCGTTTTCTATCTTGGCGTGTTGCAAATGCCGAGCAAGAGCCATTAAGCGCCTGCAGGCCCTCCAGGAGCTGCAAAACAAAGAGGATGATAAAGGGTGATGACTCCTCCGGCCTAGCCACTACTAAAGAAGCTTGGCACGGATTACGGACCTAGAAAGTTTTTGTCTCTAGCTTTGTTCTTTAATCCCTGCACTGAACGAGGCAGTGACACCTTCACGCCATGAACTTGTTGATTGGTTCAGGGCCCCTCCGCCTCAATGACAATTGCAGCATCATGCGGTCCACCTGGCGTATAGAAAATGTCTTTGACTTGGACGCCTAGTTTCGTCGCCTCGGCTTTGGACGCCTCGGCTCTATCCGGCGAGTCTTTGATCGCGCGTCGGCCTTGATCTGTATAGTCCACTAAATAAAATAACTCCCTTAACCATAAGGCACGCCGAGATTATAAAAAAGATCCGATACCTTATGGAACGATTCAAGGCGCGGGCAATGAGGGTCAGCCTGAGTTCAACCCAAGGAAATTTTTCAGCCTGAGGTACGTGTACCGATTATCTGGAAGTGAAAACACCTTGAACGTCTTGAACCGCCCGCTTGAACACATTGAACCTTGAACTATTGAACGTTGAACCACCCGCTGGCTTCGGAACGCGGTTGCAAGTGTGATCGAATAGGCGAGAAGAATAAGTCTACACTCTCCTCCCCAATCAAAACATTTTTCTCCTGGTGAACATCCCGGTGGACGAAACAAAACCAATCTCAGTGTTTTGGGTGGAAACGCTGTCATCGATCAAATCACGGTTTCCTAATTTGTCATAGCCTCGCACCCTGGCACTGCCCTTGCTCTGAAAAAATCCGCACGCACAAAACCATGGTCATTGAGCCCTACCGCAAACCATAAGGAGGCTATCTGCATGCTTTTTGTAGTCAGCTATAGGAAAAAACATGCCAGCTCCAAATCGCGAAAAAGTTTCTTTGCCGAACACAACGAGCAGCCGTCACAAGAGCAGATCCAAGCGCTAGTAAGCAGCGTAAGTCGAGGCAATTTTGCGGAAAACACTATTGCGCTTCAGAAATGCCCGGGATTTGATACCGACGAGCTGATTAAAGCAGGCATTACGGTGGTTCGCTTTGAACCTGAAGCGCAGCTCGATGGAACTGGCACCGCTCACGAGGCACCCACCCCTCGATTCGAAACACGATAATTCGCGCCTTCATCCGGTATAACCCGGAGATCGGACGCCGCTACGTCCAATCACAACTCGAAACGATTGCCGCGACGTCCCGGTGATCGTATCACGCCGCCGAACAACAGAATCTCCGGCCAACAATATCCCTACTCGGCGTGCCTGCAGATGGCCCTCGACGATAGCGGCTAGATCGATAATCTGTAAATCCAAGCCTCGATGGAACACTTTGAACTTTGAACCTTGAACTTGGAACACCCCGGCTTTGAACCTTGAACTATTGAACGTTGAACGCCCCGCTCGCTTTGAACCGCTTGAACGTCTTGAACTGCTGAACGATTTGAACCGTATATCCGCAAGCGGTCCATCGTCGCCGACTCTCATTCAACTATCACTTTAAACACCGCCCTGGCATTGTCCTCAAAGATCTTCTTGCGATCCGCCGCGCTCAAGCCACTCGATGTTCTCGATCATTGGTTTTACGTTGTCCATGGAAAGGCCCGTTGCGGGATCGACGGAAGGTCCCACGCCCGGGCACTCGGTGCCGAATAGGCAGCGGTCAACGCCGACGGTCTTGATCAGGAGACGCAACACATCTTCGGTATGGAGCACGGTATCGTAGTAGAGTCTGCGCATGCCGTCCGTAAATCGTCCGCCGGTCCCGCGCCGCAGTGACAGCGCTTCAAAACGGCCCAGTTGATTAGGGAATTGTTGAACGAGGTACAGGCTCATGCACAAATGAAATAAACTCCTGTTTCGCCGCTTCGGCGGTCTTTACGGCTCGCCTGTAGCCCTCCCCGGCTGTTGTCCGTGCCTCCTCGGTCAAGCAATAGTCAAACGCTTCCTCCAATCGTGTAAATTAGGATCAGAGAGCTATTTTTTTCTTGACGAAATTCGTACCAGGCAGTAAGCTGCTGCAAGTTTTCATTGAAGTTAAGAATCCCTCATGGCCCGGCCACCCCGCATTCTTTACCGAAAACGATTACCGGTTCTTCTTGGATTGCCTTCGGCAGGCGAAGCTGAAGTGCGTTTGCAGGATTTGCGCCTACGTTCCGATGACTAATCACTTCCACCTGCTGGTGAAGCCCTCACAGGCTGGTGATTTAGGTAGATGCAAAGCGTGGGGCGAAGGTATGTTCGGTATATCAAATGAGACCTACCATCGATCGGGAACCGCTATATGAGTTGAACCCGGTTAGAGC
>Ga0209857_1000233_pt1 | contig 12894 bp, 10 predicted proteins | sample GWRWN1_10_20_FD_187226 | JGI IMG/M metagenome (GOLD analysis project Ga0209857, IMG submission 187226) | Riverbed sediment microbial communities from areas with no vegetation in Columbia River, Washington, USA - GW-RW N1_10_20 (SPAdes)... | ecosystem: Environmental > Aquatic > Freshwater > River... | reverse complement strand
GCGTACTCTTGTACGTTGACGCGAAATCGGTCGAGCGCAACGAAGCATGTGAGTCTTTTTCAGCTGCCTGCTGACTACGGTTTGACGATGAACGATGGCTCTTCTTCCGCCTTGCTCTTCTGTTGCGATAGATACACGGCAAAACTCTTCTGCACGAGACCGGTGAGAAAAGAAATATCCAACGGCCCGGGATCTCCCTCCTTGATTTGCTGCGCTACCGCCAGCGCCAGTTTAGCAATGTCCGCGCGACCCGCTTCCACGAAGTAGAAAGCCATATCTTCCATTCGTCTTTGCAAGATCTTGCCAGTCTCCCCCGTGCAGAGTGTCTTTACGGCATCGCGCACGATACCGGCGATGCGTTCTTCCTTTTGCATCGGGTTGAGCACCAGGCGGCTGGTCTGTGCTTCCTCTAATTGCCCGAGAAAGGGCTCTACCCAATCCGCATCTAAAATCCAAAGGCGAAACTCCGGCTCGTCGAGTAGTCGCCGTGACAACTCTCGCCAAGCTCCCTCGCGAACCTCTGCAGAATTGAGCCTTTGATAAACGGGATGATCCTGCGCCTTCGGTTTGGCCGTGTTCACGATCGACCGAAGTTGATGAAAATTTTCCAGCCCGCTTCGACCGGTCGACTTGGCCTTTTCAAAGCCGTCGTAAAGCATCATGTCGGCATATTCCCACGGCACGGAGACCATAGTGATGCCATGTTGCTTCTTGATCTCCTGCGCCATGTTGCGCAGTTCCTTGCGGCGAATTTGCGTGCCGCCGATACGTTGGAGTCCTTCGCGATCGTTGGTCATCGCCTGAATCGTTTGCAGTCCATGGCCTGCTTGCGGCTTGACGATCCACACCAGACGACCGCCCGCTCCGTCCACAGGAGACATGTAGGCTTCGATCTCAGGCGATCGGCTCAGGAGCGGAGTCGGTGACTTCTCTTCAACCCTCTTGTCTTCATGGATCGTCAATCCCCTTTGCGACAGTTTGAACAAGGAGCGACGGATCTCTTTCTTGAGATCCTTGTCCTCCGCTCCCTTTTCAATCCGCAATAAAGTCTCGGCGGCCGCAGAGTCGGCGATTTTTCCCAGCGAGAAGACGATCGCCAGATCGGTTTCTCGTCCCTTTCCCAATTGTTCTTCCAGACGAGGCACAAGTGCCGGAGAGACATCGTCGAGCTTCAACGCTGATTGGCTCAGCTGCTCGATGCCTCGTCGGATCTCTTCTTCGTGGAATTTCTTTTTCGCCAAGAAAACTTCCTCATCGCGCCAAGCAACCAACGAAAGATCCGAAATCCGAATATCGAAATCCGAAACAAACTCCGAGACAAATAAATCTCAAATGGGCAAAATCCAAAACACCGAATCCGAAGGAAGCTCGTTTGAAATTTGACTTATTTTTGGTCATTTGAAATTGTTTCGAATTTCGGATTTCGTGCTTCGAATTTTTTGCTCTTGGCGCCCTTTGCGCGAGTTACAGTTTTTCGATGTCCTTGATCCTACATTCGGGCCGAAAAATTCAAATGCCTCTGGTTAGGCTTTAGTTAGATCGGACAATTTACCCGGGCGTCCGGCGAACGCGAAGTTCGGCCACTCCTCCAGCTGCGCGTCGCGATAATTTTCTCGGTACCACTTGGCGACTTCTCCGGCCGGGGCAAACCAGACTTTGCTATGGCTTTTGGCGTAACGGATAAACTCACGGAGCAAATGGGCCCGAAAAGGCCGACCGCCGACGAAAGGATGATTACCCCAAACCATGAACTTAGGATCCGTCTCGCCCTCTTCATAGAGACAATCGAAACAGTCTTTCCACATCTGCAGCAGGTCGCGCGGCGTTCTCCCGGCCCGCTGATAGCTCGAATAATCGTTCAGATCCTGAAAATAGGATAGGACGGTGATTTCTTTTCCTTTGACCTTCAGCGTGTAGGGCGTCTCCTGGTGCTGCGGGTCCATCCAATAGGTGTAGCCGCACTCGACGATCACTTCCGGTGTATTGACGCTCGGCGCGATTCCCGTGGAGAGATAGCCCACCGGCGCTTTGCCGACGACCTTCTTGACGACATCGACGGTCCTCTGAAGGTCCTTCTTCTCCTTGTCGCGCTTTTTCATGTAGCTATAGTCGTGAATCCAGGTCTCCGTGCCGACTTCGTGCCCATAATCAGCCGCCTCTTTGAAGATTTCCGGATAATTTTCGACCGTGATGCCGGTAGGAAAAAATGATGTTCTAATATCTTCTTTCTCAAAAATCTCCAGAAAGCGATAGATACCCACCCGCTCTCCGAATTCGCGGTCAGTGATGACTCCTAGATCTTTTTTGGTCAACGCGTTTTTTGGAAATCCCCGCCGATTTTGTTGCTGCCGCGAGTTTACGCCGCCGAGATCCTCCGGCCACGTCTCGAAAGCAACGCACGGCGTGATCGCGATACGCGCCCCGTCGGGCCATTTAATCGGTTTTCTCTTGGGTCTTACTTTCATACCGTCTCCTCTCTGCCATGAAGTTTGACAGCAGGCTGCTGAAAAAGACTCATATGCTTCGTTGCGCTCGTCCGTCTCGCTCCAACGTACTGGCAATGTACGCCTTCGCTCGCCGACCATCGCGCGCCTCGCCTCCGAGTCTTTTTGAGCAGCCTGCGATTTCTAGTTTAGGAAATCTATCAGTTGAATCGTACTCATGCCATAGTTCCTTTGACTTTCCAACTGTTCCGAAGCGATAAGAGAACTCACCGCCGAGGCGTCTGCCTGTGTGTCCGCACAGGCTGAGTGACGCTAAGCCCCCCTCTCTTCTCTCCCCCGCGACGGGGGAGATGTAAGAGGGGGCTCTTTAGATTTTTTGTTGCGGCGCCGCCGCGCTAAGTCTTCGCGCGGGGGATCTTTGTTCCGATTGCGGAGTTCTCGCCCTTGACTTGCGTGGGGATGCCGGTTAATTGAAAAGAACGCAAAAGAGCAGATTGAAATTTAGGAGGCCTGAGCCATGGCAGAAGGAAAAATGATTGAATACCGCGTCGATAACGGCGTCGCCGTAATGGAAATCAACCGCCCGCCGGTGAATAGCTACACGACGGAACTGCTTAAGGAACTTGATGCGGCGGTTCTTGACGCCCGCTTCGACGACAACGTCCACGCAATCGTGATTACCGGCAAGGTCGAGAAATTTTTCTCCGCCGGTGCCGACATCAACATGTTATCCAGCAAGCCCCTTTCGTTCAAAAACAACTTTGCGCTGCACGGCCACGAGGTTCTGATGCGCCTGGAAAACACGCCCAAGATCGTCATCGCGGCAATCAATGGCCATGCGGTCGGCGGCGGGTTGGAAATCGCCATGGCCTGCGACATCCGCATTGCAAAGAAAGAAGGCGGCAAAGTCGGGCTGGCCGAGATCAACCTGGGTGTAATGCCCGGCATGGGCGGCACGCAGCGCCTTCCCCGTCTGGTCGGTAAGGCCCGGGCATTGGAGCTGTGCGCCACTGGAAAAACCATCGCCTTCGAGGAAGCTCTGGACATGGGTCTGGTGCATTACATTTACGACAAAGAAAGCTTCATGCAGCAAGTCATGGACTACGCCCGTCAGTTCATCGTGCCGAACAAGAGCAGCCTGGCGGTGGGCAAAGTCAAACGCGCGATCCAAACCGGCCTGGAATTGTCGCTGCCCGACGGCCTTGCCTTCGAGAGAGAGCTTCTAGCGCAAACCTTCGGCAGCGAAGACGGTCAGGAAGGCGTGAAAGCCTACCTCGAGAAGCGAACCGCGCAATTCAAAGGCAAGTAAACAAGGGCATGGAGTCTTGGAGTACGGGAGTATTGGAGTATTGGGTTTTGGCGCATCACTCCATTACTCCATCACTCCACTATTCCAGTCCCCCGTTCTACTGGAACGGCTCGAATCATTGGAACGTTTGGAACTATTGAAATCGATGGAGGTTAGCTAATGGCAAAGATGTTAATTGGCGGAGAGCTGGTTGACTCCGTCAGCAAAGACACCTACGAAGTCCGCAACCCGGCGACGGGCGCAGTCGTGGACACGGCTCCGAAGGGCAATGAGAAAGACGTTCTGCAAGCAATCCAGGCGGCTGAGACCGCTTTTAAGGAATGGTCCGATGTCACCGCCGAAGATCGCGGCAACACGCTCATGAGCGCCTGCGAGCTGATCAAAAAGAACAGCGGCGAGATCGCCCAATTATTGACGCAGGAGCAGGGCAAGACTCTTTTCGAAGCCGGTTTGGAAATTCACCACCTGGTTCACGGCCTGGAATTTTATGCCGGGCTCGCCTCGAAAGTCCGTGGCGCTCACGTGCCGCTGCCGCAGAAGGGTGCCTACGGCATGGTCGTGCGCCAGCCCATCGGCGTCTGCGGCGGCATCGTGCCCTGGAATTTTCCTCTGACCCTGATGGGCACTAAACTGGGACCGGCATTGGCCGCCGGCAACACGATCATCATCAAGCCCGCCAGCACTACTCCACTCGCAACCGTCCATGCCATCGAATTGATCCAGCAGGCAACCTTTGGTGAAGGCAAAGCCCAAAAGCAACTGACCAAGGGCGCGGTTAACATCGTCACCGGCCCAGGCGGCACCGTCGGCGAAGAGATCCTGCGCAATCCGCGCATCCGCCGCATCGCCTTCACCGGTTCGACTCCCGTCGGACGTCACGTCATGGAAGTTGCGGGCCGCGAGATTAAACGCGTCACTTTGGAACTTGGCGGCAGCGATCCGATGATCGTCATGGAAGACGCGAATTTGGATATGGCCGTAAAAATGGCCGACATCGGCCGCTTCTTTAATTGCGGCCAAATGTGTCTTGGCGTGAAGCGTCTGTTTCTCCATGAATCCATCGCCGAGAAGTTCGTCGGCGGCCTGGTCGAAATCCTCAAAAAGAAAACCGTTGGCGACGGCATGAGCAAAGAAACCCGCATGGGCCCGATTCATATCGAGTCCCAACGGCAAGAAGTTGAAGAGCAGGTGGAGGATGCCAAGTCCCGCGGCGCCAAGACGCTTTTCGGCGGCGAGCGGGCCAAGGGCGGTGACCTCGACAAGGGCTATTTCTATCTGCCGACGTTGCTCAGCGACGTTCCCGACGATGCCCGTGTCACCAAGGAAGAAGTTTTTGGTCCGGCGCTTCCCGTTTACACGTTCAAGACCATCGACGAAGCCATCGAGAAGTCCAATGCCTCGGAATTCGGTCTCGGCTCTTCGATCTGGACGCGCAATCTCATTTACGCCAACAAGGCCATCGACAAGCTCCAGGCCGGCAACGTCTGGGTCAACTCGCTTCACTACGGCTATGACGAGCTTCCTTTCGGCGGCGTGAAGTCCAGCGGCGTGGGCCGCGAGCACGGCCCAGAAGCCCTGGACTACTATCTCGAACCCAAGGGGGTTGTCGTCGTCAACGTTTAACAAGTGCGAGCTTTCTGAAGACCAAACTTCAGGCTGCCTAACATCACCTCGTCATCGGGCTTCTCATCGAACAATCAAGTTTCATGCGTCATGATGAGAAGCCCGGTTTAACTTCCAACCGCCCACATATATTCGCTTACCTGCCTAAAACTTAGGCCAGCCGCCTAAACTTTCAGCAAACTCTCCCATTAGGAGATTTTTTTTCGCTCGACAGTCCTCCAGTACGCTTCCGTTTGATTTTTATTTTTTCTGTCTTTCGGAAGAGTTACGAAGAAAGTTTTAGTTTCACGGCTATTGGTATAAAGCCGCAAATGACTGGTATGTTCTTTGCGTTTTGGGTTAGCCGTAGAGGACTACTCAGTCGCCTGGAACAACCATCGCCGACTGACAGGAACGATTCTCATTTTGTTTGCCTGTAACAATGGCGTTACGCGCAAACCGGCAAAGGCGCCGCAATTCCCAGAGGAATTCGAGCGCCTTTTCTTTTCCTAAAAGTGGGTGGTCATCAAAGAGGAGGCTAAGCCCATGTCTGATTTTAATCTAAAAAATCCTTATGATCCGAACTTGTCGCTTGTACATTCCGAGCACAAGGAAGCGGAAACTCATGGGAGCAACTTAGCTACGTCAGGCATCCCCTCGGAATCGGAAGCGATCATCGACCGCGTCGTGGAGAGCGCCGTGGTCCGCGCCGTCTTCGGCCACAACGACATGGCGCGCAGGCGATTCCTGCAGCTCGTCGGTTCCGGCACGGCAGCCGCAGTACTTAACTCCATCTTTCCGATAGGCGCGGCGAAAGCGATGGCCCAGGACAAGGCCAAGAACATAGAGAAAAAGGATTTGAGCATCGGCTTCATCCCCATCACTTGCGCCACCCCGATCATCATGGCCGAGCCCATGGGGTTCTATAAGAAACACGGCTTGAACGCCACGGTGCGGCGCGCCTCTGGTTGGGCGATGATACGGGACTGGGCCATCAATAAAGAGGTGGATGCCACCCACATGCTAAGCCCCATGCCCCTTGCGATCACCTTGGGAGCCGGCTCGCAAAGTGTTCCCTATCTCATGCCCGCGGTGGAAAACATCAACGGTCAAGCCATTACCCTGCACAACAAGCACAAGGGCGTGAAGAGCGCCAAGGACATGAAGGGTTTTCGCTTCTGCGTTCCGTTCACCTATTCCATGCACAATTACCTCTTGCGTTACTACTTAGCCGAAGGAGGACTTCATCCCGACAAAGACGTCCAGATTCGCGTCGTACCGCCGCCGGAGATGGTGGCCAACCTGGCGGCCGACAACGTCGATGGCTACCTTGGACCGGACCCGTTCAACCAGCGGGCGGTGTACGAGAACGCCGGCTTCATCTTTATGTTGTCCAAGGAACTCTGGCCGGGCCACCCTTGCTGCGCCTTCGCAATTTCTCAGGAGTTCGCAAAAACCTACCCGAATACGTTTCAAGCGCTCTTCAAATCCATCGTGGACGCGACTCACTACGCTTCGAAGCCGGAGAACCGGAAGGAAATAGCCAAGGCGATCGCGCCACGCAACTACCTCAATCAGCCGGAGATCGTACTGGAGCAAGTTCTTACGGGAAGGTTTGCCGACGGCCTGGGCAACATCAAGACTGTCCCCGACCGCATCGATTTCGATCCCTTCCCGTGGCACTCGATGGCCGTCTGGATTCTGACGCAAATGAAGCGTTGGAAACATGTAGAAACCGACTTCGATTACAAGAAAGTCGCCGAGCAGGTTTACCTTGCCGCGGAGTGCGACAAGATCTCCAAGGAACTGGGCTACAAGACCCACGGTCAAACTTACAGCAAACACACCCTGCTGGGCGGCAAGGTCTTCGACCCGTCGAAGCCGGATGAATACGTCCGAAGTTTCACCATAAGCAATCTCTGAAGACGAAGACATGCAACTCTAACGGCGCGCTGCGATGAAGACTTCAACGCAACCGGCATGGGTCATTTCTCTGGTCATCTTAGGGGTCCTTTTGCTCACTTGGCACCTAGCGACGGTCCAACTCGCCTTCAATCCAGCCGGCCTCACGGAAGAGCAATTAATGGCTTTGGAGTTCAAGGGTGACATCGTTCGCACTGATCGCGGCGGCTACAAGTACAACCCCGAAAAATCGCGCGGCATTCCCGGCCCATTAGTGGTTTTAAAGAAGACCCGCGACGAACTGTCTAAAGCCTTCAAGAAGAAAGGAACCAATGATCACGGCATCGCCCATTTAGTCCGTTACACGGTGACGCGATTCGCCGCCGGCTTTATTTCGGCTTCGGTGGTGGCGATGCTGGTGGGCGTGCTCATCGGCCTCTCTCCGTTGTTGTATCGAGCGCTCAATCCATTCATTCAGGTTCTCAAGCCGATCTCGCCACTGGCCTGGATGCCGCTGCTGCTTTACAGCGTGCAGGATCCGACCTGGACGGCGATCCTCGTGGTGTTCATGGCGTCGCTTTGGCCCACCATTGCCAATACTGCGTTCGGCGTCAGCACCATCCGCAAGGATTACCTCCAAGTTGCCAGTCTGCTCCAGCTTTCGTGGTGGCGCCGGCTTCTGACCGTCATCCTGCCCGCCGCCGCCCCCGCCATCGTCGCCGGCCTGCGAATCTCATTCGGTAGTGCCCTGGTTGCAGTGGTTCCTGCAGAGATGCTCTTGGGGGAGCTGGGAGTGGGATATTTGACTTGGATCGAGTGGAACAACCTCGACATCTCGGGAGTGATGTTCGCCATTCTGGTTGTTGGCGTGGTCGGCGTCATCTTGGATTTCGGTTTCAACCGGCTGGCTCGATTGGTCAGTTACGCTGAGTGAAAAAGTCCCCATGGATTACCTGACTGTCGATCACGTTACCAAACACTTTCCCCTCTTAAATGGATCCGGTTCTTCCAGCAACGGTAAAAGCTTTTGCGTTTTGAAGAACGTCAGTCTGCGGGTAGCCAAAGGCGAGTTCATCACAACCATCGGACATTCCGGATGCGGCAAAAGCACCTTGCTCAACATCATCGCCGGCTTCGACAAAGGATCGGAAGGTGGAATCATTTTAGAGGGCAAAGAGGTCAGCCAGCCGGGCTTGGATCGCATGGTCGTGTTTCAGAGCTTCGCCCTCATGCCCTGGCTCACGGCCTTCAATAATATCCGTTTGGCCGTCAAGGCGGCCTACCCTGCTTGGGATGAAAGCAGAGTACGCGAACACACCCAGAAGTATATCGATATGATGGGGCTCAAAGGCGCGGAAGGAAAGAGACCCGCTTTTCTTTCCGGGGGCATGAGGCAAAGAGTGGGTCTTGCCCGCGCGTTTGCAGTCGAGCCTAAAGTTCTTCTTCTCGACGAGCCCTTCGCTCAGATCGACGCTTTGACCCGTGGAGTGATCCAGGAAGAACTGGTGCGCATGTGGTCCGCGACTCAAAGTACCGTCTTCATGGTCACCCACGATGTCGACGAAGCGATTCTCTTGTCGGATCGGATTGCGCTCATGACCAACAGCCCGGAAGCAAAGATCGCCGAATGCCTGGAGGTCAATATTCCAAGACCCCGCAGCCGCGCGACCATCATCGATCTACCGGAATACACGCGACTGAGAAATCACATCTTGCATTTTCTCATGACGCAGGGGTCGGAAGGAAAGTCGGAGGCATGATCCAAAACTCGAGTAAGCCTTGCTTCACCGCAGAGACGCAGAGTTCGCAGAGATCGGAGTATTTCTTGATTAAGAACGCTTTTACTCTGCGCCCTCAGCGCCTCCGCGGTGAGTTTTCTTCTGTATTCGACTATGAATGAGGCCGTGAAAAACCATCTTGAAAAGGAGGCAATGACATGTTGGACCAAGGAAAATTGATGAGCCGGCAAGAGGCAACGGACTATCTTCTTACGGCGAAAAAAGCAAAGGGGCTTACCTTCGAGGAAATCAGCAAGTCCGTCGGTCGCGACAAGGTATGGGTTACGGCGGCCATCATGGGCCAGGCGACCATGTCCAAGGATGAAGCAGAGAAGACCGTAAAGGCTCTTGGAGTGAGCGAAGGCACGGCGAGCCTGGTCGCCGGTGCGCTGCAGGAAATGCCTATGAAAGGTTCACTGGATGACGCTGTCCCTGTGGACCCATTGCTCTATCGCTTCCATGAGATCACCCAGGTTTATGGAACGACCTTAAAGGCCCTCATTCATGAGATGTTTGGTGACGGCATCATGAGCGCCATCGATTTTGAAATCGACATTCAGAAAAAGGAGGATCCCAAGGGCGACCGAGTCGTTGTCACTTATAACGGCAAATTTCTCCCCTATCGCAAGTGGTAAGAAAGAAGCGACCGTCGGGTGAACGGTTACTTTACAGCTCAAAAATCCGGGAAGGGCTGGAGTCTTACCTCCAGCCTTCCGGAACACAAAGCTTCTACTCTTTAACGTTAGTGATTCTGCTGAAAAATTTTCCGTTCATCCTTCGAGAACCTCATCAGCATGAACGGAGGAGCGCTGGAAATCAATGGGAATTTTTCCGTTCGTGCTGAGCCCAGTCGAAGCATGAACCATCCGAAAGTCCTTTTCACCGCTAGAAATCCGGATTGAGCACAAAGCGGGTTTGAAGCAGAGTCCCGTTGGACTCGAAGATCTGATAGGCAGGACCACGCATGAGCCCCGAGGTCTCTGTGCCGCCGATCCCGAGCTCCTTGTCCCCATCTCCATTCTGATCCACTGTGAAAACTTTGAGATTAGTGAAATCCGGATTGAGCACAAACTGGGTGACTAACAAATTTCCACTTCCGTCAAATAGCTGAAACGCCGGTCCCCTCTGCAGTCCCTTGGTTTCGCTTCCCACTACCAAGATCTCGTCGACCCCGTCATTGTTGATGTCGATCTTCGTAAACTTCACTTCGGTAAAGTCCGGATTCAGTACAAAGCGAGCAAACAAATGATTCCCGCTCCTGTCCCACACCTGGATCGCAGGCCCCCGCGCTAACCCACCCGTCTCTGTTCCTCCTGTGACGATCTCCTCACCTGTTACCCCATTGGTCGTGTTGGCTCCAAAGACCTGAAAGTCAGTGAAGTTCGGATTTAATGCAAACCGCGTCAGTATGAAGTTTCCATTGGAATCAAAGGTCTGAAACGCGGGACCGCGGTTTCCTCCCGAAGTCTCTTGCCCAGACACAATAATCCCATTGCTCGCCAGGTTGACCACGGTCAACTTCGTATCGGTAAAATTCGGGTTCAAGACAAACTGGGTGAGCCTCAATGATCCATCAGAACCGAAGAGCTGAAACGCCGGCCCGCGGGCCAAGCCTGTTACTTCCCGCCCCCCTACAATCACTTCATCGCCGGCTATTCCATCGAGGTTGGCCCCCACACAGCTAGTGTTCACCCTAAAGTCAGGATTGAGCACAAACTGGGTCCCAACCAGATTTCCGCTCGAATCAAAGACCTGATAGGCCGGCCCACGGCTCAGTCCGCTAATCTCCTGGCCGCACGCCAAGACTCCGTTGCTCCCAAGATTGAGAGGAGAAAAACTCACGTCGATAAAGTCTGGATTCAAGACAAACCGAGTGAGCTTCAATGTGCCATCTGGATCAAAGATCTGATAGGCGGGTCCGCGGGCCAGGCCCGTGGTTTCCTGACCCCCGACCAGAATCTCCTGTGCTGCATCCCCATCGAAGTTCCCCACAACAAAGTTGACATCGAAACCAAAGTCAGGATTCAGAGCAAATTGTGTTGTCTGAAGCGTCCCAGCAGCATTAAAAAGCTGAAAAGCCGGACCCCGTGACGTTCCGCTGCTCTCAATGCCGGCAGCTAGCACGGATGCTTGACCAGGTGCTGCGGTTAGAACTTCGCCAAACTCCGCTCCGACGCGACTCAACTCATAGGCGCCAATGTCGCAGGCGGCCGCACTGTCTTTGTTCCCATCTGCCGGTCTAGGAAACCCACGCTGGTCAGTCGCAAGCAGCGCGCCGAATTCATCCCGACAACCGCCCGGGTTGCCGGCGGCGATGGCCGGGCTGCCGGAAAGCAGCGCGTGGGTCTGTGTTGGCCCGCCGTTGTTTTGCAGAGGACCGAGATTGGGGTTCCCTATTATTGGTGCACTGCCACTCACTGTACAATCGGCCATTGTCATTAAGTTACTGCCGATGGAATTAATGGTGCCGTCGCATTCGCCGGGTGTTGGGGCAAAGAGAGTGGTGATGGGAGGCCCAGCGGGTATACCCACCGTTTCAAAATTCCCCGCAAGGATGGTGTTTTGGAAGTTGAACGTACCGTTATTAGAATTGAAGATTCCACCACCAGTCCCAAGGCCTTCAAAGTTAGCGTCCGCCTGGTTATTTGTTATCGTCGCGTTAAATAGATTCGCTGCCCCGTCGTTGTAGATGCCACCACCGTCGAGGAAGGCACCGTTCGCGCTCACCGTGCCATTGGTTAGCGTTAATATGCCGCTGTTGTAGATGCCGCCGCCAAAGCCGTCCATGTTGGGGCCGGAGGTGCGGGCGAGGTTTCCGCTCACAGTGCTGTCGGTTAGCGTCGCTGTGCCGCTATTGAAGATGCCGCCGCCGGGGCTGTTGCCGCTCACCGTGCTGTTGATCAGCGTCGCTGTGCCGCTATTGAAGATGCCGCTGCCGCTGTTGAAGCTCACCGTGCTGTCGGTAACCGTCAATGTGCCGCTGTTGCCGATGCCGCTGCTAGCCAGTCCTGCACCGCGAATAGTGACTCCGCTGAGATTCACTGCGAATCCGGCGTTAATATTTAAGACTCTACCTGGCTCCAAGCTTCCTCCTTGGATGATGGTGGTCGATGCTCCACCGCCCGTGATGTCGAGATTCCCATTGATAATCAGTGTATTAACGAGAGGTGAAAAGTCGATAGTAAGCCTGTAAGTGTTCGGCGGCAGGATGGCACTATCATCCCCTGCCAGAGCGTTCGTCTCTTGAATCGCTGCGCGCAAAGTGCAGATGCCGTTTCCAGGCAGAATTTCGCACACCCCATTGCCCGGGTTGGCGTCCAACCCATCGGACGGGATGTTGACCGTAAAGACCGCCGCATGGGCTGAGGCTGAAAGAAAAACTCCGAGGAGCGCGACCGTTACGACGGCACCCCAACCAATTCCGTTCCCGGACTGTTGCGAAAACAGACTATCCCCTTGTCCTCGCGAGTTGCTTATCAAAACTCGGCCTCCGATAAAACTCCGCTTTCGCTATGCGCTACTCGTGCGGTGGTTGACACTTCTCGCCACATCGAAGAGAAGCAAGAGACATACCTGCTCTAGCCGACAGTGTTTTCGGAGAATCAAAGGACGAAGGTTCACAATATTGGGAAAAAGGACGATTGAAATTTGCAGCCCTGCGAAAACAAAAGCACGAACCTTAACCAAGCTGAGATCGCGGGGCTAGAGCAATCAAGCGAGTAAGTGCCGCTGCCTGTTGACAACTGAAGCGACAATCCATTACGGTAGCCTGATCTTGCTTGGAAAGGAGCCCGCTATGTTTGCACAAATAAAGCACATGGCCATTGTCAGCAGTAACGTCAACCATGAAGGCGATTTC
>Ga0209857_1000226_pt1 | contig 13083 bp, 11 predicted proteins | sample GWRWN1_10_20_FD_187226 | JGI IMG/M metagenome (GOLD analysis project Ga0209857, IMG submission 187226) | Riverbed sediment microbial communities from areas with no vegetation in Columbia River, Washington, USA - GW-RW N1_10_20 (SPAdes)... | ecosystem: Environmental > Aquatic > Freshwater > River... | reverse complement strand
GGCCTTGAGGGGCTCAAGCAGGTGAAGACCGAACACCCTGACTTGATCATCCTGGATCTGATGCTGCCCGAGATGGACGGCATCGAGGTGTGCAAGAGGATTCGGGGCGATCGCGAGACGGTCAGGATCCCGATGATCATGCTGACAGCCAAGGCGGAGGAATCGGACACGATCATCGGCTTGGAGCTGGGTGCAGACGACTATGTCACCAAACCCTTCAGCCCCAAAGCGCTGGTCGCCCGGGTCAAGTCGCTGTTCCGGAGACTGGACCGCAAACCGGAGGACGAGCCGGCTCGGTACGGCTACGGCACGCTGGCCATGGACCTCATGCGCCATGAAGTCAAAGTGAACGGACGAGATGTATCGCTCACCGCCAAGGAATTTGGCTTGCTGGAACATCTCCTGCGGAACCCCGGCCGCGTGATGACCCGCGATGTCCTGCTGAACTCCGTATGGGGGTACGACTATTACGGAACAACCCGCACCGTTGATGTGCATGTTCGCCGACTCAAGCAAAAGATCCCCCTGCTGAACGACGCGATCGTCTCCATCAAGTCACTTGGTTACAAGCTCAAAGAACACGACGCTCCCTCATGAACCTCCCAATCCGGTGGAAAATCACCCTCGGCACCCTCTCCGCAGTCACCTTGGGATTGGCCGTCGCGGGATGGCTCGCGCTCCGTTCTATTGAACAGCTCGAACTCGCCCGCCTGACCGAGACTCTGGAGACAGGGACCAGCCTGGCCACAATCTCGCTGGAACCGCTTCTGCAAAGACCCGACCGGCGGGCCACTGCTTCAGAGCTGCAGGCTAGGGCACGAGAGGTGAGCCGCCATGCCCATGCCCGTGTCACAGTGATCGACCCTGAGGGAACGGTCCTGGCCGACAGCGAGACACCGGACGAAACGCTGTCTCAACTTGAGAATCACAGCGGTCGCCCCGAAATCGTGCAGGCCCTGGCCACCGGAAGCGGGACTGACATCAGGCTGAGCCAGACCACGGGCAAACACATGTTCTACTTAGCAGTTCCCGTCGGTCCATCAGGCGCACCCAACGGTATCGTACGGCTGGCGCTGCCGATGACCACGATCGAGGCTCGGCTCCTCGACCTCAAAGAGGACTTGGGTATCGCCTTTGGTGTCGCCTTCGCTGTGTCGGTTCTTCTGAGCATGCTGCTCGCCCAAGGGCTGACACGACCCCTGTCAGACATGGTCGGCGCGGCCCGTAAGCTAGCCGACGGCGCGCTGGGGCAACGGATTCCCCTGACAAGCCGTGACGAGGTGGGTGGACTGGCCGAAGCTATCAACCAAATGGCGGACCAACTTGAATCGAAGATCCGTGAGGTCTCCGAGGACCGCGCGCAGTTGCTGGCGATGCTGGCCTCCATGGTGGAAGGCGTCATGGTTCTGGACTGTAACGGCACCGTCCTCCAGGTGAACCCGGCCCTCGAACGCATGTTCATGGTGCGGGGGCACGAAGCCCGAGGTCGAGCGCATGGGGAGGTGATTCGACACCATGACCTCAATGAGTTAGCCAAGCGGGCATTGGAAACCCGCCAAAATCAGAGCGGCGAGATTACGATGGCGCTGAGTGGCCGTACCTTCAGAGTGGAAGCCTCAGTGGCCGGCGGCCAGCGCGAAAACGAGGCCTGCGCCGTCTTGGTGTTTCACGACATCACAGCGCTGCGACGATTGGAAAAGGTGCGGAAAGACTTTGTCGCCAACGTGTCCCACGAACTCCGCACCCCGCTCACCTCGATCAAGGGGTACGTCGAGGCATTGCTGGACGGCGCCAAGGATGATCCGGAACAGACCGCTCGCTTTTTGGACATCATCCTGAAACAGAGTGATCGTCTCAATCTGATCCTGGAAGACCTGCTCCAGCTCTCACAGATCGAGTCCGGTGAGGTCTCTTTCAAACGGGATCCTGTTCACCTTAGCACGGTGGTGGATCGCACCTTGGCCCTGATCAAACCGCTGGCGGACAAGAAGGGCCATACCGTCACGGTCGCGATTCCTCCCGACCTCCCGCCGGCAGCCGGAGATGAAGAGCAGCTTGTCCAGGTGCTGACGAACCTCCTGGACAACGCCGTAAAATATACCCCGCCCCATGGTTCGATTCATATTGCCGGTCAGCCGGCGAAGGATTCCCCCCTTGACATGGTGGAACTCAGCGTGACCGACACGGGCTTGGGGATTCCTGAAGCCGACCGGCCCCGCGTGTTTGAGCGGTTTTATCGGGTGGACAAGGCGCGGTCGCGCGAGTTGGGGGGAACTGGCCTCGGCTTATCCATCGTCAAACACATCGTTGAGGCGCACGGGGGACAGATTTGGGTGGAGGGAAACCACCCGGTGGGCAGCCGCTTCGTGGTTAAATTGCCAACCTCAAAGGATGTGCCCATCGACGTTCAACTCAGCCTGGTCAGCCCGACATAAATCAGCGCCGCCAAGAGTCCTGAACCAGGGAGCGTGAAGACCCACGCGTAGAGAATCCTGGCTGTCACCCCCCATCGAACCGCAGACAGTCGCTTGGTCGCCCCCACACCCATGACCGACGACGTGATCGTGTGGGTCGTGCTGACCGGCAGCCCGAAGTGCGCCGTCGCCAAGAGCACCGTCGCCGCTCCTGTTTCAGCCGCAAACCCGTGCACCGGCTCCAGCTTCGTGATTCCCATCCCCAACGTCCGAACGATCCTCCACCCTCCCAGAGCGGTGCCAAGCCCCATCGCAATGGCACAGGTCACGATCACCCAGGTCGGCACCTCCGCGCTGGCGATCTGCCCAGCCGAGAGCAGGGCTAGCGTAATGACTCCCATGGCCTTCTGGGCATCGTTCGCCCCGTGGCTATAGGCCATGAAGCTTGCTGAAACAAGCTGGAGATTGCCGAACAGTCGCGTGGCAAAGCCTCGCGACGTTCTGAAGAACACCCAACTGATCAGCACCATCAAGCCCAGGCCGACCAGGAACCCGAACAGCGGCGAGAGGATCATGGCCTCCAGCACCGCACGCAACCCGGAGAACTTGACCACAGCCCAGCCGCCGTGAACCCACCCCGATCCCACCAGTCCTCCGATCAGCGCATGGGATGAGCTGGTGGGCAAACCCAGCAGAAGGGTGCAGAGGTTCCACAGGATCGCGCCTCCCAAGGCGGAGGCGACGACCCCCTGCGTCACGGCACCTGGGTCCACGATGCCGGAGCCGACCATCTTGGCCACAGCCGTGGACATGAACGCGCCGGCCACGTTCATCACACCGGCCACCAGGACCGCCACCAGCGGGCTCAAGACCCGTGTCGAGACCACGGTGGCGATGGCATTCGCGCTGTCATGCCAACCATTCGAGAAGTCGAACAGCAGCGCAAGCGCGACCACAAATAGGAGCATGCCACTCAGATCAGGCATGGCACCCCTGAAGATCGTGAGGGGTAAGGGGTGAGGGGTGAGGCGTCAGAGGCGGGGTAAGACTTTGCCCGGGACACTTATCGTAATTCATAACCTTTCACGCCTTACGCCTCACGTCTAACGGTTCGATCAGATATGTTTGAGCGCAATGCGCTCAAGGATGTTCGCCACGTCCTCGCAGCGATCCGTCCCTTCCTCGAAATTTTCGTAGATCTCCTTCCACTTGATCACGGCGATCGGGTCCTGTTGATGCTCAAACAGGTCGGAGACCGCGTCCCTTGTCACGCGGTCCGCTTCGTTTTCCAGACTATTGACCCGCACGCCATGTTCGCTCAGGTTTGCATGGGGCTCCCCCAGTTGATCGATGCCGGCCCCCACCGCGACCGCGGCCTGATACAGAATATTGGCCAGCTTGATCGCGGTCTCAGTCGGTTTGTCCACCTTGAACACCACAAACCGGTCGGCCACCGCCTCGACCAGATCCAGCACGTCATCCAGCGCGCTGGCCAATCCGTGAATGTCTTCCCGGTCGATCGGCGTGATAAAGGTCTGGTTCAGTCTTCTCGCGATCTCGTGGGTGATCCCATCCCCGATATGTTCGATGTCTTTGAGGCGGCGGGCCTGCTCCGCGGGATTCCGAAAGTCTTCCATCATATTCTTGAGCATCCGGCTGCCTTCGATCATATTGTGAGCAGCCTTCTTGAACAGCTCGAAGAACGCGACCTCTTTTGGGATTAAGCCAAACATCGTCTCTCCAGTTTTGAGTTTCTGAGTGTTATGCTGTACCTTCTTCGGTCATGCCTCGGAATCTACCCCTCATTTCAGAGGGGTGGTCGGCTTGCCCTTCACTGCGCGTGTCCAGCGAGCACATTCTGATCGTGCGCGCTGCACGAGCACAAAGGGCATGCCGACCGGCCCCTCGCATTCTTTACCATCGAACCAGTCCCGTCGCCCAGGTCAGTCCCCCACCGAACGTGCCGAGCAGGACCAGGTCGCCTGGAGAGATGCGCCCGCTGCGGATCGCCTGATCCAGCGCGATGGGGAGAGAGGCTGACGAGGTGTTGCCGATCTGTTCGATCACCGAGTAGATTTTTCCAGGAGAGAGCCCCAGCCGTTTGCCTAGCGCGGTCAAGAGCCGGCCATTGGCCTGGTGAAAGATCGCCTGACCGAGATCCTGAATGCCGACGCTGAATTCTTTGAGCGTCTCCGTCACTGCCTCAGCCAAGCGTTTGACTGCGACACGAAAGAGCGGGCCTCCCTGTATGCGAATGGTATGGCTCCGGTCTCGAACCGTCTGCGGGCTAGCCGGCTGCCGAGACCCCCCGGCCGGCATCTCGATCAACCGATGACGCGCTCCGTCCGCGTACAGGCGAATCCCCATGATGCCGCGCTGCTCTTGCTCCCCAACCTGATCTCCAACCATGAGAACTGCACCGGCCCCATCCCCGAACAAAATCGCGGTCGCCTCGTCCTGAAGGTCAAGGAACCTTGACTTGACTTCAGTCGCCACGACCAGGCAACGGCGGAACTGCCCAGTCCGGATCAGGCGATCCGCCATCGACAGGCCATACAAAAACCCTGAGCAGGAAGCGGCCAGATCAAAGGCGGCGGACCCCTTCACCCCCAGGTTCCGTTGCAGAAGGCTCGCAGTGGAAGGGAATGGCATATCCGGCGAGGTGGTCGAGACCAGGATGGCATCCACCGAGGAAGGAGCGCACTCTCCCGCTTCACAGGCGCGACGAGCGGCCTGTTCGGCCAGATCGGAACTGGCTTGCTCATCAGTGACCCAGTGACGGGATCGGATCCCGGTGCGCCGGTAGATCGCGTCCGAATCCAGACGGACCCATGGACTAAGGTCGCCATTGCTGACCACCCGCGCGGGAAGATACGAACCGGTCCCAATAATCCTGCTCCGCCACATGATCTTCCCTGCTGCGCTCCCCCGGTCGGGCCACGCGACGCTTCCTGCCGCATGTGGCAGGCGCTGGCGAGGATTATAGGGTGCCGGCTAACAGGCGTCAATCGTGGTTGCAATTCACAACCGGATTTGCTATACTTTACAAAATTTTGCCTGTTGCACCTTACAGTATGCCTGCACAGGTTGCATGAAGAGAACCCTTACGATTCCGACGCTTCTGCTGTTACTCGCCGCGATCATCGTCCCCACCGGATGTTCGAGCACCCCGAAGAAGTCATCGGCCGGTTCACAGGCCCTGAGCGGAACGGACGAGCAGATCTTCATCGGCGATACGGTTGAAAAGAATTACGACCCCAACGTCATCATGAAACGGGCTGAGGCCTTTTTCGAAAAGGGGGATTATCCCGAAGCGATCATCGAGTATCAGCATTTCCTGGACCTGCATCGCATCCACACGCTGGCTCCCTACGCGCAGTACAAGCTCGGCGAAAGCAATTTTAAAATCGCGAAAACGATCGACCGTGATGCCGACCCCGTCTATAGGGCGCTTGAGGCCTACGAAAAACTGCGGAAGGATTATCCAGCCAGCCGGTACGATGCTGAGGCCGTGGAGAAAATTCGCGTGGCCCACGACTGGCTTGCGCAAGTCCACTTCTTTATCGGGCAGTTTTACTACCGGCGTGAAGCGTACCTTGCGGCGGCTCACCGGTTTGAGGCGATTCTGAAAGAGTACCCCGACATGGAGGTGGCCCCGGACGCGATGTACTACCTCGCCCTCTCCTATCACGAAATCGGCGCAGACGACTGGGCGCAAGAGAAGCTTATCCTGCTCGCCCAACGGTACCCCGGGAACAAACACCAGTCGGAAGGTCAGCGTCTGCTTGCCAAGCTCCAGTCGGAACAAAAGACCACGGCGGTCGCGCTGGCCGGAGTCTCAGCGAATGGCGTCTCCTCGACGCAGAAGGGCGTCGTGGCCAACAACCTCACAAGCTTGAACGGCTCCTCACCGAAAGTAGCCGCTCAACCGGCACTGACTCCGGTCGCCTCCTTGACGCCGATCAGCCACGCGGTGCCCACCCCTCCCAAGGCCTCCATTGCGCCAGCCAATGCTCTTGCTCCCCAAGCCACCCTCTGCCGTCTCGGCGCCTGGTGCGGAGATTCATCTAATGGTGTCTTGGCCGCGCAGAACGGCGCTCATGCCAACGGTCTCCCTGGATCGAACGGCTCCTCATCGCACGCAGCAGTTCAACCTATACCGGCTTCGGGGACCGACGTAACCCCGGTCAGCGCCCCCTTGTCCACTTCCCCCAAGGTATCCCCTGCCTCGCCCAGCACACTGACTCCCCAAGCCACGCTCTGCCGTCTCGGCGCCTGGTGCTGATCCACAGACAGTGCTGAGGACTGAGGTCCGAGGACTGAGGTGAACCACCCCTCGATCCGGGCGAATTATTCTCAGCACTCAGTCCTGAGTCCTCAGTCCTTTACTTTTTGGGTGAACGGAAGGGCTTCGCGCAGGAGCTCGCGGAGTGACGCCTTGACAAGCCCTTTGGCTTTGAGAAAAAAAGTCTGATAGGTTTCCCGTCCCTGGAGGACATCGTAATACAGCCCGATGACCTCCTGGTAACGGTTCATGAGGCGATGGCAGAGGCGAGGCACCGTGTAGACGATCCTGGCCAGCCGGGACGCAATCCGAAACTCGGGGTAGATTTCGCGACTCACCGCGAGCTCATAGTCGAGCAGAGACCGCTTCAGATCGCGGAAACTCCCCAGCACGCTGGCCGCCGCCATCTGGCCGGATCGAACCGCATAATAAATCCCTTCCCCGAAGAGGGGGTCGACGAGATGGCCCGCGTCGCCGACCAACAAGGCCCGATGTCGGACAAGGGCGGTCGCCGCAGCCATACCCAGCGCACCCCCTCGCGAGCTATACAGGGGCAGCGGATGACCACAGGGCTGCGGCACGGTCAGGGTGGCCAGTCCCTTCTCATCGCGGACGAACCGCTCAAAGTTGCCTTTCGGGCTGGCCGTCCGCCCGCGGAACTCCGCGACGCCGATGGAGAGCCGTTCTTTCTTGGGAAAAATCCAGGCATAGCCACAGTCCGTCGCGCCAAGATCAATGAGCACTTTCCCCTCGCCCGGATAGACGGGCGTCTGGCCGATCCCGATCTCGCTTTCCAAGGTCGGCATCCTGCGCAGACGGCGGTCTGGAAAGAGGCGCTGCGCGACGATGCTGTTCGCCCCGTCCGCGCCGATCAGGACCTTTGCCCGGTATCGTCCCTTGTCCGTGATGACCTCGACCCAATCCTGAAGCTCGTGAAAGTCCGTCGCTCGTTCGTCTTCGTGGACCTCGGTACCGGCCCGACGCGCTTTTTCGACAAGGTGATGATCGAACCGGTCCCGCATCACCATGTAGGCGATTGGCTGTGGAGACTCAATGAGGCAGGGTTCCTCACCACGATAGGTGAACTGAACTCCGTAGATCGTATGCTCGACGACCGCCTTAAAATCTGAGTCCAGGATCTTGTCGATTCGGACCGAGAGCCCGCCGCCGCACACTTTGTACCGTGGATGGGCTTGCTTGTCCAAACCCAGCACGGCCATGCCGGCGCGGCTGAGCTCGTAGGCAGCGGTCGCACCGGCCGGTCCCATACCCACGATCAGCACGTCGTAGGATTTGGCCTCAGGAATTGCGTGCATGGGATGGAGTCTCTATTGGCCCAGGTACCAGCCGATACCGTACCGCTCAAGGAAGCTTGTGATCAATGTGAGCGAGTTGGCGTAGATCATGACACCGACCACGACAAGGAACACCCCACTGATGGCCGACACGCTCCACAGATAGCTCCGGACTTGTTTGAAGTAATCGAGAAATCGATCCACGCCCAGGGCGGTCGCAAAAAGCGGGAGGCCGAGACCAAGAGAATAGGACGTCAGCAGCGCCACCCCATCCGTCAAGGCATCGGTCGTGCTCGCGTAGAGCAGAATGGTGCCCAGTACTGGTCCTACGCAGGGTGTCCACCCGGCCGCAAAGGCGACCCCGATCAGGAACGACCCGAGATAGCCGGCAGGACGGCTGCTGAAATGCAGTCGCTTTTCGACCTGCAGGAACCGCAGGTTCAAGACCCCCAGGAGGTAGAGGCCGAAGATGACGATGAGAACGCCGCCAATCCGCCGAATGTAGTCTTGATAGACGAACAGCACTTGGCCGATCAAGCTGGCCGATGCGCCAAACGCTACGAACACCGCTGTAAAGCCGGCAATAAAGAGCAAGGAGTTCAGGATAATGGATTTTCGAAACTTCTGTCGCTCCGTGACATCCGACAGTTGTTCGAGCGAGAGACCGGTAATGTACGAGAGGTAGGACGGGACCAGGGGGAGCACGCAGGGGGACACAAAGGACAGCAGCCCAGCCGTAAAGGCGGCGAACAGAGAAATCTGCTGAATCGACTCGCCCATGGCTAGGAGGCTTTTAACAAGGTTTGGATGAGCTGGCGCGCTTCCTGGCTCCCCCAGTCACGGGCCCCGAAGATCCGGTGTTTGATCATGCCCTGACGATCCACCAGAAATGTGATCGGCAGGGTTCGAGCCCCGTAGGCGATTCCCACGCGAAAATCGGAATCGTGGAGAATCGGAAAGGTCAACCCCAGCGATTCCTTGAATGGACGGGTCACGGCGACACCTTGAGAATCGGTTGAGACGGCCAGAATTTCAAAGCCCTTGCGGTTGAACTCCCGATACAGCTGCTCCATCGCCGGCATCTCGACTCGGCAGGGACCGCACCAGGTGGCCCAGAAATTCACCAAGACGACTGCCCCCCGGTACTCAGACAAGGAGATCGGCTTGCCGTCCATATCCCACAACTGGAAGTTGGGCGCAGTGGTCCCCACTCTGGGCCCGACTCGTTCCACCACGAAGCTCGTCTCAGCCGAGGCTTGGGAGGAGGGGTCGGTAGACCCAGCGTCACACCCCACGCTCGCGATCAGGCAAGCTCCCACCAAACTCATCCGAATCCACCCCCGCATCATCATGGCTCGTCGCCTCTTCATGTCAGAGGGGGAGCGGCCTGCACGGACTTGGACCCGGCCTTCAGCAATTGGGTGACGATCTGAAGATTGTCCAAGACGGTCCAATCCCGTGGACCAATGACTTTCTCTCTGAGGATACCTTGCTGGTCAATGATGTAGGTCTCGGGGACTCCCATGAGCTTGTAGCGTTTGTCGGTCTGTCCCCAGGAATCAATCAGGATGGGGAAGGTCAGGTTGAGAGCCTTGACGAAGGGGGGGATATCCTTCTTCGTGGTCACGCGGTCAATGCTGATCGCCAGAATGACCAAGCCGTCCTTTTCAAAATTCTTGTAGAGGATTTCCATGGAAGGCATTTCTTCTCGACAGGGTTTGCACCAGGTCGCCCAGAAATTCAGGAACACGACCTTTCCTCGGAAATCCGAGAGACGAAGCTCTTTATCGTTCAAATCAGGGAGGTAGAAGTCGGGCGCAACCTTGCCCACCGTGAGTGGCTCATACTTGGAACTCTGCATCCACACCAGCCCGAAGACCACCGCCAGAATGGCGATCGAGGCCAGACCGATGACCAGCGGTGAGGCTGTTCTCGGTGGCATGACGTCCTGAGTCGGCCCTGTTCTTGTGACGATCTCTTCGGCCATTTTATGAGCTATTAGCCAGAGGCCATACGCCATCAGCCGGGGTTACGCGTAAGCATGTAACCCCGATAATAGAAAATTCACGCCCCAGAAACAGAAGACCACCATCAGAAAACCAAAGATGGCGTACACGGCCGCCCGCCGGCCTTCCCAGCCTCGGGTCATCCTCGCATGGATGTAGGCGCCGTAAATCAGCCAGACGATCAAGGACCAGGTCTCTTTCGGATCCCAACTCCAATAGCCTCCCCAGGCATAATTGGCCCACATGGCCCCCAGGATGACGCCGAAGGCCAGCAGAGGAAACCCGACCATTATGGCCTTGTAGCCCAGCTCATCAATCGTCTCCAGGTCTGGAAATGACGCAAAGATCCCCGACCGGTTGCCAAGCCGTTCGGCCCGCTCTTTGAGCAGATACATGACTCCCAGCCCGCCGGCCATCGCAAAGGCGGCATAGCTGGTCAGGGTCACCGAGACGTGAATGTAAATCCAATAGCTGTTCAGGGCCGGCACGAGCGGCTCGGCCGTCTGGTACCGGTAGGGAAGCAGCGAGGCAGCCCCCATCGCGATGAAGCCGATGCCGACCACAAAGGCGCCGATGGCCTTGATGTGGTACCGGAATTCCAGCAGGACGTAGCCGAGAATGATGGCCCAGGAGACATAGGACATCGCTTCAAACTGGTTCGACCAGGGGGCAAAGGTGCCGGACAACTGCATGCGCTCGAAGGCCCGCGTAAAGAGCGCCAGCGTGTTGACCACCCACCCAAAGATCGTGATGATCGTGGCCACCTGGCCGATCTGCGTCGCCCATTCATTCTCGCCCAACGCCGCCCCCCCACTGGGATGGCCCGCTGGCGCAAGCTGCAGGCTGGGCCGTCGCGCCACCATGTACCCCACGTAGAGACAGAGCGCAGCCAGGTACAGCCAGAATGTCATATCGAACAAGAACAGCGACCGCATCATGGGTGCCTCCGTGAAGCGTTACGTGTTGATCGTCTTAATCCGCTCCGTGAACTTGCGAAACTCCTTTTGGAAATCAATCTGACTCTTGTGCGTGCTGCCGCCGAGGTGAACCGTCACCCCCGTGCCCTGGGGGATCACCTTCGCCCACAGCCGCCGGTGATAAATGAACGACGACAGGGTAATTCCGACCACGATCAGCGTGGACCCGGTCCACACGATATTCACGCCGGGGTCCTTGGTGATCTGCAGACCGGTGAATTTTTTCGGCTGATAGCCGACCAACTCAAACCGGTACCGGGATCCCTGAATATCAAACAGATCCGGGTAATGGTAGAAGATCCAGGGCGTCACCTGCAGGGACTTGCGTTCCGTGATCGCCAACTTGATCGCCGGGTTGGTGTGCTCCACCGATTTCGAATAGACCTTCCTCTCGGCTGAATTGAAGCTGAAGTCAGCCACAAATTCGGTCATGGCCAACTTGAGGCCGAGTTTGTCCAGGCTCTTCTCCTTTTTCCACTCGAGATCAACCGTGCCCACCACCTTATCGGTGTCCTTATCCTTAATATTGACGCGGGCCACCTCCACCCGGTCCCAGGCATCCCCATAGCTGGATTGGTAGAACCAGATGCCCTTATAGACCAGGGGATCGTTCACTGTGATGGTTTTCGTGGTGGCCGGAGCGCCCTGGTCAATCACGGTCAGGGTGCTGTTGTAGGACTTCACGGAACCGTTCTCGTGATAATCAATCCAGAACTTGTCGATCTTGAGGTCGAACTTGCCCTTCGGGATGTGATAGGTCTGCCCCTCGAGACAGACCCCGAATTCCTGGAACCCCCAGTAGCTGCCGATCAGCCCGCCCAAGACGATCACGGTCGCACTCAAGTGAGCCACGTGCGCCCCGACCCGGCCCATGACTCCTTTGGTGGCGTAGAGCGTGACCTCCTTGGGATCATTCTTCGCCAGCACGCGATAGCCCTTCTCCGCCAGCATGCGGACCATCCCTTCAGCCACAGCCTCCTTGGACCCCTGGACGGTCATCTCGGTACTGTGCTTCATACCCTTGATGAAGGGCAAGGCCACGTTCACCTTGTCTTGCTGCATCGAGCGCCAGATGGCTGGAAACCGTTTATAGAAGCAGGTCAGGGAGTTGACGCAGAGCAGCGCCAACAGGCTGGTGAACCACCAGGTGTGATAGACATCGGTAAAGCCGAGGCGAACAAACCAGAGGTACGTCTGCTCGCCATATTCCTTGATATAGACCTCAGGACGCTCACCTTGCTGGATGACGGTCCCAATGGTGGCCGTCATCGCCAGCATGATGAACAGGAACATGGCCAGTTTGATGGAGGCGAAAAACTCGGCCAGCTCGGCCGAGACCTCATTCCACCCCAACCCGGGGCTCGTCCTCGGCGTCGCTTCCCTGTCCATGGCCGCTTCGGGCTTTCCGTCCATCAGACTGATGCCTTACCTGTCCAAGCTGACCAGCGATTCTCTAGGCGGAGAGAGGGCACGAATTCGGCAGACCTCTGTGAGCGTCGAGGACTGTGGATTGGGCAAACTGAGATCGGCCGGTTGTTCGCCGACTCGGGCAAGACGCTCGATAAGCTCCTGCAAAATTAAGCTATCTTACAAGCCGCCTCAGAGCAGTGTCAAGCAAACGAGCATCGCGCCGCACGAGGAGAAGCGGCGGATTTCTCATTGACAAATCAGCACTTAGTGGTTTATGAATAAGATCTTAACCGCTCGGCCTGAGGCAACCGCACGTCACCTCAGCGCTGCCGGGTAAGCCGGTGGCGCAGCCGTCACCCCGTCAGAGGGCTCGTTACGCTATCAAGAGGAAAAGATGAGAAATAACTACCTGTTTACCTCCGAATCGGTGACCGAAGGCCATCCGGATAAGATCGCGGATCAGATCTCCGACGGCATTCTGGACGCCATCATCGCCCAAGACAAACATAGCCGGGTGGCCTGCGAGACCATTCTGACCACCGGCATCGCCTTCGTCGCGGGCGAGATCTCCACCAAAGCCTACGTCGAGATTCCCGACATCATTCGAAAAGTCATCCAGGATGTGGGGTATTGCGACGCCACCTGGGGATTTGACTACCGAACCTGCTCGGTCCTGACCTCCATTCACAACCAGTC
>Ga0209857_1000224_pt1 | contig 13179 bp, 12 predicted proteins | sample GWRWN1_10_20_FD_187226 | JGI IMG/M metagenome (GOLD analysis project Ga0209857, IMG submission 187226) | Riverbed sediment microbial communities from areas with no vegetation in Columbia River, Washington, USA - GW-RW N1_10_20 (SPAdes)... | ecosystem: Environmental > Aquatic > Freshwater > River... | reverse complement strand
GAACCCTGCCTCGATTTCCTCAACCTTGTCTATGACCGCTGGCCGAAGCTGGATTTTTAATCTCTCGGCGGCCTCCTGCGCATCCTTTACGAAGACTTTATGAAGCGGATCGGGACTATAGGCGAGAAATGCGAGCCGCGATATCTTTGGACGGATTTCTCTCAGCAGGTCCAGCCTTTTTCCTGCAAGCTCGGGCATCATATTGGACATCCCCGTGATGTTCCCTCCCGGACGTGCGAGGCTGGCAACGAAGCCGCTCCGCACCGGATCGCCAACGCCCATCATTACAACCGGGATCGTTGTCGTCGCGTTTTTGGCCGCCTGGACCACCGGAGTGGCGCGGACCACAATGAGATCGACCTTCAGCCGGACCAACTCCTCGGCCAATTGAGGAAGATTCTGCACCTTGCCTGCGGCTCGACGGTATTCGATAGTGATGTTTCGTCCCTCATCGTAGCCCAGGTCGCGCAGACTCTGCAGAAAGATCAACTCAAGTGGATCGGGATTGGCAATCAATGTCAAAACCCCGATCCGCGGAATTTTCTTCGTCTCCTGCGCTTGAACGGAAAAGCAAAACACAATGAGCATAACGCAAAGAGTAAGGACCGTGATTATTTTTTTCATGTTTTTGTGTTCGCCTCCATCCACTTGTCACTCGACACATGACACTCGTCCCTTCTCACTTTATCACCCTGTCCGCCCGCGCCAGCACATTCGGCGGAATTGTCAGGCCGATCTGCTTCGCTGTTTTTAGATTGATCACCAGTTCGAACTTCTTCGGCTGCTCTACCGGCAGATCGGCGGGCTTGGTGCCTTTAAGGATTTTGTCGACGTAGACGGCGGCGCGCTTGAAAATTTCGTCTCTATTAGCATCATAAGATGCGAGGCCGCCAGCTTCGACAACTGAAACGGTCTCTGACATTAACGGCAGTCGATTTTGCACGGCAAGATCGACGATTTGCTTATGGTAACCTGAGAGCCCTGGAACGCTAGTTGTGATAATCGCGCTGACACGCCCTTTTACGGCAACTTGGAAAGTCCCGGGCAAGTCGGGATTTGGCACTTGCACTTCGAGGGATTGAAGCGGCACCTTTAGACTTCGCGCCGCAGCCTCATAATCTTTGAACGCAGTAAAGCCCGACACTAAAAGGATTCCGACCCGTGAGAGCCTTGGAATCATCTCGGTCAGTAGTTCCAGCCTTTTTCCGCTCAGCTCGCGGGTAAGAAAACGTTAGCCCGGTGATATTTCCGCCAGGGCGCGCCAGACTATCGACCAGCCCAGCCGCGACGGGATCCGGAGTAATTGCCATGACGATGGGTATGGTCTTGGTCGCTTGCTTGGCTGCGCGGATCACGATCGCCTGTGTAGAGAAAATAACATCGACCTTGAGGCTCATGAGCTCGGCGAGAATTCCCGGGATGCGGTCCCTATTTCCCTCGGTGTAGCGATACTCAAACAGGATATTTTTCCCCTCGATGTAACCGAGCTCTTGCAGAGCTTGCCGGAATAGCTTGATACTAGAACCAGGCTCGTTGGGATTGCCAGTTCCTGACACAATTCCGATCCGTGGGACTTTCCCCGGCTGCTGCGCGTCGGCGAGAGAAACCGTTATCAGCAGGAAAGTCGCCAGCAACCAGGCGCAAATTCTTCTATCCATTGTTTTTGCTCCCGTCTTTCTAGTCACGCCTTCCGCCTGAGGACTCCCGCCTAGCCAATCACCCTGTCCGCCCGGAATAGCACGGACTGCGGTATCGTGAGGACGATCTGCTTGGCGGTTTTCAAATTGATTACAAATTCAAACTTTGTCGGCCGCTCCACGGGTAGATCCGCAGGCTTCGTCCCTTGAGAATCTTGTCCACATAGGTGGCCGCGCGCCTGTAACTCTAAGCATCATTGGTCGAATAGGATACAAGGCCGCCGGCCTCTATCCACTCAGTAGCCTCGTACATCGAAGGGAGTCGGTGCTTAATGGCATAGTTCGCAATTTGCTTTCGGTGACGATTAAGCAGGGAGTTCCCTATCATAATCAGAGCGCTCGCGCGTCAATCGATCATGGCCAAGCTGTGGCTTTGCGCGACTGAGCGTCTTCTATGCGCAATGGTTAACACAGGGAAGATTTTGAGAGCAAGCTTGAAATCGCCAGGCAAAGATCGCCTTGCACGTCTGTGACCCTCTTTGTTATGTTCTAGCGAGATTCAGCCTTAGACTACCGCATCGAAAGGAGGAACAGGATCATGCAAGAGCTGCATTTCAGGGAAAAAATCAACTGGCCGGACGGATATCGCATGGCCGTCGTACTCACGTTTGACTTTCAGGGTGGTGAGGACGTGAAGCCTGATCGCAATGGAAAAATCAACCACGAGGAATGGACCCAGGGCGAATACGGCCCCCAGACCGGGATCTGGAGAATTCTTCGCATCTTGGACGAGACCGGCGTGAAGGGTACATTTCTCACCTGCGGCGCCATTGCTGAACGCTATCCCGAAGCGATCAAGGCGATCGCCCAAAGAGGTCACGAGATCGCCGGCCACGGCTACCATCACGAGGTCGCGCGCGACCTCACCCGGGACGAAGAGCGCGAGGTTATGCGCAAGACCATAGAAATGATCGAGAAGCGGTCAGGCAAGCGCCCCGTTGGGTGGCGTTCCTGCACGCAGAGTCCCAATAGCCTGGAACTCTTGATGGAGCACGGATTTCTCTGGAACAGCAATTCATTCGCTCATGATCTTCCCTTCGTCTGGGAAAAAGACAATGGCATGCTGGCTGAGCTGCCCAGACACCCTTTTGGTGACGGCAGAGTCTATACCCACAGAGATTCCGGCAACCCAAATGATGCCCTGGTGATTTGGCAGGCCTTTTTCGACGAACTCTACGAGGAGTCAAAAAACGGACCCACCTTTTGTCCTTTTCAAATCCATCCTTACATTTCGAGCCGACCGGGACGCGCTAAGGCTTTGAAAGAGATGATCCAGTATATGCAAAAGCACCAGGGGATTTGGTTCGCACGCGGCAGTGAGATCGCCGAGCTAACCCTCAAACTTGGGAAAACGGCGCGCAAGACACACCTCAAAGAAGCCGTGGGTTCCTGACGCACCGAACTACACTTCGACCATATTGACTTGATCCATAGAGGCCCGAACTCCCCCAAAGTCGGGCCTCTGTGTTTGTGCGTCCGTCGGTTTCCACGTCAGTTTCGCCGCTAATTCTTGACAACCACCTATGAACATGATTGTTCTTGAAATTCTGAAACAAAACGGAGGATTCTATGGCAAAGCTGTTGGTCGCCAGTGAATTTATTGACTCGGAAAGCAAAGAAACCACCCCGGTCCGGAATCCGGCTACGGGCGAGGTGGTCGATTCGGTACCCAAAGGAACAGTCGCTGACATTCGCCGGGCTATCGATGTGGCCGCGAACGCTTTGAAAAAATGGTCCATCATGGCACCTTCCAAGCGCGGTTCCATATTGCTCCAAGCAGGGCATCTGATTCTTCAGCAGGAAAAGGAACTTGCCAATCTGCTGACCCGTGAACAGGGTAAGCCGCTGCGCGAGTCAATTCTTGAAATCCGCCGTTTCGTTCACACCATGGATCACTACGGCGGGATGGCGAAGAGTCTCCGGACTGGCGCGGTCGTTCTCGATAACGGCCGTCATGGTTTGGTCCTGCGTAAACCTTTAGGAGTTTGCGGGGCTATCGTACCGTGGAACTTTCCAGTATCACTCATGGGCAACAAGCTCGGCCCAGCATTGTTGGCTGGCAACACAGTGGTTGTTAAGCCTGCCGGTACCACTCCACTTACGGACCTTCGCGTCTGTGAATTGATCGATAGGGCGATTCAGGATTCCGGCGGCCCAAAGGGCGTTCTCAACGTCGTCACCGGGCCGGGAAGCGTGGTTGGCGAAGAGCTGCTGGTCAACCCCACCGTGCGCAAGATCGGTTTCACGGGTGCGACAGACACCGGGAGGCGGGTGATGCTGTCCGCCGCCAAGGACTTTAAGCACGTCACCTTGGAGCTGGGCGGCAGCGATCCGATGATTGTCTGCGACGATGCGGATATGGACCGGGCGGTGAGCGCCGCCTCGGTGGGCCGTTTCTTTAATTGCGGTCAGGCCTGCTTAGCGGTTAAACGCCTCTATCTGTTTGACAACATCGCCGACGCGTTCATGGAAAAGCTCGTTGAAAAAGCCAAGAGAATCAAAGTTGGCAACGGCTTGAGCAAAGACACCCTTATGGGCCCGCTGCACACCAAAGAACAGCGCCAAGAGGTCGAAGATCAAGTAGAAGATGCAGTGAAGCGTGGGGCCAAGATCCTTTACGGAGCGCAGCGGCCCCAGGGTGAAGAGTACGACAAAGGGTTCTATCTCCAGCCGACACTAGTGGCGAACGTTGATCCGTCCTCTCGAATCCTGGAGGAGGAATGCTTCGGCCCGGCTCTGCCGATTGTTCGAGTCAAGAATCTCGACCAGGCCATCGAACAGGCCAATAACTCGATCTTTGGCTTGGGTTCCTCCATCTGGACCCGCGACATTAACCGGGCTATGGCCGGAGCCGAGAGAATCGAGGCTGGATATACCTGGGTCAACTCAGCGCAGATCATCTACGACGAACTACCGTTCGGCGGTGTGAAGCAAAGCGGTTTGGGCAAAGAACACGGCGAGGAGGCAATTGAACACTACACCGACTCCAAGTCGGTGGTGATCGCAACCGAGACCCAGTCGGAGATGGTTGGCGGCGAGTGAAGCGAGGATAGAAGATCGAGGATGGACGATCGCAATCCTCGATTACCAAGCAGCGCTGCAAAAATACCCATGAACCTCGACCTGCCGGAGATTTACAATGCCGCCACGACCTTTGTGGACGATAATATCGCTCAGGGGCGTGGTCAGTGCACGGCGATTTATTATCAGGATCAGAAAATTACCTACCAGGAAGTCTTTGAGAAGGTTAACCGAACCGGCAATGCCCTTAAGGAGCTCGGCCTCGAGATTGAGAACCGGGTGTTATTGGCTCTGCCCGACTCCCCTGAGTTTGCTTTCAGCTTCTTCGGCGCTATCAAGATCGGCGCCGTCCCTATTCCCACTAATCCCTGGATGGGCGCCAAAGACTATGAATACCTGCTCAAGGACAGCAGGGCACGGGCCATTATTCTGCATGAATCAGTGCTGCCGGAAATCGAAAAAGTTTGGGACCGAACCCGCTATTTGAAACGGGTCATCGTCGTCGGCAAACCCGCAGGAAAAGCGCTTGCCTACGACAGCCTGATCGATAAAGCCTCCGATAAACTCGAAGCCGAAGCGACGAACAGAGACGATGTCGCGTTCTGGGGTTACACCTCGGGCAGCACCGGCTCGCCGAAAGGTGTCGTTCATCTGCAACACGACATGATTACCATCACGGATCTTTTCGTCAAACCCGTGTTAGGGATGGACAAAGACGATATCTGCTTTTCCGCCTCCAAACTGTTCTTTGCCTATGGGCTCGGGAATTCCCTCTACTTCCCCTTTCGTTTCGGAGCGTCAACCGTTCTTTGGCCGGAGCGGCCCGACCCGGAGAAGATTCTCCAGGTCATCGACAAGTACCATCCGACCTTTTTCTTCTCCGTACCTACGCTCTATGCCCGCTTGCTGCGTATAGAAAAGAAATACGATCTGAGCTCGCTCCGAATCTGCCTTTCCTCAGGCGAGCCGTTGCCGCCTGCCCTCTTTCATCAATGGAAGGACCGGTTCGGCGTTGAGCTTTTGGACGTTGTCGGCTCCACCGAAGCAACCCACGACTTCCTCGCCAACCGGCCTGGAAGAGCCAAGGCGGGAAGCAGCGGCGAAGTGACGCCTGCCTTCGAAGCGAGAATCGTTGACGACGAGGGGCGTGAGGTGCCGGTGGGCGAAGTGGGAAATCTCATGGTTAAGGGAGACGCCAACGCACCTTACTACTGGAACAAGCACGAACAAACCAAGAAAATGATGCAGGGGGAGTGGCTCAAGACCGGCGATACCTACTATCGTGACGCTGAGGGCTATTATTGGTACTGCGGGCGCTCTGACGACATGCTCAAGGTCGGCGGGCTTTGGGTCTCCCCGATCGAAATCGAAAACACCCTGATGGAGCATCCCGCCGTCTTGGAGGCCGCTGTCATAGGCAGCCAAGACGCCGATGGATTGCTCAAGCCCAAAGCCTATGTCTTATTGAAGAGCGAGTTCACAGCGAGCGTCCAATTACAAACCGACCTGCAATCCCATGTGAAGAGCAAGCTGGCGCCCTATAAATATCCCCGCTGGGTGGAGTTTGTCGACGATCTGCCAAAGACGGTTACCGGAAAAATCCAGCGCTTTCGCCTACGTATCCAAAGCTAAACCCTTCAATTTGACTGTAAAACAAGGAGCGATAATGCCGAGCATTAAAGAGCTAAAAGAAACGCTGGCGTATTCCTGTAACATCCTCGCTCACGAGGGCCACTGGGACAATATTCTCGGCCATGTTTCAGTGCGTATCCCGGGACAGGACCGTGTCCTAATGAAGCCGCATAGTTTTGGTTTCGAAGAGATCCGGCCCCAACACATTATCGTCGTCGACCTGAGCGGGAAAAAGGTCGAGGGCAAGTATGAACGTCACTCCGAAGTCTTTATCCATACCGAGATCTATAAAGCGCGGGCCGACGTGAACTGCGTTGTCCACTCGCACCCGCCCTATGCTACGGCGTTTGGCGCGCTCCGCCAGCCGCTTCGGCCCGTTAGTCATGAAGGCAATATCTTTCATGATGGTCTGCCGCTATTTGACTATACGACGGCGCTCATTCGGTCCGCCGAGCTGGGCAAGGAATTAGCCAAAAGCCTTGGCAAATGCCGCGGCGTGCTAATGAAAAATCACGGCTCGACGGTGGTGGGCGAGAGTATCGAGGTGGCGACGCTTTACGCCATATTTCTCGAGAAGGCGGCGCGCATCCAGCTAATGGTCACTGCCTCCGGTGACCCGTCCTGGACCAGCGAAGAGGAAGCGAAGATCAAATACGAACAGATATACACGCCGCACCGATTGGGTTCCATGTGGGATTACTTCGTTCGCCGGGCCAAAAAGTTCCGTAAGTTATAAGCTGTTTCGTTGGGCTTTGCTTTTTATTTCGAGGCCTGGAACTATTTGACAGCGAACTTCCTAAAAAAACCTTCTTTTTCAAGCTCTGCAACAAAGCGCAGATCGATAAAATCATCCGGTTTGGCTGCCTTGGCTGCAGGGTCTTTATCTCCGAGCTCCGCGAGGATCGCCTCCATGGCTTTACGGGTAACATACGGCGGGTATTCCAGATACTGACGAAATTGATTGTAGGTATCCTCCTGAATGTCGATATCTTTCACTCGCAGCTGATTTTCCATCATTCTTAGAGCAGCCGCCTTGTTGCTTTTGAACAGGTAGACGCCCTCCGCATAGGAACGAACAGCGCGCCGGACGGTATCCTCGTTGGCATTCATGTAAGTCCGGCTCGTACCAACGGCTACGGAAACATACTCCGGACCCTCCTTGGCCAAATTAACCAGTTCCTTGAATCCCGCCTTGCGCGCCCTACTGTTGGTGGGCGGTGAGACTACTCCGGAATCGATCTGACCTGCGGCCAACGCAGTAAAGATGTTGGGCACTTCAACCAGAGGGAGGATCTGATAGTCCGAAGGCTTCAGGCCGGCCTGACTCAAGACGTACAGTGCGGATGTATGGGTCGAGGAGCCGATCCGCGTGATGCCAATCTTCTTACCGCGCAAATCGCTGACCGATTTTATTTCTGGTTTCGCCATGAGCGAGAAGACCATGCGGTTCGTAGCGCCAGCAATCAGCGCCAGGTTTGCTCCCTTTAGGTTGGCTTGCGCAGCGTTCGAGCCGTCCATGAAAGAAATGGCAATTTCCCCTGCGAGAATCGCTTGAATCGCCCGGGAACTTGAAGGGATATGGAGCAACTCCACGTCCAAACCATTCTTTTTGAACAGCCCTTCCTGTTTAGCCATAAACATACCGCTTTGGGCTCCAGTGACCGCCGTCCAGTTGATGCGTACCTTACTCTGTGCCAAAGCCAGCGACGGTAAACTCACAAGCAATAGAAGGAAACAGACCTTTGCGTACAGTTGCATCATGAACCTCCGTTTTCTCGCTTCTCGAACAGGCTTGTTAACCCAACTGACGTACCAGACAGAGTCAATTAACTCAATATATTCTGAATTCGTTGGCAATCTTCAGAAACCGTGTTAGATAGGGCTCCATGAGTAAGCAGGTACACCTCACCTTAGCATGTGGAGATTATGAGATTATTCGCGCGCTTAAAGAAGGGACGGTGAAGCCGGACGGTATCGAACTGACGGTATTGACGGACATGACCTCCGATATCCGGCATTGGCGCATGATCCGTAATCATGAGTTCGACGTCGCCGAGCTGTCGATGTCGAACTACCTGATGGCGAAATACATCGGATTGCCGTTTGCAGCAATTCCCGTTTTTCTCCACCGCCGATTTCGACATGGTTTTATTTTTCTAAACGCCACCAAGAATATTCGCAAACCGACCGACTTGGTCGGGAAAAAAGTTGGCCTACGCAACTTTCAGGCGACGGCTAATCTCTGGATTCGGGGCATCTTGGAGCATGAATATCAAGTGCCGCACAAAAGTATTCAGTGGTTTAAGCAAGATGAAGAAGAGGTGGAGTGGAGCCCACCGTCCGGCTTATATATCCAGCGGGTTGCAGCGGAGAAAAACGTTGAGAGAATGTTGGTTGAAGGTGAGCTTGATGCCCTGATCCACCCGGAATTGATTCAACCCATACTGGACAAAGACAAGCGAGTTACCCGGCTCTTCCCGAGTTATAGGGACCTTGAAATCGAGTACTTCAAGCGCACCGGAATCTTTCCGATTATGCACACCACCGCTATTAAGCAGGAAGTAGTGGAAAAGTATCCCTGGGTGCCGATCAATCTCATGCAAGCCTTTGAAAAGTCTAAAAAGGCCGCCTACAACCGCATGGAAAATCCAAGGATTGTACCTCTAGCTTGGTTTCGTCATTTCTTGGAGGAGCAAGACGAGATCCTCGGCGCGGATCCATGGGTTTACGGTCTCGGCGACAACAATCGAAAGAACCTGGAGACGTTGATGCAGTATTCCCAGGAGCAAGGATTGCTCGGTAGAAAAATGGCTCTGGACGAGTTATTCATCAACACGGCGGGGCATTCGTAACCAGGCACTCGCGCCTATTGTCATCGGAGGAGATAACTATGTTTGGGAAAGGCATCCACCAGGAAGAAGAAGGGTTGTTACGCGACATAATTCGCAGCATCAATAAGAAAATCGACTACACGGCCCGGGAGGGCGAAGGCACACGATTCACGCTTCACATAAAACTACGGGGTCATGAAACCGATGTCTTGCTTGACCTCAACGACCTCAAAATCGCCAAAAACGATATGGCCAAGCGACATCAAGTACGCCAGAAAATCAAGGCGCACTACGACCACCTTGATAAATCGCGGTACGGCGATGACATCTTAGGACTCAAACCTGCGAAACTTTTACGGGCATCGCCAAAACCTGAACCCACACAGCAGCGGGGTTTCGGCCGGTCACCTAGAAGGTAATACCGGCTTGACCGCGAGCACTGACTTCGGTAACAGGGAGCCTTATGGAAAAGGCAACGCTAGTCCGTCGTTATTTGAGTGAAAAAGGGCAATTGGTTATGCCCGGTGTGTTCGATGCGTTGAGCGCAAAAATCGCCGCCCGCGCAGGTTTCGAAGTGATTTTCATCACCGGCTATAGTGTTTCTGCCACGTTACTGGGTGAACCCGATTTTGGTTTGCTTACTCAAACTGAAATCGTCAACGCGGCCCAACGGGTTTGTTCCGTCGTCGATACACCCGTAATCGTGGACGCGGATACGGGTTATGGTAACGCCATAAACGTGATCCGGACTGTTCGCGACCTCATACGTGCCGGAGCCGCCGGGATGTTTTTAGAGGACCAAATCTGGCCTAAACGTTGCGGTCACATGAAGGGAAAACAGGTAATTCCCGTCGACGAGCAGTTAAAGAAACTACGAGCCGCGATTGAGGCTAGAAATGATAGCGACTTCTATATCGTAGCTCGAACCGACTCCCGCCAAGCTCTCGGTTTAACCGAAGCTATTACTCGAGGAATTGCTTTCAAGGAGGCTGGAGCCGACGCTGTTTTCGTAGAAGCGCCGGAAAGCAAAGAGGAGATGAAGGAAATAGCCGATCACGTGCCGGGTCCGCTGGTTGCAAACATGCTAGAGCGCGGCGTAACGCCTTTGATGGGCCCGCAAGAACTGAAAGAACTGGGCTTTGATCTTATCGTCTGGCCTCTCGCGCCGCTTTACTCGGTTGCCAAATCGTTAACCGAAGTTTATTCGACATTGCGACGCGATGGTTCGACCACAAAGATACTCGATCGGCTGATGCCGTTCGATGAATTTAACGAAATTGTTGGACTTGAAGAGAAGTATGCCCTCGATAAGAAATACAGGACCTAAAGACGCATGGGCATCAGTACATAAATATAGCCCTCGTCCCCGCCTTTACGAATGATGCTCGGACTCAGCTCATCCTTCAATTCGATCTCGATATCTCCATCACCTCCTAACACCGCAAGCACGTCAATTAAGTAACGCGCATTGAACCCGATGGCCACCGGTTTTCCTTTGTAGTCCCCCTCGATCTCTTCAATCGCTTCCCCCAAATCAGGATTATTCGCGGATATCGAAACCATGTCCTCCTTGAATTCAAGCTTGATTCCTTTATAGCGTTCACTGGACAAGATTGAGACCCGGCGTATCGCTTGTAGGAACTCATTGTGCTCGATTTTCGCGATGTTGGGATTGCCTTTAGGAATGACTTTGGTGTAGTCGGGAAAGTCGCCCTCAATGAGCCGCATAAATAGCTCCACCTTGTCTTTGATAACCAATCCCATGTTTTCTTTAAAACCCATCGAAACGACTCCATCTTCGCCAGTTTCAAGGAGTTTTTTGAGCTCAGCTAGTCCTTTACGCGGTAGGATCACCCCTTTGGACAACCCCAATGAGCTTAAATTGCGCTCATCAAAAGCTAGACGATGGCCATCTGTCGCCACCATTCTTACTTTCCCCTTTTCAGTCTCTTCAATAAAGACACCGTTCAGACTGTAACGAGTCTCATCGGTCGAGACCGAAAAAATGGTTCGCTCTATCATCTCCCTAATAGTGGTTGCGGGAGTCGTCGATAGCGCCTTACTATCGAACTTGGGGAATTGTGGAAATTCCCGTGCCTCTATTCCAACAATTTTAAATACCGATTTGCCGCTTCTAATCTCTACCCAATCATTTTCCAATCGTTTTAACTGTACTTGTTCGTTCGGTACCTCCCGAATAATCTCATACAATTTCTTTGCGTTAACCGTGATTGTCCCTTCTTTTACGACTTCACCATCGACTTGGCCTCTAACGCCTACTTCTAGATCCGTGGCGGTAATGCGGATATCATTTTTCAGGGACTCTATAAGTACATTTGCCAAGATAGGCATTGTATTTCGACGCTCAACAATAGTTTGCGTCCAATAAAGCGTGGCGAGAAGATCTCCCCGCTTAGCTCTAATTTCCATACTTCCTCCTACCTATATCTATATAATAAAGTAATTAAGAAGTACTAGTAGAGGCTGTGGACAAAAGCGAAAACTGGATATTGTGCTTAAATTTCAATTATCTTACCTGTGGCTTGAGCTGGCGCTTTTTCCCGCTATTGCGATCGAAGCGGTCATTGCCGGTTTAGCGGCTGTGTTGCCCACACAGAATGCCATAAATAACCACAGGATATCCACAACTATTTCTTGACGTTTAGGTTTCTTTCGAGTTTCTCGATGGTCGTTTGCATGTAGGGGTCTTCTTTGATCTTTTTCTCGATGGTTTTTGAGGCGTGGATTACGGTAGAATGATCGCGGCCGCCAAATTTATCGCCGATTCCCGGGAAAGACGTTTCGGTATACTTACGACATAGATACATTGCTACTTGCCTGGGAAATACAATGTTTTTGGTGCGCCTTTTGGCTTTCAAGTCGCCTATTTTTAGGTTGTAGTAGTCACAAATCGTTTTTTGAATACCCTCGACGGTGATTTCCCTTTGTGCTCCCTTGAGCGTTTTTTGTAGGACCTCCTTTGCAAGATCGACCGTAATGGTTGATTTTGTTAATGAAGCAAAGGCACCCAAGCGAGTCAGAGAACCTTCCAACTCCCTGACGTTAGAGTCGATATTTGCGGCTAAAAAGATGACAACCTCGTGGGGCAGCTGAACAGTTTCAGTCTCGGCCTTTTTTTGCAGGATCGCCACTCTCGTTTCCATATCCGGAGGCTGAATGTCCGCGATCAATCCCCATTCAAACCGATTCCGCAGTCGATCCTCTAACCCAGGAATTTCTTTAGGAAACTTATCGGAAGTGATGACGATCTGCTTGTGTGATTCATAGAGAGAGTTGAAGGTGTGAAAGAACTCCTCCTGGGTCCTCTCCTTTCCGGCAATAAATTGAACATCGTCTAGGATGAGCAAGTCGACATTTCTGAATTTCGTTTTGAACTCATCCATCTTGTCTCTTCTGAGCGAGCCAATAAGCTCATTCATGAAGGACTCGGAACTCAGATAAACAACCTTCAAGCTTGGGCGTCTGGCACTAGCCCTGTGACCAATGGCGTTGACCAGGTGAGTCTTTCCCAACCCGACTCCACCATAGATAAAAAGGGGATTATAATGATCGCCCGGTTGGTTAGCCACCGCCATCGAAGCCGCGTGGGCAAATTGGTTGCTTGCACCAATAACGAAATTCTCAAATGTGTACTTGGGAATGAGGTGATTGCTTGCGCGCTGGGGCCTGTCACGCTCTCGGTCGATCTTTCTTTCGCCTCTCACGGACACATCTTTAGTTTGCAAGTTCTCGTTGACGGTCAAGCAAACCTTTACTTCGTAACGCGCAATGGATCCCAATACTTGCTCGATCGATCCTACAAAATGATCCATTAGCCAATCGCGAAAGAACTTGTTTGGAACATCAAGCCGTATCTCATTACCCTTTTGTTCATTAAAATGAATCGGCTTGATCCAGGTTTCAAAATTTTGCTTGCCGAGCTGCTCTTTAAGTTCCGCGAGCGCCCCTTGCCACAAAGCATCCATTGTCAAACACCA
>Ga0209857_1000221_pt1 | contig 13261 bp, 13 predicted proteins | sample GWRWN1_10_20_FD_187226 | JGI IMG/M metagenome (GOLD analysis project Ga0209857, IMG submission 187226) | Riverbed sediment microbial communities from areas with no vegetation in Columbia River, Washington, USA - GW-RW N1_10_20 (SPAdes)... | ecosystem: Environmental > Aquatic > Freshwater > River... | reverse complement strand
GGATTCCCGCTAAAAACATGCGGGAATGACGGACCTTAAGAAGACTTGGGATCGCCATTACGCAGCAAGCTGCGGGGAATTAAACCCGTATCGATTAAACAAACCGAAAGACTTAAATCCCCATTACGAAATCCGAAACGGGCTTGTCTGGAACTTTCTGATTTTTGACCATTTCGAAATGGTTTCGAATTTAAATTTCGAGTTTGCAATTTTATTTTACTCGGCGCCTAGTTTTTCCGATCTCCTTTTCACCAAAACTTTTAAATATCAAAAGCCATCATCGCGGGAAGATCTTCAGTTTTTCGGTGGGAAACCGCACATAGATGGAGCTGCCTGGTTCGAATTGCTGGTCCAGTCCAGCCGTCTTGCCAAGGAGCTTTTTTCCGTTTGCGGATAAGTAACAAAGCGTCATGTCCCCGAGAAAAAGCTGGGAGACCAGTTGAGCTGGGAATTCATTGCTTAAGCCACTAGGGTCGCGTGAAAGGGAGACATCTTCAGGTCTGATGGCGACAATGACCTCTTTGGCCGTGCCCTTCGGCACTGCGCAACTCACTACGCCCAGATCGGTTTTGACACAGCCGTCAGATTGGAGCGCACCCTCGAATTCGTTCATGGAGCCCAAAAATTCTCCCACCTTCCGGTTGAGAGGAAAGTGATACAGATCTTTGGGGGCACCGATTTGCAAAATCTTTCCCGCGCTCATCACGGCGATTCTGTCGGCCAATGCCATCGCTTCTACCTGATCGTGAGTCACATAGAAAACCGTAATACTGAGTTTTTTTGCCAAGCTCCTGATCTCATCTCGCACTTCCTCTCTTAGCCGGGCGTCTAAATTGCTTAGAGGCTCATCCATGAGGAGAACCTTGGGCTCCACGGCCAACGCCCGCGCCAGCGCCACTCGCTGCTGTTGACCGCCACTGAGAAAGGGCACCGGTCGATCGGCAAGGGCCGAGAGCTGGACCATTTCGAGAGCGCCCATAACGCGCTCGCGGACTTTGGATCGTGGCAATCTTCTTTTCCCGTCGGTTAACGGGAAAGCCACATTATCGAACACCGTCATATGGGGCCACACTGCATAGGACTGAAACACCATCCCGATCGCCCTGTCCTCCGGAGTGACGAAAATGCCCTGCTCGGCGGAGCTGACGATCTGTTCCCCTAAAACAATCTCGCCCGCTTCCGGCCTTTCCAGCCCCGCAACGCATCTGAGCAGCGTGGTCTTGCCGGATCCGCTGAGTCCGAGAAGCACGAAGAACTCCTTCTCATTCACCTGCAGATCGACTCCGTCCACGGCCCGGACTGAATCACTGCCCGTTTTAAATGTCTTCCGGAGTGAGTGGATTCCGATCATCGGGAACTACTTGAACGGCTTGAACATTTTGAACGATTTAAACGGGCAGAGTTGCATGACCCGTCCTACGCCGCCGAAGCAGCGACATGCTGCTGGCGCCGCGCATAGATCCAAAAGCTCGTAACCAGCGGCGACATGACTGTCATCATGATCACGGCGATCGCCGCTGCATCCCCCAACCCACCGCCATGCCACTGTCCCCAAATGTAAGTGGATAGAACCTGGCTCTTTGGTGAGGCCAAGAAAACCGCCATCGTAAGCTCCCGGTATGCCGAAAGCGACGTCCATATCCACGCATAGACCAGTCCTGGGCGAATCAACGGCACAATCACTTTATAAAGGATACGAAAGGTCGAAACGCCGCCGACCTGAGCCGCCTCCTCGAGCTCGCGGTGCACCTGAATCATGCTATTGTTGAGCACCCTCGTTCCGAAACTAATCCAACAAATAACGTAGACGGCCATGAGCACGAAGATGGTTCCATACAATGGAACCACGTTGGACACCAGCAGCGCGAAGTAGGCGATCGCTAGAGCAAAAAGCAGGTTGGGCACGGGATGGGGCAAGAACGCAATGGCATCTAAAGCAACTCGCCAGCGCAGGCGCGAGCGGGTCACGATCCACGAGATTGCCGAACTCATCACCACGATAAGGGTAGGGACGATCACCATGAGGAGCAGGGTATTCATGGCGGCCTGTAACAGAGAACTGTCGAAAGCAATGGCGCTGTAACGCTCAAAGGAAGCGGCAGCCAGAGCTTGTCGCGAGGGAATCTGAACGTAGGGAAGCAGTGACACCCAGAAAATAGCCAGCAACGGCAAAACAAAGGCCAGCAAAAAGTAAGTTCCGAGAAGCCCCCAACCGAGCATCCACCAGCGCCGGAGTTCGACGGGGCGCGACTGATACGATTTTCCGGAAATGATCTGATACCGGTGGCTTTGTTTCAACGCTATGAAATACGGAATCATCAAAATCAAAGACAATCCGACCATGATGGTTCCGTAGGCCCCGCTGAGCCCGTAGCGCGGCAGCCCCTCGTTGGGGTTGATCATGAAATAGACGGCGGTGCTGAAAGTAAAAATGTTGTTCGCCATGCCGATCACGCCGGGAACATCGAAGGCGGCAATGGCAACGGTAAACATCCAGATGATTGCGGAGAGCAAAGCCGGCCATACCAGGGGCAGCTCGACACGGACAAGAGTGCGCCATTTATTTACCCCGTGGACGCTGGCGGCCTCCACCAGTGCGGGATTCATGCCGCGCAAGGCCGCGGAGATCATCACGTAAGCCAGCGGCGCCAAGGTTAAGCCTTGAACGAAGCCGATGCCGCCCAACGTTGCGATGTTTAACGGCGCGCTCTTCAGTCCAAAAAGCTGCATCAAGAAAATGTTGATCACCCCGATGCGCGGGTGACAGAGAAACACCCAGCCCATCGCCTTCAAAAAAGTGGGGAAGAGGACGCCGATGCTCAGCAGGCTCATGGCAAGGGCCTTGTAGGGCAGGTCGGTGCGCTCGATGAGCCACGCAAACACAAACCCCAAGGGAACTGAAACCGCAATGGTAACGCCGGAAAAGATCAACGTCGTCACCATGACGCGATACGTGTACGGGTCGGCGAGTAACGATGTGTAGTTGTTAAGTGTAAACGGCGAAGGCTGGCCCGGCACTCCGGTCCGTAAGCTCATCCAGACGATGGTGAGCAGCAGGCCGACTATCGCCAGCGCCGCGATTCCCGCCACCGTCATGATGGAAGCCTGCGACCAGTCGATGGCCGATGGCCCTGATTTCAACGCTACAGCGTTACCGGTTATACCCATCGCGCCTTCAGAGTGGAGTACTGGAGTGATGGAATATTGGAGTAATGGATCCGAATTCCACCATTCCAATACTCCAACACTCCATTATTCCAATCCATGACTCCAGCGAACCGAGGTACATATCCGTGGAGGATTTGCCGCCGGCCTTCAGTTCGGTGATGACCCGCGCGGCCATCGCATTCATTTCCGGACCCGCGCTAAAGCGCATGCGCATATTAAGGCCGAATTTCCTGTTGAACGCGGCTTCGAGATCGGCGAGCCCTTCTTGCCACCAAATGTGGTCGGGCCGGCAACGAAATAAAGTTCGCTCTCTTTCTTCGCCGCGGCAATAGACTGCTCCAGCGTTTCCGCTGCCCACAACGGAAATGTAAGAGGCAAAAACAAAGAAAGAATTACAAGGGCGGTGCTAAACATCTTGCAGTGCATGGTTATACTCCGGTGCTCGCGAAGACCGTTCCCGGCAAGCTCCATGTCTTGAGCGGGCGCCCTTCGGCAAGCGCGCGCAACTCGCGGAGCCAAATCTTTCGCATAAGGATGATCGCGGCATCCGACCGTCCCAAGCGTTCCGCGCTGCGGTCGGGGATCGCCCCCTGCCCTTCCTGGGCAACATGGTCTTGGATATTTACGATATCCGGCCGGTCCTCGATCTCGTGAATGCTTAGCTTGCCGGCAAGCACCGCGTCGGCCATTTCCCTGGCAGACGTAAGGTTCGCCACTGTAGCCTGCCGTTGCCGGCGCCGCTCCCGGTAGCGTTCCGCCGCCTCGCCGGTGAGGTGAACCAGACTAACGTTGAAGCTCGCGTGACTCAGGTCGTCGATCGGCACCCGCCAGGCGAAGGCTTCGCGCCACAACTCCGCCGACTCGTCGGGCGAGCCCTTGATGTAGAGAATGTTGGGCATGAGGTAATGGTTTACCCGTGACACACCATCGGAGCGCGTGCCGTACATTGCCACACCATATTCGGTTTCCTCCGCGGTAATCTTGGGAATATCCCAGTTGAGGCCAAACTTGGTGAAATTGGACTTCGCATGAGTGAACGGGACGTGAGCCTGGTCAACGCCATTTTCAAGCGTGTTGAAATAATTGCAGTGCCTGATGTAGGAGCTAACATCCACCACCCCTTCCGCCTCCAATTGTGGGTAGCGCGGCAACGGCGGCGCTGCGCCGTCACCTAGGTAGGCAAACACAAGTCCTAAATACTCCTGGACTGGATAGCTGCGGATTTTTACTTTTGACGCAAAACTTTCATCCTCCGCCGGCTGTTCGACGCATTGCCCGGTGCCGTCATATTTCCAGCCGTGATAGAAACAACGAATGCACTCCCCTTCCACCCAACCGACGGAAAGCTGCGTGCCGCGATGGGCACAGCGAAAGCTCACGACGTAGGGCGCGCCGCTCGCGCCGCGATAAAGCGTCAACTCTTCGCTCATGATTCGAATGGGCGCCGCCTGTCCCGCTTTGAGTCTTTCGGACACATAGACCGGCTGCCAAAACTTTCGCATGTAACGCCCGGCCAATGTGGCGGGGCCGGTACGGACAAAATCCGTGGCGTCAACGTTTTCCGCTAATGGATCGGCGAGTGCCATGGTCGAGCGAAGCTCCTCTTAATCTCGCAAGCCTTATCTTATTTCAGGAGTATCTTGGTCAGCTCGTCCTCCAACGCAGTGTCCTCTCTTTGAAACAGCTCGTTCAGCTCCCGTGGGTCTTGGAGTTTGAGCTTGTTATTGCGCACGTATTTCGCCATCAGGGTTCCATCGACCAAATAGGACGAACGGTGGTCATGCTTTTCTATCACCCCTTGCGCTTCTCTAGTAGTCATGAAGGCGACGAACAGCTTCGCCGAGTTGGCATGGGCTGAATTTCGCGGCACCCCCAGCTGATAGTAGGAAGAAGTGGCCGGTGAAGAGCCGGGCAGCCCCACCAGCGGCGCGCCTTTCGCTTGCCACTTCCACATCGCCTCCAATGCGCCGCCGGTGCTCGCCATAATCGGGAACTCGCCGCTGACGATGCGCTCTTCTTCGCCTTGCCGTAGCCGCCCGCCGACAAGCGGCGCAAGCTTGCGTGCGTACGCTAAAACTTTCTCTTTCCCCCAACTCCCCGACAATCGAACCAGCCAATGAATGTACGCGGGAATTGCCATCTTTCCGGCCCAAAGTGGGGATAACACGGGATCGATCAAATCTTCATAGCCCTTCGGCGCCTTGTCTTTTGGAATCGCATTCGAGTTATAGATGACGCCATGAAATGACGCGTAGACGAGCAACGTCTCCTGGGGAAAGATCTCCATTTCTTTAGTCACCCAGGGAAAGACACCCGGCCAGTTGACCTTTTGCAACACTTTCTCTTTATTCATCGACGCCATCGTGCCGTCCGAACCGAGATACAGATCCGTCGATGACTTCGCGCCGGCTTTAAGCTCGCTCATGACGCGGGCCGCCACCTGTGGAAAGCTCGGCCCTGGAGCTAAATTAACTTTCGATGTTAAGCCGTATCTTTTGTTAAATCCTGCCTCGAGTTCGGCAAATCCTTTCTTCCCGCCAAACGTCGATGCGCTCGCGATCAGGGTGACTTCGCCTTCCTTTTTGGCGCCCGCCACCAGCTGTTCGAGGGTCGCTTCCGCCGCCACGGCCTGGTAAAAGTTGAGCACAAAGATGTGCAAGCACAATGCAACAATAAGGCTAAGCATTAGAATTCCTCCCTACAGCAACGAGGATGGAGAATCGAGGATTGAGGATCGCAATCTTCCATCTTCCATCTTCCATCCTCGAATAGTTCTCTTTAGCCAAGAGCGGCCACGGCATCCCTGCTGGAATCGAAGGCTATCGATTTGTTTTCATTCGGATCGCGGATCACTCCGAAGGGATCTTTCCCCGCCCGCACGGCGTCGATGGAATCGCGAATCATCTTGCGCAGCATGATGATTCCCTGGTCGGACGACGCCAGATGTTCCTTGGTTCGGTCAGCAATGACCCCTTGGTTTTCTTGCGCGACGCGATCTTGTTCATGCGTGTAAAGATTCCACCAGCCGTCCTGAACCCGTCTGTACACGCCGGGCTCGCTTTTCTTGAATCCCTGCGTCTTGAGCAGCGCGGGTTGAGTCGGCTGCCCGTCTCTATGCGGATAGAAATCGATCCAATAAGTCGTCGTCTTGAAATCATCCGTGGGCACCCGAAACCGAATCACTTGCCGCGGATTTTCGCCCACGCGGGCGGCCGAATGGCGCACATGGGAGGGAAAAACGAAGTGCGAGATACGTGGCTTGGAAACCCCTTCAACCCAAGTCGTTTCCTTGATACCGAACTCGGTCTGCTCCCAGTTGATCGTCGGCCGCTTCATCGCCATGTTCGGATAGCCGGCGGCATGGAGCGCGATGGAGTGCGCGCCGTCGGCGGAATTCTCGGCGCGCTGCAGCCAGTTACAAAACTCTTCGCCGCCACCGATCACGCGGCAGCCGTCATCTCGAACCAGCAGGTCATAGCCGGGCAGCAACGGCGCCGGCTCCGGGCCAATGTACGCGAACACCAGACCAGCCGCCTCCTGGGCATGGTAGGCCGGGTGCTGAATACGATCCTTGAAGGTGCTGTCCTCCGGCTCGGCAGGCTGTTCTAAACATTTGCCGCGCCGGTCATAGAGCCAACCGTGGTAACAGCAGCGAATGCCGTTGTCCTCGACCCGTCCAAACTCAAGCGACGTACCGCGATGGGAGCAGTGGAGTTCCAGGAATCCCAGCTCGTCGCCACCGTCGCGGAAAAGAACAAAATCTTCGCCGAGGAGCCTCACCTTGACCGGCGCGCCCTTCAGCCTCACTTCCTCGCTGAAGCCCACCGGCCACCAATAACGCCGGAGCATCTCACCGGCGGGAGTGCCGGGGCCGACTCTGGTCAGTAGTTCGTTTTCTTCGCTGGGCAACATGGGACCTGTCCCCCCTCTCTAAGCGTGGCACCCCGCCCATTGCTCCGCGTTCAAATGTTCAAGGTTCAATGTTCAACGTCCCCCGCTCCACACCTTGAACTTTGAACCTGTAACCTTGAACAGAGTCCAATTAAACCCATTACTCCAATATTCCATTTTTTACTGCTTCAGCATCCTCGTCAGTTCCTCTTTGAACTGCAAACCGCTTTCCTCGCCCTGAAGATAATAACCGATGGAATCCTTGGACTCTTGAAGCTTGATGGGGTTTTGGCGCAGATACTTCGCCATCCGGGTTCCTTCCACCAGGTGGGAAGAGCGAAAGTCCAATTTATCGAGAATGTCTTGGGCTTCTTTCGAGGCCATAAAACCGACGAATAATTTCGCTAGATTGGGATGCGCCGAGTTTTTCGGCACGCCCAATTGAAAATAGGACGGCAGCACTGGGGCCGAGCCGATAACCGCCACAAGCGGCGCGCCTTTGGCCTGCCATTGCCACATCTGTTCCACCGCGCCGCCCATGTTGGCGGCGATGGGAAACTCGCCGCTGACGACCCGCTCCTCTTCGCTGTAACGGAGCCGACCTCCACTGATGACAACCAGCTTGCGAGTAAAATTCTTTACCCGTTCTTCGCTCCAAATCATCGACAACTCCACTAGCCAGGAGACATAGGGTGGAATGGCCAGTTTACCCGCCCAAGTCGGACTCAGACGCGGATCCACCAAGTCTTCATAAGTCTTTGGCGCTTTCTCTTTGGGAATCAAATTCGAGTTATAGATTATGCCGCGCAGCGACGTGAAAACCAGCAGCCCTTCCTCGGGGAAAATTTCCATCGGCTTGGTGATCCATTGAAAAGTACCCGACCAGTTGACTCGCTCCAAGGCTTTCTCTTTATGCAGTAACGCGAAGTGGGATTGGGAACCGTGGTAGATATCGGTGGAAGCTTTGTTGCCGCTTTTCAATTCGGTAATAACCCGCGCCGCCATCGCATTCATCTCGGGTCCGGCAGCGAAGCGGATTCTGGCGGTGAGACCGAATCTCTTATTGAAAGCCGCCTCGAGCACGGAAAGATTCTTCGTCCCGCCAAACGTCTGAGCGCCAGCGATAAAAGTAAACTCGGATTCTTTCCTGGCCCCGGCGATCAATTGATCCAGTGTCTCAGCAGCCATTAACGGGCAAGCCGCGGAGAGCAGGAGCACAAGGGCAAAGAAAAAACTTCTCTTGTAGTTTTTCATCGAATTCTCCTACGGAGACTAGAGTGATGGAGTACCGGAGTGCGGTGGAATCCAAATCCATTACTCCAATACTCCATCACTCCAACACTCCAATCCCCATCAATCCAAAAGATCTTCGTGCGGTACAAGACGGATCATTTGGTTCTGCGCCGGATTTCTGACGACGCCCAGTGGATCCAGACCTTTTTGCACCGCTTCGATGGATTCCTTATAGAGACGGCGCAAGAGGATAACGCCCCGGTCCGTGTAGCCCAGATGTTCCTTCGTCCGGTCATAGATCGACCCCTGGCTTTCTTGCGCGACCCGATCCTGGTCTCCGCGAGCAAACCAGTTGATCGATTCATCCCATTTGTAGACCCCCGGTTTACTCTCAACAAGACCTTGCTCAGATTCATCCTTCATGATCTTCGCGACCGGTTTACCATTGACGGTGGCGCCGAATTCCACCGTGAAGTGCATGGTGTGAGTGTCGTCGATGGGCACTCGCCAACGCATCACCTCGCCTGCGCTGCTCGCGCGGTGCTCCGTCGGGTGACCCTCTTCGACGTTGCCGGTTTTGTTCATCGTCGGCATGACGAAGAAATTCACATGGGCATATCTCTTTCCGTCCGCCACGCGACGGGTGTAAGTGTTCAGAACGCCATATTCGAAAACTTGAGGGTTGATCTCGCCGTCTTCCCACGTTGGCGTCGAAGCGGTTCGATGCAGCCAGCGTAAATGATTTTGATCCACGGAATTTTCGATCATCTGAAAAAAGTTGCAATTCACAGTCCTGGCCCGTCGAGATCTCACACCGTCTTCCCGCACCAGCACGTCCCAACGCGGCAGAAGCGACGCAGGCTCGGGGCCAAGGTAAGCGAAAATTACACCGCCCAGCTCTTGAACTTTATAAGCCGGGTGACGAACCCGTTGTCCGAAGGTACTTTCGTCCGGCTCGCCGGGCATTTCCAAGACCCGCCCCTCGACATCGTAAAGCCAGCCATGATAGCAGCAGCGCAGCCCGCCATCCTCCAGGTGGCCAAATTCCAGCGAAGTTCCGCGATGCGAGCACCGCAAAGACAGCAGTCCCAGCCGATTTTGCTGGTCGCGAAAGAGCACTAGATCTTGGCCTAAAATTTGTCTCCGAAGCGGCCGGTTTTTCAGCTCTTGGATAAATGCGATCGGATGCCAATAGCGCCGGAGCATTTCTCCCGCAGGGGTTCCCGGCCCGACTCTGGTCAACGAATCGTTTTCTTCTTTGGTCAACATGGAGAGCTATCTCCTCTTTCTCGCCGAAACAATTACTGCTTGGCTCGACTCTTTATGGCATCGACTCCCTCGCCCGTACTCGGGCAAGGGTGAGGGCAAATTCAAAGCACCACCCTCACCTTAGTCCTCTCCCTCCAAAGGAGGGCGAGGAGTTTATGTCAATCGAAAATTTCGGCTCAAAGTCAGTCATAGAGAATCATCGCTTCAGTATCTAAGCCAGCTCCTTTACACCCCCGCAGACTCCTCACGATACAAGCCAAGAGACCGCAAAACCGGCGCGTCGCTCATGGAGAACAGGATCGCCTCTTCAGATGCTCCGCCATTGACGTGGCGATGTGGATACCAAAGCGGGACGACGAAAGAATCTCCCGCCTTCCAATCGAAGCGCTCCTCACCAACGAAACTCGAACCGCTGCCGCGGAACGCATGGTAGATCACTGTGCTGGTGTGTCGATGCCCTTGGGTCTCTTGGCCTGGACGGAGAAGACTAAGAGCGCACTGGATTGTCGGCATGGTGGGACCCTCTGTCGTTGGGTTCCGATATTCCAAAAGATAGCCGTCAAAGCGGTCCGGAGCGGCCGCCTCCACCAACGCGTTTAATCTTCGATACGTATCAGACCACTTGTAGTGAAAAAACTCAGCTGCCGAAGCGCCGGCTGGCCGACCATGACCATAGGAAATAGCCACCTCTTCGCTGGTTTTTTCGACGCGCTGCGCGTTCTCAGGGTGGGGTTCAAAAAGAAGCTGCTGCAGAGATTGGACCAGCGGTATGTCAAGCCCGTCGAGCCAGATAATCGGTTTCCCCGAATCGTTCGTGTGGTCATGCCAGCTAAGTTGAGGCGTCAGGATCAGATCGCCTTCTTCCATCACGCATTTTTGACCATTGACCGTGGTATAGGCGCCGCTCCCGTTGAGAATAAAGCGGAAGGCAGCGGCAGTGTGCCGGTGTGGCCTTGCGTGTTCGCCTGTCTTTACGTACTGAAACGAAAAATGAATGGTATGCGTGGTCGCTTGACGATCGCGGAGCGCAGGATTGAGCAAGCGGACAGTTCGACGCTCAGCCTCTTCCATGCTGACTACTTCCCCGGCCCGCATCAGGCTCTCGTAAACATCCTTCCATTTCCACAGGAAAGGCTGAACCGTGGTCTCCGGGTATGAAAGGTAGCTTTCAAGGCCTAACTGCCAATGCCCTCCAAGATTTTTATTGGCCATGTCTCGGTTTAGAGCTTCGACATTATCGCTGATATTTGGGCTTTTCATTTTACTCTCCTGTTCTACCGAATATGTGAAAAGGGTTTATTCGTGCTTCGACCCAGCTCAGCACGAAGGTCAATGAACACACTCTGACTATGAAATGACTACCCTCTCCTCGCTCTGGGGCACGCAGTTATCTCTGCGCAATCCCCAACTCTCTCTGCGCTTCTCTAAGAATTGAAAGATCCGCCACTTCATTCATTGCAACCTCGCGCTCCACCTTGGCAGCTCTCTTCGCCTCTTCGATCAGAAGCCGGAGCCCGTTTTCGGGTAGGCTTAAGTCATCGCTGAAGGCCTTCAAGACGGATTCATAGGTAGCCGTGGCCATCTCTCTGTCGATCTTCATCCACTCGGTCATGATTTGAATCGTTCCCTCACGATTCTGAATGAAGTAGCGGTTACTCTTGATCCCCGCCTTGATCACACGCTTGATCTCATCCGGTCTTTCTTTGATCTTTTTCACACTTGCTATCAGACCGCTAACGGGGAAACTGAAAAGTTCGTGCGCTCTCGCTAGGACCACAAACCCAAACTTCTTGCCGAGAAAATCGGTCGGCGGAGAGCCCAAAGTGGCCGCCGTTAATCCCTGCTTCATAGCGGCAAAGCGGGATTCCATCGGACCCGTGGCCAGGAGCTTTATCTCCTTGTCAGGATCAATACCAAAATGCTTGACCATCAACCTGGCTGCGGATTCAAGGGCGCCACCGAAGGCGTTGATCCCAACTGTCTTGCCTCGAAGCTCTTGAACCGACTTGAACTCGGGCCGGGCGATAAGCGCAATCGTGGCACCGGGCACATAACTGCCTACGATTTTAACCGGAACTCCTCGAATTGCTGCCGCGACCCCGGGAAAGAGCACTGTGTAATAATCGATTTCTCCCCCAACCAATGCCTGGAAAGCAATAGCCGGATTCATCCTAATGAACTCCGGTTGAAGTCCTTCGTCTTGAAAGAAGCCCCGCTTTTGTCCCACAGCCAGAGAAACAAAAGGCGCGGCGAGATCCGGGAATCCGATTCTGATCTTGTCTGCTGCATGGACCGAGGTGTGCAAGACAAAGATACTGAGCAAAGCTCCAAGAATCTTAAGCATGGAACACCTCCCATGACTCTGTTCAAGGTTCCAGGTTCAAAGTTCAAGGTGTGGAGCGGGGACGTTGAACATTGAACTTTGAACATTTGAACGTGGCCTTATCTATCCCAACGCGCCGATCTCCTGCATGCTGGCATCGAAGGTTATGTTTTCATTTTGGTCCGCGTCTCGGATGATCCAGATGGGATCTTCTCCTTGGCGAACCGCGTCGATGGATTCCTTGATCATGTTGCGCAGCATGATAACGCCCTGGTCCGACGCCCCAAGATGTTCTTTGGTCCGGTCATAGATGAGCCCCTGACTCTCCTGCGCTACGCGATCCTGGTCATGGGACGCAATGCCCCACCAGCCGTCTTCGACGCGCGTATAGACGCCCGGTCGGTCGTTCTCAAAGCCGAGAGTTTTCACGACGAAAGGCTTGGCACGCTCTTCGTCATTATGCGGATAGAATCTCAGCCAGAAAGTCATCGTATTTGTATCGTCCATGGGAACGCGGAAGCGAATCGCATGGTCAGGTATGCGCCCGCGGCGCGCCGTGGTGTGCCGCGTGTGAGATGGAAATACCCAGTGCGAAAGCTTCGGCTTTGTTACGCCCGGCACATGCATCGAGATCTTTGCGCCGTAGCGGGTCCTCTCCCAGCCTATCACCGGCCGCTTCAAGGCCATGTGCGGGTACTCGGGGGCATGAAGCGCGACGAGATGCGTCTGATCCACTGAGTTTTCCGCACGCTGGAGCCAATTACAAAAGTCATGACCCGCCCCAACGTGGCTCTCGCCGTCTGCCCTGAGAAACAAGTCATAGTTCGGCAATAACGGCGCAGGCTCAGGGCCGACATAGGCGAAGATGAATCCGCCGATCTCTTGGGCTTTGTAAGCAGGATGTTGGACGCGATTTTTGAAAGTACCTTCTTTAGGCTCCGCCGGCTGCTCCAGACATCGCCCGCGCGCATCATAGAGCCAGCCATGATAACAACAGCGGATGCCGGCGTCCTCGACTCGGCCGAATTCCAAGGAAGTCCCACGGTGCGAACAGTGCAGGCCTAAGACACCTAGCCTGCCGCTGCCGTCCCGAAAAAGAACCAGGTCCTCCCCGAGCAGTCGAACCCGACTCGGACTGCCTTTCGTCTTGACCTGCTCGGTAAATCCCACCGGCCACCAATAGCGCCTAAGCATCTCCCCCGCCGGCGTACCGGGCCCCACTCGGGTCAGCAATTCGTTTTCTTCCTTCGACAACATGCGACCTTCCTACGGTCTTCTACAAAGTGACCACGTAGAGGCTTTCTTTCATCAATCCCCTCTCCCGCATACGCGACGCATACGCGGGAGAGGGCGAGGGTGAGAGCAATATCCGAGCGC
>Ga0209857_1000217_pt1 | contig 13422 bp, 12 predicted proteins | sample GWRWN1_10_20_FD_187226 | JGI IMG/M metagenome (GOLD analysis project Ga0209857, IMG submission 187226) | Riverbed sediment microbial communities from areas with no vegetation in Columbia River, Washington, USA - GW-RW N1_10_20 (SPAdes)... | ecosystem: Environmental > Aquatic > Freshwater > River... | reverse complement strand
GCCCGAACGGGATCGAGCCGAGCAGATACCCACCGACTGCCATGACAGCCGGAAGCCATTCACTGGACATCATGCAACAGGGGCAGACCAGCGTCTCGATTCGTCACCACAGCCCCTTGATGGAGACCTGGCGCCAAAAGCTTACCAGGTACCGGCCCCCTGAAATGAACGCCAAGGCCAGCGCCACATACAGCACGACAGTCCCTGTTACGTGGAGATTCCAGGTCGCTGGCACGATGCCGTCTTCGAGGATCAACAGGATAACGGCGACCACCTGCAAGGCCATTTTGTATTTTCCCGTCGTCTCCGCCGCGATCACGATTCCTTGTGCGGCAGCGACGGCCCGCACCCCCGTCACTGCCACTTCACGACCGATCATCAGGATGGCCACCAGCGCGCCCACTCGATCGTACTGGACGAGCAAAATGAGGGCCGACAAGACCAAGAGCTTGTCGGCGATGGGATCGAGCAACCGTCCCAGCTTCGTCTCCTGTGACCGCCGGCGTGCCAGGTACCCATCCAGCAAATCGGTGATGGCCGCCACCGCAAACACAATCGCCGCCGACAGCGACCGGCCAGGGGTCGGGCTGGAAAAGACCAGCACAAAGACCGGAATCAGCAAGATGCGAAAGAGGGTGAGGAAGTTGGGAAGGTTCACATTCGTAGCCTGGGCCTCATACTTGGCCACGACTGAACCAGGTTGCTTATAGGCCTCTGTGACCGGCATGTTCGCTCTTTGACCTGTGATTGATCCTTCGCGTGTCACATCAGACGATGCCGCTTTTAAGCAGATCGTGGAGATGGATCACGCCGACTATCTGACGACTCTCCTCCAGAACCACTAAGGAAGTAATCGAACATTCTTCCATGATCCGAATCGCCCCCGCCGCGAGTTCATCGGGCCCGATTGTCTTGGGATTCTTGCTGGCCAGATCCCCCGCCTTGGCCTTGGCCAGATCGGCTCCCCGTTCCAGAAAGCGGCGGAGGTCGCCGTCGGTAATCACACCCAGCAGTCGACCGGCTTCATCCACGACCGTCGTCATCCCGAGCTTTTTCGTGGTCATGATCAAAATGGCCTCTCGCGCCGAGGTCTGCTGAGTCACTCGGGGAACCGCATCTCCCCCGTGCATCAGATCTCGGACTTTCAGCAAGAGCCGCCGGCCCAGGGTTCCCCCGGGATGAAACTGCGCAAAGTCTTCTTCCCGAAACCCTCGTTTCTGGAGCAACGCGATGGCCAAGGCATCACCCATGGCCAGCGTTGCGGTGGTGCTCGCAGTTGGCGCTAACCCCATCGGACAGGCTTCCTCCCCGACCGACACATCCAGGACCACCTCGCTGTTTTTCGCCAGCGTGGACTGGACCCGTCCGGTCATGGCCACCACCGGAATGTTCAGCCGCTTCACAAACGGGAGCAGTTTTAACACCTCTTCGGTCTCCCCGCTGTTGGAGATGGCGATCAGCGCGTCGCGGCGGGCCAGCATGCCCAGATCGCCGTGGGTCCCCTCGGCCGGGTGAAGAAAAAACGCTGGCGTCCCGGTGCTGGCCAGCGTCGCGGCGATCTTCTGGCCGATGAGGCCGGATTTCCCCATACCGGACACCACCACCTTACCGGCACATCGGTAGAGCAGGTCCACCGCCTCGGTAAACCGATGATCGAGGCGTTCGAGCAGCCCGGCGATCGCTCGCACCTCGATTTCCAGAACGCGCTTCCCGTGCTCAATGCTCACCCGCCCACCTCCGGTCCCTTCCCTGCCGCCTCGCAGATCCGAACCAGTCGCTCCAGCAGTGGCTTCAATTGATGAAGGGGCACCATGTTCGGGCCGTCAGACAACGCGGACTCCGGATCAGGGTGCACCTCCATAAAGAAGCCGTCGCAGCCGGCGCCGGCCGCCGCACAGGCCAAGGGAGCCACAAATTCACGCTGCCCTGCTGAACGGGTCCCTGCGCCTCCCGGCAACTGGACACTGTGAGTCGCATCGAACACCACCGGGTACCCGAATCCACGCATGATCGGCAGCGCGCGCATATCGACCACCAGATTGTTATAGCCGAACGACGCGCCTCGCTCGGTCAAGATAATACGGGAATTCCCGCAGCTCTCCAGCTTCTTGACCACATTGCTCATTTCCCACGGCGAGAGAAATTGCCCTTTTTTCACGTTGACCACGCGGCCAGTCTTGGCCGCTGCGACCAGCAGGTCAGTTTGACGGCACAGGAACGCGGGAATCTGCAGGATGTCGGCAACCTCGGCCGCTCGCGAGGCCTCCTCCACACTATGCACATCGGTCAGCACCGGCACTCCCACCTGCTCCTTCACTTTCCGCAGCACAGTCAGGCCTGCCTGAAGACCCGGGCCTCGGAACGATGCGATCGAGCTGCGGTTGGCTTTGTCATAGGAGGACTTGAAGACATAGGGGATACCGAGGGCTCTCGTGATTTCCGCGATGCGCTGCGCCGTCTCCACAGCGATCCGCTCACTCTCGATCACGCACGGGCCGGCGATCAGAACATGGGGATGGGACGCGCCGATCTTGAAGGGACCGAGGTCAACTGCTTGCGTCATGGTCGGTAATTCCATCCAGGATAATGTTCTTCGGGATGCTCAAAATGGCCAGCCAACGCGGCCGCAGGCCACTGTGTTCCATGGCTGGCTGGGATAATCCCTATTGCGGCCGTCCACCGAGCACCTTCTGAGTGTGCGCGGTGCGGGAGCACGGGGATCATCCCAGCCAGCCCGCCACCCTTTTTCAGCATCCCGCTAGTGTCCACATTTTCTTCGCAGAGCCGCCCCCACGAATGCGCTGAAGAGCGGATGGGGCCGGTGTGGCCGTGACGTGAATTCGGGATGGAACTGCGTAGCCACGAACCACGGGTGCCCATGCAACTCGACAATCTCCACTAATCGTTCATCCGGTGACAGTCCGCTGAGCACCAGCCCGTGGGCAGTCAACATCTTGCGATAAGCGTTGTTGAACTCGTACCGGTGACGATGGCGTTCGCTCACCTCCGACACACCGTACGCCTTGTGGGCCACACTGCCCTCCAGAATGCGACAGGGATAGGCGCCCAGCCGCATCGTCCCCCCCTTCTCACGGACGGACCGTTGATCCGCCATCAGATCGATGACGGGATGCGGCGTGGCCGGGTCGAACTCGGCACTGTTCGCGCCGGTCAAGCCGGCCGCATGCCGGGCCAGCTCAATCACGGCGCACTGCATGCCTAGGCACAGACCGAAAAACGGCACGCCACGCTCCCGCGCATAGCGGATGGTCTGGATCTTTCCTTCAATGCCACGGTTGCCGAAGCCACCGGGGATCAGGATGCCTTCCGCATCTCGCAGCACCCGTTCGGTGCCCAGCCGTTCGATCTCCTCGGACTCGATCCAGTGAATGAGCACCCGAGTCTCGTGGTCAATGCCGCCGTGGACGAGGGCTTCCGCCAGGCTCTTGTAAGATTCCTTCAGCCCCACGTACTTGCCCACCAACGCGATGGAGACCTCATGTTTGGGATGTTTGATCTTCTGGACCAGCGCATCCCATTCCCGGAGATTGGGCGGGCCGGTCTCCAGTCGAAGCAATCGGACGATCAACTCGTCCAGCCCTTCCTTCCGGAACACGATCGGCACTTCATAGACTGTCTCTACATCCTTGGCCGTGATGACCGCCCCCTTCTCCACGTTACAAAACAAGGCGATCTTCTCCTTGAGGTCCGGCGGAAGATAGCGGTCGGTGCGACACAACAGGATGTTGGGCTGAATTCCGATCTCGCGCAACTTGTTCACGGAATGCTGAGTGGGCTTGGTCTTCAGTTCCCCAGCCGCCCCAATATACGGCACCAGCGTCAAGTGCACATACAGGACGTTCTCGCGGCCAACGTCGTAGGGAATCTGCCGGATCGCCTCCAAGAACGGCAGGCTTTCGATGTCGCCGACCGTCCCGCCAATCTCGACGATCGCCACGTCGGTGCCCTTGGCCACAGTCAGGATGGCCTGTTTGATCTCGTCGGTAATGTGTGGCACCACCTGCACGGTCCCACCCAGGTAGTCCCCGCGCCGCTCCTTCCTGATCACCGAGTCATAGATCCGACCGGTGGTGTAGTTGTTGTCCCTCGTCAGCGTCAAGGAGGTGTAGCGCTCATAATGACCCAGATCCAAGTCCGTCTCGGCCCCGTCGTCGGTCACAAACACTTCCCCGTGCTGATAGGGGTTCATGGTGCCCGGATCAACATTGATGTAGGGGTCCAGCTTGAGAAAGGTGATCTTCAACCCCCGGCTTTCCAGCAGATTGCCGATCGAAGCTGAGGCGAGTCCCTTCCCCAGGGAAGAGACCACCCCCCCGGTCACAAATATATATTTGCTCATGGCCACCTTCCCCATGAAAGCCGTGGGATCATGCCACACCTCATAGGAGCATTCCTACATCTTCGTGTTCCACCGAATGTCGTCATCGTCTGCTTAACAAGGCACCGGCCGCTGCAAGACAAGTTCAGCCTCTTTCAGATCCTCCGGCGCATCGATGCGCAGCGACGGATGCGTGGTCTCCCAGACTCTGATCCGGATCCCGTGGTCCAGCGCGCGCAGTTGCTCCAGTTTTTCAGTATCCTCCAGAGGACTGGTCGGCAGTTCAGCCAGGCGTAACAAGGTCTCCCGCGTATAAATGTAAATCCCGAGATGGACATAATGCAACCAGGCTGCACTCTCGTGCGCCCCATCTCGCACATGCGGGATGGGCGCGCGCGAGAAATAGAGCGCCTCACCCTGCTGATCTGTGACCACCTTCACCACGCCAGGGTTCCGCACCTCTGCCATCGAGGTGAGCCGCCGTTTGAGCGTGCCCATACCGGCACCGCTGGCCAAGAAGGGCATCACCAGGTCGGTGAGTAACTCGGGGTGCAGTATGATCTCATCGCCTTGGAGATTCACGAAGACCTGGGCTGGAAGCTGTCGCGCCACTGCCGCCACCCGGTCTGTCCCGGTCCGGAACGGCTCAGTGGTCATCACCACCGTCCCGCCGAACCCATCCACCGCGTCCCGGATACGGGCGTCGTCGGTGGCCACCAGGACCTGGCTAATCATTGGCGAGGCCTGCGCACGCTCATAGACGTGCTGGATGAGCGGTTTGCCCATCAGCATCGCCAAGGGTTTCCCGGGAAACCGCGACGATCCAAACCGAGCCGGGATCACGACCGTGACTGGCGTGCCGCGGCTAGACATGCGTCAGCGCCTCGACCAACTGCTGTTGCGTGACAGTGGCAGTGCCGACCATCCCTACCACGATGCCGGCCGCCTGATTGGCGAGCATCGCTCCATCCCGCATGGAGGCGCCAGTGGCCAACGCGAGCGCTAAGGTGCCCACCACGGTATCGCCCGCCCCGGTCACATCATAGACCTGGCGCGCCATCGTGGGGATATCCAAGCGGGACCCATCGGATCCAAAGAGGCTCATCCCCTTCTCACCGCGGGTGACCAGAACGGATTGACAGCCCAAGCGCTGCCGAATGATCTCGCCCGCCTCGTTGATCGCGCGGTCGTCCTCTCCATGCACACCGGCCGCCTGCACCACCTCCAGATGATTGGGGGTCACGACGGTCACCCCCTTATAATAGGAAAAGTGTTCCACTTTTGGGTCTACGATGATCGGGATGCGGCGGAGCGCCGCCAGGCGGGTGAGTTCCGCCATGAGCGACACCGTGACCACTCCCTTGGCGTAGTCCGAGACGACCAGGCAAGAAATCTCCCGTAGCCGCGATTCCACGTATCGGATAATGCGTCGTTGCAATGGACCCTTGATCTCCCCGCGACGCTCGACATCGAACCGGACCACCTGCTGATTGTGCGCAATCACCCGTGTCTTGCGGGTCGTCGGCCTGTCTGGGTCAATGACTACACCGCCACGGCCCTGGCGCCGAACACCCAGCTCCTTGAGCAAACGCCGGCCACCCTCGTCCGCCCCCACGACCCCGCAGATGTCGGCCCGTCCGCCGAGCGACAGAATGTTATTGAAGACATTGGCGGCCCCACCAAGTTGAAGCGACTCGGAATCCACATGGACCACTGGCACCGGAGCCTCGGGCGAGATGCGACTGACCTTCCCCCAGATATAATGATCGAGAATCAAATCGCCCACCACCAAGACTCCGGCCTGGGGGAACCGCTGAATGTGCTGCTGCAGCGCACGACGCCTGGAGCGAGGCACAAGGCTGCCCTCCCCTCCCCGCATACCTCCTCCTGACACCCTCGTACCAGCTTTGGCTAGTGAATCGCCTTGCCGAGTCGCTCCCATCGCACCCACTGCTCCCAATGACCTTGCCCGCTCCAGGACCAATAGATCCTGAAGGCCTTCCCCCTGATCTTCTGAGCGCTCACATACCCCCAAAACCGGCTGTCCAGGCTCTGATCTCGGTTATCGCCCATGACAAAATAGGATTCAGCAGGGACCGTCACAGGGCCGAAGTTATCCCGGGGATTGACCGACCCGTCAATAATGCCAGGATCGACCCGTTGTGTGTAGGCCTTGTCCTCGAGGGGCACCCCATTGACAGAGACCACCTTGTTCCGGATCTGGATCGTATCGCCCGGGAGGCCGACGACGCGTTTAATGAAATCCTTTTCCTCATCTTCGGGATACCTGAACACAATGATGTCCCCCCGCTCCGGCTCTCCAAACTTCACCACCGTCTTCGACGAATAACAGTTCACGGGGAGAACGCTCATCCGGAACTTGCAGTCGGCGGGCCACTGCAACCCGTAGGACAATTTGCTGACCAAGATATGGTCACCGATCAGGAGCGTCGGAATCATGGACCCTGAAGGAATCTTGAAGGCCTGCACCACGAAGACCCGGATCGCGAACGCGAGCAGCATCGCCACGACGATGGCTTCCGCATATTCGCGCAGGACCGATTTCCGAGACCGGGGGATACGGTCGGCACGGGTCACGGAATCGGGGCTCAGCAGGCTGTCCTGACCCGGCGGAGGCGGGACAGCCTCCGCCGACGTCCGCGCTTTTTCGACGCTCGGTTGGTTCTGCTCCACGGCTATTCGTCCATCACCTTGAGGAGCGCGAGGAAAGCCTCCTGTGGCACCTCGACCCGACCCACCTGCTTCATGCGTTTTTTCCCTTCTTTCTGCTTCTCCCACAATTTCCGCTTCCTGGTGATGTCACCACCATAGCATTTGGCAGTGACATTCTTCTTCAGCGCGCCCACCGTCTCGCGGGCGATCACCTTATTCCCGATCGCCGCCTGAATCGCCACTTCAAACATTTGCTTGGGGATCAACTCCTTCATCTTCTCGGCAAGCTGTCGTCCCCTGATCTGAGCCCGGTCTCTATGCGTGATGAACGAGAGGGCATCCACTGTCTCCCCGTTGAGCAATATATCCAGCTTCACGAGATCCGATTCGCGGTATCCGATCAGCTCGTAATCCAGCGAGGCGTACCCTTGGGTTCTGGACTTCAGACGATCAAAGAAGTCCAGGATCACCTCGTTGAGCGGCAATTCATAGGTCAGCATCACCCGGCTTGGATCGAGGTACTGCAGCCCCTGCTGGATGCCGCGACGCTCCTGGCACAGTTGCAGGATGTTGCCCACGTGGCGTTCCGGCGTGATGATGGTCGCCCGAATAAAGGGTTCCTCGAAATTCTCAATTGCCGACACCGGAGGGAGCTTGGACGGATTGTCAATCTCCAAGACCTCCCCTGCCGTGGTCAGAATCCGATAGACGACCGTGGGAGCGGTGGCGATCAGGCTCAGCTCATACTCCCGCTCGAGACGCTCCCGGATGATGTCCATGTGCAGAAGGCCCAGAAACCCGCACCGGAATCCAAAGCCCAGGGCCAGCGAGGTCTCCGGCTCATAGACGAACGACGAATCATTGAGGCGGAGTTTCTGGAGCGCATCGCGCAGGTCCTCAAACCGGGCGGTATCCGTGGAGTACAGGCCGCAGAAGACCAGCGGCTTGACCTCCTTGTACCCAGGGAAGGGAGACTCGGTGGATCTGGCAGCATCGGTTAGCGTGTCCCCGATCTTGGTATCCGCGACTTCCCGCATCCCCGCACAGACGTAACCCACCTCCCCTGCCATCAGACGATCGGTTTTCGTACGCTTTGGTGTGAATTGGCCCACCTCGCTGACCTCGAAGACCCGATTGTTGGACATGACACGGATCTTCATCCCGGGGCAAATCTGCCCATCAATCACCCGGGTCAGCACGACGACGCCCTGGTAATTGTCAAACCACGAGTCAAAGACCAAGGCCTTGAGCGGCTTGTCAGGGTCACCGGACGGCGGAGGAATGCGCGTCACGATCGCCTCCAGGACTTCCTGGACCCCGCGGCCCTCCTTGGCGCTGACCGACAACGAATCCGTGGCGTCCAACCCTAACACCTCCTGGATCTGATGCTTGACGCCTTCGATGTCCGCGCTGGGGAGATCAATTTTGTTGATGACCGGGATGATCATGAGGTGGTTGGCCATGGCGAGATGCACGTTGGCGATCGTTTGCGCCTCCACCCCCTGACTCGCGTCCACCAGGAGCACAGCGCCTTCGCAGGCCGCAAGGCTCCGCGAGACTTCATACGTGAAGTCAACATGGCCAGGCGTATCGATGAGGTGAAGGGAGTAGAGATGCCCGTCCTTGGCTTGATATCGGATGGCGACTGCGTGGGCCTTGATCGTGATTCCCCGCTCACGCTCGAGGTCCATAGCATCCAGGATCTGCTCTCGGAACTCTCGGGCTGTGATCGAGCCCGTAAGTTCTAGGAACCGGTCAGCGAGGGTCGATTTTCCATGATCGATGTGCGCGATAATGGAAAAATTCCTGATACGGCTTTGCAAATCCTGGCTCATTCCCGAACAAATCGGTTCATTATATTAGCTGACCCGCGGGTTGTCAAAGAATACTCCCCCCCCTTATAATCCGCGAATCGCTGATAGACTGGACGGTTCCGATCACCGAGAGACCAGAACCGCAGCACCATGAGCGTCACCCGCCCATGAAGGCCCACTCCCGCACAACCCGGCTCGCCGAATGGGACCGCACCTACCTGTGGCACCCCTTCACCCAGATGCAGGAGTGGGAACGTGAGGACCCCGTCATCATCGAGCGCGGCAGGGGCCCCTACCTGATCGACACCCTCGGACGGAAATATCTGGACGGCGTGTCCTCTCTGTGGGTCAATCTGCACGGGCACCGCCATCCCAGACTCGACCGTGCGATCCGGAACCAGCTCAGAAAAATCTCGCACAGCACCTTGCTTGGACTGTCGAACCCTCCAGCGATTCAACTGGCCCGTGCGCTCATTGGTGTGGCGCCGCGCGGGCTGACGCGGGTCTTTTATTCAGACGATGGCTCCACCGCAGTGGAAGTGGCGCTGAAGATGGCGGTTCAGTATTGGCAACAGCGCATTCCTCCGGCCGGCCACAAACAGACCTTCGTGCATCTGGGCCTGGCCTATCACGGGGACACCGTCGGCGCGATGAGCGTCGGCAGCATGGAGCTCTTCCAAAAACGATTCGACGGTCTGCGCTTTCCCACGATCGCCGCCGACCCTCCCTATTGCTATCGGTGTCCACTGGGGCTGACCTACCCCGCCTGTAGGATGGCCTGCCTCGATCCGATTGAACGCGTCCTGAAGGAACGGCACCAGGAGATTGCCGGCCTCATCATCGAACCCCTCGTGCAGGCCGCCGCCGGCATGATCACCGCTCCGCCCGGGTATCTCACCCGCATCCGCGAGCTCTGTAACAAGTATCAGGTGCTGCTGATCGCAGATGAAGTCGCGACCGGATTTGGTCGCACCGGTCGGATGTTTGCCTGCGATCACGAAGGGGTCACGCCCGATTTGATGGCGATCAGCAAAGGACTGACCGGCGGATACCTTCCACTGGCCGCCACATTGACCACCGAGGAGATTTATCGAGCCTTCCTGGGTGACCATGCAGAGTGGAAAACCTTCTTCCACGGTCACAGCTATACTGGCAATCCACTCGGCTGCGCAGTCGCACTCGCGAACCTGGAGGTCTTTCGCAAGGAGCGGACGCTGACGCGCATGAGAGGCTGCCTAAAGGCCTTGAACCGCCTGCTCCGTCCCCTGTCCACGTTGGCCCACGTCGGAGAGATCAGACAGCGCGGCTACATGGTCGGGCTTGAACTGGTCAAAGATCGTGGGTCACGAGAGCCCTACCCATTGACGGATCGCGTTGGGCATCGGGTAGCCATGGAGGCTCGTCAGCGGGGGCTGCTGATCCGGCCCTTGGGCAACGTCATCGTGCTCATGCCGCCGCTCGTCACCAAGGTCAACGAGTTGACGCGGATGGTCTCTATCCTGCACGAATCCATCCTAACCGTCACTGAAGCCTAGGGCACGTCCGTGACGATCCAGCGCCTTCGAGCCAATGAGTGGCCGAGAGTGGTTCCATCTCCGTAAGTTATACGTGCTGCGGCCCGCGCGAATTCCTCAAGCGGCACTGGCAGACCATAGACTGCTCGCAGGAACAGACTCCACATGTACAGTGGCGAGAGCTTCCCAGATATTCACAGCCGTCCGGCGCCCCATTGCGGCGCCGGGCAACCGATCGTGCAATAGGCTCCCAACCCCAGCCCACTCCAGCTCATCTCATCCTGCTCAGCCAAGAGCTAGCTGAACGGTAAATTGAGCTTAAATGACGCGGAGCTGTGTACGCCATCCCCCGTACCTGATACCTCGGCACCCTCATCCGCTTAGGCCCTTGCATAATATTATTTATATTGAATATACTTATCCGATGTAATAGAATAATAGATGGAGGACAAGGTGGAACGGTCCAATACGCCCGGCACATCTGTCGCGCCGCTTCATCGGCAAGGTACACGTAGTAAGCGTGTCAGACTGATGCGTTCTTGTCCATACGAAATGAGCGCGTTCGTTGGTCAGGAGTCGATCGAATTTCACCAAGGAGAGGCGCTCTCGATCAATATTAGCTCTGGAGGAATGTTGCTCTTTATGGCTCAGACCCCTGCGGTGAAGCAGGTGTTCGAAATTCAGGTACCCGAAGCCATCAATAATGACAATGCCACAACGGTGGTGGAAGTATGCTGGACGCGTCAGATTCCACTGGAGGACCAGAACAGCATGCACCTGGTCGGTGTCAGATTCCTGTTCGCGTCACACTTCTCTTGTGGAGAAGAAGTCCTTGCCCAGAAGGGTTGACAAGATTTCCCCTGCCAATATCCGCAAGACAAATCACCCGCACAGAAAAGAACTTTCTGAAAGCCTCCCAAGAAACGTAAGCTAACATACACACGACTTCCGGGTTGTGCTCCTATCTTCGGGCCGCTGTGTCGTGAGTCGAGCTGGGGTTGGAAGGAGTGATCAGAACAATGGAGGATGTCCAGGGATTCCCGTTCGTATTCCGGACTTGGTCTTCTTCATGATGTATTGGATGTGGTCTTTCAGGACGTACTCGGCAACCCCAAGCAGGCCTGTAACCTCTCCATGTCCACGCGACATGCGATCCTTGCGCAGCTAACCACCATTTGAACCGGCCGTGCTGATTGTCACAGGCATAGAGAATGCGGGCTAGAACGCTCTTTGAGGGGGCATTGTTTTCGACAGTACAGAGGGCCACTTCGATTCATTGAAAGTCGCAGGCCGGTCACCAGACTTCGATCCGTTCGCCGCGGTGGCACTTAAGCAATTCCGCAGCGCTCCCTTCCTTGATGAAGACTTCCACCTGCCCGTTGCTGTTGATCAATGCATGCGGCGCGAGCGCGCTACCCTGGGCGTAGGCAGTGACCAGCCCTTGGATCACGGCGCCTCCTACGCGGATCGTGACCTCGGCATCGGACTTCTTGGTCACTCCCTGGACCTCCTTGAGGTGCAGCGGTGTGATATTCGAGATGAGATTGCCAAAATGGTCCACATAAGCGATCCGGCCAACCAGGGCTTTGCCTTCCCATGACGGCTCGTGAATCGGCAGCTTCACATAGTCGCGAATCAGCCGCCCAAAGGACCCGGGCGGTTGACCCTTGGTAAGCCAGGCCGCTGCTGGCGCAAACAGGTCCCGGCCGTCAAAGGTCGCCCCTTCAGAGTCCAGACGGTACTGTTTGTTGTCGATCTGCCGCACCTCAACCGACAGCTCTTCCTGATAGATGTAGGTCAGCAAACCGTTGTCCGGCGCCAGGAAGTAATATCTGGAGGTCGTGACCAGCAGCGGCTGCCTTGCGCTGCCGACTCCAGGGTCCACGACCGCGACGTGCACCGTCCCGTCCGGGAAATACCGGTATGAAGACTTGAGAAGGTACGCCGCTTCCTCGACTTGATGCGGGGTCACTTGGTGAGAGAGATCCACGATTCGGGCCTGCGGGTTGACGTTCAGGATCACACCTTTCATGCTGGCAACGAAGTAATCCCGGTCGCCGAAGTCAGTGAGCAATGTAACAACAGAGATGGCGGAGGGCATACTCGCTACAGTAAACCTTTAGCGGTGATACGTGACGAGTAATGAGCCGTTCAGTTCAGAGTTCCTCGAACCGGATTTCCTGGATTTTGTACTCGACGACCTTGGCCGGTGTGGTCACCTCCACCTGATCCCCCACGCGGCGTCCTATCAAGGCCTTGCCAACCGGCGACTGGACCGAAATCTTTCCGTTTTTCAGGTCAGCCTCATCCTGCCCCACCAGCGTGTACTGCCTCTTCTGGTTCGACTGCACATCTATCAGGACCACGGTCGCTCCAAATACCACGGTCTCGCTGGACAGGTTGGCGGTCTCGATGATCCGAGCGTCGGCCAGCCTGCGTTCCAGCTCGTTAATCCGGGATTCGATGAACCCCTGACGCTCCTTGGCTGCCTCATACTCGGCGTTCTCGCTGAGGTCGCCATGCGATCGGGCTTCAGCTATGGCCTCGATCACTTTCGGCCGTTCCTCTCTTCGCAGCCGGTCTACTTCAGCCTTGAGCGCTTCATAGCCTTTCTTGGTAATGGGTGTCGGCATGTCCCTCTCTAGCCTCTCACCTCTCGCCCCTTGTTCTCATGGTACTCTTGCAAGGACCGGATCGTCAGTCCTTTGTTCAGAGTGGCCTCGATGGCCGTCACCGCCGCTCTGGCGCCTGGCATCGTCGTATAGTAGGAAAGCCCATGCTGGAGCGCCTCGCGGCGAATCGACAGGGAGTCGGCCTGCGAGGACTGGTCCCCGACTGTGTTGACGACCAAGCTGATCTCGCCGTTCTTGATATGGTCCACGATGTGTGGTCGCCCTTCCTTGACCTTGTTCACGGTCTCGACTTCGACCCCCTGCTCGCGGAGATAGGCTGCCGTGCCGCGCGTCGCTTCGATCCCAAACCCAAGCCGCAGTAACCGCCTGGCCACCTCTAGCGCCGCGGGCTTATCCTGATCCTTTACGCTGATAAAGACCGTGCCGCAGCTCGGTAGAGTGACCCCGGC
>Ga0209857_1000211_pt1 | contig 13494 bp, 13 predicted proteins | sample GWRWN1_10_20_FD_187226 | JGI IMG/M metagenome (GOLD analysis project Ga0209857, IMG submission 187226) | Riverbed sediment microbial communities from areas with no vegetation in Columbia River, Washington, USA - GW-RW N1_10_20 (SPAdes)... | ecosystem: Environmental > Aquatic > Freshwater > River... | reverse complement strand
CTTCGAGGTCGTCCTGGGCGGCGACAGCACAGTTCAGCGCAAGCCGCATCCGGAGCCTGCCCTGAAGGTCCTGACCCTCACCGGAGTCGATCCCCGGCTCGCCGCCATGGTCGGCGACAGCCCCGCCGACATCGAGATGGCGCAACAGGCCGGGGTCTATAGCGTCGGCGTGACATACGGCCTGCGATCCGCCGCGGAGGTTCGGGCGGCGGGGCCGGATCTACTGCTCGAGAGCCTGGCCGAGCTCCGGCACCATCTGCGCTGACGACGACCGACGACCCCCGAAATTCCTTGGCGGGACCGGCCATTTTTGGTAGTTTTCTTGTCCCCGTTGCCGCGAACGAGGGAGGGCGCTGAAGGGGATCAGGCGTGATGGCATCGTCGCGGGGTGAACAGGGGACCTTTGGGAGGGAGCGTCCTGTGGTGCCAGAAAAATGGGAACCCACGATGTATCTGGGCGCCGGCTCAGGGGATGGAGGCCCATTTGCCCGTCTGGCCGAGGATGTGCGGACGGGCCTGACCAGGATCCCCAAGGAACTGCCGCCGAAGTACTTCTATGACGCGCGGGGCTCAGCGCTGTTCGAGCAGATCTGCGAGCTACCTGAGTACTACCTGACCCGGACGGAGCGCGCTTTGCTCGCACAGATCGCCGGCGAAGTCGTTGCGTCCGTTCGGCCCACCACCCTGGTTGAATTCGGGTCTGGAAGCAGTCGCAAGACCCGCATCCTCCTTGACGCGATGGCGCGCCGTGAACTCCTGGATTGTTATGTCCCGATCGACCTGAACGAAGATGTGCTCCGGCAGATCGCGCATACGCTCAGTGAGAGCTACCCGGGCTTGCGCGTCCACGCTGTGATCGGTGACTTCGAGCAGCCGGTGGAGATCCTCCCGACCGGGGGACCCAGGCTGGTCGCCTTTCTGGGCAGCACCATCGGGAACCTCGCCCACGATGGGGCCATCGGCTTTCTCCGCAATGTGGCTCGCCTGCTCGCTCCGGAGGATCGATTCTTGCTCGGCACGGATCTCGTCAAGGACGTGAGGGTTCTGGAGCGGGCGTACAATGATGCCGCCGGCGTCACCGCCGCCTTCAATCGGAACATCCTTTCCGTAATCAACAAGCACCTGGACGGCCATTTCGAGCCGAATCGCTTCGAACATCTCGCCTTTTACAACAAAGAGGACTCGCGGATCGAAATGCATCTGGTCGCTCGTCAGTCGCATCAGGTCTCCATCGATGCCATCGATTTCACGGTGGAGTTTGCGAGGGGTGAATCGATCCGGACGGAGATCAGCTGCAAATATACGAGGGCGATGGTTGAGGGGATGCTCGCAGAGGCCGGCCTTCGCTTGGTCCGATGGGATACGGACAGGGATCGCCTGTTTGCCCTTTCGCTTTCCACCCACCTGCATTAAAATCATCGTCTCACGGTGCACATGGTCGTTTCGGTCCGCCCTCTCGCAGAAATCACCCTGTGTTGAGGTGTTCAAGCGGTGCGAGGCGTGGAGATGTGTATGAGGGGACACTCCGGGATCACTGCCGCCGAGCTGGCCAAAATCTTGATCGATGCGCGTGCACGGACCCTCGCGCTGATCTCGGATCTCACCGACGAGCAGTTGATGGGGCCTCGTTTGCCGATCGTGAACCCTCTGCTCTGGGAGATCGGGCACGTGGCCTGGTTCCAGGAGAAGTGGGTCTTGCGCCATCGGGGCAAGGAGAAACCCATTCGCGGGGATGGTGATGTGCTTTATGACTCGGCCCGTGTGCCCCATGACAGCCGGTGGGACCTGCCCCTTCCGTCAAGAGACGAAACCGTCGCGTACATGCAGCAGGTGATGAACCGGATCATCGAGCGGCTCGGTGCGATCGAGTTGGACCGGGAGGAGATGTACTTCCATTACCTGGCCGTCTTCCATGAAGATATGCACGATGAAGCGTTCACATATACGCGGCAGACCCTGGGGTACCCACGTCCCCCCCTCACCGCCCTTCCCGAAGGGGCCGGTGATGGCCAGACCAGTGGCGGGCCGCTGCCGGGGGATGTGGAGATTCCCGGAGGGACGTTCCTCCTCGGGGCGACACCGGATCTCCCCTTTGTCTTCGACAATGAAAAATGGGCCCATCCCGCCGTGATCCGGCCTTTTTGCATCGCGCGCGCGCCGGTCACCAACGTTGAGTTCGCGGCCTTTGTGGAGGACAAAGGATATCTCAGGCGGGAGTGCTGGCGTGATGAGGGGTGGGTGTGGCGTGAGCAGGCCAGGGCCGAGCATCCGCTCTACTGGCATCGCGAGGCCGGGGGGCGTTGGTACCGTCGGCGCTATGACGAACTCGTTCCGCTGGAGGAACATCACCCCGTCATTCACGTCAACTGGTACGAGGCCGAGGCCTACTGCCGTTGGGCGGGCCGGAGATTTCCAACCGAGGCCGAGTGGGAAGTGGCGGCCAGCGGAGAGCCATCGCCCGACCGCCGGACAGTCGGGGGAGGCAAGCGAACCTTCCCGTGGGGCGAAGACCCGCCGTCCGCCGCAGTGGCCAACCTGGACGCCCGTGCCGGGGGGTGCATCGATGTCGGCGCCCTGGCCGCCGGCGAGAGCGCCTTTGGGTGTCGCCAGATGGTCGGCAACGTGTGGGAGTGGACGAACACCGCCTTCGGACCCTATCCCGGCTTCGTGCCCGACCCCTACAAGGAATATTCGGAACCGTGGTTCGGAACGCGCAGGGTGCTGCGCGGGGGATGTTGGGCGACCCGCTCGCGCCTCATCCGCAATACCTGGCGGAATTTCTATCCACCCGACCGGCGTGACGTCCTGGCGGGCTTTCGCACCTGCGCACCCTGAGGAGTTCGCCATAGGCCGTCAGACAACGTTCACGCCTCTCGTTACTGGATGGCACAAATCGCGCTCGAAAAGGTCAGCAAGGTCTACGGCGACGAGAAGGCCCTTCAGGATATCGATCTCACCTTCACGGACGACGTGACCACCGCGGTGGTCGGCCCGAGCGGCAGCGGGAAATCGACGCTGCTGCAAGTGATCAACGGGCTGGTCAGGCCGAGCCGCGGCACGGTGTCCGTTTTCAGGGAGCCCATCGACTATGGGCGCCTACCCGAACTTCGATTGCGGATCGGGTATGCGGTCCAGGGGACTGGGCTTTTCCCCCATCTCACGGTTGAGGAAAACATCACACTCCTCGCGCGCCTGGCCAAATGGGACGTAGAGCAAATCAAGGCCCGGACCGAGGAGCTTATGCGGCTGGTGAATCTGCCGCTTTCCTTCGCCCAGCGCTACCCGCACGAGCTGAGCGGGGGGCAGCAGCAGCGGGTGGGACTCTGTCGCGCTATGGTCTTGAATCCCCGGATCTTTCTCCTCGATGAGCCCTTCGGAGCCCTCGACCCCATCACGCGCAACGAAATCCAGCGGGAGTTTCTGCATCTGCAGCAGATGGAAGCACGCACCATCGTGCTCGTCACCCACGACCTTCGGGAGGCGCTGAAGCTGGCGCAGCGCCTCGTCGTCCTGGACCGGGGGAGCCTCGTGCAACACGGCACCTGCAAGGAGATCCTGGAGGACCCGGCCAGCGGATTTGTTCGGAGTTTCTTTCAGTCCCAGCTCGAGCAGTGACGTCGAGTGGACAAGATGCACACCGCGGTTATCTCGCTGGTCACATTCCTCTCCCTGCTTCTAGGGCCCGATACCGCAGGGGGCCAGACGGTCGTGGTGGGTTCCAAGCATTTCAACGAGGGGTACATATTGGCCGAGATCAGCGCGCAACTCCTCGAGGATCGAGGGTTCCGGGTCGAGCGAAAGTTCGGTCTGGGGGGGACGCTGGTCTGTTTCGAGGCGCTGAAAAATGGCGAGATCCACCTCTATCCGGAATATTCCGGGACACTCGAACAGGCGATCCTCAAGTTGCCCCATCGGGTCTCCCACAGGGAACTCCGGGAGACCCTCAAGCGCCGGTTCGATCTGGACCTGCTGGAGTCCTTCGGATTCAACAACACCTATGCGATCGCGGTGAGCAGACGCCTCGCCCGGGAGCGGGGGCTGAAAACGATCGGCGACCTAGCCAAATTTCCGAACCTCCGTGTCGGCTTCAGCCACGAGTTTCTCAACCGCCAGGATGGCTGGCCCGGGCTGGCGCGGACGTACGGACTCCCCGCGCGGCCCGTGGGGATCGAACACGGGCTGGCCTATCACGCGATCCGAGAAAACAGGCTCGACGTCACGGATGTCTATTCCACGGATGGCGACATCAAGAAATTCGATCTTGTCCTCTTGGAGGATGACCGACGCTACTTTCCTGAATACCTGGCTGCACTCCTGGTGCGGGGTGGACTGGATGAGCAGATCAAGCGCATCCTGGGTGAACTGGCAGACACCATCACCGCGGCCGAGATGCAAGGGCTCAATGGGCAGGTACTCCTCGAGCGAAAGAGCTTTGCCGAGGTCGCGCAGCAATTCTTGCGCGAGGAAGGTCTGCTCCGAAGTCAAGGACAGGCGCTGTTAGGGAGCAGATGGGGGACCCTGCTTTTTCGGGCAGCGACCCATATCGAGCTCACCCTGATCGCCCTCGTCGCGGGTATGGCGGTGGCGATCCCCGGCGGGATCCTGATCTACCGACTGCGCGCCATCTCAAAGCCGGTCGTTTACCTCGCCGGATTGCTGCAAACCATCCCCTCCATCGCCCTGCTTGCGTTCATGATTCCCTTTTTCGGCATCGGGGCGACACCAGCCATCGTGGCCCTGTTTCTCTACGCCCTGCTCCCGATCCTGCGAAACACCGCCGCAGCGCTCTTTTCGATCGATCCGGTCCTGAAAAGAGTCTCGGTTGGGATGGGACTCACCGCATGGCAGCGCCTGCGGTACGTCGAACTGCCCCTGGCCGCCCCTACAATCCTGGCCGGCATCAAGACCGCTGCGGTCATCAACATCGGCACGGCCACGTTGGCCGCCTTCATCGGCGCCGGAGGGCTGGGAGAGCCGATCGTGACCGGGCTGGCCCTGAACGATACCGGCCTGATCCTTGAAGGGGCGGTTCCGGCCGCTCTGCTGGCGGTCGCGACCGAATGGGGCTTCGAGGGGCTGGAGAAGCTGTTGATCCCCAAACACCTGCTGCAGAAACCCGCCGAATAGCACTCAGGTCAGCCCGGGGCGGGGTGCATGTGGCGACCGATGATTGGATCGGACCACTCGGTGGTGTAGAATGCTATGTCATGCGGTGGCTGGTGGACGGATACAACGTGATCCGGTGCAATCAGAGCCTGGCGGCTCACGAGGGCGAGAGCCTCGAAGCAGGGCGCGATGCGCTCTGTCGCCTTCTGGCGGACGCCGCCCGCACCTCCGGTGACCAATTCACGGTTGTGTTTGACGGGGCGCGAGGCGGCGGCGCGACCTCTGCTGGCAGGGGCGTCCGCGTTCTCTTCTCGCGGGCGCCGGAGCGGGCCGATCACGTCCTCGCCCGGATGGCCGGTGCGGGCATCGCAGTGGTCACCAACGACCGCGAGCTGCGGCAAACGGTTGCCCGGACTGGCGCGGTTGCCGTGTCTGCCGATGAATTTGTGGCCCGCATCTTCGCGCCACCCGGCCCCGGCAGGAGCGAAGAGGACGAAGAGGAGGTTCCCCGAGGGCTGAAAAGCGGGAACCCCCGTCGCCTCTCCAAGAAGGCCCGGGCGGCGGCCCGCGCACTCAATCGTCTCAGGCATCGTCCCAAGCGGTCTCCGTAGGGACCTTGACCCCGAACACGCAGGGCGTTCGGAGACTGCTCTGTGCCTCTCCCTCACCTCGCTCTTCCGTCGCCGATGAACTCCCGATGACCTTGCGATAGACCCCTCCTACCTGTGGCACGGCCGTTGCACCCCTTCCCATACGACGGGACCGGGAGCGGGCATGGAGGCAGAGACTGTGAAAAAATCGCTGCTTGAGATATATGCATTGGCTGTCTGCTTCGTCACGGTCGTCTGCTTTGTGATCGCGCTGGGGATCGGGCTGTACGACCTGGTCGAGCTAGCATACCCTGAGTTTAGCCTGAGTTCGTATGAGTACGAGCGCCACCAGTCGGACGAAGCATTCATGCGTCACTGGGCGAAGGACAAGAAACGTCCGGCTGAGGGGGAGGTTACGAAGCTACGCGAGGAGAGTTTTCGGACGGAGCTTCGCAAGGAACAACGGTCCGCCATGCAGAGCCTCGTCCAGATCCTTATTGTACTGGCCATTGACGTCGTGGTCTTCTTCGTGCACTGGCGCTTGGCCAAGCGCGCCCGTGAATCTGTCGCTACCGCATGATGCCTCCTGAAGGACCCCTGCCTACATTCGCCATCCGGTTTAGGAACTCTCCTGCGGTAACGATCGATATGCCACGGTACGAATCCAGCTCCAGGAGGTCGCGGTCGCCGGTCACGAGATACTTCGCCCCTCCGGTCACAGCACACTCGAGAAACTTGTTATCGTCAGGATCGCGCCTGACCACGGTAAGGCGCTTTCTCACCTCGATCGTCTTGACGAACGGAAGCACCTCCTCTTCGAGCAATCCCCTGATCTCTTGGTCACTCAAGCGGAACTTGGGATACGTAAGGACCTGAAGATACTCCTGAAGCATTGCTTTAGATAGCAGGGGGGTGATCTCTCCGGATTGCCAAAGCGGGACAAGACGGGAAGCCGTGCCGGAGAAGAGCAGGGCCGAGATCAGGGTGTTCGTGTCCAGGACAACCCGCATCTAGCCCCGTCGGCCCCGGGCCCAACGGATCGCACCCCGCACGTCCTTCTCGGTTAGCCCCAAGGCCTTGATCTTGGCTCGCACCGCCTTCAGCCGCTCGCCCGGCACGCTCACGATGACCGGCTTCAGGACCACCTCGCCGTCCCGGAGGGAAACCTCAAAGTACTCGACGTCAGGCAGTTGACGGACGATAGCCTTCGGCAGGGTGATCTGGTTCTTCGATGTCTTTTTCGCCAGCATATCACATCTCCCCTGAAACAAGGATACAAGGATTCCTTACATCCGTCAAGTTTGGATGCCTCCCTGTCAGCATGAGGGCGGGGTCCCCCAGCCACTCTCTATCAGACGGCTGATTCCGAAAGCCCCAGGATGAACTTCTAGGACAACCAGGGGACGGAGTCGTCGATTTCGAAGCCGTGGGCCTCGATCATGCGGTGGGTGTCGGCGGCGGTCTGGCCTGGGGTGGTGAGGTAGCCGTTCACGAAGAGGGAGTTGGCGGGGTACAGGGCGAGGGGCTGCATGTCCCCGAGGTTGAGTTCCCGGCCGCCGGCAACCCGGAGCTCTTTGGTTGGATTCACGAAACGGAAGAGGCAGAGGGCCTTGAGGCAGCGCGCGGGGGTGAGCTGATGGTTTCCCCCCAGGGGGGTCCCCGGGATGGGATGCAGGAAGTTGACCGGAATCGAGGCCACATCGAGCGCCCGGAGGCTCAGTGCTAGGTCGATGACGTCCTCGTCCGTCTCACCCATGCCGATGATGCCACCGCAGCAGGTGCTGAGGCCCGCCCGCCGGACATTCTCGACCGTCCGCACTCGGTCGTCATAGGTGTGGGTGGTGCAGATCTGGGGATAGAAGCGCCGGCTGGCGTTCAGGTTGTGGTTCACGCGCTCGACCCCCGCGTCCTTGAGGCGCTTCGCCTGATCCTCGGTCATCAGGCCGAGGCAGCAGCAGATGTTGATCTCCACCCGCTCCCGAATCTCCCGGACAATCGAGGCGAGACGATCGATGTCCCGGTTGCTGGGCCCCCGACCGCTCGTCACGATGCAGTAGCGGACGGCCCTGGCGGCCTTTGCGCGATAGGCACCCTCCACGAGTTGCGCTCGGGAGAGCAGAGGATACTTGGAGATGGGAGCTTTCGAGATGGCCGACTGTGAACAGTAGTGACAGTCCTCGGGGCAGAGACCACTTCTCGCATTGATCAGCATATGGAGGTGAACCTTGCGCCCGCAGAAGTGCTCACGGACGCGAAGGGCCGCCTGGAGGAGGCATTGAAGGTCCTGCGCAGGGTCGCTGAGGACCCCAAGCATCTCCTCCCGGCTCAGGACCTCTCCCCGGATCGATTTTTCTGCAAGTTCTTGGTAGTCCACGGCACCCATCCATAACAGATTCCCGCACAAAAGCCAAGGGATTTTGCCGGCGGTCTGCGCTCATTTCCCCTTTCCAGCCCGTATGGTACACTGAGCACCTATGGACACAGAGCTTCTCGAAAGCTTCCGTCTCCGTTACCCATTCGCCCTCGATCCCTTTCAGGAGGAGGCGATCCGCTGCATCCTGGAGGGCGATTCGGTTATCGTCTCGGCACCGACCGGCGCCGGGAAGACCCTCATCGCGGAGTTCGCGATTTACAAGGCGCTGGCCACGGGGAGGCGCCTTGCCTACACCACTCCCCTCAAGGCCCTGAGCAATCAGAAATTTGCCGATTTCTGTAAGCAGTACGGCGCGGAGTTCGTGGGAATCCTGACGGGAGATGTCAAGGTCAACCCGGGCGCCCCTCTTGTCGTGATGACCACCGAGATCCTCCGCAACAAGCTCTACACCCACTCCCTGGAGGATATCGCCTACGTGGTGCTGGACGAATGTCACTACATGGGAGACGAGGGACGAGGCACGGTGTGGGAGGAGATCATTATCAATTGCCCTCGGGAGATTCAGCTCATCGCGCTCTCGGCCACCGTGGGCAACATTGACGAAATCGCGGAGTGGATCAGCGGAGTCCACCGGCCCATCAGGGTCGTCGTGCATCAGTGGCGTCCCGTCCCACTCCACTACTACCTCTGTGGTCCAAAGGCAGAGATGGTCGAGGTCGATGGGCGTTCCCGGGCTCAACTGTATCAGGCGGTGAGCTCCTGGGGAAGCATCCCCCGGGTTCGCATGCGGGGACGCCAGGATCGGGACCGACGTCCGAGGCTCGTCCGGCGGCGGGTGAGCCCGTCGGCCCTGGTCCCGAGCCTGAAGACGCGAGGGTGGCTTCCGGCCATTTACTTCATCTTCAGCCGGGCCGGATGTGAAGAGTCCCTCCGACGGTTTTTGGAGGAAGGGCTCTCTCTGTTGGAATCCAAGCAGCAACAGGAGGTCGATGAGGCGATTGCGACTTTTGTCAGTGAGAATCCAACGCTCGTGAGTAAGTCGGAACTGAACGCGTTGATCTTCGAAGGGCTCCGCCGAGGGACGGGCGTGCATCACGCCGGGATCCTTCCCGCCCTCAAGCGTCTGACCGAGACGTTATTCGAGCGGGGGCTGATCCAGGTCGTCTTTGCCACCGAGACGATGAGCCTCGGCATCCATATGCCGGCCAAGAGCGTCGTGATCCAGACCCTGACCAAGCGGAGCGATGTCGGCTTCCGGACCTTGAGCCACAATGAGCTGACCCAGATGGCCGGCCGCGCCGGCCGGCGAGGCATCGATCCTGAGGGCAAGTGCGTTATCGGCCTCGACGGCCCGGACGCCGTGGAAGAGACACTGCATCTCCTCCGGAAGCAATCAGAACCCATCGAGAGCCGGTTCCGGATCGGCTACAGCTCCGCCACCCTGCTGCTCCTCACGCACAGGGACCCTCACGATATCCGGCGCAATATCGAATCCAGCTTCGGTCAATTCCAGAATCGGAAGCGGATCCGAGTGATCGAGGAGCAGATCAAAGGACTCAGAGAGGGGCTTGAAGAAAGTCGGCGGGTCGATCTGCCCTGCTGCACCGTCGAAGAGCTCCTCGCCTATCAGGAAAAGCGGCAGGAGGTGGAGGCGCTGAGGCAAGAACTTCATCAACTCCGGATAGCCGAGGGCCCGGTGGCCCGGAGGGGGCGGAGACGACGGGGGCACTTTCATCGGCGGGAAGAGGAGGGCAAGACCGTTTCGGTCCAGGACTACCTGGCGGCCAAGAGACGGATCGAGGAGAAGGCAGAGGCCCTCGGCGCTCTCTCCTGCCACAGCTGCCCGGAGCGGCGGCGGCTGGAAAAGCTCCTGAAAAGGGAGCGACGGCTGAGAGAGACCATCCGGACCCAGATGGAAACCCTCGAGCATCTCCAAAATACGTACTGGGAGCAGTTTCTGCGGGTCGTCGAGGTCCTCAAGCACTTCAACTGTTTGCGGAACGGAGCCCTCAGCACCCAGGGGATGTTGGTGGCCTCCCTGCGCCACGACAATGAGCTGTTGGTGGCCCGGGTCGTTTTCTCGGGAGTGCTGAGTGGGCTCAAAGCGCACGAGATGGTGGCCGTGCTTTCCTGTCTCGTGGAGGAGCCTCGCGAAACCGAGGCCCATTTCGCCCGACAGCTGCTCAAGCGTGAGCGGCACCTCAGAGACCGGATCCGACATATGGAGATGTTGGCCCGGGAGGTGATGGACGTCCAGCGGGCGCATCGGGTCTTCCTCCCGGTGTCCCTGCACACGACCTACCTTGCAGCGGCTTATGAGTGGGCGGCGGGGGAGGAGGATTGGCTATACTTGGTCGAGAGCCAATACGAAGGCCATGAAGGAGACCTGATCCGGGCCTTTCGGCGCCTCATCGATCTTTCGCGGCAACTCCTCGAGTCCTCCGAGCTGCCGCCGGCGCTCCGCGATGATCTGCGTGCGGGGGTGCGGGCCCTGGATCGAGGGATCGTTCTCGAGAGCGCGTTGATATAGACGCGGACAGCAGTGTTCAGCACAAAGGGGTAGGAGTCCCGTGGGCAACCTCGTGTTTGCGGATCAGCGGGGACGGATCGCGGACCACCCGACCCTGGAGATGGGTGGGGCGTCCGGAAGCGACTGGGTCCGCATCCCCGACAAGGAGCTGATTACCTTGCCCGAGGGGGCGCGCCTCTTTACGATGCCGGGGGCGCACCCGGTCGGGTGGAATACGGCGCTCTGCACCTTCGAGGCGGTCAAGGCGGTTGGCAGGCGGGAGGCGCTGGCGGTGGCGGCCTTCCTGCCCCCGGGGTATATGCGAACCCATCTGCCGGCTACCTTCGCTCCTTCCGCAACGCCCTATCTGCCTCTATGGGCCTATACCGCCGTGGGGTGGCGGGATGGACAGTTCGTCACTGCCGCGGTCCGGGTAGATTCCATGGACCACCAGGAGCCCTGGCAGTACGATGATCGGACGCTCCTGCCCCTCATCGAAAGACGACTGGCCGTTCAGCCGAACAACCGCGTCTGGCATCAGATCAAGCGTTGTGCCACAGAGTACCACTGCCTCTGTGCCAAGAACGGGTTCTACCGGCGATGGGAGGCGCCGCTGCCCATCGCCTTCGCCTGTAACGCGGACTGCGTGGGCTGCATCTCGCTTCAGCCCGACGGGCTCGTTCCGGCGTCCCATGAGCGCATGGCCTTCGCACCGACGCTCGAGGAGCTCTGCGCGGTGGCGCTGCCGCATCTGACCGAAGCGGAGGAGGGCATCGTCAGCTTTGGACAGGGTTGCGACGGAGAGCCGCTGTTGCAGGGGGACCTGATCGAGGCGGTGATTCGGCGCGTGAGGGCTGAGACCGACCGGGGAACGATTCATCTGAACACGAATGGCTCGCTGCCTCGGGTCGTCGAGCGCCTGTGTCAAGCAGGCCTGGACAGCATTCGCGTCAGCCTGAACTCGACCCAGCCGGACCTTTATGCGGCCTACTATCGGCCCCGGCACTACGGCTTAGCGGACGTGATCGCCTCGATCCGGACGGCCAAGGACCTTGGCTGCTACACCGCGATCAACCTGCTGGTGTTCCCCGGAGTCTCGGACCGGGAGGAAGAGGTCGAGGGGTTGCTTCGCTTGGTCGCCGAGACGGGGCTCGACCTCATCCAGATGAAGAACCTCAACATCGATCCCCGCCGGTACCTGGAAGGCCTGCCTCCACGCCGCGGCCGGGCCATCGGGATGCGGGAGCTCTTGCGGACGATCCGGCTCGAAGCCCCGCAGATCGACATCGGATATTTCAACCGGCCCAAGGAGCATTTCGACCGCTCCTTCTCGCGGGCACTTGTATTCTGAGATGGCAATCCCGATTTATGAAAGACAGAAGGGCTTCTTCCAGCGGGCGTATGAGGCGGGGGAGACGCCCTGGCCACGCTTCAGGCCCACCCCGGCGGTCGTGCATCTCGCTCGGCGCCTCAGGCGCGAACGGGGACGGGCACGGGTCCTCGACGTCGGCTGCGGCGAGGGGCGCCACATGATCTGCCTGGGCCAGGCAGGACACCGGGCGGTGGGCGTCGACTATGAGCGGCTCGCCCTGCAGAAGGCCCGCGCGCGACCGGATGCCCGGCCGATCCGACCACATCTGACCTTTGCGCTCGCCGATGCCTTTTATCTCCCCTTTCGGGAGGCAAGCTTTGACGCCGTGCTCGACTGCGGCTGCTTCCACCATGTGAAGAAGGCCGACTGGCCCCGGTACCTGGCCGGCCTCACGGCGCTTCTGAGGCCCGGCGGCTACCTTCACCTGACCACCTTCAGCACGCGCTTCAAGCACTACCCGGGCGAGCGCCGCAGCCGGAACTGGCTTGTCCACCGGAATCACTACGACCACTTTTTTCGCAAGACTGACTTTGCGCGGATCTTCGGGAAGAGGTACGAGATCCTGAAGATCGAGGAGGAGCGCCAGGAGCTTCATGCCTTCTGGCACGTCCTCTTACGGAAGCGTTGACCGATGACCGTTGTCCGATGACGGAAGGAACCCGGTGACCGACGACCGACGACCGCAAAGACTCGATGACCGAGAAACCCTCTGGTCCCTAACGGTCATCGGATTTCGGTCAACGGTCGTCGAACCTAGCCGCCCTCGACCCGGGGCTCATACTTCCGATGGGGGTCAGGGGGAAGGGTGAGGATCTGCTGGGCGATGACGGAGACGATGTAGTCGTTCACGTCCTTCACCGATACGATCCCCACGGGGCGGTGCTCGTTGTCCACGAGAGGGACGTGGCGGAAACCGCCTACGTGCATTGTATGGATTGCATAGGCGATCACGTCGTCAAGCTTGAGCACCTCGGGGTTGCGTGTCATATACTTCTCTACCGTCACTTCGTTTAGATTCACATCCGTCCCCAGGACCTTTCTCAGGATGTCCCGCTCCGAGAGGATTCCGATCAGCCTTTCGCCCTCCTGGATCATCACAGCGCCGACGGTGTGCTGCTGCATCAGCTTGACCGCCGCGGCGAGTTTCGCTGTGCGCTGGAGGCACAGGGGGGGATGGTAATGCAGGTCTCGGATGGGACGATCGAAGATTCCTTCATCGACGGTAATCCGCGGTCGCGCCCTCTCTTCACTGACGATCAGATATTCGTCCTGATTCTCCTTGTCGATTTCATCAGGGTCTCCCATGGAAACCTCCCCTGGGACTCGCGGCTGCCCCTGTGACCTCTTTCTCTCGGTAGGCCGTCCTGCCCTTTGGTCCTACATAGCACATTTGGCTCTTCCGCTCAACCGCTTTGTCCGATGCCCCGCACTGCCGGGACCCGTTTGGGGATTCGCCGCTCGCCGTCCATCCGCGGAGGGCGGGCTCGGCGCTTTGTCCTTGAAAAAGCAACGAAAGCAGTTAAGATGACCCCTCGATATCCGC
>Ga0209857_1000208_pt1 | contig 13695 bp, 9 predicted proteins | sample GWRWN1_10_20_FD_187226 | JGI IMG/M metagenome (GOLD analysis project Ga0209857, IMG submission 187226) | Riverbed sediment microbial communities from areas with no vegetation in Columbia River, Washington, USA - GW-RW N1_10_20 (SPAdes)... | ecosystem: Environmental > Aquatic > Freshwater > River... | reverse complement strand
TGGCGCGGATCGTGTGCCATCGCCGAGCTTACGCCGATTATCTCGCTGTGAGGGTGGGGCCGGCGGCGGCAAAGCCGCCGCCGGCCCCCCTTGGAGACCCTGATCCTCCGCTACGGGAAGGACGGCGCAAGCGTCGGGCAGTTGGGCGCCGCCGCCCCGTTCGAATCTGCGCAGTTGACACGGCCGTCGGGGAACGCCTTGACGAACGGGCTGAGCGGTGAGCTCAAGGAGATGTAGTCCGCAACGTCCTGGTCCATGATGTTCTGCGTGGTCGCCCGGCTGAAGAACACCGGGTAGCCGTCGCCCCCGTTCGCCATGAAGTCGTTCTCCGCGATCTTGTAGGTCGTTCCGCTCGTCAGATCGACCGGGGTCGCCGTGCAGTTCCCGCCCGAATCGGTCGTCACCGCGGACTTGACCCGGCTCCCCGCCGGTGCGGCGATGTCGTACGTAAAGCACAGCCCGGAGACCTGCGGGAACCGGCCATCCACGGCAGGCATGCGCGAGACCCCGTTCTCCAGCATCGTCTTCAGCTCAGCGCCGTTGACCGTGAGCGTCACTACCACGTTCCCAAAGGGCAGGACCGTAAGGACCTGGCCCCGGGTGATGGGGAACGGCGGGGGCGTGTAGCCTGGGCAGAAGTCGTTCGGGTTGTCTGTCGTCGGGCAGGTCAGGTCGGCACGAAGTCCTCCTGAGTTCGTGATGGCGAACTGCACTCCGATCGGCGCGTACTGCGTCCGCATCGCGTCTGTGACGACGTTGCCCACAAGCGACTCGCACGTCCGGCCGGTACTGCCTCCGCACTGATCCGCGCGGGGGATGAACTTCGAGGAGGAACCAATCAGGGTGTTCAGGATCGGGCCGAGCTGGGCGTTCAGCTCGTCGATCCTGGCCTGGATCGCCGGGTCGGGGGTGACCCCGATGTCCCATGGCTTGTGGTAGTCCGCCGTCTTGTACACCACGGACTTCGTGGCCGTGTTGACGACCAACCGGACCCGGGTGAACCGGATCCCCTTGCTCCGGTTCTCCGTCACGAGGACGCCGTTCGGCCGCGTCGAGACTACCTGGAAGTCAGTGTGGTCCCCGATCACCGCATCGACATTCTGGACGTTGTCGGCCAGGTCGATGAGCGGTCCGGTCGGGCTAGTAAGGGTTCCCGCGGTCGCTCCCAGGTGGCCGATCGCCACGATCGTGTTGATCCCCTGAGCCTTCAGCTTGGCCGCCTCGGCGTTGACCGCGATCGTCGAGTTCTCGACGTGGAACGGGGGAAGCCCCGTGGGGTTGATGAGCGTCGGTAGGTCGTCGTTGGAGAACCCTACGAACCCGACCTTCACGCCGCCGAACGTCCCAGTGAACACCTTCGACTTGGACCACTCGGCCGGCGTGTTCCCGTTCGCATCGACGATGTTGGCGGAGATGTACGGGAAATTCGCCAGCGGGATCAGCGTTTCACGCAGGTACTGCTGGCCACGGTCGAAGTTGTGGTTCCCAAGGCCGTCGAGGCCGATCCCCATCATATTCATGACCTCGATCGTCGGCGTGTCGCCGAAGAAGCTCGAGATGGGCGGCGTGGCTCCCACTGAGTCCCCGGCGGCGATCACCAGCGAACCGTTCGACGCCTCGGCCCGGTACACGTCGAACCAGGGCTTCAGGAACGCCGAACCGCCGATGCCGAAGCTCGGTCCCACCGTGTCAGCAACTTCGGAGAGCGGGATGAGCTGGCCATGGTAGTCGCTGATGTCGAGGATGGTGACCTCTCTCAGCTGGCCGGGGCTGGGGAACAGGTTGTACAGGATCTTCCCCCGCGCGTTCTGTGGGCCGGGGAAGCCCATCAGGAAGGAGATCGTCGGCGCGAGGTCGATCGCCCGGATCCCGGCGACCGGGTCCTGGTGCCGGATCCCCTGGCCGGCGGCGACGAACGTCGCATGCATGTTCACGTTGTGGGCCAGGTCCACCAGGTTCGGCAGGTAGCCGTGCTGGCCGAAGAACTGCGAGAAGGCGATCGCGACATTGTTGGTCCCCGCGTCCGATTGGTACGGCGGCCGCGTGACCACCACGACGTCGCCGCTGCGGTTGGGGTGCAGCGAGTCGGAACCGTCGACGTTGCGCAGCTGCTCCTTCCTGAGGATCGCCGAGATCACCTGCGCGCCCGGGTTCGCCGGGTCGCTCAGGCTCTCGAACGCATCGATGACGGCCGTCCGGACCTGTTCGTATGTGGTTCCCGAGGGCAGCGTCGGATTGACGTAGACCTGGATCGTGCCGCCCGCCCAACAGGCCTTCGTCAGGTCGGTCGTCGCCGCTCCACAGTTGCTCGCGTTGGCATTGCTCGCGTGGAGGGAGATGCCGTTCACGGTCGCTGCGTTCAGGACCTTGTTCGCGTTAACCGCGAACCATTGGGGCGCAAAGCCGTGGTCCGAACCGGCGAACGTCGTCGGGTTGCCGCCCATCAGGCTCCGAGCGAGCGCGAGCTTGGCGTCGGCTTCGTGATACGCGCTCCGGACGTATCCCTCTCGGACCGAGACGAGCCCGTCGGGCGGACCGACCCCATCGACGTTGTCGAAGTATGGGTTCGGATTCCCCTCCATGTCGGTCGGGGTGTAGAGCGCCATGAACTGGTGTGAGAACTCGTCGGTGACCGGGTAGCCCACCAGCGCGAGGTCGGTGTCGGGCTGGAGCGTTCCGAGGATGAACTCCATGACGGCGTCCCCGTAGGCCGCTTCAAGGTCGCGACCCTGCTCGACGTACGTCTCTTCGTCGATGATTCGGGCCTCGAGTGGCGCGAAATCGGCCGAGACCGCGGTGGGGAAGTTGTCGGCCAGATAGCTCTCGAGGTTCCCGCCCGGGAGCGCGGCGCAGGCGGGCGTGCCACAGGTCGCGATGAGGCGTTCGACGGAGGTGAAGTACAGCTTGAACGACGACAAGTCAGGAGCAAGCGTGATGAGCTTCGTGTAGAACCCTGCGGTCTGGCCAGCCCGCGCCCCTATCAGGCCGTCGGGCCCGGCCAGCTTGACCTCTTTGAAGTCGCCGACGGCAAGGTCAGCTGCCGCCAGAGCTCCGTTCTTTGCATCGGCCGTCCGGACCAGGAGCAGATGATCGTAGCCGCTCCCCGCCGCATAGATGTACACGTCATATGTCCTCGTGGGGTTCTGGGCGGCGAACGTGGTCGCGACCGTGAGCGAGGTCTGCTTCGCGGCAAGCGTGCTGGCCGGCACGTTGCGCCAGCCCGACGCGTCCGAGAAGCTCGCGACCTGGTACGAGAGACCGAAGGTGGCCGCGCCAGCCGCCTCGTCGGGGATCGACGGTGCCGTGAGGACGCCGCGGGTCGAGAAGAAGTTCGTGAAGTCGACGGTGGGACCGTTGATCCCGGCGAGGCGGCCGCCGACCCATTCGACCTGCGCCACCTTCAGGCCGGCCCGCTCCGCGGCGTTGGCGATGGTGTCTGCCTGGAGGACTCCGGTGCCAGAGAACGAGGTCCGGGCAGAAAACGTGTCCCCCGTACGGAAGAACGTGTTGTTCGTCGACCCATGCTCACTGGGGTAGGTACCCGTGGCCATCGTGTACCACCCGACGCCGGTGTTGGGTGGGAACGCCTGCACCATCCCGTTGGCACCCTCGACGCCGGCGGAGCGCAGGGCCGCATACGTCGGCATGAGCCCGGCATCGGAGTATTGACGCATCAGGTCGGGCCGCATCCCGTCGGACGAGTAGAGCACGACCCTGCCGGCGCTGGGCTTCCCGGGAGGAGCGCCCTGGGCGACGCCTGAAGTGAGCGCGGCGAGCACAGAAACGGCAGCAAACAGCGCGATCAGCGAGCGACGACGCATGGCATCCTCCTTCGGGGATGGGGAGATGGATACGCACGCGAGCTTGTAGGAACCGATGCTGACGGGGCGCACGATGGTTGGGGCACAGCCTGCCTCCTCCGCGGGCGGGTATCCCCGCCCCCCGGTCCCCAGGGCTGTTCTCGCTGCCCTTCAACTACCGCATGCGCTGGACCCCAGTCAAATGCAGCGAGGAACTCGCGCGGAAGGCAGCACGCTCAGACGAGCTGGCGGCCGAGCGCGAGCGCCAACGCGTTCAGGTCCTTCGACAGCTCCAGCAGATCGGCCGGTGTGAGGGCCTGAGGTCCGTCGCACAGCGCCTCGCCGGGATCGTGGTGGACGTCGATCATCACGCCGTCGGCGCCCGCCGCGATCGCCGCACGGGCCATAGGAGCGACGAGCTCACGATGCCCCATGGCGTGCGACGGGTCCGCGATCACGGGAAGGTGGCTCTCCTGCTGGGCCACCACCATCCCGCCGAGGTCGAGCGTGTTTCGTGTGGCGGTCTCAAACGTCCGGATGCCTCGTTCGCACAGGATGATCTCGGAGTTGCCCCGCTGGGCCACGTACTCGGCCGCCATCAGCCACTCCTCGACGGTCGCGGCGAAGCCCCGCTTGAGGAGGACCGGCTTGCTGGTCGCGCCGACCTCTCTCAGCAGGGGGAAGTTCTGCATGTTGCGAGTGCCGACCTGCAGCGCATCAGCCCACGACGCGACGAGCTCCACGTCCCGTGGCTCCATCACCTCAGTCACGACCGGCAACCCGGTGTCCTCCCCGCATCCGGCCAAGATCTCGAGGCCCCGCTCCCCCAGGCCCTGGAACGAGTACGGCGAGGTGCGGGGCTTGTACGCGCCGCCCCGCAGGATCGTTGCCCCCGCGGCCTTAGCCCCCCGAGCCGCGGCGAGCGCCTGCCCTTCACTCTCCACGGCGCACGGTCCGGCGATGATCGTGAACGTCTCGCGGCCCACCGCAGCCGGCCCCACCTTCACCGTCGTGGGCTGAGGATGGAGCGCCCTGGCCACCATCTTGTAGGGCTTCCCCACCTGGATCAGGTGGTCGACGCCGGGGAAGTTGTCCAGCCCGAGGCCCATGAACGATGCCGTGTCGCCGACCAGGCCGATGATCGTGTGCACCGCGCCGCGCGAGACGAAGGCCTCCCCGCCGGCGTCGCGGACCTTCTCGGAGACGCGTTCGATGTCCGCCTCCGTCGCGTCCCTCTTCATCACCACGACCATGGCAACCTCCGCATCCAGCGGGCCGCCCGGGAGGATGAGAAAACCCCGGGCACTGGGCCCGGGGTCCCCTGCGCTCCGTTCGGCTCAGGCGACTACGCCGGGCCTCGCCCGCCGTAGAAGAACCAGTCACCGAAGACGTGCCGCATCAGGCGCCTATCGTGCCAGGCCAGCGAGGCGATGGCAACCGGTTCGCCTCGGTGCATCCGGACAACGGGCCTGCCGGACGGCGCGGACACCCGCCGTCGGACTACGATGCGCGCGTGGTGACCGTGGTCGCGCACCCGCTGGCGGAGCACCTCCTGACCCAGCTCCGCGATCGCGACACCCCCCCGCCCGTCTTCCGTACGCTGGCCAAGCGCCTGGCCCTGGCCATCACGTTCGAGGCCATCCGGGACCTCCCCACCGAGGAGGTCAAGATCGAGACGCCGCTCGAGCCGACGACGGGCCGGGTCCTGGCCGAGACACTGGTGGCGGTTCCGATCCTCCGGGCCGGCCTGGGGATGCTGGAGGCCGTGACCGAGCTGTTCCCGGAGGTGGCCGTGGGCTACATCGGGCTCGAACGCGACGAGGCCTCCCTGCTGCCGCAGTCGTACTACCGAAAGCTGCCGGAGGTGGCCGGCCGCCACGTGCTCGTCCTGGACCCAATGTTGGCCACCGGTGGATCGGGCGCGGCGGCCTGCGCCGCCGTGAAGCAGGGCGGCCCGTCGTCGGTCCGGTTCGTGTGCGTCGTCTCCGCGCCCGAGGGAATCGACAAGATGCAGGCCGAACACCCGGATGTCCCGATCTTCACCGCCGCCGTCGACCGGCAGCTGAACGACCGCGGATATATCCTGCCGGGCCTCGGCGACTTCGGGGACCGGCTGTTCGGGACGGAGTGAGATCGGGCCCGTCCCGCCCGGACGGCGCTTGCGTATGATTCGTCGGGAAGGGGAGAGAGGAGGGGGGCTGATGACGAAACTCGCACGGTTCGTCGCCGTCCTCGGGCTGGTGTCGCTGGTCACTGCGGCCTGCGGCGAGAGCACCGAGGAGGGCGCGAGCCCCACCGGCGGTGGTCCCGCCGTATCCGTCGGACTCGTGTACGACATCGGCGGTCGCGGCGATCTGTCGTTCAACGACGCCGCCGCGCGAGGCCTGGACAAGGCCGCGGGTGATTTCAACTTGGACGTCGAGGAGCTCGAGCCCAACCAGGGCGGGACCAACCGCACCGAGTTGCTCGACCTGTTGGCCTCAAAGAACACCCAGCTGATCATCGGAGTGGGGTTCCTGTTCGCGGAGGCGGTCTGCGCCGCCGGGAACAAGTATCCGGAAACGAACTTCGGCGACATCGACGGGTTCATCAACAAGGACACGCCGAACTGCCCGAAGGCCCACGACCTGACGGCCAGCGACAACGTGGCATCCCTGCTGTTCGCCGAGGAGCAAGGGTCGTTCCTCGTGGGCGCGGCGGCTGCCCTGAAGTCCGAGACCGGACATGTCGGGTTCATCGGTGGGGTCGATATCGACCTCATCCACAAGTTCGAGGCCGGATTCAAGGCCGGAGCAGAGGCGGTCAATCCAAAGATCGAGATCGACGTGAAGTACATCAGCCAGCCGCCCGACTTCAGTGGGTTCAACGACCCAGCGAAGGCCAAAGAGATCGCCGCCAGCATGTACGAGTCCGGTGCGGACATCGTCTATCACGCGGCTGGCGGCTCCGGGTCGGGGATGTTCCAGGCGGCCAAGGAGTTCTCGGATTCCTCTGGCACGAAGGTCTGGGGGATCGGCGTGGACTCCGACCAGTACCTAGGGGTTTCCCCGGAGCTGCAGCCGTACGTGCTCACGTCCATGCTGAAGCGCGTGGACGTGGCCGTGTACGACACGATCAAGTCCCAGGTGGACGGGAACTTCCAAGGTGGGTACCAGGTCTTCGACCTCTCCAAGGACGGCGTGGGGTACGCCACCTCCGGCGGGTTCATCGACGATATCGTGCCCAAGCTCGAGGAATTCAAACAGAAGATCATCGACGGCGAGATCACGGTGCCGACGAGCTAGCAGCAGCGAGTGGAGCGCGCAAGGGCCCGAGGAGTACCATCCTCGGGCCCTTGCCTTCGTACGTGAGGTTCACCGGTGGATGAGCAAGCGCCTGCCGTCGAACTGAAGGCCATCACCAAGACGTTCCCCGGCGTCGTCGCCAACGACGACGTCAACCTGACCGTCATGCCGGCCGAGATCCATGCCGTCGTCGGGGAGAACGGGGCCGGCAAGTCCACCCTGATGAAGATCCTGTACGGGATGATCAGGCCCGACGGCGGGACGACCTCCGTGAACGGCCGGGAGGTCCATTTCCGCTCCCCCAAGGACGCCATCGCGAGCGGGATCGGCATGGTTCACCAACACTTCATGCTGGCCACCAACCTCACGGTCCTGGAGAACGTCGTCCTGGGCTCGGAGCCCACGCACGGAGGCGTCCTCGACTTCGACGCCGCCAGGGAGCGGATCCGCGACCTGTCGAAGACCTACGGGGTACCGCTCGACCCGGACCGGCTGGTCGAGGACCTGGCGGTCGGCGAGCGCCAGCGGGTGGAGATACTGAAAGTGCTCTACCGGGGAGCCCGGATCCTGATCCTTGACGAGCCCACGGCCGTGCTGGTCCCCCAAGAGGTGGAGGAGCTGTTCCGCAACCTCAAGGATCTGAAGGACCGGGGAGTCACGATCATCTTCATCTCGCACAAGCTGGACGAGGTCCTTGAGATCGCCGATTCGATCACAGTGATCCGGGCGGGCCATACGGTCGCCACGGTCAAGCCCCAGAGCGTCACCGCCCGCCAGCTGGCGGAGCTGATGGTCGGCAGCGAGCTGCCGACACCGGAGACCAGGGAGTCTACGGTCACCGACGAGGTGATGCTGTCGGTACGGCAGATGGGGGTTCGGGTGGGCGAACGATGGACCCTGCAAGATGTGACGTTTGACATCCGCCGGGGGGAGATCGTAGGCATCGCCGGCGTGGAGGGCAACGGGCAACGGGAGCTGGTGGACGCCATCATGGGGATGCGCCCGCCGCAGCAGGGGAGCATCCACCTCGGCGGCGAAGACATCACCCTGTGGTCAAGCCGGAGGCGGCGGGAGGCCGGGATCGGCTATGTGCCCGAGGACCGCCACCTCCGCGGTCTGTTGCTCCCGTCTCCATTGTGGGAGAACACCATGCTGGGCAAGCAGACCATGCCGCCATTCTCATCCGGACCGTGGATCGACCGGCGCGGGGCGCACCAGCGAACGGTCGAGGTGATCCGGGAGTACCACGTCGCGACCCCGGGAGCGGACACCCCGGCCCTCGCCCTCTCCGGGGGGAATCAGCAGAAGCTGATCGTCGGCCGGGAGATGATCGCGGAGCCGAAGGTGCTGATCGCGGCCCAACCAACCCGGGGCATCGACGTCGGGGCGCAGGCCGCCGTGTGGGAGCAGATCAGGGGAGCCCGGGCGGCGGGACTCGCGTTGCTGCTGATCTCGGCGGATCTTGAGGAGCTGATCGGCCTCTCGGACACCCTCTACGTGATCCTGCGGGGGACCTTGGTGGCCAAGCTCGACCCGGCAACGGTCACACCCGAAGAGCTCGGCTCGTACATGACTGGGGCGAGGGAGGCTGCGTCGGCGTGAACACAAGGATGAAGGTCGCGATCCTGTGGCTCCTCGTTCCGGTGTCGGCCATCGTCTTGGCGCTCGGCGTGTCGTCACTCGTCCTGATCATCATCGGGGAGAACCCGCTCTCCGCATTCCGGTCGATGGCAAGCTACGGGACCCAGCCGAACTCGCTGGCCTCCATGGTGAACCGGGCAGTACCTCTGTACGTGGCCGGCCTCGCTGTGGCGATCGGCTTCAAGATGAACCTGTTCAACATCGGGGTGGAGGGCCAGTACCGGTTGGCGGCCCTGCTGTCGGCGGCCGCCGGAGCCGCCGTCACCCTCCCCGCGCCGTTGCACATCGCGTTCATCATGCTGGTCGCGATGGCTGTGGGGGCGTTCTGGGCCGGGGTCGCCGGAGTCCTGCGGGTGAAGCGGGGCGTCCACGAAGTGGTGTCCACCATCATGCTGAACTTCATCGCCACGGGCCTGGGGGCGTACTTGCTGGCGAACTATTTGCGCAAGCCCCGGCTCCCGAATGAGCTGATCATCCAGACCAGGCAGATCCCCCAATCCGGCGCGCTGCCCAACCTCGCCGTGGTGGGCGGAGAGGACCTCCGCTCCTTCCTGGTCATCGCGATCGCTGTGGGCATCGCCGTGTACGTACTGATCTGGCGGGCCCGCTTCGGATACGACCTTCGGGCGACCGGGATCAACCCCGAGGCCGCCCGGGCCTCGGGGGTCGACCCCAACCGGATGATCGTCAGGACCATGCTGATTTCCGGGGCCATCGCCGGGCTCATCGGGATGAGCGACCTGCTTGGCTTCTTCCACGCGTACACGCTCGACTTCCCCACCGGGCTCGGGTTCGACGGCATCGCCGTGGCCCTGGTCGGGCTGAACCATCCGGCGGGGATCGCCGTCGCAGCGCTGCTGTTCGGATGGGTTGACCGAGCCGCGCAGATCCTCGACCTGGAAGGCATCCCCAAGGAGGTCATCATCATCACGAAGGGCGTCATCATCCTCTCGGTCGTCGTGGCCTACGAGGTCGTCCGCCGCATCGTCCAGGCCCAGCAGATCAAGGCCGCCGCGGAGGCGACCCGCAGGCTGGAGGCGAAGAAGGAAGCGGTGGCGGCGTGAGCTGGGCGGCCGTCGACACGGCGCAAGTGGAAGGAGAGAAGGGCCGCCGTCTGGAGGCGCGCCGGATGCTCTTCCTCCTCGGACTGGTGATCCTCCTTCTTTCTGCGGTTCGCTCCTTCACCGGCGCGTCGGACCTCACCTCCAGCAACACGTACGGTGCGGCCTTGCGCCTCGGGGTGCCGATCCTGTTGGCCGGCCTGGGCGGGCTGTACGCCGAGCGGACCGGAGTGGTGAACATCGGCCTCGAGGGCATGATGATCCTGGGAACGTGGTTCGGCGCCTGGGGGGGCGTCGAGTTCGGCGCGTGGTGGGGGGTCGTGCTCGGCATCCTCGGCGGTGCGATGGGGGGGCTGGTCCACGCCGTGGCCACCGTGAGCTTCGGAGTGAACCAGATCGTGTCGGGCGTGGCCGTCAACATCCTGGCTGCCGGTGTCACCCGATTCCTGTCGGTGATCGCGTTCACCGGCCACGGGGGCGGCGCCACCCAGTCACCCCAGGTCACGTCGAACCTGCCGAACCTCACCGTGCCGGTGCTGGCCGGTGGCAAGCCCTTCGGCTGGCAGTCGCCGGACCTCCTGGGATGGTTCGAGCGGCAGCACTGGTTCCTCGTCTCCGACGTCGCCGCCCTGTTCCGAGGGTTCATGGCCGAGCTCTCGATCTTGACCGTGATCACCCTGCTGCTCGTCCCGGCCACGTACTTCTTCCTGTGGCGGACCCGGCTCGGTCTGCGAATGCGATCCGTGGGTGAGAATCCGGTGGCCGCCGAGTCGCTCGGCGTCCCCGTGTACACCATGAAGTACCTCGGCGTGATCATCTCCGGAGCCCTTGCCGGGTTGGCTGGCGCGTTCCTCGTGCTGGAGGCGGCCGGGATCTATCGGGAGGGGCAAACAGGCGGCCGGGGATTCATCGGGTTGGCCGCCATGATCTTCGGAAACTGGCGCCCCAGCGGTGTCGCCGCCGCGGCCGGGCTGTTCGGCTACGCGGACGCCCTCAACCTTCGATCGGCGCAGGCCGTCCATGCGTTGCTGCTCTTCGTGGCCATCGCGCTGCTCGGCCTTGCCATCTGGTATCTGATCCGAGGGAGGATCTCTGCGGGCCTGCTCTCTGCAGCCTTCGGCGTGCTGGTCTTCGTGTGGTACGCCGTCACCGAGGACGTGCCTCGTCAGTTCATCTTCATCACGCCGTACGTGGCCACGCTACTGGTCCTGGCGGTGGCGTCGCAGCGGCTCCGTCCGCCCGCCGCGGATGGCCTGCCGTATCGGCGCGGGCAACAGACCTCGTGACGGCGCCGACCGGTCAGTAGGCATCGGAGGGAGCCGAGCCGGTTGCCCCGGTGATAATCCGTACGCCCGCGCTCGATCCGAGCAGGTCGGCCCCCGCCGCCAGCAGCGCCTCGGCGTCCTCCCTGGTTCGAATGCCTCCCGACGCCTTCACCCCCACCCGGCCGGCGGCCAACCGGCGAAGCTCCGAGATGAGCGCGGGCGTGGCGTCGCCACCGCCGAAGCCGCTCGAGTTCTTGACGAGGGAGACGCCCGCCTCCACCGCAAGCTCCACTGCGCGGGCGAGCTCGTCCGGCGCGAGGAGCCCGGCCTCGAGCATGGCCTTGACCTGCGCGCCATCGGCCGCTGCGACCACCGCGGCGAGATGGTTTCGGTACTCCGCCTCCATACCGGACTTCAACCACCCCACCTTCGTCATCACGTCGATCTCCTGCGCTCCCGACCGAAGGGCCTCGGCCGTCTGTTCGGCCACCATCGGGGTCGTCGCGCCGCCCATGGGGAAGTCCAGCGCAGTACACACCCGTACCGACGAACCCCTCAGCGTGGCCGCCGCCAGGGGTAGCCAGATGGGGTTGACCATCGCGCCGTTGAACCCGTGCTCCAGGCACTCGGCCAACAGCCTCTCGATATCCGCCCCGGAGGCCTCCGGACGAACGTTCGTGTGCTGGATGTGCGCGGCGATTTCCTGTGCGGTCATGCCGGGACCTCGGCCTCGAGCTGCTGCCGCGTGGGGAGCCCGTCGATCACGCCGAGCCTGGTGACGCAGAACGCGCCTGCCCGGACCCCCAGCTCGATGGCCTCTGTCATCGAGAACCCTGTGGACAGCCCGGTTACCAGGCCCGCGTTGAACGCGTCGCCGGCCCCGGTCGTGTCCCGAGCTGAGACGCTCCGTGCCGGCTGGGTCTGGATCCCGTCGGGCATCACACGAAGGACCCCCCGTTCACCCAGGGTCACGACGACCTCCCCGACCCCCCGCGCCTGAAGCGAGCGGGCCGCCGCCTCGATCTCCCGGTCGTCCCTGGCCGCCACTCCGCTCAACGCGGCGAGCTCCGTTTGGTTCGGCGTGAGGATGTCCACAAGCGCCAGGACCGGTTCGGACAGTGGCACGGCGGGCGCCGGGTTGAGGATCGTCGTCGCCCCGGCTGCCCGGGCCCGTTCGGCGGCGCCGGCGAACAGCTCCGGGGAGCACTCCAGCTGACAAATGAGGTGGGACGCGCCATCGAACAGCTCCGGCATCGCATCGAGATCGTCTGGCACCAGCTGGCCGTTCGCCCCGGGGGCCACGGCGATCATGTTGCGTCCGTCGTCGTCGACGAGGATGAGGCCGACGCCGGTGTGGCCGCTGGCCTCCAGGATCCCCGGCCCCAGCAGGCCCTCCCTGTCGAACAGCTCGAATGCGGCCTGCGCAAACGGATCGCGGCCCAGCTTCACGACGAGGGTCACGTCCGCACCGAGTCGCCGGGCCCCGATGGCCTGGTTCGATCCCTTGCCTCCCGGGCCCATGTCGAACGTGTGCCCCAGGACGGTCTGGCCGGGCGCTGGCAGCGCCGGAGCGACCACCGTGAGGCCGACGTTGTAACTCCCGACCACCACGACCCGGCCCATCAGCGTCGGAGGGTCTCCAGGCAGTGGGCGTAGAACCCTTCCGCGTCCACCCCGACGGCGGCCTTCACCGGACGCCCCCCCGTGGTGAGCACGGATCGTCCCTCGCTCGGGCCGTCGGTCACGATGTCACAGGTCACGTCGCGGAACTCGCACAGCTCCGGAACCGCGAGGGATGAGGTCGCAAGGGTGTCCCAGCAGAAGTACGGGAGGCCCGTGGACAGCTCCCATCCTGCCGTCATGGCCCAGATCGTCCCCGCCGCGGCCGAGAAGGGGTATCCGTATTGGAGGCCGAAGGAGGCGCGGAAGGCGTCGGTCACGGGGACCTGATTCGTGGCGTCGAGGGGGAACATCGTGATGGGGATCGACGAGTCGAACACCCGCTTCGCCGCCGGCGGGTCCCAGTAGAAGTTCCATTCGGCCGAGCCATCGTGCCCAGGCTCCTGCACGTTCCCGTCCACCTCCAGCGCCCCGCCCATGACCAGGAGCTCGCGGACCTTCTCCTCCACCTTTGGATGGCGATCGAGGGCCCAGGCGAGATTGGTCAGGGGGCCGGTCATCAGCAGCGTCACCTGCTCCGCCGCCTCCAGCAGGACGCGGCTTAGGAACTCCTCGCCCGGTAAGTCGGAAAGAGGCGCACCGGTGTCGTCATGCTGATTAAGGACGGGGAGGCTGTTCACTCGCATGCAGTCCAGGCGCCATGAGAACGGGAAGGGGTTCGGGCCTTCGAGCGTCCCGCCCGCCACGGTGACCCCGGACCGCCCGCCGAGATCGAGGATCTTCCGCGTGGCCGGCACGGCGCCGTCGAGCAGCGTGTCGGCGGGTGTGATGGAGATCCCCAAGAGGTCGACGTCATCGTAGGTGAGGAGAAGCAGGAGGCTGAGATAGTCGTCGATGCCGCCGTCGTGGTCGAAGAACACCGGCGTCGTCACGATGACACCGTTCCGACCGGCGCGCGGCGAGGGGCCTCCGGGCTCACGGGACGGGGATCGCCCGGGTCCGCGATCGCGCGGGCGCCAGGGCC
>Ga0209857_1000207_pt1 | contig 13779 bp, 13 predicted proteins | sample GWRWN1_10_20_FD_187226 | JGI IMG/M metagenome (GOLD analysis project Ga0209857, IMG submission 187226) | Riverbed sediment microbial communities from areas with no vegetation in Columbia River, Washington, USA - GW-RW N1_10_20 (SPAdes)... | ecosystem: Environmental > Aquatic > Freshwater > River... | reverse complement strand
CTTTTTACTTGGCGTGAGGGGAAGAATGCCGGGACCACAAAAGCCGATCGCGGTATTGCTGATGGCCATGGGAGGGCCGGACCGCCTCGAGAACGTCGAGCCCTATCTGCTCGATGTGCGAGGTGGACGGCCGACTCCGCCCGAGCTGGTGGAAGAGATACGCGAACGCTACCGGGTGACGGGAGGCAAGTCGCCCGTGCTGGGGATTACCCGCGAAGTCGCGCGGCAGCTTGAACAGAAGCTGAACGGCCCCGGCGGGGAGCGATACCGCGTTTATGTCGGGCTACGGCACTGGCATCCCTATATAAAGGAGGCTTACGCCGAGCTCTTGGATGACCAGCCGGAGCGACTGGTCGGCCTCTGCATGGCCCCACAATACTCCTCTATGAGCATCGGGGCCTATATCAAAAAAGTCGAGGAGGCGAGGACAGCGCTGGGCGGCGACTTCCCGGTTAGCTATGTGCAAAGCTGGCATCGGCATCCGGGGCTAGTGAAGGGGATTGCCGACAATATTGCAGCCGCATTGCAGAAATTTCCGGCGGCGGTACGAGCGCTCGTCCCCGTCATCTTTACTGCGCACAGTCTGCCCGAGCGGATCCTGCAGATGAAGGACCCCTATCCGGAAGAGGTCCGTGGAACGATGGAGGCGGTGTGCGAACTGGTCAAGCCGATGACGACTCGTTTCGCGTTCCAAAGTCAAGGACGTTCCGGAGAGAAATGGCTGGGGCCCGATGTGGAATCCGTGCTCGAGGAGCTGCACCGCGACGGCCACCGCCATGTGCTGATTGCCCCGATCGGCTTCATCTCGGATCATGTCGAGATCCTGTACGACATTGATATCGAGTTCAAGCGGCTGGCTGATTCCAAGGGCATGCAACTGGAGCGCATCCCGATGCTGAACGTAAGCATGCCCCTCATCGAGACGTTGGCCTCCGTTCTGGAAGAACACGAGTCATCACTGGTTCGTTGACTTCCCTTCCCGTGGCAGTCTCTCCCAAACAGGTTGTGGTTGTGGGTGGCGGGATCGCCGGGTTGGCGACAGCCTTAGCGCTTCAGGAGCGAGCAGCGGAGGCAGGCTTTCCCCTGGCCTGCACGCTCATCGAGGCGGAATCTGAATGGGGAGGGAAGATCGTCACACACAGGGTCGGTGAACTGATCATTGAGGCCGGTCCTGATTCGTTCCTCTCACAGAAACCCTGGGCGCTTGAGCTTTGTGGAAAGCTGGGGTTATCCGGACAGCTGATCAACACGAATGAGTTTCAAAAAAAGACCTTCGTCTTTTCGCGCGGGCGCCTGCGAGAACTCCCCGAAGGACTGGTGGTCATCATGCCGACCAAACTCGGGCCGTTGTTTCGTAGCGGGCTGCTCTCCTGGTCAGGGATTGCGCGGATGGCTCTGGACCTCGTCATTCCGGCGAGGCGTGGGGTCGGTGATGAGTCGCTGGCTTCATTTTTCCGACGACGGCTTGGTCATGAGGCATTCGAACGGCTCGTTGAACCCTTGATGGCCGGCATCTACGCGGGAGATGCGGAGCAGATGAGCCTCCGGGCGACGTTTCCCCGGTTCTTGGACATCGAACAGCAGCACGGCAGCCTCATTCGCGGGATGCTGGCCGGGCGCAAGTTGACTCGGCCAGCGGCGCGCCTCGGCTCGCCAAACCGGACGATGTTCGTGACTCTCCAGAACGGCCTGGGAGAGATGGTTCAAGCCTTGGTCGGACGGATTGCAGGGGCCGGCGCGACATTGATGCCGGCGCGGCAGGTCGAGGCGATCCGGGTACGGTCTGACCGACCGGGTGTTTGGACTTATGAGGTCGTGCTGGAGAACGGTTCGGCTGTGTCTGCGGAGGCGGTCGTGCTGGCGACTCCAGCCTTCGTGTCGGCCGAGTTGGTCCGTCCGTTGAGTCCGGCGTCGGCCCGGTTGCTGGACACGATTCCCTACGTGTCCACCGCGACGGTGTCACTGGCCTACGACGGTGGCGCTCTAGGACCCTCGGTCGGCGGCTTCGGATTCGTCGTTCCGAGAACGGAAGGACGTGAACTGATTGCGGCCACCTGGACCTCCTTGAAGTGGGCTCATCGGGCGCCTCCCAGGCAAGCGCTGATCCGTTGCTATGTCGGCGGGGTAGGGCGAGAGGCCATCCTCAAGGCTGATGACGAGACGCTGGTGCGTCGCGTGCGAGCGGAGCTACGGAGCATGGCCGGCATCGCCGCCGAGCCCGCCTATGTAGAGGTTAACCGCTGGGAACGAGGGATGCCGCAATACACCCTGGGCCACCTGGATCGGCTTGAAGAGATCAAGGTGTCATTGAGAAACTACAAAGGGCTCTATCTGACCGGGGCCGCGTACCGAGGAGTCGGCATTCCTGACTGCATCCGTGACGGCAGTGAAACGGCGGCAGAAGTCATTCGGCATTTGGCAGAACGCCAGTGAGAATGCTCAGGCTTCAGTTGGGCTTGCCAAAGGCCGGCGTCAAACTTATAGTAGAGCGCGTTCAGACTCTCTGAAGAATGACGCGGAGGTTGCCATGACGGGAATACTTTGGGGACTCGCGGTTTTCGGTTTGGCAGTCGCCCTTCTGGCGGTGCGACGGTCGTGGAAGCTCGGGAAGGACATGGATCACTTGAAGCGTGAGCAGTATTACACCAACAGCCGACTCAAGCGAATTCCGGAGGAGATTCGAGAGGTGGTGGAGCCCATTCGGTTGCATCTGGCCAAGTTGGCTGCCGGAGGACGCGTCCCGGCCAACATGATCCTCGAAGGTCGTCTGTATCAGGATGTGACCGCCGACGAGGCGCAACAGGTTCTTGAACAGGAGACAAGGCAGTCAACTGGAACGGTCCTGTTGGTGGACGTCAGGACTCCGCGGGAATATGCGGCTAAACGCGTGGTGGGAGCGAAGCTGGTTCCGTTTGAAGAGCTGGAGACACGTTATAAGACTGACATCCCTGAGACGGCGGAGAAGGTGTTCCTGTATTGTATGGGCGGTGAGCGAAGTCGCTCCGCTTGTGATTTTCTGAGCCGGCAGGGATACACGAATCTCTACAATATCCGGGAAGGCCTGCAAGGCTGGCGTGGGCCAACCGAAGGGGATGGCACGGTCAATCTGGTCCAGATTCAGCCGTCACGAAACACGCAGCGCGAGGCCTGAGAAGTAACCAGCCGGCGCGAAGCGCGATTTAGAGAGGATCAACACAGCATTCCTATGGAGACCCCTGTTACGATTTTGAACGTCAGTGGACCGTACCGTGAGCCTCGTGAGCCCGCATTCTCGTACGATTATTCCATCCAGCGCCCCAATTGGCCTACGCTGCAGGGTGTACGGGTCAAAGTCTCGATCGCCGACGAACTCGAGTACCTCAAGAGCAAGGTGTTGGGCGTGAGCGGGGGGAGTCCCGGGCAGCAGCTTCTGGTCACTCAAATGCTGTCTCGTCGGATTGCAGACCGCAAGTTTCAGATCGCCAGTGACGAGGGCATGTTCTCGGAGCGACGCGATGTCATGATCGGTCCGTTCACGAGCGACTTAGGCCATCTCTTTGCGCGGCTGGAGATATGGATGAATGAGGCTCGATCGGTTCTTCGGGAAGAGATCCGTGAGAAGGTCGGGCTTTAAGCAACCCCCAGAATCTGTGGACAAGCATGTGGACAACTGCTTTTCATGATGAGAATTCCCTCGCCTGGCGGCCAACCCTGCAACCTGCCTAAGATTTAGTCATTGGGGCACCCCGTTTCTTTACCACAACATATAGGATAATAGGTTTTTCCCCTAGGAAATTCCCTAGGAAATTGCAAATGCCTGAGCACAAGCTGTTTACAAACCCCAGGCTTCGATCAGCGCATAGACTGGCTGCTGACCCCTAGTAGCCCTTGCCCAGTGGTCCTCTGCGTCGAGGCACAGGTTGGGTGAGGCGGAACCTGCGTCAGAAAATGGGCTGGTAATGTTTGGAATGCACGCCGGACTCGTCTGCGAAGCCGACTGAGCCTTGGTCGGGTTTGCCTGTATCGTTCAGATCAATCCGATAGTGTCCTCGAACCTGTTCCATGGCGGTCTCGAACGGGGTCGCTCGGGGGTATAGTTCACCTGGTGTATGCGCTCCTCGCGCGAGGACACTGACCGCCTCCGGAGTGCCATATTGCGGGTCCGAGAAGATATAAATTTCCGCAACAGCGTAATCGCCGAGTTTGTGCCCGGGCGTGGTGGCTGGCACCAATGTGGACAGCGTGCTGTCCAGTCGTGCTTGTCGGAGCCGCTTTAACAGTCCAACCACTTGGCTGTCAGTTGCCTGAGGGGGGACCATCACGATGATCACATTCAATTCAGGAATCGTGGTCTTGACGTGAAACATCACGGGAGCCGTGTCCTGGTCCGGGGCCGTGGCGGAGGGGAGCCGTTCAGGCATCGCGCCTGACTTCTGCTTTGAGCTGGGCACGTACAGCCACATCAACAGCCAGAGGCCGACGATGACGCCCAAAATCACGACCAGCGGGTGGGCGCCGGCGCGCTTGCCTTCCTCGTAAGGGCCTGAGCCTTGTGCCGACTTGGCTTGGTTCGTATCCTGTTCCATAACTCTGAAAGGGACTGAGGACTGAGTCATGAGGACTGAGCCTCAGTCCTCATGCCTCGCAGCTCAGTCCAGTGCTCCTCTTTTGTTTGGCGCTTTCCCATAGGGCGTCCAGCTCGGCAAGAGACATTGAGTCAAGCGTCCGACCGGAACGAGCAGCTTCCGCCTCCATCTGTTGAAACCGCTTGATAAATCGGTTGGTCGCCCCGCGCAGCGCGTCCTCCGGGTTGACCTTCAGAAATCTGGCGAGGTTGACCAGTGCAAATAGGAGATCTCCGAATTCGGCCTCGGTACGTCGCTGAGTTTCACCGGTTGACGAGGTCATGGCCTGGCGCACTTCCCGCACTTCCTCTTCGATTTTGTCCATGACTTGCTCCGTACCTTCTCGGGTGTGCGGCCAATCGAACCCGACTCGGGAGGCGCGGGCCTGCAGCTGGAATGCGCGGAGCAGCGCCGGCAGGGTTTGAGGCACTCCGTCCAACGCGGACTCGGCTCCGCCGGCCTGCTTTCGTTCGTCGCGTTTGATCTGTTCCCATTTGAGATACACCTGATCGGCGTTAAGGGAGTCTCCTCCCTCCATCTTGCCAAAGATGTGTGGATGACGGCGCACCAGCTTCTCCGCAAGCTGGCGCATCACCTCTTCGATCGTGAAGGTTCCTGCTTCGGCTCCGATCTGGGCGTGAAACAAGATTTGAAGCAACAGGTCGCCCAGCTCCTCCCTGAGTTTGCCTGTCTCCTGCCGGTCGATCGTGTCGAGCACCTCGTAGGTCTCCTCCAGCAGGTAGGGCTTCAACGATTCATGGGTCTGCTTCCGGTCCCAGGGACATCCGTCCGGGGCCCGGAGCTTGGCCATCAATTGCACCAGTTCATCGAACCGGTCGGACATGTCATCCAAAGGGTTAGTGGTTATGGGCGAGAGGCGATCGAAAATTCCCATCGCCTCCTACCCCTTGTCTGAGACGGATACGCGCGCGGCTATTATACCCGTTTCGTCGCTGGTATCAATCCGCCTTCTGCTTGCGCCAAGGATCGGACGTGTGATACTTTACGCCACGAGCGCTGTGAGCACGAGGGGTTCCGTCTATGGGTGAGGAGGAATCAAGAGGATTCGTTATCCGCGATCGTCGCACAGGGGCCGAGGGGGGGGGAGCTGTCTCAGAAGGAGCCACGGCCTCCGCATCCCAGTCGAAGCCGACTCTAGCGGAGACGTCACAAGAATCGGCTCATACCCATGAACCAGCACCTCCGCTCACGTTCGCCTCGTTTGTATTCTCGCTCGGCACCTCGGCCCTGATGCTCATGGGTGAGCAACTGGATCCGCAGCAGGAAAGACCGCAGGTCAACCTGTCACAGGCCAAAGAAATCATCGACATTCTTTCGCTTCTTGATAGCAAGACTCGGGGCAATCTGACCTCCGATGAGCAGGCGGTGCTGGGTGACATGCTGTATGCCCTGCGGATGAAATATGTGGATTTGGCGTCGGGCAAGCAGGCGATGAAATCGCCATAGGCTCGAGTCCGCTTCGGCCGCCGCCACCCTTCCTGTGTTCCCACCCGGCCCGCCTGTTGTGTCAGTCAGTCTTGTCTCGTCAGACCGGCGGCGCGATCCAAGACGATCTGTCTCTTGCTGACATGATGCCGATGAAGACTCGGTCATTGTTTCGGTCTATGGGCGTTGCCGGGCTTGTCGCTTTGGCCGGAGGGCTGGGCGTTGCCTGGGTGGTCGGGGAGAGTGGCCGAATCGAACCAGGCCAGCCCTCTCACGCCAGCCTGGCCGCTGGGCCGCTGGTTGCACAGGGACTTCCGGCTTCGACGGGTCAGGCTTTGGTCGGAGTCGTTGAGGAGCAACCTTCTGCACGCGCTGGCTCTGAATTCAAAGCGAGCAGCCCCGTCGAAACGGACCGACGCACGGCGGCCATGTCCCGAGCAGAAGCCGGCTGGCGTCTGGTCACGGAGGGGCAATATCACCGCGCAGCAAAGGTTTTCACCGAGGCTGCAACACTGTTTCCTGGTGATGCGTCCTTTCTGGTTGGGCTCGGGCTGTGCCAGCATCGGTTATCCAGAGATGATCTGGCACTGGCCACGCTGGAGCAAGCCATCCGACTCGATTCCTCCGTCGGCCAGGCCCACAAATTGCTGGGCGACGTGTATTATCGGCGTGGCGAGACCCAGACGGCCCTTCGCCATTATGAAACGGCCCGACAGCAGGACCCTAATGACGTGACGCTCCAGGCCCGTCTTGTGACGGCCCAGCGCGAACTCCAGGCGGAGGCAGGGTTTGATCGTCTCTACAGTTCGCATTTTGTGGTGAAATTCGAGAGCTCCACGGATCGTCGCAGAGTGCATGAGGTCGCGCATCGTCTGGAGATGGTGTACAACAAAGTCGGACGAACCTTCTCGTATTTCCCGGGAGAGCCGTTCACAGTGATTTTACATCCCGACCGGCAGTTTCAGGATGCCACCCTGAGCCCTGGGTGGGTCGGAGGCCTGTTCGACGGGAAGATTCACCTGCCGATGCAAGGGATCACGAGAGGCCAGCGGGCGGCACACAGGATTCTGAGCCACGAATATACCCATGCGCTCGTTGATCGGATCAGCGGCGGGCATGCCCCTGTCTGGTTGAGTGAGGGCTTGGCGCTGCATCTGGAAGGGAGGGCCGATGCATGGGGCCACGAGGTGCTGGCGCGTCATGCGGCGGAGGTCGCGCCGCTGAATTCACTCCATGGTGACTTCCTGGAACTGCCTCCGCACAGGGCGACCGTCGCCTATGCCCAGAGCTACCAGGCGACCAGAGCCCTGATTCGCCGATACGGCATGGACAGAGTGCGGAAGCTCTTAGATGCCCTTTCCGTCACGCCTGATTTCTCGAGTACCTTTGAGGCGGTGTTTCAGGATCGGTACAGCGACTTTGACGCTGCCTGGATCGCCGGCCAAGCTCAAGAGAGGTTCTGATGCCTGATTCATTTGATTCAGCCAAACCAGGCAACAGGCCGTCGGGGTCCGTCAAGGGGTCGGCTGAGGAACGCCCTGCCATGAGTGCTCAGCAAGAGGGGACGAAGCTCGCGGATCGGGCGCGCTATTGGACCGGTGACGCGGGCGGTGAGATGGACCGCCAAAGGCTCCACTTGCGTCCCGTCTGGATCGTTCTCCTGCTCCTCGTTCCCTGCTTAGCCCTCACGGTCTATTACTCGCAGTACATGATGCCGGGCAGCGCCGATTCCGATGCGTTGATGCCGAGCACGGGCTATGCCTTCGTGCTGCTGCTGGTGAACATGGATCTGATCGGTCTCGTGGTCCTGACGCTGCTCCTGTCCAGGAGCCTGATCAAGGCGTATTTTGAGCGCCGACACCGCTTAGTGGGATCGGGGTTCAGGGCCAAGCTGGTCGCGGCCTTCATGGGATTTGCCTTGATCCCCACGGTGCTCCTGGCGTTCGTGGCGAGCGGGCTAGTGAACAAGGCGGTGGATGTCTGGTTCAACGAACAGATCGAGCAGGTGCTGAAGGATTCCTACGAAGTCGCTCGGATGCATCACGCGGGGCACATTGCGTTGGCAGTCAACAGCGCTCGGGCGATCGGTCATGAGATCTTCCGGGAAGAGCTGATGGCGCAGGAGCAGCGCGACTTGCTGGTGGCGGCAATGGCCCGGAAGCGTGCGGAGCACCATGTGGCCGGCGTGGAAGTCTTCTCGTCTAAGATGGAGACCCTCACCAAGGCGTTGGACCCTGAGGTGCCGGCGATGGTGTTGGATCTGCCGATCGGGCAACTGGTCCTGCAAGTCTTGAGCGGGAAGCAGGAGCTAACATCCGTGCAGGAGGCGCAGAACGGGCGCCTCGTGCGCGCGGGTGTGCCGATTGCCTCGAATGGCAGGCGCGGCGAAGTGGATGGCGTCGTCGTCGTGGACGCCTATGTGCCCGAGTCCCTGCTGGGCAAGATGGAAGGGATCGGCCGGCAGTACGAAGCCTACAAGCAGATGAAGGCAATGAAGAATCCCATCAAGGCGGGAGCCTACCTCTTCGTCGCGGTAGTCACGGTGCTGATTCTCTTCGGCGCCACCTGGTTCGGGTTCTATGTCGCGCGTGGCATCACGGTGCCGATCCAGCTGTTGGCGGAAGCAACCGAAACCATCGCGCAGGGCGATCTGAACGTCAGGATCGCGGTCAAAGCCACGGACGAGATCGGCACGCTCGTGGATTCATTCAATCGGATGACTGAGGATCTGAAGAGCAGCAAGTCGAATCTGGAGCAGGCCAACGTCTCGCTCCGGCGCTCGAACCTGGAACTGGATCGTCGTCGGGCTTACACCGAAGCCGTCGTGGACACGATCGCCGCCGGTGTCCTCTCGATTGACAGGACCGGCATCATCACCACGTTCAACCCGTCGGCCGAGCGGATCCTCGGCGTGTGGGGCGATCAGCTCCGCGGTCGCCAGGTCAGCGAAGCCTTCAAGGAGCTCGGGCTGGAACTGTTCCAAAACGCCTTTGACCGCATGTTGGCCGATGCGCGAGACAGCCTGTCGCTCGAAGGGCCGATGGAGGTGCAGGGAAAATTCTTGACGATCGGGTTGAACTGCTCCCGCATGCGGGATGAGGCCGGCAAGGACCTGGGCTTCGTGCTGGTCTTTGAGGACCTGACCGAGCTCATTAAAGCGCAGAAGGCGGCGGCCTGGCAGGAAGTGGCGCAGCGCATCGCCCATGAGATCAAGAATCCCTTGACGCCCATCCAACTCTCCGCCCAGCGTCTGCGGAAGAAATTCTTCGAGAAGTCTCCCGATTTCGAGGACATCTTCGATGAGTCCACGGAAGTCATCGTGAACGAGGTGAATGGCCTCAAACGGATGGTGGACGAGTTCTCGAAGTTTGCGCGGATGCCGGCGCCCCAGATGGCGCGGGAGTCGTTGCACGAGGTGATCCGGGAAGTGGTGGCGCTCTATCGAGGTGCCCATCGGGATGTGGAATGTATTCTGGACCTGGATGAGACCTTGCCGGAGCTGAACCTTGATCGTGAGCAGATCAACCGCGTGTTCGTGAATCTCTTCGACAATGCGATTCAGGCGATGAGCCAGAAAGGCCGTCTCTGGGTCACCACCCGATATGATACCAAGCGACACAGAGCAGTCGTCAGCGTGGCCGACGAGGGAGTGGGCATCAATCCGGAGGATCAGGAGAAACTGTTCGTGCCGTATTTTTCTCGCAAGAGGAGCGGCACCGGCCTGGGCTTGGCCATCGTGCGCCGGATCATCACGGACCACGAGGGGCAGATCCAGGCCGCCAACAATCAGCCGAAAGGCGCTGTGTTTACGTTTGAGCTTCCTGTCTAGAAGACGTGAACGGTGAGGCGGAAGGGGTGAGGGGTGTGGGAAGAGAGCTGAGGACGGAAGGGATTTTGCTAATCGCCTCACGCCTCATGCCTCACGCCTGACGAGGAGCGTATGGCCGAGTCAATTCTCATTGTCGATGACGAAGTCCCGATCCTGAATTCGCTCAGTAAGATCCTCGAGGATGAAGGGTACGAAGTCACAGTCGCCAAGAGCGGGACTGAGGCGCTGAAGCTCATGACGACCGAGCCGCCAGATTTGTTGTTGTTGGATATCTGGATGCCGGAGATGGACGGTCTGGAAACCTTGCGACGCGCGCGGGAGCAGGCGCCGAGGTTGCCTGTGATGATGATGTCGGGCCACGGTTCCATCGAGACCGCCGTCAAGGCAATCAAGCTGGGTGCCTACGACTACATTGAGAAGCCGCTCTCGCTTGAAAACGTCACCATCCGAGTCCGGCACGCGCTTGATCAGCACCGGTTGGAGGAAGAAAACCTGAGCCTGCGCACCAAGGTCGAGAGCCGCTTCGAGTTAGTCGGGGCCTCACCGGCCATGCAGCGGCTTCGCCAATTGATCGCCACCGCCGGACCCACGACTGGCCGTGTGTTGATCTCCGGAGAGAACGGGACCGGCAAGGAACTAGTGGCCCGCGGCATTCATCAACAGAGTCCAAGGAGGGAGCGGGCGTTTGTCGCCGTGAACTGTGCGGCGATTCCGGAGAACCTGATCGAAAGTGAGCTTTTCGGACACGAGCGTGGTGCCTTCACGGGGGCCACCGCACAGAAACGGGGGCAGTTTGAACAGGCCGATCGAGGTACACTGTTCCTGGACGAGATCGGTGACATGAGCCTCAACACCCAGTCGAAGGTCCTTCGGGCGCTGGAGGAACAGCAATTCACTAGGGTGGGCGGAACCAAGCTCATCAAGGTGGACGTCCGGGTCATCGCGGCCTCCAACAAGGATCTGGCGAAGGAGATCGAGAAGGGGAGTTTCCGGGAGGATCTGTTCTATCGGTTAAACGTGCTCCCGATCGAGGTGCCACCGCTCCGTGAGCGGAGGGAGGATATCCCCTTGTTGGTTCGCCATTTTCTGCGGACCCATGCCGAGGACCAGGGGCTGAAGGTGAAAGAGGTCGCGCCGGACGCGCTGGAGGCCTTGCAGCTCTATGACTGGCCGGGGAATATCCGTGAGCTGCGGAATCTGATCGAGCGACTGATGATTATGGTGCCAGGTCGCGTCATCGAAGGTTCCCATGCCGCGCCGTTCTTGCAGGCTCGCCCCGCAACACAACCCGCCCCCCAGTCCGGTTCGGCGCTGGCGTTTAAGTCGTACGACTCCCTGCGCGATGCCCGCAATGCCTTCGAACGTGAGTTCATCGGCAGGAAGCTGCGGGAGAATGGGTGGAACATCTCTCGGACGGCCGACGACCTCAAGATAGAACGCAGCCACCTGCATCGGAAGATTAAGCTCTTGAACGTCGAATTACGCCCCGAAGGCTAGCAGGCTGCTGAAAAAGGCCCTCAACTGCGTTCTCAGTCGCCCGCCTCCCTGCGACGTACCGAAAAAAGTACGCCTCAATCGCCGCGCTCCCTGCGGCCTTGTTGGCTGGCCTTTTTGAGCATCTTTATTCTCGTCTCCCGCGTTGACCTCCCTCCAACGCTCCGGTAAGATGCCTGGCACATGACTACCTATCGTCAAGCCGGCGTTAATATTGAATCCGGAAACGAATTCGTCCGGCGAATCACCCCGCTGGTGCGCTCGACGTTCCGGCCTGAAGTGCTCACCGATTTGGGCGGGTTCGGCGGACTGTTCCGGTTCCAGGCTGATCGCTATGCGGAGCCGGTGCTGGTGTCCGGTACCGACGGGGTCGGCACGAAGCTGAAGGTTGCCTTTCTGATGGACCGGCACGACACGGTCGGAATCGATCTGGTCGCGATGTGCGTGAATGACGTGGTGGTCAGCGGGGCCGAGCCGCTGTTCTTCTTGGATTACCTGGCCACAGGCAAGCTGGCCGTGCCAAAAGCCGAGGCGATCCTGAGGGGGATTGCCGATGGATGCCGGCAGGCAGGCTGCGCATTGATCGGCGGTGAGACTGCTGAGATGCCGTCCATGTATGCGGAAGGTGAGTACGACCTCGCGGGCTTTGCGGTCGGCGTCGTGGATCGGTCCAAAATCATTGACGGGAAGGACATCGTCCCGGGCGATCTGTTGGTCGGCTTGGCCTCAACTGGTCTGCACAGCAACGGCTATTCGCTGGCAAGGCGAGTACTCTTGGAGGACGGAGGCCTGACTGTGAAGAGCCGGATCTCTGACCTGGATCAACCGCTGGGCGAGGTGCTGCTGACTCCGACGCGCATCTATGCGAAACAGATCCTGGCTTTAGCTGCAGACTATCCCATCAAGGGGCTCGCGCATATTACCGGCGGCGGGCTCAGTGAGAACCTGCCCCGCATTCTGCCGAAAGGCTGTCGAGCTAGGGTGCATCGTGGTGCGTGGCCTGTCCCCCCCATTTTTCAGGTGCTCAGGAAAATGGGGAAGGTGGATGAGGAGGAGCTGTACCGGGTCTTCAACATGGGCATTGGCCTGGCGCTGGTGGTATCGGCGAATCACGTCGAGAAACTGATCGCCCGGGCTGCCGAGCTGGGAGACCGCGGGTACAGGATCGGCGAAATTGTCGCGAGCGAACCGGACGGGAAACGGGTCGAATATGTCGGGTGAACGGCCGACCGGCAAGTTGCGCCAAGAAAAGCTGCGAGTAGGCGTGCTGGCGTCGGGGCGTGGATCGAACCTCCAGGCGATCATTGACGCGATTGATGCTGGGAGGCTCGATGCTCGAATCACCGTGGTGCTCAGCAACAAGAAAGACGCGCAAGCGCTCGACCGCGCCCGCCACCACAATCTGGCGGACGTGTTCTTGGACCCTAAACCCTATGCCGGTCAGCCTGACAGTCGCGAGGTGTACGATCGGGCGATCCTGGATGTGCTGCGGAAGCACGAGGTTGAGCTAGTCCTGCTGGCCGGCTACATGAAGATCGTCACGTCCGTGCTGATCAACGCATACGAGAACCGTATGATGAACATCCATCCGTCGCTGCTGCCGGCCTTCCCCGGGTTAGAGGCGCAGAAAAAGGCCCTGGAATCGGGGGTGAGATTTTCCGGTTGCACGGTGCATTTCGTGACGGAAGAGGTAGATGAAGGACCGATCATCCTCCAAGCGGTCGTGCCTGTCGAACATGATGATACCCCCGAGACGCTGGCGGAACGGATCCTGAGTTGGGAACATAAACTCTATCCGCAGGCGGTTGAACTGTATGCGCAAGGGCGCTTGAATGTAGAAGGACGTCGCGTTCATATCATGGATGCGACGAATCTGCCATTCGTCGTCTTAAGGAACCCATCCTAGTTCGATGGCCACTCCTCACGAGATTCGCGAAGAGCAGCTCTGCATGATGCGGCTGCGGCGACTGGTCGATATTACCGTCTACTGGCTGGCGCATGCGTCGTTCAGCCGTGAAGACGCACTTTCCATCATTGAGCATGCCCGAAGTGAAATCCTCAAGCTCTGCCCCGGCAAGGAAACCGTGTTCGAGCTGGTGTTGCGGCCGCGCTTCATGCGAATCATCAACGAACGGGCTTTGGCAGAGTGGGGGATAGCGGGCGCGATGAACTGAGATCAGGTAGCCTCTTCGTAGAGAGTCGTGTATAATCCGTTCGGTCTTTGATCGGACGAGCGCCGGCCTTTCTCCCCGTCTCCTCCGCGACCAAAAGCCTGTGGCAATTCAGCCCGGGCAATCCTCGCGGCTTTCAATCGATCAGGCGCTCGTCCGGCGATTGTGTGGGGGGCTAGCTCAGTTGGGAGAGCACGACGTTCGCAACGTCGGGGTCGGGGGTTCAAATCCCCTG
>Ga0209857_1000205_pt1 | contig 13862 bp, 13 predicted proteins | sample GWRWN1_10_20_FD_187226 | JGI IMG/M metagenome (GOLD analysis project Ga0209857, IMG submission 187226) | Riverbed sediment microbial communities from areas with no vegetation in Columbia River, Washington, USA - GW-RW N1_10_20 (SPAdes)... | ecosystem: Environmental > Aquatic > Freshwater > River... | reverse complement strand
CTCGGCGCTCGCGGGAATCGGAATAAGGACTGCTAAGACGAACAGGAGCAACCGCATACAGAGCATTGTACTTCAAAACCAGAAGGCTGAGCTATCCCCAAATTCGGGGGCAATCGGACCCAGCCATCTAGTCATTTGGGGCGACGGACCGGCGCCACCACGCAGCCACGCAATTCAATGTCCGACGGCAGGGCCTTATCTGAATAGGCCAAATTGAAGGAATGCACTAGGCACGGGATCTCGTCACCGCCCAGCCCCGCCTCGCTGCACAGCGCCCCGGATCTCCCGCTCAGCCTGGAGCCAGTCCTCCAGGGCATAGCCGTCTTGGCTTCCCCGTTGCTCGAACAGCTCATATGCCCGCTTGGCAATCCGCGCCCGAAGCTCCTCGGCTTCTCGAGGCGCAGCGGTGAGCTGTGCGCCGCGGCTCCCGCGAGCAGAGGATTTGTTGGTCGACGACGCGGTCCGTTTCCTGGAGCTAGTCGCCCGTGATGGTTTCGGCTTCATGGCTGCCTGTTCCTTTCAACTTCTTCAAGCTGACCGCGGGTTCACCTTGTCTCGGTTCTCATCGCAAGGTCAAGACTCCTGCCCCTGCGATCGTGCCGGCCTTCAAGGCCTGCAGCGCCTCGTTGGCTTCTTCAAGGGTGAACCGTTGGGTGTGGGGGCGAATCGGAATCGTGGCGGCCTCCTGCAGAAGATCCAGCCCGTCCTGTTTCGTATTCGCTGTCACGCTTCGAATGGCCCGCTCGCCGAACAGCTCGTGATCGTAGTCCAACGAGGGGATCGGCGTCATGTGGATGCCGGCCAGCGCCAGGGTCCCGCCTTTCTCCAGCGCGCGGAGCGCCGGTGGGACCAGCTCGCCGGCCGGCGCAAAGATGATGGCTCCGTGCAGTTTCTGGGGCGGGGCCTCGGCTGCGCTGCCAACCCAGACCGCTCCCAACTCACGTGCGAGTGCACGGTGCTGCTCTCGGAGCGAGCAGACATAGACCTCGCATCCCCACTGCCGAGCCACCTGGATCGTAATGTGCGCCGAGGCTCCGAAGCCGTAGAGCCCGAGTCGCTGGCCTGGCCTCACCCGGCTGAGGCGCAGCGCGCGATAGCCGATGATCCCCGCGCACAGCAACGGCGCCGCCTCCTCATCGCTGAAGACCGAGGGAATCGGGTAGGCAAAGGCCGCCGGTGCGACCGCGTATTCAGCGTAGCCTCCGTCCACGTGATAGCCGGTGAACCGCGCCCCGGGACAGAGGTTCTCCCGACCATCGCGGCAGAACTCGCAGCGGCCACAGGTGTGCTGGAGCCAGGCGATGCCGACCCGGTCCCCTTCCTTCACGTGGTGCACCAGGCTGCCGACGCGGTCCACGACGCCAACCACTTCATGGCCGGGGATAATAGGGCGCTTGGCTGCGGGCAGCTCGCCTTCCACGATGTGCAGGTCAGTGCGACAGACGCCGCAGGCCAGCACCTGCACCCGCACTTGGCCAGGTCCGGGGTCGGGGGCTGAAACATCCTTGAAAAGAAGGGGCCTGGTTCCCACCTCAGCGCTCTGCTCCATGATCATGGCTCTCACTGCGTCACGCCTCTTCTTTCAGCCCGTCCCTGCTGGCTGAGCGCCGAGTGCTTGCGGCCAGGGCTTTCTCACTCGGCTGCGGAGTGTGTGCCGGGCGCAGCGGTGCGCGCCCTCCCGAGGCACGCGATGACTTCTTCATCGGCGACCTGGGCAAAGTCCAGATAGAATTGCCCGATGGCCGCAAACGAGATGGGCGTCTCGAGGATCACGACTTCATCGACCTTCGACAGCAGCTCGCTCCTGACTTGGGAGGACGCCACCGGGATGGCGGCCACCAACCGGCGCAGGTTCAAGTTCCGGAGCGCTGCGACAGAAGCGTAGAAGGTTGCCCCAGTGGCTACCCCGTCGTCCACGAGGATCACGCTCCGACCGGTCATGGGGGGGAGCGGTCGGCCCCAACGGTACTGCTCGACTCGCCGGTCGATTTCCTGTTGCTGGCGCCGCACCTCTTCCTCCAATTGACCGGAGGACACGCCGAAGCTCAGGAGGATTTCAGGGTTGAGATGGCGATAGCCGGTTTCCGACAGGGCCCCCATCGCCAACTCCGGATTCCCCGGCGCCCCCAGTTTTCGGGTCACCAGCACCTCCAGCGGGAGGTGGAGCTCTCGGCTGATCTCGTAGCCGACGACGACTCCGCCGCGGGGCAACGCCAGAATGAGGGTGTCCGGCGCCTCTTTGTAGTGAATCAGAGCATGAGCCAGTCGTCGGCCGGCATCATGGCGATCCACAAACAGAGGGTCCATGGTCGTCCCAAGGCCTCCATCCCTCACCGGGAACTGCGACAGCCATCTGGCCCTGTCTTCCAGCCCCCTGTTCCCGCTATACTCCCGCGATCGGGAGGCAGTTCCTCACAGGCCCCTCGTGCACCTGCGCCTCAAGCAGATTTCCTCATGAAATCTTTCCCTTGAAGGAGGGGGAAATGGCGGAGTTGACCATCAGGCAACTCATCATGCAGAGCATCACCGGTACCCTCTACTCGTCCCGCCAGCTTGCCGAACTGGTTGGAGTGCCGGAACGGCAGGTCGAAGATCATCTGACCCACATCACCAAGTCAGTGGCGCGCGACCGGACACGCCGGTTTGTCCTGGAACCGTCCAGGTGCCGAGATTGCGCCTTTGTCTTTCGGGATCGAACCCGCCTGACCCGCCCGAGCCGCTGTCCCCGTTGTCGCAGCGAGGCTATCTCACCGCCCCGCTATGGGATCGAGCTCCGCTGATGTCCCTGCCTTCAGGCTCCTCCTGGCCGGAGGCACTAAACTCCGTTCCATTTCACGGAACAAACGCCTTCTCGCAGAAGACTAGGCACTTTCTCGGGTGGCACCGGCTCGCTGCAAAGATACCCTTGAATCACATGGCACCCCTTTGCGGCCAAGAAGGCCGCCTGCGCGTCGGTTTCTACCCCTTCGCCGATCACCGTGAGCTTCAAGCTCTGGGCCATCGCAATAATGGCTGAGACGAACGCCGCAGCACTGGGATCGGACGGGATGTCTCGAACAAAGGACCGATCGATTTTGAGAGTATCAAGAGGGAAGCGTTTCAAGTTGCTCAGCGACGAAAACCCCGCCCCAAAGTCATCAAGGGAGAGTCTGACCCCCAGCCCCTTCAGCTCATTCAGAGTCGTCGTGGTCGCGTCGGTAATGAGCATGAAGACGCTTTCGGGGAGTTCCAATTCCAGGCTGTGAGGATCAAGCCCTGTGTCATGGAGGATCTGCGACACGCTGCTCGCGACGTTACGCTGCCTGAACTGCCGGTCCGAAATGTTGACGGCAATGCGCAGCGAAGGAAACCCCGCTTCCTGCCAAGCCTTGGCTTGGGCGCAGGCGGTCCGCAGCACCCAAGCGCCGAGCGGGATCATGAGGCCGGTCTCTTCAGCAATCGGGATAAAATGGGCCGGCATGGTGAGCCCGGAAGCAGGATTGAGCCAACGCACGATCGCCTCGATGCCTGTGACCGTTCTCGTGGCCAGGTCGAAAAACGGCTGGTAGTGCAGCACGAATTCGTTCTCCGCCAACCCCTTCCGGAGCGCCTGTTCCATGACCAGGCGCTCGCGGGCCGCGGCCTGCATCTCCGGCGTGAAGAACTGGTAAGCGTTGCCGCCTTGTTGTTTGGCCCGGTACATGGCGGTGTCGGCGTGTTTCAGGAGATTATTGGTATCCTCATCATCGTCGGGATAGACCGTGATGCCGATGCTGACGGTCACGAAGACCTGGTGGCCGTCCAAGACGAACGGCTGGGCGATGGCGTCGAGGATTCGTTGCGCCAGAATAGTCAGCCCTCGCTCGCTCGGGATGGCTTCCAGCTGGATGCTGAATTCGTCGCCGCCCATACGGGCGACGGCATCCACCTGACGGACGCAACTCTTCAGCCGGTCCGCTACGGCTTTGAGGAGCTGATCGCCGATGTCGTGGCCCAGGGTATCGTTGATCGTCTTGAAGCGATCCAGATCCAAGAACATGAGTCCGACCGGTTGATCCTTGCGCTTGCTCCGGGCCAGGGCAAGGACCAGGCGGTCTCGAAAGAGGCTGCGATTCGCGAGGCCGGTCAGGTGATCGTATTGGGCTAAATAGGTCAGGCGTTCTTCCACCCGTTTGCGTTCGATGGCATAGCGGATGGCGCGCGCGAGGAGATCCCCATTCGTCTGGCCTTTAACCAGATAGTCCTGCGCTCCATTCTGCACAGCCTTGAGAGCAAGCGCCTCGTCGTTCAGCCCGCTCAGCACCAAAATCGGCACACCGGGGCTCTTCGCCTGGACTTGGCGGAGCGTGTCCAGGCCATATGCATCCGACAGCGAGAGGTCCAGCAGGATCAGATGAAAGGGTTCCCGCCTGAGGCGCCGAAGCGCCTCGCTCAGCCGATCGACGTGGACCAGTTCGAACCGGTCGGCACTTTGCTCGAGCAGCATTTCCCTCGTCAGACGAGCGTCAGTCGGATTGTCTTCGAGCAGCAGGATCTTGATCATGGAGGATCGCCTTGCTCAGGAGCCCTAGGTCACAACTCGGATATTACAGGATTCTTGAGGCCTGTCAAAGGCTATCCTTTGAGAGGGGGAAAATTGTAATTGGTCTATGATAGACTCTCGCCTCACGATGGGACGACTGACGACGATCATCGCCTGTGCGGTCTGGCTGGCGAGCCTGCCGGGTGCCTGGGCCCTCGAGTTTTCCGCGGATCAGATCACGCGGATCAATGGGAAAAGCCGCAAGGCCAATATTTACTACCGGGATGAGATGTGGCGGCTGGAGCACCATGATCTGGGCCCGGTCAACGTGACCATTGTGCGAAAGGACAAGCAGGTCACGTGGCTGCTGCTCTCCCGGATGAGACACTTCAAGACCGTTCCTTATGATCCTGAACAGGCCCCTCAGGTGACGGAACGGTTGGAGGGCGAGGTGGTGCGTGAGGAGATCGGAACCGAAACGCTTGACGGGCACCCAACCATGTTGTACGAGGTGACGGTGCGCAGGGGGGACCGGACCGACTACTACTATCAGTGGTTGGCCACCGATATTCGCTTCCCGCTGAAGCTGGCCAGGAAGGACGGCAGTTGGATCGTGGAATATCGCCATGTGAAGCTTCGACCTATGTCAGATTTCCTGTTCCAATTGCCAATCAATTTCCAGCCGTTGGAGGAATTTGACCAGAATAAGACGGGCAAATCCGATCAAGCGATGTAGAAATGCAGAGAGAGTTGAAGAGGCTTCAGGTGTCCGGAACGCTCATAAAGATTATTGCGGTCGTTGCGCTGGTCGGCCTTGCTGGAATTGCCAGCGCGCTCGATGTCGCGGACGTGACCCGCGAGTGGACCCCGGAGGGGAAACAAATAGCGGCTGAGCGGGCGAAGTTGCCGGCTCATGATGAAATGGTCCGCATTCCGGCCGGCTGGTTCCTCATGGGCAGCGACAAGAAGGTGGATCGGAACGCCTATCAGCCGGAGTTTCCTAAGCGGAAGGTCTATCTGGATGCCTATGAAGTCGATCAGTACGAAGTCACGACGGTCCAGTATCTCAAGTTTGTGCTCGCCACCAATCGGCCGCCTCTCCTGGACTGGCAGTATGATGGGGGTAACTTTCAGGAATCGATGGCCAGCCATCCGGTGATGCATGTCTCCTGGTATGACGCCGACGCCTATTGTCAGTGGGCGGGCAAGCGCTTGCCAACCTCGGCAGAGTGGGAGAAGGCGGCACGCGGCGAGGACGGACGCATCTATCCCTGGGGCAATCAGCCGGCGGGATTGAGCCGAGCCAACTTCGGCCGCACGGGATTGTCCGGACCGGTCCGCGACCGGCCGGAGCGGCTGCTGCTCTATCCGCCGATCATCTCCGTGGACAAGTATGAGAACGCGGTCAGCCCCTACGGCGTCTATCAAATGTCCGGCAATGTGGCTGAATGGACGGCCGACTGGTACGACCCGGATTATTACAAGAAGGCGCCGGACCGGAACCCCAAGGGGCCGGAACGCGGGACGCAGAAAGCCTTTCGTGGAGGGGGGTGGATTGACAGTACGCCCTCCGTGCGGCCTGCTCAACGGAACGGGGCTGATCCCAACACGAAAATGAACTGGCTCGGTTTCCGCTGCGCGCGGGATGTCCCCAAGGAAGAGAGCCAGCCAATGCTTACCCCACAAGCGACCGGGCCACGCTGAACACTCAGGACTGAGTGCTGAGGACTGAGTAACGAGAATGAAGCGCCACATGCTCAGTCCTCAGTCCTGCTTCTACGTTTCGCAACTCCAAGACACGAGTCCTCGTGCTCACCAGCATTGACTTGCCCTTCGAGCGGCCTAGCCTTCCCGTTACTAAAGAAGTACACTGGACGAAGTTTTTGATCAGGGCCCAAGAGAGCCGAGTGCGCAATCAGGTCGTGGCGATCGGATCTCTGCTGGAAGCTCCCAACAAGTTCCGGGGGTCTCCGATACTGAGGTGGGGGGATGTCCACACTGTTTAAAGGATTGGAGCGGATCGAGGAAGCCCGAGAGCGCATCACCGGGTTGAGCTTCATGGCGGGTCTGTTTGAAGGCAAACCCAATTTTGATCTGCTCCTTCCGCCCGAAGAGCCGACCCAAGAGAGGGAGGCCGGAGAAGCCTATTGCAAGAAAATCGAAGCCTTTCTCACGAGCCAAGTCGATCCAGACGAAATCGAGCGCACGGCCAAGATTCCAGACACCGTGCTCAAAGGTCTGTTCGACCTCGGCGCCTTCGGGATGAAAATCCCCAAACAGTACGGGGGGCTCGGATTCTCGTACAAGAATTACGGCCGCGTCCTTACCCTCATGGCCAGTTGGAGCAATATTCTGGCGCTCACCGTGGCCGTGCCCCAATCCATCGGCATTGCCATGCCAATTCTCCTGTTCGGCACCGAGGAGCAAAGACACAAGTACCTGCCGCGTGTGGCGCGCGAAGACATCTCCGCCTTCGCGCTCACGGAACCGATCACCGGCTCCGATGCCGCCAACATCCAGACAGAGGCGGTGCTGGATCCAACCGGCAAACAGTTTATCGTGAATGGCGAGAAACTCTGGTGTACGAACGGGCCCATCGCCCGTTTCGCCACCCTGATCGCGCGCGTCCCGGCCAGACAGATTGTTCGCGACGGCAAATCGGTCTGGGTGCCCGTGCCGGAGGGGAAGGACGTCGAGGACCGCGTGCATAGCGCGTTCATCCTCGACATGCACCAGGCCGGGGTGCAGATTCGCCAACGATGTCAATTTGAGGGCTGCCGCGGGATCGAGAACGCGCATATGACGTTCCAGGATGTGCGCGTCCCCGTCGAGAACGTCATCGGCGAGATCGGGAAAGGACTCAAATACGCCCTCATTATTCTCAACGTCGGGCGCGCCATCAGCATTCCCGCCATTTGCCTCGGCATGGCCAAACAGGCCTGGCAGCCCACTCTCGATCGGGCGAACTCGAGGCTGACCTTTCAAAAGCCCATCGGCGAGCGCCAAACGCAGCAGATGCGGATCGGCCAGATGGCGGCGAACCTGTTCGCGATGGAGGCGCTGGCGTGGCTGGTCTGGCATCTGGCGGATCACAAACAGTATGACATCAGAATAGAAGCCGCCATCGCCAAAATGTTCTGTTCCGAAAAGGCAATCCAATTCCTGAAGGATGCCCAAATTATTTTTGGCGGGATGGGCTATGAGACGGCCGAATCCAAACGGCTCCGCGGGGAACCCGGCTTCGGGATCGAACAGCTCGTGCGGGACGCTGAGATGTACCGCATCGGAGAAGGGGCCACGGATATTTTGCGACCGTTCGTCGCACGCGAAGGTCTCAGCCCACATCTCGACCGGGCACGCACCTACTTCGATGATCGAGTGACTGGGACTGAAAGAATCAGGGAACTCGTGAAACTCCTCCGTTTTTACATTCCTTGGTACTGGGGGCAATGGCGACGCAACTCGCTCTCATCCCGCCCGGAGATGCGACACTCCAAAGTCCGCAGCGCACTATGCTACGCCGAGCGGGCAAGCCGGCGCCTCGCGCGCGCGATCTTGTACGCGATGACCTTGCATCGGACAGCGCTCCGGGATGATCAAGGCCGGCAGAACCGGATCGAGGCAGTGGGAGATGATCTGCTCACCATCTCCGCCGCCGCCTTGTATGCTGAGTCGCAAGAACGAACCTACGGGTGCTCTGAGGTGTGGGATCTTGCCGATGAATTCTTCCGGAATGCCAAGGAACGGATCGGCAGGAACATCCGAGGGCTCCTTCACAATGACGATCGTATCCTGACCGCCATCGGCCGGCGCGCACTTCGCGGCGACTACCCGTCGTTTTCGAGCGGAATCATCAGGCGCGGCCTCAACGATTACCTCCCCAAGGACAAACGGTAGGCGAGGCTGCATCAAGAGGAAGCCGTGACGGATACAAGGCCTTCATTAGACATCAAGACGGTTTCCACGACGCCCTTTCCAGATCAGCGGCCCGGCACGTCGGGGTTGCGGAAGAAGACCCGTGTGTTCATGCAACCGCACTACCTCGAGAATTTCGTTCAATCGGTCTTCGACGCCATCCGTGAGGAGATCGGAGGCTTCGCGCACCAGACCTTGGTTGTGGGCGGCGACGGCCGCTACTACAACAGACCCGCAATCCAGACCATTCTCCGGCTCGCTGTGGCCAACGGATTCGGCCGCGTGCTGATCGGGCGCGGAGGCCTGCTGTCAACGCCGGCCATGTCCGCGGTCATCCGTCGCCGAAGTGCGCTTGGAGGACTGGTCTTATCAGCGAGCCATAACCCAGGTGGTCCTGACGCTGATTTCGGGATCAAGTACAACATCCGGAACGGCGGGCCTGCCCCGGAAGGCGTCACTGAACGCATCTACCAACGCACGTTGAACATCGCTGCGTACCGCACCGTGACGGTTCCCGACATTGATCTCGACCACCAAGGCGAGACCACGATCGGCCGCACGCAGGTGATCGTCATTGACCCATTGGCCGACTACGCCGCTGTGATGGAGGACCTGTTTGACTTTGGGGCCTTGCGCAAGCTCTTCCGAAGCGGCTTCCGTCTGATCTTCGACGCGATGCATGGCGTGACCGGTCCCTACGCGCAGGAGCTCCTGGAGAAACGGTTAGGCGCCCCGGCCGGTACGGTGATCCATGGGGCGCCGCTCGAGGATTTCGGCGGCCATCATCCCGATCCGAACCTCGTGCATGCCGCCGAACTGGTGGCAGCGATGGCGGAGAGGGATGCGCCTGATCTTGGAGCGGCCTGTGACGGGGACGGAGATCGGAACCTGATTCTCGGGCGGACGTTCTTTGTGACGCCCGGTGACTCGCTGGCCATCATCACCGAGCACGCCCAGCGCTCGATCCCCGGCTATCGCACCGGGTTGGCCGGCGTCGCTCGTTCGATGCCGACCAGCACCGCTGTGGATCGTGTCGCAACGGCGCTCGGCGTTCCCTGCTACGAAACGCCGACCGGGTGGAAGTTCTTCGGCAACCTCATGGATGCGGGACTCTGCACGGTCTGCGGAGAGGAAAGCTTCGGCACCGGCTCGAGCCATCTGCGGGAGAAAGATGGGGTCTGGGCCGTCCTGTGCTGGCTTTCCATCCTGGCCGCGACACGAACGTCTGTCGAGAAAATTGTCCAGGCCCATTGGGAACGATTCGGACGGAGCTATTTCCAGCGGTATGACTACGAGGACCTGGATGTGAAACAGGCTACCGAGATGGTGGCAGTCTTGCGGACGAAACTGACGACGTTGGTGGGCACATCGTTGTCCGGGAGTCGCATAACGGTGGCCGATGACTTCAGTTACAAAGATCCGGTGGATGGGACGGTCACCGAGCGGCAGGGGATCCGCATTGTGCTGGCCGACGGCTCGCGCATCGTCTGCCGTCTCTCCGGCACCGGCACCGAAGGCGCCACGCTGCGTGTGTATCTGGAACGCTACCAGAAGGGTGCGGTGAATGAGGGCATCGAGCAGGTGTTAGCACCGTTGACCCACGTTGCCCTCCACCTCCTTGAACTCCGCGAACGCTGCGGGAGAGACAAGCCGACAGTCATCACCTGATCTTGGTGGTGGCAGCCCAGCCGACCAAACGCCTTCATCTCGGCGACTGGCCATAAATGGTTTATCGCAGCGGCTGGACTGACCGCTTCTTCGCCAGGATGACGTGGGCCCCTTCACTGGCCTCTTTCACGAGGATGCCCATCTTGGGATGCGAGGGTTCCAGATCAACCGGCAAGTTGTAGCTGCGGAGCCCTTCGGTGCCGGTGGGACCGATCGAGCCCACGACCGAGGGCCTCCAGTCTCTTGACACTCTCTAACCAACTCTCCTAGACTAAGCACTCATACGATCCCCAAGCACGACTTGTGGGTCGTCTGACCCTAACAACTCGGCCCAGCCGTTGAATCCCAGAGGGGCGCCGTGTATGACCCCGTCAAGTCTTCCCTCCGCGACATGACCGAGTTTCTGGCCGCGCTCCGCAAGCCTAGCGCGGGAGCTACCAGCATGGAAGAGGAGGCCGGCCGGATTGTACTGCACCTCTACAAGCATCTGAAGAATATGGCAATCGGCACCAAGGCCTGTGCCCTGGTCCGCTTCTTCAAAACCCATCCAGGTGAACCGCGAACTAAGACACCAAAGAGTGAGAAGAGCACGGCCCAGGTGTCAAGGAAATAGAACGGCAGCGCTGTCCGAGTGGTCGGCCAGCGGAGCGACAGATGGATAAGAGCGAGCAAGACGTCTTCTTGAAGCAATTCCGCGGAGCCGCCTTTCACATCGTGGCACTGGCGGCCTCAGCTGGTGGGCTTGCTGCCTTAGCAGCGGTGTTATCCGGCCTCCCCGACGACTTTCCGGCCGCGCTGGTCATCGTGCAACACCTAGACCCACGACATCGCAGCCTGATGGCCGATATTCTGAGCCGCCGCACCAAGCTGAAAGTCAAACAGGCTGCCGAGGGAGACCGCTTAACTCCCGGAACCGCCTACATTGCTCCACCTGACCGACACTTGCTGGTCAATCCTGATGGGAGCCTGTCCCTGTCCCAATCCGAACTAGTCCATTTTGTGCGCCCGTCTGCAGATCTTCTGTTTGAATCAGTGGCGGCCAGTTATAAGGGGCGCGCGATTGCCGTGGTGCTGACCGGAAACGGCAACGACGGCGCGATGGGGGTGCAGGCCATCAAAAGGATGGGTGGGACGGTCATTGTGCAGGATGAGAAATCCTCACAATTTTCCGGAATGCCCAGTGCCGCCATTCGTACAGGTCAGTCGGATTTCATCCTGCCGCTGGGTGAAATCGCTGCGGCACTGATGACCCTGGTCAGGACAGGAGGTGAAGTCTGATGAAGCGGGATGAGCCCGACCTCAAGTTTGAAAGCCTATTGGAATATCTCAAGCGTTGCCGCGGCTTTGACTTCACGGGGTACAAGAGGCCGAGTCTCACGCGGCGGGTGGGAAAGCGGATGCAGGAGGTTGGGGCTCAAACCTACGACGACTACCGCGACTATCTAGAGGTGCACCCGGAAGAGTTCGCTCACCTCTTCAACACGATCCTGATCAACGTGACCCACTTCTTTCGTGATCCGCAAGCCTGGGACTACCTCAGTAGGGAAATCATTCCCCAGATCCTTGCCGACAAGAAACCGGAAGATGTGATCCGGGTCTGGAGCGCCGGCTGCGCCTCGGGCGAAGAAGCCTATACGCTGGCAATGCTGCTGGCGGAACACTTGGGAACAGTGGCGTTCCGCCAGGGCGTGAAGATTTACGCCACGGACTTGGACCAGGACGCGCTGGGCATCGCCCGGCAGGGGAGCTACGACGCAAGAACAGTCGAGGACATTCCGGGAGCACTCCTGAAAAAGTATTTCGACCGAACCGGAAGCCGGTACAGTTTTAACGCTGACTTGCGTCGCTGCGTCATATTTGGCCGGAATGACCTGGCCCATGATGCTCCGATTTCTCGTCTGGACCTCCTCGTATGTCGGAATACTCTCATGTACTTCAATGCCGAAAGTCAGAACGACATTCTGTCCCATTTTCACTTTGCCCTTCAGGACAAGGGATTTATGTTCCTGGGCAAGGCAGAGATGCTGCTGACTCAGGCGAATCTTTTCGTCCCAACAGAGCCGACGCATCGCGTGTTTTCCAAAGTGTTACCCGATGCGAGACGTAACTTAGTGCTTGGGCCGCCCAAGATTAACCAGGTAGAGGTGAGTACTCGTCCGACACGGGTTGAGCGCATGCGGGACCTAGCGTTTGAATTTGAGCCAGTAGCCCAGATTGTTGTGGATGCCACAGGGATCCTCATCCTGGCCAATGATCGGGCGAAAGCCATGTTCGGCCTGAGTGCCGGCGACATTGGCTGTCCCCTTCAGGAATTGAAGCTTGCGTATCATCAGCAAACGGAGCCTGGGTATCAACCGGTCGACCTTCGCGCTCGCATCGCACAAGTCATGGCCGAGCAGGGTCCTCTCCTGGTCAGTAATATTGAGACCCTCCTTTCGAATGGCGTGACCCACTACCTGAATATGGGCATCATGCCCATTCGGGATGAGGCGGGAGTCGTGATGGGGGTGAGCATTTCGTTCATCGATGTGACGAGCCTTCACTATCTCAACCAGCAACAGAACCGGTTCGTCCAGGAGCTGGAAACGACCAACGAAGAACTCCAATCCACCAACGAAGAACTGGAGACCACCAATGAAGAATTGCAGTCGACCAATGAGGAAATGGAGACCATGAATGAGGAACTGCAATCCACGAATGCGGAGATGCAGACCATCAACACGGAGTTGAACAGGCGGACTGAGGAACTCAAACAGGCGAATATGTCGTTGAATTCTATTCTTGGCAGTCTGCGCGTCGGAGTGGTCGTTGTGGACCGCAGCCTCAAAGTGCAGGAATGGAACCGCCAAGCCCAAGAACTCTGGGGGTTACGTGATGATGAGGTCCGTGGGAAGCCCTTGATGGACCTGGATATCGGCCTGCCGGTCGAGAAGCTGAAAGGCACCATCCACGCCTGCATGTCTGGAGAGTCCCCGCACCAGGAGGGGGTGCTCGATGCAACCAACCGGCGGGGGAAACGCATGAGCTGCCAGGTCATCTGCTCGCCGCTGCTCAGCCCAGAGCGAGAGATCCAAGGGGTGATCGTCGTGATGGAGGAGACTGAGCCGTGAACGAAAAGATGCACGGCAATTCGAGAACGCGCAGGCTCAAGCGGCCCCAGGCGCCGGAACCGCCTGTTGGGATGCTGTCGGCGGAAACGGCAGGCCGGCTGAAGATTCCAAGAACTTGGTGCTCATGCTCGAGGAACTGCGGGTCGCCGAAGAGGCACTCCGCCTGCAGAACGAGGAGTTGGCCACGGCAACCGGAAGGAACGGAGCCAAGACTTGGAGCAAGGAATCACCAGTTGGAGGTAACGCTCATCAGGCCAAGCCGTTGTCCAAAGAGAGGGTTAGTGAATTACCTTGGTCCAGACTAGGGAGGTCATCCATCATGTCTCCTGATTCGTTCAACTCAGTCAGCGGTTCTGGGACTGCCGGCGACAGGCATGTCTGTCCAGGTATTGTCGTCGTTTCGACTTCGATGCGGATGTTGCATGCGAACCGACAGGCGATCAAACTCTTGAAACAAATCCGGCAGACGGCACTTGACGGCCAACATCGGAATCCTTCGCCGCCTCTGCTCTCGGCCGTGTTGACTGAGTTCTGCGCAGAAATGGTAAACGCGCTGAAGGTGCGGATGGAGGCTAAGGACTCGAACCAGCTTGAGGTCAAGGGGGTAGTCTCCCACCCTCATCATCCGGTCCGCATTCGTGGCTTTGGACTGCCAGCCCCGATGGGAA
>Ga0209857_1000204_pt1 | contig 13872 bp, 11 predicted proteins | sample GWRWN1_10_20_FD_187226 | JGI IMG/M metagenome (GOLD analysis project Ga0209857, IMG submission 187226) | Riverbed sediment microbial communities from areas with no vegetation in Columbia River, Washington, USA - GW-RW N1_10_20 (SPAdes)... | ecosystem: Environmental > Aquatic > Freshwater > River... | reverse complement strand
ATTGACCCCCAGTGTAAGCGCAACTTTGCCGTCACTTTCGAATACCGCTTGCCGCACCAGCAACGTATCATCTCATTGACTGTTCTGAACCAGCGTTACCTCTACGCTCATCCCTGGAACCAACAGACGATCATGGTTCGATAACTGGATCTCCGCTACGACGCTTTGAGTTGCTTCTAACTTGAAGGTCAGAGCGGTCACGCGGCCTGCAAAGACACGCTCCGGCAGTGCATCGACACGAATCTGCGCTGCCGCCCCTTCACGGAGAAATTGGACATCCCTCTCGGAAATGTCGATGATGACCTTTAAGGGCTCCAAGGCCCCGACTGAAAATACCGGCATCGAAGTCTGAACATAGGCACCAGACTCAGCCAGTATGCGTGTCACCACGCCGCTGAGCGGTGCAACCAACTTAGAAACAGTCAGCAAATATCGCGTCTGCTCAAGCGCAGCTTGCTGCTCCGCGACTTGTGCGTGGGTGAGCGCCTGCTGGGCGCGGGCCGTATCGAGTGCAGCCTCAGCTTGCTTCAAATCTTGGCCGGGAATCAGATCTCGGCTGTGCAACTCATGCGCTCTTGCCAATGCCTTCTCCGCCTCGGCAAGCCGACTTTCTTTTTGCCGGAGATCCGCCGTGGCCGCTTCGAGGGCTGCTGCAATCTTCTCCACGCGCTGCAATAATTCACGGGACCGGACGGTGGCTAGAGTTTGCCCTTTCGCGACCTTGTCGCCGGCCTTGAGCTGGACCTTGCTCAGCTGGCCCGCGACAGGAGAAAACACATCTACCACTTCGACCGCTTGGAGTTGTCCACGACCACGGACGACGTGGGGGATCAATGCTTTGTTGACCGGCGCCGCCGTCACCCGGATTGCATCGTGAGTAACAAACCAGCCTAAGAATTTCTCCATAATCGGCTGGCGGTAACCGATGATCAGAGCGCCCAGGGCAAGCGTGATCAGCAACCATCGTTTCATTTGGACGAATTAAGTTAAGCGCGGACTGTATTTAGGAAGAGAAAATTAGACTTGCTTGATGGGGTTCTTACTCGCCAGCGCTCAAGAATGAACATGACCAGAGACACGAAGCGGTACGATGCCGCGGGCACCTGAGCTACCGTCTCTCATGAAACGGCAGGCCAAACGAGTTGTTCATAAGAACTGGGATGGATCGTCGCGCGAATAAGCCTACGGTAATTTCCCCGTCCCCGGATTTTCCACGGTCAGCTTGTGGGTGAGTACAGGCTCTCCTACCTCAGCAGGGCGACGCCCTGAGCCTCGGCGCAGCCTCTCGGGCAGCGAAACCATCGTTGCCTGGAACTTCTCCAAGTAGAGGTAAACCACCGGCGTGATATAGAGCGTTAAGATTTGGGAAACAAGCAAGCCGCCAACCACCGCAACGCCAAGAGGTTGACGGGCCTCTGCCCCCGCGCCCCAACCGATGGCGATCGGGATAGCGCCAACGATAGCCGCCATGGTAGTCATCATGATCGGACGGAACCGCACCAACGCGCCTTCGTAGATCGCCTCTACGGGACTCTTGTTTTCGTTGCGTTGCCTTTCAAGTGCAAAGTCGATCATCATAATAGCGTTTTTCTTCACGATGCCGATGAGCATGATCAAGCCGACAAAGGCGTAAATGCTCAGGTCCATCCCAAACCAATACAAGGCTATGAGAGCGCCGAGACCCGCCGAGGGAAGCCCGGAAAGAATCGTCAGCGGATGGATAAAGCTCTCATAGAGGATACCGAGAACCAAATAGACGACAAACACCGCCAGCGCGAGGAGGACCCAAAGGCTCTTAATGGAAGATTGAAATTCCTGAGCCGTGCCCTGAAAGCTCGTGCTGATGGTTGCCGGCAGAGTTTCGCGAGCCAGTTTGTTGATCGTGTCAACCGCGTCTCCAAGAGCCACGCCTTGACGGAGATTGAAGGACATCGTGACCGACGGGAGCTGCCCCGAATGGTTTACCGACATCGGTCCCGCCGTGTACTTGAGGCTCGCCAGCGAACCCAAAGGTACCATTGGCTGAGCGGTAGCGGCTTGTCCCGCGGTGGAGCGAATATAGAGCATCGACAGAGCGGACGGGTCGTTTTGAAATTTTGGATCTAACTCCACGATCACCTGATACTGGTTGTTCGGCGTATTGATGGTTGAGACTTGCCGCGTCGCGTAGGCGTTCCAAAAAGCTTCCTCCACCTGTCGCGGCGAAACGCCTTGGGCCGTGATTCCCATGGTCGCCATCTTGTCTCGGTCAATGACGACCTGTAGTTGAGGATTCTTGAGCTGAAGATCGCTGCCGACATCCCTGAAGTCTGGAAGCGCTCTCAGCCGTTCTTCGAAGATAGCAGCGTTGCGATAGAGTTCCTGCGCATCGGGACTCTGTAATGTAAATTGGTAGAGACTTCGGGTCAGCCGGCCGCCGACACGTATAACGGGCGGGTTCTGCAGTGAGACACGAATCCCGGGAACCTGCGTTAACTTTGGTCGCAAATCCCGGATTACTTGCTCTGCGTTCAAAGGTCGCTCGGCTCTCGGCTTGAGCTTTATAAAGATACGACCGGTGTTACCCGTCAGCGCCACGCCGCCCACTCCAACGCTGGAGAAAAATGACTCGACGTTTGGATCCTTGGCGACGATAGCAGCCAACTGCTGCTGGTATTGCGCCATCTGCTCGTAGGATACGCCCTGGGCGGCCTCGGTGTTGATCAGGATCTGACCTGTGTCTTCGCTGGGAATAAATCCCTTGGGGACCAATCCAAACATATAGATTGTGGCCACCAGCACGACGGCCGAGGCCACCATCGTCGTCACGTGATGTTTCATGACCCACCGCAGGGAAACTTCGTAGCCTTTGTTCATCGCATCGAGGCAGAGTCCGAGGAAGCGGTACAGCCAACCGTGTTTCTGCTCGGCGGGGGGACGGAGATAGCGGCTGCACAACATCGGAGTAAGACTTAAAGAGATGAACCCGGATACCAAGATCGCAACGCATATGGTCACGGAGAATTCCCGCAGAATCCGCCCCAGCATCCCACTCATGAAAAGGATCGGGATAAAAGCGGCGACTAACGAGATCGTCATAGACACAATCGTAAAACCGATCTCCTTGGCGCCCTTGACCGCGGCCTCATAGGGAGACTCACCTTCTTCCATATGGCGCACGATATTTTCCAGTACAACGATGGCGTCATCGACGACAAAACCGACCGCCAACGTCAATGCCATGAGCGACAAATTGTCCAGACTGTAATCGAGCAGATACATCACGGCAAAGGTGCCGACGATGGACATGGGCAAAGCTAGGCTGGGAATGATCGTGGCGGATACATTTCGCAGGAACAGAAAGATCACGAGAATGACAAGAACAATGGTTCCGATCAAGGTTAGTTGTACATCGTGCACCGATTCCCGGATCGATTGTGTGCGATCGAAGAAGATGTCGAGCTGGATCGACTCAGGAATCTGTGCGCGGAGACCCGGGAGAATATCTTTAATAGAGTCCACCACGGCGACGACATTGGCACCAGGCTGGCGCTGGACGCCCAGGATGACTGCCCTTTTACCATTGAACCAGCTGGCGACTCTAGTGTTCTCCACACTGTCGATGGCTTTGCCGATGTCTTGGATGCGCACCGGCGCCCCATTACGATAGGTTACCACCATTGGGCCATACGCTGCGGCGTTGGTGAGCTGGGCATCTGAAACCAAAGTGTAAGCCCGGTTGGGAGCGTTCAAGGTCCCTACGGGCAGATCCACGTTGCCCCGCTGGATTGCATTCACAACATCATCGATGCCGATCTGCCGGGCCGCCAACTGGCTTGGGTCCAACTGAATCCGAACGGCGTATTTCTGCGAGCCAAAAACATCGACCTGAGCGACGCCGCTCACCATCGAGATCCGCTGCGCCAAGATCGTCTGGGCAAATTCGTCCACCGTCGATAAAGGAAGCGTTTCGGAGGTCAAGGCCAAGAGGAATATGGAATTGTTGGCTGGATTCACTTTGCGATAAGAGGGCGGGCTCGGCATATTCTGCGGTAAATCTCGAGCCGAACGGGCGATCATCGACTGCACGTCTTGCGCCGCCGCGTCGATGTTTCGGCTCAAGTTAAACTGCAGTGTGATTTGCGTCCGCCCCAAAGTACTTGTCGAGCTCATGGAATCGAGCCCGGCGATGCTAGAAAAGTTCTTCTCGAGCGGGGTCGCCACCCCCGATGCCATGGTTTCCGCGCTGGCGCCGGGCAAGTTGGCATTGACCGTGATGGTCGGAAAATCGACGGTCGGAAGGTCACTGACCGGAAGCGACCTGTAAGCCATGATGCCGAACATAAGAATCCCGAGCATCACCAAGGTCGTGGTGACCGGCCTGCGGATGAAGAGACCGGAGATATTCATGACGCGCTCCTTTCCTGCGCTTTACTCTTGCGTCTTTCACCTTTTTCCCTCTTCTGCTCTCCGGCTTCAGTCACCTTGCCATCCTTTACTTCAATCCTCGATCCGGGCCCTAACAGAAACTGTCCTTCTCTAACGATTTGCTCTCCGGCCTGAAGTCCCTTGGCGATTACCGCCTCGCCTTCGTTGGTTCGCGCCACGACAACGGGCCGCACTTCGACGCTGTTGTCCGGTTTCACCACAAAGACATGTTGTCCCTCTTGCCCGACCTGGACCGCTTCAGAAGGCACTACCACCGCATCCAATTGGGTGCTGAGAGTTAACGCGACATTGATGAACTGGCCCGGCCACAAGCGTCTTTCGCCGTTCTTAAATTCCGCTTTTAGCTTGATAGTACCGGTGGTGCGGTCAACCGCATTGTCAACGAACGCGAGATTCCCTTGCTCCGGGCGTCCCTCGTCGGACTGAAACTGCGCGGCAACCTTGAGACTGCCCGTAGCCATATGGCGCCTGATGTCGGCCAAATTTTGCTCGGGCACGGAAAAAGTCACGTTGATGGGAGTAATTTGATTAATGACCACTAAGGGCGTCCCATCGTTTACCCGCACCAAGTTGCCTTCGTTCACCAGCAGGCTGCCGACCTGCCCGTCTATGGGAGAAAAAATATAACAGTAGCTTAATTGAACCTTGGCATTTTCTACCGCGGCTTGGTCCGCCTGCACCACGGCTTCGGCGGCATCGGCGTTGGCGCGGATCTGGTCATATTGCTCCTGCGACACGTATTGCTTTTTTACGAGCTCGGCGTAGCGGCGGGCCTGCTCGCGCGAATTCTGAAGCTGCGCTGTGTCTCGTGCCAGGTTTGCCTCAGCCTGCTTGAGTGTAGCCTCGAACGGACGGGGATCGATGGTGAAGAGCAGCTGTCCTTTCTTGACATTTTGCCCTTCTTTGAAGTGAGCTTGCGTCAGCACGCCCGTGACCTGACTTTTGACGGCAACCGTCGAGTAAGCCTCGACGTTGCCCACCGCCCGAATCTGCAAGGGCATCGTTTTCTGCGCGGCAGTAGCGACGAGAACAGGTACAGCCTCCCGGGCTCGTCCCCCTCCCGAGCGACCCGGCTGTGCCCGGTCAGCGGATCGGCCTTCAGGTGCTCCTTCGGACCTACCTGCAGACTTAGCTTGAGGCTTATTGAGCGACCAAGACGTGTACTGTTGAATTCCCGCGAAGCCACCCAGAACCAGCACCAGTATGATAATCCAGAGTGAACGCCGCATACTAACTTCTCCTAACCCGTTGGCTGCTTAACCATTGTTGTCTCTACGCCGTTCAAATATAGCACTGTGCACGTTATTGTCCTATAGCCCTGATGAATTGGGCTTCGGCGATCTTGTAATCATAAAGCGTCCGAATATATGTCGTCTGGGCTTCCGTGTAAAGAGTCTGAGCATCGGTTGCTTCAATGATGGAACCTACCCCCACCTGATATCTTCCGTTAGCCAGATCCAGGTTCTCTTTGGAAGCGTTCAGCGCCGACTCGTTGGCCTTGATTCGCTCTTGCAGCTCCACCAACCTGAGGTAGGCTTGCTCCACATCGAGAGCCACTTGTTGCCGCTGCAGCTCTTCCTGTGACTTGATTACATAATAATTATGTAAGGTCTCTTGAACTCTGTTGGTGGTGCGAAATCCATCGAAAATCGGTATCAAAAGACTCAACCCGACTTGCCACCCCCCCAACAGAGGGAATGTATTTTCGGCAGTGCTGCTGTTGCTCCGCCGGTAGTTCGCGTCGAAGATAAAATCCGGAAGATGCCCACGGCGAGCGACGGCAATGAGTTGATCCTGGGCCCTTCTTTGCGCATCAAAGCTTTTCAGTTCCGGACGAGACCCAAACGCAATTTGTTTTGCCTCCTCGAGAGCATACGGGATCGGGGTCATGGTGACGTCCTCAACTAAAGGCCGCTCAGGTAACTCCCTTAGCCCCATCGCGTTTTTGAGAATAGCCCAGGCGACCTTGACGGCATTCTGCGCGGTAATCAGGTTGGCTTCTGCAAGGTACAGATTGGACTCGGCCCTAGCCACGTCAATCCTTGCCCTGGTTCCGACCTCATAAAAACCCTGCGCCTGGCGTGCGAGCAACTGGCGGCTCTTGACGGTTTCTTCCTGTACTTTCACTAGGGCCCTGAGCCCCAGATACGTAAAATAGGCCTGTTTCACTCCGAGAATGACGCCATCTATGGTCGTCTTGTAATTAAAGTTTGTCGCATCCAAAGTGTCCCGAGCCGATTGCACGTTTCCTTCGCGCTTGCCAAAATTATAGAGCGTCATGTTCACGCCGGTTCGTATAAGGTAGGTTTCAAATGAGCGATCCGCCACCCCGGTGGTGCTGCCGGTTTGGCTACCGGTCTGAAACCCATTGGTCATATTAACCAACGGATAATAGGCAGCCATCTGCTGTCCCACAACCGCCTGCTGCGTGTCGATCCGTTCTTTTGAAGCCCTGATGCTAGGATGATTCTCCAAGGCGATCTGAAGAGCTTCGTCCAAGGTCAAGACATTCCCCGGTTGCGGGGCCGCTGTTTGCGACAGCATTAGCTGCGCCGGCGCGGGACTATCCGCCGCCCGGCTCAGCACCGGAAATAGCGTCCCCAACATCACGGCGAATGAGAACGGCTTTAGTTGCGTTAATACCTTCACCCCGAAGATCATAGTTTTCCCCCTTAAAAAATTCCAATAAGCTTATAATTTCTCCTAACGTAAAGCAAAATAGATAGTCGGGACGGGTAGAGGAGGAAACGATGTTACGTCGACACCAAAAAGTTCATTGAAACCCTCTTGGCGTAGGAAGCCCTAAGGAAGCAGTGCAAAAATCCTGAGCGGAGCGCCGCTGCCTCCTTTGATCTTCATAGGAATCGCGAAAACCGTCGCGCCTTTAGCGGGAAGCTTTTCCAATGAAGCGACGTTTTCAAAGATCGGGACATTGGCTGCGCCGAAAATTTGATGGGCCAAAAAATCGCGCGACGGGCCGTGATCGATACTCGGCGTGTCGATGCCGACGGCTTTGATGCTCCGCTGTTTGATCAAGAATTCCGCGGCCTCTTTGGAGAAGCCGGGGAAATGAAGATCGCTAACATTGCCTGGCTCATCCGTGCCCAAATAGCGCTTGCGATCGCCCCAGTACCTACCCCAGCCCGTGTACATCAAAACGATGCCCCCCTTCGGTAACCTTCCATACCGTTTCTCCCAGAAATGAATATCGTTGACTGTGAGAAGGTAGTCCCGCTCAATCTCTGTTTTGCGCCTCACATCGATAACGACTGCCGGTCCAATCGTTTTCCCGAGGGGGATTTGCTCCGTCGTCCATCTGCCTTCAGCAAAATGAAAGGGAGCGTCGAGGTGAGTCCCGACATGCTCTGACCCGCTATAGTTGTAAGACGAATACCAAAAGCCTTGCGGCGTTCGACCTTCGTTGACTTTGTCCAGCTGAAAGGGTTTTGCCGTCGGCCAGTGCAACGTATCGCTCGCGAAAGCATAGGTCATATCGACCAGCTTCTTCTCGTCGATGGCATTCGCTGTGCAGACCAACCCGACGAGAGACAACGTCATGGCAAGAAACGTCCTCATGGTTTGCCTCCTATGGAATAAAACGGGAGCGGGAGCGCGCAGAGGTTAGCGAACCTTTCGAACCGTGTCTAACTGTCTCTTGGCGTCGACGAAGTCAGGATTGATCTTGAGAGCGGCTTCGAATTCCTTTTCTGCCTCAGCGTACAATCCTCGCTCAACCATCACCTTACCGAGTTCGTAGTGAGCCACATCGTCATCCGGACAGAGGGCGAGTCCCTCGCGATAGAGAGCAATCGCTTGTGCAGGGTCGCTGCTCGCCTGAGCCTTCTCGAAGTATTCGCGAAACGCGCGATTGCAGTCCCGCGATTTTTGATCTTGAAGTTTTTGCCCCGCCAAAAGATCGTTGATTTCCTTGCGCTGGCGGGCGATCTCGATTTCCTGTCGTCGAAGCTGTTCCGCCTGTTTTTCCAGAACTTCCGAACTGCAGCCGGCAAGCAGGCACGAGACCAACAAGAACGCCCGCACGGTTTTTGAACCCAACATTGAGTTGTTAGATACTAACCAGGGAATGTTTCACAAAACGAATTTAAGAAAAATTTCTCGCGCCAAGCACGCTAAGCTCGCCAAGGCCCCGCCCATTCCACCTCTTTTTATCGAAATCTACCTTGGCGTCCTTTGCGCTCTTTGCGCGAGACACGATCTTATTCGGTGTTCCCGTTATTCCAAAATTTCAAATCCAACGGGGAAACCTTTCATAGTTTCCCTTTTTGATCCTCCAATGCCAGATAAATCTTTTCTGCTTTGATGGGCAGATCCTTGATGCGCACTCCGACGGCGTCGTAGATCGCGTTGGCAATCGCCGGCGCCACCGGGATGAGCGCGCTCTCGCCGATGCCCTTGGCGCCGAACGGTCCGTTTCGGTCCGGTACTTCAACGCAAATCGGGTCGATCACCGGCGGCATGTCGCCGAGCGACGGCAAAACGTAATCGACCAGGTTGGGGTTGATCAGTTGGCCGTTGTCATAAACGATTTCTTCGAACATCGCCTGGCCGATTCCCGTGATTGCCGCCCCGGCGAGCTGCTGGCGGCAACCCAGCGGGTTAATGGCTTTGCCGACGTCGACGGCGGTGGCGTATTTGATCAGTTTGAATTTCCCGGTGTCCAAATCCACTTCGACCTCGGCTGCGCCGGCGGCGAGAAACCAGAAGGCCGAGGTGCTTTTTTCGCCGAATTCGTCTTTGACCAAGGTCTTCACCTGGCCGTCGCCAACCAGTGTTCCGCCCTGCATGCCGAAACGTTTGAACATTACTTCGGCGTAGTCGAGCTGGGTTTCGGGCAGGCGTATTTTGCCGTCGGCGAAAGTCATTTTGTCTTCCGGCACGCCATATTCCTTCACGACGATTTGCTTCAGCTGGCGGATGATATCCTGAGCCGCCAGCTGTACGGCTTTGCCCATGTGGAAAGTAGAGCGGCTCGACGAAGTTGTCAGATCGTAGGGCACCACGTCGGTGTCGACGCCAAGAACCTGAATCGTTTGTAGCGGAATGCCGAGCTCCTTGCCGGCAATCTGCGCCAGCACGGTCTCCGAGCCCTGCCCCATCTCCACCGTGCCGGTATATATGGATAGGCTCGCGTCCTCGTTGAGCTTCACCACCGCGCAGGAGATCGACGGTGTGATCGTTGCCTTGATCATGCAGGCAAGACCCTTTCCTCTCTTGACCCTTTTTCCCTCTGAATCCCGGTCTCTCTCTGAATCCCGTTCTCCTTGTCTCCGTTGCCCCGTGTCTCCACGTCTGTCTCTCTCTTCCCAGCCGATGGACTTAGCAACCTCGTCGATACACTCTTTGAGCCCTACCGCACGCAGCGTTTCTTCGGTGACGAACTTATCGCCTTCGTTGTAACCGTTCTGTTTGCGTAGCTCGAGCGGATCCATCTTGAGCGCCGCGGCGATGATATCCATCTGCGACTCGACGGCCCACGCCGACTGCGATACGCCGAAACCGCGGAACGCGCCCGCCGGCGGTTTATTGGTGTAGACGGAATAGGAATCGATTTTCAGATTGGCAATCTTGTACGGGCCGGCGGCCGTATAGCCGGACTTCTTCGCCACCCGCGGACCGATCTCGGCGTAGGCGCCGGTGTCGAGATGTATTTCACACTCCCGCGCCACCAAGGTGCCGTCCTTCTTGACGCCGGTCTTCATGCGGATCACCGCCGCGTGCTTGGTGATCGTGTAGAAAACCTCTTCGCGCGACAGCACCACGCGCACCGGCCGGCCGGCCTTTTGTGCCAGGGCGACGGTAATGGGTTCGACCTTGGGATAAACTTTGCCGCCGTAGCCGCCGCCGAGGTAGGGCACGATGACACGCACCTTGGAAACCGGGACTTTGAAGATGTTGGCAAGCTGGGTTCGTACGACGAAGGGATTTTGCGTCGTCGCCCAGACGGTTATGCGACCGCCCGGCTCCACCGACGCAATGCAGGCGTGAGTTTCCAGAAAGCTATGCTGCGTCGCAGGCAATGTGAACGTATCTTCGAAAATATGATCCGATTCGGCAAAACCTTTCTGAATATCGCCGCGGTTGAGCTTAAAGTGCGTGCAGATATTGGTGCCTTCTATTGGCTTAAGCTCGGCAAGATCGGCAAAACCAGATTCAGAAATGCGAATGGACTCATGGACCAAAGTCGCACCTAACTTCAATGCCTGGTGAACATCCAAGATCGCCGGTAACTCTTCGTATTCGACGTCGATCAATCGCAGCGCCTCTTCAGCCGCGTCCACGTCTAACGCCGCTACGGCCGCCACCGGATCGCCTACGTGCCGGACCTTTTCCACGGCGACGATGGTTTGATCTTTGAATACCGGGCCGTAGTAAGGCTCGATGCCTTCGTCGTGGAGAATGTCATCGCGCGTAATCACCGCCAAGAGCCCCGGAACTTTGAGTGCCTTGGAAGTGTCGATACTCTTGATGCGCGCGTGCGGCAGCGGGCTGCGGAGAATTTTTCCGTGGCACATCCCAGGCACACTCATATCCGCCAAATAGAGCGCCCGGCCGGTCACCTTGGTTTCGTAATCCAAACGGCGAAATGTTTTACCGATATCTGCTAGTTCCATTGAGCTACCCTGTATTTCTTGGCGCGCTTGGCGTCTTGGCGCGAGAAAATTCTTCAGATCGGAAATCTACCTCCCGCGAAGGCGCAAAGAACGCCAAGTTTTCGGACCATTCATTGATTCAAATACCTGCCACGTTTCGAATCGCCTGCATAATCTCCTGATAGCAGCCGCAGCGGCAGAAATTTCCCGCTAGGTAATCGCGAATCTGCTCATCCGTCGGCCGCGGAATTTCATCGAGTAGTGCCTTGGCCGTTAAAATGAAGCCGGAAGTGCAATAGCCGCACTGCAGCGCGCCGAATTCCATGAAGGCTTCCTGGAGAGGATGGAGCGCATTCTTATTGCTGAGTCCTTCGATGGTCAAAACCTCGCAACCATCCGTGTCCACGGCCAAGACCGAACAAGCGCTCACCGGCTTGCCGTCGAGCAACAACGTGCAAGCCCCGCAGACTTGAATGTCGCACCCCAGCTTGGCGCCGGTCAGGTTAAACTCCTCGCGCACCAGGTCCAATAATGTGGTCCGCGGCTCGACTTCAACGCTGCGCTCGCCACCGTTAACTTTGAGTGAAATAGTTTTCTTCATATTTCAGAAGTAAAAAATGGGTCAGGAAGCTTTCACACTCAAGAGGCTCAAATGCAGAACTTGCGACGAATTATCAACTAGCGATCAGCGCTGCACGATGTCGACGATTTTTCGAATCACTTCTCGTAGCTTCGCAGTTGAAAGCTGGCCGGCTTTGTAGAGGACGATGCGCTGGTCCGCGGTAAAAAGACGGTTCGGTCTTATATTGCTTTTTTGTCTAAGACCTCCGACGTCGAAGTCCTTATCTGCAAGAGCGATTGCATACTTGTCTCTAACGGCCTGACTGGTAATCTGGCAAAGCAGTAGATCGTCTCCTTTGAGGACAGCCACCACCAAGGCTGGACGTCTCTTGGCTTGTGACAAGTCCGAAAATGGAAAGGGGAGGATGACCACATCGCCCTTTACAAATGTCGCCAAGCCTTCTCTTCCTCAGGGCTCAGCCAATCTTTTTTCAGCGAAGATTCGCTTAGCAGGCCCGTTTCTAACTTTTCCTGGACGCGCTTGCTCTTTAGAAAGCGGACAAAGTCCAACACTTCTTCGAGCAACGGCTCCGGCACCTGCTCAATTTCCTTGGCGATCAATTGTTTTCTGTTCATCGTTTTACCTCGCCGCGACAATAACACGTTACCCATAACTCGAGCAATTTCTGAGATTAGACCGCCAGAGCTTCCGACCCATTTCTCCGCTTTTGATTCGAATTGCGCAGGCAGGGGCGTCGGTTTTTTGCCTTTTGCATTTTTCCTTTTGGCTTTATTTGACCACTCTCTCCGCCCGCATCATCACTATCGGTGGGATCGTCAAGCCAAGAGCCTTGGCGGTCTTTAAATTAATCTGCAGCTCAAACCTCGTTGGCTGCTCGACCGGCAGGTCGGCAGGCTTAGTTCCTTTTAGAATCTTGTCCACATAAACAGAGGCGCGCCTGATTGCACGAATGCGGTCGGGTCCATAGGACATCAAACCACCGTTGTCGACATTGGCTTCTCGCGGGTATATCGCCGGCAGCCGATTTTTTGCCGCAAGGTCCGCGATCCTTTTGGCGTTAGCGTTGGCCAAACTATCCAGCGTGACGGCGAGCGCGGCGCTATGCGCCTTGGTGGCCACTTGGAAGGCACCTTCGTATCTGTCGGCGCTGCTTACCTCCATGGAATGAAGCTGCAACCCCAGTTCCCGGGCTGGCAGTTGGCTCTCCTTCTATTGTTGCGCAGAGCCTGGATTTTGTGGATTCCACAACACCGCCACGCGTGAGAGTTTTGGAATAGTTTCCTTGAGTAACTCCAGTCGCTTGCCAGACAACACCGGTGCGATGCTGGTGAAACCGGTAAGGTTTCCTCCCGGTCGTGCTAAGCTATCAACCAGACCAGCCGCGACAGGATCGGACACTTCTAAGAACACGATGGGGATCGAACTCGTAATGTTTTTGGCAGCTAGAGCCTCAACATCTGACGGGGTGATGATTACGTCAACTTTGAGACGGACGAGCTCGTCCGCAAGGGCAGCAAGCCGGTCGTACTTACCCTCCGCGTAGCGAGACTCAAAGGTTATGTTTTTGCCTTCGACGTAACCCAATTTACGGAGCTCTTGCCCCAATAGCTTGAGCCCAGTGGATATTGCAGAGGGGCGGGCTCCAAGCCACCCAATCTTAGCTACCTTCGCTGGCTGCTGCGCTTCTGCCACCACCCCACACATCGTGAGTGTAAAAACAATTGCAAGAAACCCCGCCCATTTTGGATTTTGGATTTTAGATTTTCGATTGCCGGAGTCGGAATCCAAAAATTGAATCCGAAATGTATCGTTCATGTATTTCTTCCTTAATCGAAAATCGGCAATCTAAAATCGAAAATTATTTTGCTCGCTCATACGCTTTCACTGCCGCCCGCTTGACCAGCGTGCGGACGATCGCGCGTTTGTACTGCTCCGAGCCGCGCAGATCGCTCGTCGGGCTGCACTCTTGCGAGGCGACGCTGCCGGCTTCTTCCGCCAACTGCGGCGTGAGCTGTTTGCCAGTAACCAGACCTTCGGCTTTGCGCGCGCGCACGGGCGTCGCGCCGACGCAGCCGAGGACGATGCGCGCGGTTTGAATCGTTTCACCGCCGGTGTCCAATGTCAGCCGCACCGCCACGCCTGCTGACGGCTTGTCGACGACCGAACTGCTGGAGAAGCGGATATATTCAACACCCGAGCGTGACGGCAGCGGCGGCAGCACAACCTGAGTAAGAATCTCATCTTCAGCCA